>MKWU01002996.1_pt1 | contig 23334 bp, 20 predicted proteins | sample 809101 | NCBI WGS metagenome assembly MKWU01 (sample SAMN05860141, study PRJNA318959) | sponge metagenome | host: Aplysina aerophoba | place: Slovenia: Piran, Adriatic Sea, Gulf of Piran | collected 2013-05-07 | reverse complement strand
AGGACAAGCTCAACCTGCAGGACCTGCTGGTCTGGTCGAGCTTCCCGGGGATGCCACACGATGCGACCATGGCGAGCATCGAGCTGTTCACCGAGCAGGTCATGCCGCATTTCAGCCAAGACGGGCAGGCTGACCGACTGGAAGGAGTCGTCTGATGAATCTGGCACTGCGCAAACTGGTCACCACCAGCGAAGAGATCCATGTGGAGGGAGGCAAGGCGTGTGAGGTGCCGTTGCGGTTGTTTGGAGTCGCCGCGGTGATCGCCAATCCCTGGGCAGGTCAGAGGTTCGTCGAAGACCTCAAACCGACGATCCTTGCAGTCGCACCCGAACTGGGAGCGGTCATGGTCCCGCGACTCGTGGACATGGCAGGCGGCGGCGAAGCCGTCGAGGCATATGGCAAAGCGGCCATGGTCGGCTGCAACGGTGAGGTCGAACACGGTTCTGGGATGATCCACACGCTGCGGTTCGGCAACGTCTTTCGAGACGCGGTCGGCGGGACCTCCTACCTGTCGTTCACCAACAGCCGCGGCGGCCCCGGCGCGACCGTGGCGATCCCGATGATGCACAAGGCCGACCCCGGCTGGCGATCCCACTACCTGACTCTGGAAATGACCATTGCCGACGCGCCCGGCCCCGATGAGATCGTCGTGGCGATCGGGGCGTCGGTCGGGGGCCGCCCACATCACCGGATCGGCAACAGATACTCCGACATGGAGGAGCTGGGGTTGGAACAGCCCACATGAGCCCAGCCCACATGAGCCCGGCCCGCATGAGCCCGACGTTCTCCCGTGTCGATGGGCAAGGGCCGCCGCTGGTCCTGATTCACGGGGTCGGCCTCGACCACACGATGTGGGACCGGGTGCTCGACGATCTGGTGCCAAAGCACCGGGTGCTGCGATACGACCTCTGGGGCCACGGTCGCAGCGGCGATCCCCCCGGCCCGCGCCACGCCGATGATTTCGCGGATCAACTCGTCGGGGTCCTCGACCTTCACGAGTTTGAGTGCAGCGATGTGGTCGGCCTCTCGCTCGGTGGCCTCATCGCTGTGCTGACCGCGGCGCGTCATCCCGGTCGGGTTCGTCGGGTTGTGCTGGTGAGCACCGTGTTCGGTCGCAGCGAAAGCCAGATGGCCAGCGTGCGGCAGCGACTCGAAATCGCCGAAAACGAGGGACTCGAGCCCGTGGCGGACCTGGCGACCGAGCGATGGTTCACGCCCCAGTGGCGGGCAGCGCACCCTGCCGAGACGGAATCGGTGCGTCAACGACTGCTAACCACCGACCACACCGGCTACCTCAAGGCATACCGCCTGTTCACCCAAGCAGACGACCTCGCGGCATCCTCGGCACCCGACATCGAAGCCCCCACGTTGGTCCTCGCCGGTGAACGCGATACTGGTTCCACACCCGAAATGGCTGCCGCTCTAGCCGATGCGATCCCAGGCGGTGAAGCTCGGACAATGCCCGGGATGCACCACCTAGCTCCCATCGAAGAACCGAACCTGTTCGTGAACACCGTTCTGGAGTTCCTCGATCAGGAGAGACCCGCATGACCGACTATCCGCTGAGGCGCATTGGTCCTTCCGCAGAAATGGAGCAACCGCAATGAACAACGCAGACCCGACGAACACAGCAGTGGTGCTGCTCGACGACATCGAGACGGTCACCAGGCGAGCCCTGCAAGCCCACGGCGCCGCCGAGACCGTCGCCGCCCAAGTCGCGCATGCGGTGCGGGTCGCCGAAGGCAACGGCAACCGGATCTGCGGCCTCTACTACCTTGAGAGCTACTGCCAACAGCTTCGATCAGGTCGAGTCGACGGTCGAGCGGAACCTGTGGTGACCCACGACAAGGCGGGCGCCGTTCGTGTCGACGCCAAGTTCGGGTTCGCCCAGAGTGCCTTCGCCGCAGGATTCGACACCGCGGTCGCAGCCACAAGAGCAAACGGAACCTGCGGCTACGCCATTGAGCACAGCCACACATGCACATCATTGGGCTATTTCACCGAGCAGTTCACCAAGGCCGGGCTGATCGCGATCGGAGCGACGAACTCCACCGCGCGGGTCGCTCCCCCCGGTGGATCACGGCCCCTGCTGGGAACCAACCCGATCGCGATGGCGGTCCCCGGTCCCTCCTCGGAGGTGGCTTTCCAGTTCGATTTCAGTACCAGCGCGGTGGCCCTCGGCAAGATCACCATGGCGGCCGCGGCGGGCACTGCGATACCCACCGGGTGGGCCGTGGACGAGAACGGCAACGACACAACCGACCCCGAGGCAGCATTGCGAGGATCACTGCTGTCCGCCGGCGGTTACAAGGGCTACGGCATGGGACTGATGGTCGAGGTGCTGGCGGCGGCGCTGACCGGCACGCTCGCCAGTGTCGACGTGGCGCCCCTCAAGGCCCCCGACGGTCCGCCGCACGATCTGGGCCAGTTCTACCTGCTGATCGATCCCCGATCATTCTCCGGTGATGCGTTCTGGGAGAGCCTGTCGCAACTGGCGACTCTGGTAGACGAACAACCCGGTGCCCGACTGCCCGGAACCGCCAAAACCGCCGCCGCTTCAGCCACTGTTGATTCGGTCTCTGTGGACCGCGAACTCTGGGCGACCGTGGTGGGGTTGAGCCGAACCCTCTGATAGTGGCTGTGCCATGCGCGGATTGAACAGGGGGATTGCACTGACACCAGTTGTCTCCCGCTCTTGTTCGCTGCACTCACGGGCGGCTTGACCGCGGGCGGGCGGCTGGGGCCACGGCCCCGCTCGGTTGTGTTCGGGAAAATCCGCTCGGCCTGTCAGCGATCAACGGGGCTCAAGGCGAGACCGCATCCAGTGTCTGCTCGGCGACCAGGAAGTGTGCTGCGCGCAACTCGAGTTCCACGAAAGCTGAAGTGGCGACCGGCAGACCCTGTTGATGTGCGGTCAGGTACCGCTGCCGCGCCGAATCTTTTGCCACTGGGTCGAGTTCCTCAGCAACGAGCTCGATGCTGGAGACCCGCTGGTCTCCGGGCGCGGTGGCTGAGATGCCGACACTCGCAACGCCCCGCTGCGCTGCATGCCATAGCGTTTGGCTCAGCGCCATCAAGGGAACAGCGGAACCAAATGTTGCCGCAGCGGCACCCTCTCTACGAGCGGTGACCTCGGCCAGCGCGATCCGGTCAGCCGCGGTCACAACTCGAGTCACCGCACCTGCCGACGAAGTTGACGAAGCCAGCACCGACAGGAACGGCTCGAGCGCTGCTCCACGATGGATCTGGGCATGCAGCAGGTTGCCGCCGAAACGGTCGGCGGTGCCCGGGTCGACGCCCCGGACACGACAGCAGCGGTACACGAGGTCTCTCAACTCCCGCGGTGCGATGATCGTCACCGGGTCGCTGTCGTTGGAAATCGCTGCCATCAGCCGGTGATTGTTGGCACGGTCTGGAACACTTCAGCGAAGAGGCGCAGCCAGTTGTGGCCGAGGATCGCATCACGTTCGGTCGGCGAGAACCCGGCCTCATCGAGGCCGACCTTGAGATTGGCGAAGTCCGCAGGCCCGGAGAACCAGCTTGGCCAGTCGGGAAATGAAGGCACCGCGGTCTCGACCGGCCGGTCCCATCGACCGCTGCGCATCCAGGCCAGTGCGTCGGGCGGCCAGCCCAGCACCGCGTCAGATCCGATAGCAACATGGTCGATCCCGATGCGTGAGACGAGATCGCCCAACATCGAGCAGTACTGGGCCAGCGACACGCTGCTCCCGCCCATGAACAGCGGGTACAGGGTGCAGCCGACAACGCCGCCGCGCTCGGCGACCGCAGCGATCAACCAGTCAGGCTTGTTCCGCGGCGAGTCGCAGAACGACTTCGGGTTGCCATGGGTGATGGCGATCGGCTGCGACGAAGCATCAACGGCCTGCGAACCGGTGACGTCTCCGACATGGGAGATGTCGATCAATACGCCGGCTTGATTCAGAGCTTCGACCATTCGATGCCCCACTCGGGTAAGGCCGCCGTCGGTGGGTTCCCAGCAGCTCGAACCCAGATGGTTGGCGATGTTGTAGGTGAGTTGAACGACCCGCACTCCCACATCCGCGAAGATCTGCGCCATCTCGGGATCGTCGCCCAGCATCGAACTGTTCTGGAAGCCGAGCACGATGCCCAGCAGGCCGTCGTCGACCGCGGTCGTCAGCTCGTCGACTGACGTAACGATCTTGACAACGTCGGAGTTGTCGCGGCAGAAGCGCCGGAACGCCCCGATGCGGGTCATTGCCCCACCGAGATCCTCCCAGACTCCCACCGTGGCGTGGACTGCATCGACTCCACCTTCCCGCACCGTCTCGACCACCTCGCGGGACCAGTTGTTGATCTCCAGCCCGTCGATGATCACGAGCCGCTCCCCGGTCGAACGGCACCCTGCGGCCGAGCGGCACCCTGCGGCCGAGGGGGGAAGGCCCATGAGTCGCTCATCGCGGACCCAAGATCAACCAGCCGGGGAGCGCCCTGAAAGAGCGTGACTCTGAGCCAGTCTGTGGATTTGGGTTTGAAGTTGTCCATGCCGTACATCGCCAGTTGGAATCGCTGAAGCTCCAGCGGCAGGAAGCGGGCACCGCAGGGGTTGTCGTGAGGCTCACCGTAGAGGCAGTCGCTCGCAACCAGACGATTCACGGCCATTCGATGGTCTGGCTGCTCGACCAGGAAGTGGGCGACCGAAAGGTCGCCGGGGAGTCCGTCGAGGGCGGAGCGCAGCCGCCAGATACGGGTCGCGAAGTCGATGCCGACGTCACGTCCGTTGGGCGCCAGGCGGGGGCGGGGCACCCGGCGGGGCTCCTCGGTGTTGTCGCTGATCACCCACCAGTAGAAGTCGGCCTCGTCGTCATCGAGGTCGAGTTCGTTGAGCCACCCGAAGCGCTCGGCGATCAGGGTTCGCAATCGACCCACGGTGACCGCCGGGTCGGTGTCGGTGTGTTCGGTGACCGTCAACATCTCATCGACGAAAGAGTCGTCGCCATCGTGAAGCTCGATCAGCAGTGAGACCACCAACTCGGTGGTTTCGGGATCCTGTGTCTCAGCCCACCGGTAGATCGCGTCGAACGCCCCGGGGTCGGACCGAACCGTGGCGATGAACGATCTGATCCTCTCCAACACACCCACCAGTGCGGGCGCGTTGAGGAACGGGGCGCAGTCGTCGGAAGTGCCGGTGGCAAAGTGCTGATGGGCTCGGTCCACCCAATCGTCGAGCCGGGCCAGCAGCGACGGATCAGCCTCCAGCGCCCGGACATCCGCCAGCGCCAGTTCCCGGATCGACGCCCAGGCATTCAGTACCTGAGGATGCTTGAAAGCGTAGGGAACAAGCCCGAGGCCCGTGGCGTTGCCGAGGCCGAAGTAGCATCGCCACTCCTCGTCGAAACCGACCGCGTCGGCCCCGCCCGACGCGCCGGCGCAATGCTCCACGAGGTCGTAGCCGAGCTCCCTGAAGAACCATGCGGCGACGAACTGTGCCCGATAGGGAACGGCCAGTTCATGCCCCGGGGGATAGCCGTCGAAGGAGCGCATGCCGTACTTCCCGTTGGCGTAGAAGGCGGTGCTGCGCAGGATGTAGCCGGCATCGGCCACCTTGCCCGGTTCAGGCTGCGAACCCGCCGCCAGGCAGTCGACCAGATACTGAAAGAATCGGACGCTGCGGTTGCCCCGCGTCAGCACCAGCACCCGCGGGTCGAAACGGCCGGCCTCCTGGAGGGGAACCTGTGACCGCAGCGTGTCCAAGTCTTCGGGCGTGGGCACGCCTTCGAACAGCGCTGCGCTTATCTCCCAGGCATCGGCGATCACACGGTCGGTGTGCTGGTCCTCGCTGATAGTGGTGGTGAAGGCGATGAAGCTGAACTTCTGAGACCCGGTGTCGAGTTCGTAGACTGCCTCGCCGCGCCCCAGGGGGTCGATATCGAACACCTTACGCGTTGCTTGCCAGCCGTCGGCAGCGGCCCGGCGAAGCATCATGCGGCTGAAGCTGTAACGGGTGAGCCGGGCAGCTCCAAGCACGGCGGGTGCCATCACCGTTTCTGGTGGTCGCACCTCTGATCGGCGCGCTTGGACTTGGGCGCGGAGTTGGAGTTCGGCGTGAGGGTGGAGTTCGGCGTGAGGGGGGTCAACCGTGGCCACAGAAATCGTCCTGGTCGGCGTGCCGTGTTGGTGTCCGGGCGGGAGTTCGGCTCCTGCCCGGACACCACGATACGGCGCTTGGCGCTGGTCTGGATCAGGCGGCTGCCCGAGCAGCTTCGAGCAGCGGATCAAGGGTGCCGCGGTTGTTGGCGATCCAATCGTCTGCTGCGGCGTTGATGTCTTCCTGGGAGTCCTCTCCGGCATCGATGGCGACGGCGACCACTGCGACATCGACCGGGTTCATGACGAACCCCTCGAGCAGTACCTTCGCCGCGGGGTTGGCGTCGAGCCAGTCGTTGTTGGCCGAGACGACAATGTCAGACGGGGTGAACATGGTTGTGCATGGGTCGGCCGTGCAGGCGTCGCCGACATTGGACACGCCGTCCTGGCCTTCCAGAGTGCTGTCTGGACTCACCGCCAGCCAGCGCACGTCTCGTCCGGGCACGAGCTTGCCAACAAAAGCGGTCGGGGTCCAGACGTACTGCAGTACGGGGCCTCCGGCATCGAAGCTCGCCTGAGACTCGGCGAACAATGCCGAGTGCGTAGCCGAGATCTGCTCGATGCGGTCATCCCAGCCGTTCATGGCAATGGTGTCGTTCATGACCTTCTGGCAGCCCCAGCCGTCGTCACATCCGTTGAGGTCGGCACGTCCGTTGCCGTCGGTGTCGAAGTGGGCGACCGCATCTGGGTTGTCGAGCAGTTCGTTGAGCGTGGTGAAGCCGAACTGATCGACGCTGGCGACATCGACGAGCAGCCCCTGGAGGGCACCTGAACTCATCATCGTGCCCACATGACTGACGCGATCGGCGATGATGCCGCCTCCGGGCAGTTCGCCCTCGGTCAGAGGATCATGGTTGAGAGGCCAGGTCGAGGCCCACAGATCGAAGTCGCCCTGTGCCAGCGCCGGGAAGAATGTCGCTGGTGCGATCTCTTCTGGGACCGGCACGTCGTAGCCGAGCTCGATCAGAAGCTTCTGAATCACGGCGTTCTGGAAGTTGGTCTCAGCCCAGTTGCCCCGGGCCATCTGCACGGTGATCCCTTCCCCAGGGAGGCTCGCTTCCGCGGGTTCTGTGGTGGTTTCGTTGTCATCGCCGCAAGCCGCGGCAAGCAGCGTGAATGCGAGGAACACGGCGACCAATAGTCGCCATTTGCTGGTTTTCATGGTTGTTTCCTTCAGTTGGTGGTTGGTTGTTTGGGAAGATCTGTTGAGGCGATGGGGGCGCTCGCTCAGTCTGGCGACAGCGATCGCCAACCCTGGGCGGCCAGGACCAGACCCCCACAGGCAGTGAGGAAGGCGCTGGCACCCGGTGAGATCTGCAAAGTGTCGAGGCGGACCAGGCTGGCGATCCAGGCAACGGCGACCACGGTGATGCCACAGCCGATGGCGTAGGAGCAACCCGCAGCGAACCGTTGCGCCTTGGCGCTTCGAACCGCCCGCGCCGCTAGGGCGGCAGCTGCCCCGAGCACGGTCAGAGCGATGATGATGTAGCCGATCTGCGGGCCGTCGGCATCAAGTCCCTGCACAGTCACTCGTCGTGTGTTGGCCATGGCTTCTGCCAAGATCTCCGCGGCGACGCCGCCCTGGTCGGCACCGCCCGAATCTGCTGCGAGCTCCCTGGCGATCTGAGCTGAGTCGCTGCGCTGATCGAGAATCCACGATCCCGAGGCACCCGCGAAGACGAGGAAGGCGCTGAGCACCGCGACTCCCAGCACATCGCGCCAACCGATACGGGCAGGTTTGTCTTCAAACTCGGCACTGAGGGCGGCCCGCAGCGCCAATACGGTGATCGCTGCGCCAGCGGCCAGTGCCAGCCAGACACCGGTGCCGTTGGAGTAGGCATCGCTTCGGACCCTGATGGTCAGGTACGCCACAGCCAGTGACACGATTCCCAGACCGCACGCCAAGAAGGTCGGAACGGCGACGAAGGCCGACTTGCGTGCACGAGGCGACAGCAGAGCTGCCAGACCGCATGCCGCCACGCTGATCCCGAGGACCGCGACGAGCACACCGAAGTACGATCCGCCGGTGGCGTCGAGACCTGTGTGGGAACCGGGCAGGAGCAGATCGTCGAAGCGGACGTGGCTGGAGATCCGACCTGAGCCCTCACCCCAAGGCAGCAGCGCGGACACTGCCGCCACCAGACCGGCGACGACCGAGACGCCGGCTGCAAGCCGGTGCGCCGGTGTCAACGTGACGGGCGCTTCGCCAGTCGTCACGAAACCGGAGTCGGCACCCGAAGCCGGGTCGGGCATGGGCGGAACCACTGGATCCGAACGCGTGCTCCAGGCGCCTCGCATGCGCGAGAACAGGTTGAGCCGCTTGTCTGTCGCCTCAGGTTGAGAGATCCGATCCAACAGTACGCCGACGAAATAGAGGCCGGCGCCTGCAGAAGCCCCGAGAGGAATGTCGGCGGTCGCGAGGGCGGTCAGAATGGGCTTTCCCAGTCCTCCGCCGGCGATGATGGCGACAATCCCGACCATCGACAGCGACAGCAGCAGAGTCTGGTTGAGTCCCGCCATGATCGCCGGCCGGGCCAGTGGCAGCTGGACCTCGCGGAGCACCCGCGACTCGGTGGCCCCGAAAGCTCGGGCGGCTTCAACAACGTCTGCGGGGACTTGCCGCACACCGAGGTTGGTCAAGCGGACAATCGGCGGCAGCGCGAACACCAGCGTCGCCAGAACACCGGGAGTTCGGCGGACCCCGAACAAGAAGATGATCGGCAGCAGGTAGACGAACGGGTGGATCACCTGCATCCCGTCGAGAATGGGCCGGAGCCGGTTCCAGAACGCATCGACCCGGGCCGAGAGAACGCCCAGGGGGATGCCGAAGACAGCACAGATGATCACCGCCACGATGATCATGCCGACCGTCTCCATCGTCAGGTCCCAGAATTCGTTGCCGAGCAGTCCGCAGACCAACAACGCGACGGCGCTGCCGAGACCGACCTTGAAGTTCCGTGTCGATGCCCCCAACAACAGGAACATCAGCAGCACGACAGGCCATGGCAGCCAGTCTTGGAGCAGATTGTCGATAACCAGCTTGAGCATCTGGTCAACCGGCCATTTGATGGCGTCGAGCAGCCCGCCGATATTGGTGGTCAGCCAGAAGACGATCTCTTCGATCCACAGGCCGAAGGGGATCTCCCATTCGCTTAGGTTCGAGTTGTCCCAGAAGTTCTCGGCGAGGAGGTTCATGGTCTGGAGCCCCCGGTATCAGAACCCCCTGCTGAGGACTCTGACTTGGCCTGCTCGAGCCGTTCGGAGATACTCTCGACCCGGCCGAGTTCCGCCAGGATCTCCAGTGGTCTGACCGAACCGATGAGCGTTCCGTCGTCATCGACCACTGCCAACGGAAGGCCCTTGTCGCAAAGCTGATAGACCTTCGCCAACATCATGTCGTTGGTGACCGTCGGCGTTTGCTGCACCAGATCGTTGAGGTCTTGTGTTCCTTGAGCCTTGGCGCTTTGAGCGTCGCTGTGGGTGACGATCCCCATGGGGCGGCCGCCCGAGTCAACGACATGTGCTACCTCTCGGCCAGTTCGGGCCATCGCTTCGAGAGTTGCTGCGACCGAAGCGGAACTGTCTACCGACGCCGGTTCTTCGCTCACGCTCTCAATCAGCAGCACTCGCCCCTGGTCCACATCCTGCACGAACTCGGCCACGTAGTCCGTGCCGGGGCGCATCAGGATGTCTTCAGGCGTGCCGATCTGGTGGATGGCGCCGTCCTTCATGATGCACACTCGGCTCCCCACGCGGAGAGCCTCGTTCAGGTCGTGGGTGATGAACAGGATGGTGTTGCGCTCCGCCAGACCCTCCTGAATGGACAGCAGTTCATCCTGCATCTGGCGCCGGATCAGCGGATCGAGGGCGCTGAAAGCCTCGTCCATCAGCAGGATGTCGGGGTTGCTGGCGAGCGCGCGGGCGAGCCCCACCCGCTGTTGCATGCCGCCGCTGAGTTGGCTCGGGAAGCTGTGTTCGTAACCCGACAGACCGACGAGCTCGAGCGCCTCTTCGGCCGCCTGATTGCGCTCATCGACTGGAACACCCTTGACCTTGAGCCCGAAGGCGACGTTGGACAGCACATTCTGATGTGGGAACAGACCGAAGTGCTGAAAGACCATTCCGGTCTTGTTGCGACGAAACTCTTGGAGTTCTCGGGGGTCCAGGGAAGTGACGTCGATTCCGTCGACGGTCACCTGACCGTCGGTTGGTTCGACCAGGCGGTTGACGCAGCGGATAAGCGTCGACTTACCGGAACCTGAGAGGCCCATGACCACGAAGATCTCACCGGCCTCGACGTCGAAGTCTGCGTTGTCGACGCCGACCACATGCCCGGTCCGCTCCTGAATCTCGTCTTTGGAGATTCCGGCCGAGAGCATGCTGAGAGCATCGCCACGGGGATCGTCGCCGAAGATTTTCACGACATGCTGAAGTTGAATCATGGTCGACATGACAGATCTCCCTCCAGATATCTCAGCACGGTCAACTGTGTGGTGCCGTAGGTTATATCTTCTAACGGTCGGGCGCAGGGCGAGCCTGGATATTTGCGGTCGCAGGGGCCCGCGGCGAGCGGGTTCAGCTCGGTAGGCTTGCTGGTCCATCTTTGCGGAGAGCAACCCGAAGGCCACATGACCTGGATAGACGAGACGCTCGGGCGGGCTCGATCGCCGATCTTCATCAACGACTCGAAGACCCCGAGCGGAGTGGCGCACGTCGGCTCGCTTCGAGGGGTGTTGACCCATGATGCGGTGCTGCGGGTGGCGCGCCGCAACGGTTCACGGGCGCGGTTCAGCTACGGCTGCGACGACATGGACCCGGTCGATGAGATCCCCCATGGAACCGGCGAGTACTTCCGCGAACACCTCGGTAAGCCGCTTTGCGCCGCGCCGCCACCCCCCGGGCCGGCAGGCGACGCGGAGTCGGGCGCGAAGAACATGGCGCAGGCCTACTTCGATGAGTTCACCTCCACCTTTGCGCCGCTGGGTGTGGAGGCCGAGTTCTATTGCATGAGCGACCTCTACGCCTCGGGTCGCCTCGACGAGACAATCGACGTGTTTCTTCGCCGGGCCGCGAAGGTGCGTGAGATCTATCTGCGCGAGACCGGTGCTGTGCGACCCGAGGACTGGCTGCCCTTCCAGCCGATATGTGAGCGCTGCGGACGGATCGGTACGACCTTCGCGTCGGACTACGACGGCGAGACGGTGGCCTACCAATGCCGCCCCGACCTTGTTGCGTGGGCGCAGGGCTGTGGTGCGTCGGGACGCGTCTCCCCGTTCGGGGGCGCCGGCAAGCTGCCCTGGAAGCTCGAGTGGGTGGCCAAGTGGAAGGTCCTGCCGGTCACTGTGGAAGGCGCCGGCAAGGACCACATGGGTGCGGGCGGGTCGCACAAGGTTGCCGCGGCGCTGGCCCGCGAGGTCCTCGAGTGTGCAGTGCCGACTTCGTTCTCCTATGAGTTCTTCACCCTGGGCGGGGCCAAGATGAGCTCTTCTAGGGGGATCGGCCTCAGCGCCTCGGAACTGGTGGCCTGCCTGCCGCCCCAACTGCTCCGCTACCTCGTGCTCAGGGTCCAGGTGAAGCGTGCTCTCGACTTCGACCTCGACCTGGCGACGCTCAACGGTGCCTTTGCGGAGTACGAGCGTCTCTGGAGCGCCGTCCACGAAGGCGATGCGAACAGCAGTCAACAGCAGCTTTACGCGATCTCGCAGCCGGACAACGAGATCGAGGTGGCCGCTCCACCCGCCTACAGTCCACCTTTTGACTCAGTTGTGAGCGTCGTTCAGCAGCCTCATATCGACCTTTCGGCACACATTTGCGCCCTTGGGGTCGGGCCGTTGAGCGACACCGAGGTGGATTGGATCGACGTCAAGCGGTCAGCCGCCGAGTCTTGGTCTCAACGCTTCTCCGAGAGTGCATCGAGACTGATGGTCACCGCTGCGTTGCCCGACGCAGCCGGGGGATTGTCCAATCAGCAGCGCGCCTACCTCATGGTGAGTGAGCGGTTGCTGCGCGAGGTCGAAACGTGGCGAACGGCGGGCATCCAGGCGGTGCTGTTCGACGCGGCTCGCATCGTCGGCATCGAACCGACCGAGGCCTTCGCAGCCCTCTACACCGCTTTCTTCGGTTGGCCCGAGGGCCCCCGCGCCGGATCGTTCCTGGAGTTTCTGGGGCGCGGCGCGGCATGTGAACGGCTCGGGGAGGTGAGCTTCTCCTACGCCGAGCTGGTTGCTTCGACCGCTGTCGAACTCGACGATTGGAACAGCGCCCTCAGCGCTGCCGCGACCGCACAGAACGAATACTCGATCCTGCCCAACTGGATTCCCGCCAGCAGCGACCCGGACGAACCGAACGAGCCGGACGCATCGGGCGAACCGGGCGAACCGGGCGAACCGGACGACCCGGGCGAACTGGACGACCCAGACGAACTGGGCGAACCGGGCGAACTGGGCGAACTGGACGAACTGGACGACCCGGGCGAACTGGACGACCCGGGTGAACTGGCGAATGTCGGTGTCCTTGAGCTGTTCGTTGCCGACGCCAAGGGCCGCACGTCTGCTCAGCGAGCCGTGTTCGACAGCACAAAGGCGGCTCTTGTGCAGGCAGCCAGAGGCCATGTGGCACGGCTGTTGGGCATCGCCGAAGCTGAGGTTCCGATCAGGCACGACAACCCGTTCGGAGACGGCCCTTCGGAGACGGCGGGGCGCGGCTAGGCGAGATTGGAGGGCCCGAAGGCCTCGGGGATCAGCGCGTCCAACAGCAGGGGTTCCGGGTCCCAGTCGACGATCAGGCCGCCGCCGCCGTGCTCAAACAGCAGTTGGCGGCAACGGCCGCAGGGAGCGACGGGCGTCTCGTCGCCCTGCACCGTCGATACTGCGAGCAGGCGACCGCCACCGGTGCGAACCAGGTCGGAGACCATTGAACACTCCGCGCAGAGGGTGAGTCCGTACGAGGCGTTCTCTACGTTGGTTCCCACGACCGTGCGGCCGTCGTCGGCAATTCCTGCGGCCCCCACGGGAAAGTTGCTGTAGGGGGAGTACGACTGAGCGAGTTGCGCGATCGCCAGTTGCCGAAGTTCTGCCAGGTCAATGTCGGTCACGGATTGGTTCGCTTCGTTGAAGGCTGGGAAACATGGGCCGGGGCACACAGGCTAGTAGCCGAGGTCGAGGTCTATCGGGCCGAGGAGCTCCTCGCCGGCGGCATAGCGGCGTGTGTTCTCGGCGACTCGCTCGACAAGCAGGTCGAGACCTGCGAGCGGGGTGTTGCCGACATGGGGCGTGATGATGCAGTTGTCGAAGGTCCACAGGGGGTGACCGTCGGGGAGCGGCTCGGGCTCGGTCACGTCGAGGCAGGCACCGCCGATGCTGCCCGACCGCAGTGCCGCAACAAGGGCATCGGTATCGACGTGTACGCCCCGCGCCAGGTTCACCAGCCAACTGTGCAGTCCCATGAGGTTGAGTTCGTCAGCGCCGATCACGCCGACGGTCTCGGGCGTCGCCGCCAGCGCGACCACAACCACGTCGGCTTCAGGGAGCTCAACCTGGAGATCGTCGAGCGTGCCCACCAGAGCGGCACCGTCGAGGGGGGTCGGGACTCTGCGCAGCACCACGTTGTCGGTGTGGAAGGGGGCAAGCAGTGCCAGCAGTTCCTCGGTGATGCCTCCGCCGCCGAGGATCAGCACACGGCTGCCGTGCAGGTTGCGGCCCACCGGACCGGTCCAGGTGGTCGACGCCGAATAGGGGCCGAGATTGTGGAACGCGGCCAGTATCAGGGCCAGGATGTGCTCGGCCACGGGCCGGGAGTAGACGCCTTTGCCGCAGGTCCAGAGCCGTTCACGGTCAAGCATGTGGATGAACGGCTCGACCCCGGCATACGGAAGCTGAACCCAGTCGATCTGGTCGTGGAGATGCCCGTTGAGCAGCTCGGGTGCCTGCGGGTCGGCCCATACCAGCGCCGTTGCCTCACTGCACTCGACTACCCGTCCCCCGCCCGCTTGAACCGCCTCGACCAGGGCCGTCTGTCGCCAACAAGGCGGTTCCACCGCGATGCATGCATCGGGCTCATCGACACCGGCTCCGTGGTCAGGCTCGAAAATCATCAAAACAGGATCGTACAGTCGCAAGCGGTCGAGAGAAACGGCTCGACTGCGTGGTCGACGTATTGGATTGGTGGTGCTTCGGCCCGACGGAGGTCACGCTCGCTGGCCGATGACTGCTCGGTATCGCCGTGACCGACGGCTCATCGTCCACCACAGTTGCGAGCGGAGGCGCCTGTTCAAGCCGAATGCCTGTAAGACTGTCGGCTGTGATCCGGCGCTCCTTGGCGAAACGAAGGCTTGCGCCGCGCTACTCAGGCGCAGGTCTGCTCTGGCGGGGTGTCCGCAACAGCAGCTGGCCCCGCGTCTGGCGTGAGCCGCCACTCAAGAAGTCCTACGACGTGGTCGTGATCGGCGGCGGCGTTCACGGACTCGCCACCGCCTACTACCTGGCAGCCAACCACGGCATCACCGATGTGGCCGTGCTCGACAAGGCCTACCTCGGCAGCGGCGGGTCCGGACGCAACACCGCCATCGTCCGCTCCAACTACCTGACCCCCGAGGGTGTGGCGTTCTACGACCGCTCACTCGAGCTCTACAACACAATGTCGGCCGACTTGAACCTCAACGTCATGTTCTCCGAGCGCGGCCACCTGACACTCGCCCACACCGACTCGGCGGTACGCACGATGCGCTGGCGGGCCGAGGTCAACAAGCTCCAAAACATCGACTCCTCGGTCATCGGCCCCGCCGAGATCTCAAGGATCGCCCCGAGCCTCGACACCTCACCAAATACCCGCTACCCGATCCTCGCCGCTCTGTACCACCCTCCCGGAGGAACGATCCGCCACGACGCGGTGGTCTGGGCCTATGCCCGCGCCGCCGATGCCCACGGCGTCGACATGCACCAGAAGACCGAGGTGATCGACATCACCTGCGAAGGCGGAGAGGGCCCCGACGGAAAGGGCCCCGGAGCAAAGGTCACTGGAGTATGCACCTCAAAGGGCGACGTCTCCGCGCGCGTCGTCATCAACTGCACCGCCGGTTGGGCCGGCCTCATCGCCGCCATGGCCGGGCTGAAACTCCCGATCACCACCCATCCGCTCCAGGCCGCGGTTACCGAGCCGGTGAAGGTCTTCCTGCCGACGGTGGTCGTCTCCGGTTCGCTGCACGTCTATGTCAGCCAGACCGACCGCGGCGAACTGGTCTTCGGAGCATCGGTCGACCCGTTCGCCACCTACGACATGGGTGGAACCCTCGACTTCACCGAAGAACTCGCCGGCCATGTACTCGAGTTGATGCCAGCCGTCTCGGAGATGCGGTTACTGCGCCAGTGGGCCGGGCTGTGTGACATCACCCCCGACTACTCGCCGGTCATGGGCTTCACCCCCGTGGAGGGCTTCCTCTGCGACGTAGGCTGGGGGACCTACGGGTTCAAGGCCGGACCGGTCTCAGGCGAACAGCTGGCCAAATGCGTCGCCGAGCAGGCTACACCCGAACTGATCTCGCCCTTCGCGCTGTCACGATTCGACAGCGGCATGCTCGTAGGCGAAAAAGGCGCAGCGGCGGTGGGCCACTGATGCTTTTGGTCCCCTGCCCCCACTGCGGTCCGCGCAACTCGGCTGACATGTCCTATCAGGGAGAGGCCTCAAGCCGCCCCGACCCGTCCTCGACCACGCCCACGGAGTGGCGCGAATACCTCTATATGAAACACAACCCCGCGGGATGGCTGCGGGAGAACTGGTACTGCAGCAGCGGCTGCCGGCGCTTCTTCACCGTCGAGCGCCACACCGTCACATCTGAGTTCCGCGAGCCGCCGCTGCCAGGGTCCAAGACCCCGAGACCCACCGGTGACGGTGCCGACCCGGCCCGAGGCGCGCCGTGATCCGTCGCCTCGAACCCCGCAGCGGCGAGGTCATCGACCGCGCGACCCCGCTGAAGTTCACCTGGAACTCCAAGAAACACATCGGCTATGCGGGCGACACCATCGTCTCGGCCCTGCTTGCCAACAACGAGAGCGTCTTCTCCCGCTCAATGAAGTACCACCGGCGCAGAGGCGTGCTCACCGCCGACTACTGGGACCCCAACACGATGGTCCAGGTCGGCACCGAACCGAACGTGCGAGGCGCACACCGCCTTCTCGAAGCCGACATGTTGGTCTCCGCGCAGAACGCCTGGCCGTCGCTCGACTTCGACGTCAAGGCAGCCAACGGGCTGTTCGGCCGTTTCCTGACTGCGGGGTTCTACTACAAGACCTTCATCAAACCACAGCGGCTCTGGCCCGCATATGAGAAGGTGCTGGCCCGGTTCGCTCCCGGGGGCGTGGTCGATCTCAACACGCCCCACGGATATCACGACAAGCGCTACTGCCATCCCGACGTTGTGGTCGCAGGCGGTGGCCCGGCAGGGCTTGCTGCGGCGATCAGCGCAGCCCAAGCGGGAATGAACGTGATGCTGGTGGAACACAACCATCATCTCGGGGGCCATCTCCGCTGGGGAACCGACGAAGACCGTGCAGTCGCCGACGAACTCGAAGCGACCGCGCGGATGGCGGGCGTAGAGATCCTCACCGACTCCACCGTGACCGGACGCTACGACGACAACTGGATCGCCGTGTCCCAGCGCAACCACCCGGGCGTAGTCGAACGGCTCATCAAGGCGCGCGCCAAGATCCTGGTCGTGGCACCCGGACTCATCGAACGACCCTACGTGTTCGCCGGAAACGACCTCCCCGGGGTGATGCTCTCAGGCGCCGCGCGGCGGCTGATCAACATGTACGCCGTGCGTCCAGGCAACCGTGGGGTGGTGCTCACCGCCAACGCCGACGGCGACGCTGCCGTCGTCGATCTCGAACGAGCCGGCGTCGAAATCGCTGCGGTGCTCGACGCCCGCGCAGGAGAGACCATCTCCAAAGCCTCAGGCAGTTCAAGACACCTCAACTCGGTGACCCTTCTCGACGGCTCCACGGTCAAGGCCGACCTGCTCGTCACCGCCGTGGGCTGGACCGCCCCCACATCACTGCTCAACATGGCCGGCGACCGTCCCTGCTACAGCCCGAAAGCGGCGCGATTCTTCTCCACGGCACTGCCCGACAACGTGATCGCAACCGGCGGCATCGTCGGCGACGGGCGCCTCGACGAACTGATCGCCCACGGTGCCAGCAGCGGCGAGTTGGCCGCTGAGCGCGCCGCTGCCGTCAAGCACAGACTCCGTTCCACGGTCACCCGCGCCCAGACCCCCGAGGGCCCAGAGCCTCCAATGCCAGCGGACCACCGAGACGGCCTCTGCAAGGCCCCCCACCCGGAGCTGTACCGTTCCGACACCCACGGCATGGTCGACTTCTCCGAAGACGTCGGTTCCAAGGACCTCCTGAGCGCAGCCGCTGAGGGATTCGACTCAGTCGAGCTTCTCAAGCGTTTCACCACCGCCACAATGGGCCCCTCGCAAGGAAAGCTCGAGACCGTCAACACCGTGGCGGTGCTCGGCGAAGCACGCGGCGAGTCCATCGAGGAGGTTGGAACCACCGTTTGGCGCCCGCCCTACGCTCCCATCAGCCTCGGTGCGCTGGCAGGAAGGGTGTTCGAGCCGGTACGGGTCTCGTCGCTGCACGAGTGGCACACCGCCAACAACATGAAACCGATCCTCGCGGGCCAATGGATCCGGCCCGACCACTACGGCGACCCCGCCGCCGAAGTCACCAACGTGCGGACCAACGTCGGAATCATCGATGTGACTCCCCTGGGCAAGCTGGATCTGCGGGGACCCGACGTGCCGCGGCTGCTCAACCTGCTGTACACCAACGAGTGGTCGAAGCTGCCGGTCGGCCGGGTCCGCTACGGCATGATGTGCGCCGAGGACGGAGTCGTGGCAGACGACGGGGTGACCGGCAGGCTCGGTGAAGACCACTACCTGATGACCACCACCAGCTCCGGTGCCGGCCAGATCTGGCAGTGGGCCGAGATGTGGCTCCAGACAGAACACCCGGACTGGCAGGTCCATGTCACGCCGGTCACCACCGGATACACGAGCATCAACATCGCCGGACCCAGGTCCCGCGACCTGCTGACCCGCTTGGTCGACGACGTGGACCTCAGCCCCGTTGCCTTCGAATACATGAACGTCCGCAGCGGCACGATCGCCGGAGTCGCGGACTGCTTCATGTGGCGCATCGGCTTCACCGGGGAGCTCAGCTTCGAGATCCACGTGCCTGCAGGGTTCGGCCTGCATGTCTGGGAGCAACTGATCGAGAAGGGCGCCGATCTCGGGGTTGGGCCGTTCGGGCTCGAGGCGCAGCGGATCATGCGCCTGGAGAAGGGGCATTTCATCGTTGGACAAGACACCGACGGGCTGACCAAGGCACCGACCACCGGACTGACACCGCTCATCAGGCTCGACAAGGCCGACTTCGCAGGCAAACCCGAACTTGAATGGTCGCTCGGAGCTGGGGCGCCCGAGTTGCCCGTGCTCGTCGCCATAAGGCCGACAGACCCTCAACTGGTGCCCGACGAGGCCTGCCAGATCCTGCGCAAGGGCACTGCGGAGATCGTCGGACGGATCACCAGTTCGCGTTTCTCCCCCACGCTCGGCCGCTCGGTCTGTCTGGGGCAGGTGACACCTGAGTTCGCTGCGGCCGGCACAGAGATCACGGTGCGTTTGTGCGACGGTTCCGACACCACCGCGACAGTGATGCAACACCACGCACACTTCGATCCCGAGGGGGTGCGCCTCCGTGGCTGACCAACCGCAGTTCCGCAGTTCTGTCACGAACCCGGTCGCCACACCCGCAGGCGCACCGGCACTGACCGACGAATCCTCGCTCACCAAGGTGAGCGTCAGAGCCCGGGTCGGCGCCTCGCCACTAGGTGTCGACTTCACCAGAACGGACCGGCGCGACGGCGTGCTCATCGCTGGAATCCGTCCGGACGAATGGCTGTTGTTGGGTGCCGGCGCTGGCGTGGAGGCCTTGCTCGCAGGCACTGAGTTCGACGGGTCTGTCAACCGGATCGACGTCACCCACAGCCGTCTGTGTCTGCGCTTGAGCGGCGTGTGCAGCGCTTCCGCTCTCGAAAAAGTGTGCAGTCTCGACTTCGACGACACGATGTTCCCCGACGGTGCAACGGGCTCTGCATCGGTCGCCAAAGTCAGCTCCGACCTGATCCGCGACGATCAGGACGGCGAACCCTCGTACTTGATCCTCGCCGACCGCTCCTTCGGCCAATACCTCTACGACGCAATCCACGACACCACCACGGAGTTCTCGTCGGCGTGGCCGTCAAGCTGAAAATGGGGAAACCAGGGTGGGAGAAGACGGGCAAGAAAGGGATCGTTACAGGAGCGCGTCACTTCGTCAGTGCAGAGCGTTACGCGAAACGACCCGCCACCGAGTCTGCGTACGCGACAGCCGCGCTGAACGCGCTCAAGGCTGTGGCCCAGATCGGCGATGACCGAGAAAGAGAAGAGACGGGGCGCTACCTCATGGAAGCACTTGCAACAACGAGGCGCGAGTCGGGGCGTGTATTCTGACATGTCGCTAGCCAATTTGTTCGGTGTTTCATGAACGACTATCCCATCAGCGATGGTGACTTGGGCGGCGACGCGTTCGGCGGGGCCTGGTTGGTGACCGAATACGTCCACGACCCCGACGGCACGTACCGGGGAACTGTCGCCCAGCGGCGCCGTGTCGAGCAGGTCGACGAGGCGCGCCTGCGGGTGGCCCAACAGTGCGAACCGTCGGCGGCACTCGACGGCCACGCCATGGCAGCGTTCGCCGGTGAATGGGTGTTCGATCTCGAAGTGGCCGGTTCCCAGCGCCGTTACCTGGGCCCCGATGTGGTGGGCTCAGCGACGCAATGGCAACCCGGTGCGATGACCGGAGCGGGTCTGTGGCCTCGGTTCGGACACGAGTTCGAGTCATACAGCGTGCTTGTAGCCCCCGACCGTCAACTCACCGGCGGGTTCTTCTCGCTCGCCGGACGGTCAGTGGCCGACATTGTGGGAGTGGCCGTGCCCGAAGCCGCCGGGGTCGAGCCCCGCTTGGACCTGTCGGCCCCGCCGCCCGAAGCTGGCGACGAATGGCAACTGCACCGAGTGGTCGGCCCACTGCTGGTGGCGACCTGCTGGCCCGCGCCCGCGCAGCGCCGCCGACTATGGGCAATGAACGATCCGCTCGGTGCCACCGGCGCGGCCCTGACCGAGACAGTCTTCAACGACACCCGCTCGGTGACCGTCACCATCGGTTGACTCAGAGCCCGAGGAAGCGGGCGTGACAAGTGACCACGCGGAGCTAAGCGTCGGCCGATTGAGCGGTACTATCGCAGCAAATCGGCCAAAACACCAGCGGCAGATCGGTCAAAACTAGGTTTTCCAGTTGTACCGTGAAGCTGTGGTTGAGCGTCTCTACCCGAGAATTGTCGATCGGCTCGTAACCGAAGAGCTCCTGCCCGAGTTCCCCGCGATCCTAATCGTGGGACCGCGCGGCTGCGGGAAATCAACCTCGATGGGGCAGTTCGCCGACACCGTGCTTGACCTGTCTACTCCCGGCGTGCGCGCCGCTGCGATCGAGGACCCGGACGGTATCCTTGCTGCCGCTGTCGGCCCTGTTCTTATCGACGAGTGGCAGGAGGCTCCTGAGATTCTCGGTGCTGTAAAGCGAGCCGTTGACACCGACCTCTCGCGCACCCCCGGCCGCTTCATCGTGACCGGCTCGGTCCGAGCGGCACAACAAGCTGCAACCTGGCCGGGGACCGGCCGACTCATCAGGGTCCGCATGTCGGGCCTGACCCAAGGCGAACTCGAACACAACAACTCCTATAACCCCATCGACACGCTTTTTGCCGACAAAGCGCCAACCTTCGGCCACTCGCCCTTCAGCCGGCACGACTACCTGAACAGAATTGTCGCTGGCAGATTCCCCGACGTGATCGGCAGAACAGATCGGGGCCGTTCCCGTTGGTTCGACGGCTACGTTGAACAACTCGTCGACCGCGACGCAGCACAGATCGCTACGACGAACCCTCGTCCTCGAAAGCTCCGGTCTGTGCTGTCGTCATGCGCGGCCCGCACCGGACAAGAACTGAACAAACAAGCAACCGCCCGAGACGCCGACGTAGCCAAGAGCACAGCCGACAACTACATCACGCTTCTCGAGGATCTCTCGATCATCGCCCTCATCCCCGCCTGGCACAACAAACGCCTCCACCGGTTGAACCGATCACCCAAGATACACATCACAGATCCCGGCCTCGCAGCGCACCTGCTGCACGTTGACACAACAGCCCTTGAACAAGACGCGACCCTGGTCGGCCAACTATTCGAAACGTTCGTCGCAACCGAGCTCAGAGCACACATCGAAACAGCCGAACACCGAACCGAGATGTTCCACCTCAGGAACCGCGACGGCAACGAGGTTGACCTCATACTCGAACGTCGCGGCCGAATCGTCGCACTCGAAGTCAAATCCTCGACCAACGTCAACAAAAGCGATGCAAGAGGGCTTCTGTGGTTGCAGAACAAACTAGGAGCAGCGTTTCACTTCGGCGCGGTCTTCTACGCGGGATCTGTTCCTTTCCAGATCGATGATCGAATCTGGGCCTTGCCGGCGAGCACGCTGTGGCATCCCCCCAAGAACTCTTGACCCACAAGCCGACACGAGGGGCTGTTGGCTGACCCAACTACACCCTCACCCCACTCACCCGGACCTAAAACGCGAAGCGCCTGGAATCCGATGCGGCACGCCTGCGACCGGTGAGGCGGTTTCGGGCACTTCCTGCTCACGGGGTCGCAGAATCCACCCGACGACATCACCGAGCATTCCGGGGCGGGCCGAGTCGCGCGGGTGCGGATGCGGCCGATGTCGTTGTGGGAGTCGGGGGATTCCAGCGGAGAAGTGTCGCTGGCCTCGCTGCTGGAAGGCGGACGCTGCTTGGCCAAAGATGCCGAACAGACCTACCGCGGCATCGCTTCGCTGATCTGTCGCGGAGGGTGGCCCCGCATGATCAAGATGGTGCCGGACACGGCCCAGGCCCGCCTGCGCGACTATTTGGACAACATCACCCGCACCGATGTCTCGCGAGTGTCCGGCATCAAACGCGACCCTCGGTTGGTGATGGCGCTGCTTGGATCACTGGCCCGCAACGAAGCAACCGCCGCTTCGGGCGCCACCCTGGTCAAGGATGTGGCAGGGGCGGCGGGCAGCGCGCCGGCACGTTCCACGATCCGGGCCTACATCGACGACCTGACTCGATTGTTCGTGCTTGAGCCTCTTCCGGCGTGGACCACCCATCTGAGGTCTTCGGCCCGTTTGAGAAAATCTCCGAAGCGGTTGTTCGTCGACCCTGCACTGGCCGTCGCCGCGTTGGCCGCGTCGGCGGGAACTGTCGCCCAGGACAAAGAGGCGATGGGGCTTCTGTTCGAGTCGATGGCGGTCCGCGACCTCCGGGTGTATGTGCAGTCGCTGGGTGCCCACCTCTACTACTACGGCGATTCGTACGGTCTCGAGGCTGATGCCGTGATCGAAGGATTGGACGGCCGATGGGCCGCCGTGGAGATCAAGCTCGGCGGAGGGAAACCTGTCGCCGAAGCCTGCGAATCGTTGCGGGCCGTTCGCTCACAGATCGACACCACCCGCCGCGGAGAACCGGCGCGCCTCATCGTGCTCACCGCGTTCGGCCACGGCTATCAGACCCGCGACGGCATCGCCGTAGTGCCCCTGACCGCCCTCAAGCCCTGATCCCGACCAGCCCGGCCGTTGAGGCGTTCACCGACACAGGACAACCTGTCAGATGCAATGGAGATGAGTCTGAAATATTTCTGTGAAATATGAGTAATTGTCACAGGGGTTCGCTATAGTGACATCCATGGAATTCGCCCCCGCCTCGGATCTCTCGGACGCCGCCATCGGTGTCGGCACGGCTGGTGTCGGCACGGCTGGTGTCGGCACGGCTGGTGTTGGCGCGGCTGGTGTTGGCACGGCTGGTGTTGGCACGGCTGGTGTGGGTGTGGGTTGTGGTGCTGACGCTGGGTCGGTGTGTGTTGGGCAGGTTGATGAGGTGGGGTTGTCTGATGAGAAGCTGCGGTTGCGGTTGGGGGTGTTGGGTCGTGCCGAGTCGACTCTGGCGGCGATGAAGTCGCGGGTGTTGGCGGAGTTGAGCCGTCGTCACAGCAAAGGCGACGCGCAGCGT
>MKWU01002995.1_pt1 | contig 23341 bp, 18 predicted proteins | sample 809101 | NCBI WGS metagenome assembly MKWU01 (sample SAMN05860141, study PRJNA318959) | sponge metagenome | host: Aplysina aerophoba | place: Slovenia: Piran, Adriatic Sea, Gulf of Piran | collected 2013-05-07 | reverse complement strand
CCTGCTGAACGACTACAGCCGCAAGGGATTCGTCGACGGCCGCGCGTTGCGTCTGCCGACGGTGGTGGTGCGCCCCGGCAAGGCGAACGCCGCCGCATCCTCCTTCGCGAGCGCGATCATCCGCGAGCCGCTGGAAGGGCGTGCGTACACCTGCCCCGTCGCCGACGAGACCGGTGTGTGGCTGCTCTCACCCCGGCGCGTGATCGAGAGCTTCCTCCACGCCGCGAATCTTCCCTCCGAAGCGTTCGGCATGAGCCGGGCGCTGGCGCTGCCGGGGATGACGGTCACGGTCGGGGAGATGGTCGCGGGACTGCGCGAGGTCGCGGGGGACCGCGTCGCCGAGCGGCTCACGTTCGAGCGCGACCCGTTCATCGAGGGGATCGTCTACGGCTGGGCGACGAAGTTCCGGCCCGAGCGCGCCGTCGCGATGGGATTCGCGCCGGACGAGGACTTCAGGTCCGTCGTCGAGGCATTCATCGAAGACGACCTGGGTGGGAGCTACGTCCAGTGAGCGCAGGAGAGCGAGGAAGGCTCGCCGGCAGGCGCGCGCTGGTGACGGCGGCCGCGCAGGGCATCGGAGAGGCGATCGCGCGCGCCTTCGCCGGGGCCGGAGCGCAGGTGCTCGCCACCGACGTGAACGGGGAGAAGCTGTCCGTGCTCGCGCCGGTGGACGGGATCGAGACCCGCGTCGTCGACGTGCTCGACCCCGCCGCGGTGACCGCGTGCGTGGAGGCCGCGAGACCGTTCGACGTGCTGGCGAGCTGCGCCGGATACGTGCACCACGGCAGCATCCTCGACTGCGACGAGGCCGCGTGGGACTTCTCGTTCGACCTCAACGCGAAGGCGATGTACCGGGTGGTGCGCGCGGTGCTGCCGGGCATGATCGAGCGCGGCGGAGGCTCGATCGTGTGCATCGCGTCGGTGGCGTCGAGCGTGAAGGGGGTCCCGGTGCGCTGCGCCTACGGCGCCTCCAAGGCGGCGGTCATCGGGCTCGCCAAGTCGGTGGCGGCGGACTTCATCGGGCAGAAGGTGCGCTGCAACGCCATCTGCCCCGGCACCGTGCAGTCGCCCTCGCTCGACGAGCGCATCGCGGCGCAGGGCGGCGGGCCGGAGGTCCGGCAGGCGTTCGTCGATCGGCAGCCGATGGGACGTCTCGGCACCGCGGAGGAGATGGCGGCGCTCGCGCTGCATCTCGCGAGCGACGAATCCGGGTTCACCACCGGTCAGACGTTCATCGCGGACGGCGGCATGACCCTTTGACATTCACCCCGGGACCTGCGAACGAATCGGACACGCGTCCCGGCACATCCAGGCGAATCCGAGTACATCGGGACACACGAAGAAGAGGGAATTTCATGAAGCTTGTCAGGTACGGTCAGCCGGGCGCCGAGAAGCCCGGCCTCATCGATTCCGGCGGTACCGTGCGCGATCTGTCCGGGCACGTCGCAGACATCGACGGCTCGGCGCTCTCACCCGGGAGCCTGGCGGGGCTCGCGGCCATCGATTCCGCATCGCTGCCGGCGGTCGACGCCGGAACCCGGCTCGGCTGCCCCGTGGCAAACATCGGCAAGCTGCTGTGCATCGGGCTCAACTACATCGATCACGCCGAGGAGACCGGCCAGCCCATCCCGTACGAGCCGGTCCTGTTCATGAAGGCGACCACCGCCATCTGCGGGCCGAACGACAACGTGGTCCTGCCGCGGGACTCGGTGAAGAGCGACTGGGAAGTCGAGCTCGGCATCGTCATCGGGTCGCGCGCGAGCTACGTCGAGGAGGACGACGCCCTCGACCACGTGGCCGGCTACTGCCTGGTCAACGACGTCTCGGAGCGCCAGTTCCAGCTCGGGGGCACCGGCCAGTGGGTGAAGGGCAAGAGCGCCGACACCTTCGCGCCCATCGGCCCCTGGGTCGCGACCAAGGACGAGATCCCCGACCCCGGCGCCCTCGACCTGTGGCTGGAAGTGGACGGACACCGCTACCAGGACGGCAACACGCGCACCATGATCTTCGGGGTGAAGACGATCGTGAGCTACGTGAGCCGGCACATGACCCTGATGCCGGGCGACGTGATCCCCACCGGAACCCCGCCCGGAGTGGGCGCCGGGCAGAAGCCCCAGGTGTTCCTGAAGCCGGGCAACGTCATGCGGCTCGGCATCCCCGGCCTTGGCGAGCAGCGCCAGGAGGTCGTGGCGTATCCGGGTTGAGGGCGAGGCGAGCGATGAGCATGAAGAAGAACGCGCGACGCAGCATCGAGTGGTTCGGCAAGGACGGCAAGGACGGGTTCCATCACCGGAGCTGGATGAAGAACCAGGGCCTGCCGCACCACCTGTTCGACGGCCGGCCGGTCATCGGCATCTGCAACACCTGGTCGGAGCTCACCCCGTGCAACGCCCACTTCCGGGTGCTGGCCGAGCGGGTCAAGCGCGGCGTGTACGAGATGGGCGGCTTCCCGCTGGAGTTCCCGGTGATGTCGCTCGGCGAGACGCTGATGCGACCGTCGACCATGCTCTACCGCAACCTCGTGAGCATGGACGTCGAGGAGTCCATCCGCGCCAACCCCCTCGACGGGGTGGTGCTGCTCGTCGGCTGCGACAAGACCACGCCGGCGCTGCTCATGGGCGCGGCGAGCTGCGACCTGCCGGCCATCGTGGTCTCCGGCGGCCCGATGCTCAACGGGCGGTTCCGCGAGGAGCAGATCGGCTCCGGGACCCACGTGTGGAAGTTCGAGGACATGGTGCGCGCCGGCGACATGTCGATGCGCGAGTTCATGGACGCGGAGGCGTGCATGTCGCGCTCGGTCGGCCACTGCATGACCATGGGGACCGCGTCGACGATGGCGAGCATGTCGGAATCCCTCGGCATCGCGCTGCCGACCAACGCCGCCATTCCCGCCGCCGACTCGCGCCGCAACGTGCTCGCCCACATGGCGGGCCGGCGAATCGTCGAGATGGTGGAGGAGGACGTCACCATGTCGAAGATCCTCACCCGCGAGGCGTTCGAGAACGCGGTGCGCACCAACGGCGCCATCGGCGGCTCCACCAACGCGGTGGTGCACCTGCTGGCGGTGGCCGGCCGCCTCGGGGTCGACCTCTCCCTCGACGACTGGGACACGCTGGGGCGCGACGTGCCGTGCATCGTGAACCTCATGCCCTCCGGCAAGTACCTGATGGAGGACTTCTACTACGCGGGCGGACTGCCCGCCGTGCACCGCGAGCTCGGCGAAGCCGGGTTCCTGCACAAGGACGCCCCGACCGTGAACGGACGGACGCTGTGGGAGAACGTCAGGGACGCGGAGTGCTGGAACCGCGACGTGATCTTCCCCCTGTCCAATCCGTTCAAGGAGCGGGGCGGCATCGCGGTGCTGCGCGGCAACCTCGCCCCGCAGGGCGCGATCCTCAAACCGTCGGCGGCCACCGAAGCCCTCATGCGCCACCGCGGGAAGGCGGTGGTCTTCGAGGACATCGACGACTACAAGGCCCGCATCGACGACCCGGATCTCCCCGTCGACGAGACCTGCGTGCTGGTGCTCAAGGGCTGCGGCCCGAAGGGGTACCCGGGCTTTCCGGAGACCGGCAATATGGGGCTGCCCGCGAAGCTGCTCAGGCAGGGCGTCGGCGACATGGTGCGGATCTCCGATGCGCGCATGTCCGGCACCGCGTTCGGCACCGTGGTGCTGCACACCGCGCCGGAGGCCGCGGCCGGCGGTCCTCTCGCGCTCGTGCGCGACGGCGACGAGATCGAGCTCGACGTCCCGGCCCGCAAGCTCGTCCTGCACGTCTCCGACGAGGAGCTCGCGAGGCGCCGCGCCGCGTGGAGGCCGCCGAAACCCCATTCCGAGCGCGGATACCTGAAGCTCTACCTCGACCACGTCATGCAGGCCGACACCGGTGCGGACCTCGACATCCTCACCGGCGGCAGCGGCGCGGAGGTGCCGCGCGAGAGTCACTGACGCGGAGCCGGATCCACTGGCACGCGGGGCTGTTGCCCTTGTTTCCCATTCTTTACCAACTGATGGTCTGTCCAGATTTTGAACGCCCCGGCCAGCCCCTCGTGCAGGATGGTGGGACCGGCATATCCCAGTGAATGCCACCCCTCGCGCGGCAGACTCCAGGTCGCCCGGCAGGTCCCCAGCGCGGCCTCCAGGAACGTGGAGCCGCTGTGGTTCACGGGGATGCAGAACAGGTGGGTGGTGATCAGGCGTTCGAGATCGCACAGCGCACCGCGGTAGCGCCCGGCGCGGTGCGGGGACGACTCCATGCCGGGCGCGGAGCTCGAGTCGGCCGCCTGGCGTGCGTTCGGGTTCGTGGGCATCTCTTCCGTATGGGCTCCGGATCGGAACGCGCTATCCGACAGGGTGTTCCGGCCGCGCCGTGACCTGTTCGGGCAATTCGGGTACGAGGTGATGAGGGATGGGCTGGCCGGCGAGCGCCTTCACGAGCGCCCCTTCCCGCCGAGCTGCGCCTCCAGCTCCGCGATGCGCGCCTCGGCGGCGCGGCGCGCGGCGGCTTCCCGCTCCGCCCGAAGCTCGGCGGCGTGCCGGGCGGCGGCTTCCTCCCGCCTCGCCGCGCACGCCTCCGCGTGGCTGAGCAGCGTCTCGCCCGTGGCCGGGTCGTGGAAGCGCATCTCCTCGCCCTTCGCCCGAAGCTCCAGACCCAGCACCTCGCTCGTGAGCGTCAGCGTGCGGTCGATGGACTCCACCGCCGTCAGTCGCTCGTAGGCCCCGTCAGCCAGTCGGTAGCCCTGCAGCCGCGGCGTGATGTGCTCACCCATCGGGTCGAACAGGAAGTACTCCCTCACCCCGAGCCCAGCGTAGATGCCGGGCTTTTCCCTCACGCCCTCCTCCCACGTGCTCGGCGACGCCACCTCCAGCACGAAGTCCGGACCCTTGCCTTCCTCCCACATCTTGTAGCTCATCCGCGGGTGGTCCTCGACCCCGAAGGCCACGAACACGTCGGGTGCGACCGAGACCTTGCGGTTGCCCTCCTCGTAGTAGATGAGCAGGTCCGCGGAGACGTACACGTCGGAGCGGCGGTCGCCGTAGCGCACCCGCAGCGCCCCGAAGGCGTAGAGAATGGCGCGGGCCTGTAGGTCGTTCTCCGCCAACGGCTTCCCGTCCGAGCTCGGATAGTCAATCGCGGCGGAGGGGAGATGGGGTCGGCTGCTCATCGGAGTGCCTCTCGCACCGGCGCGCCGGTGCCGGACGGTTGGGGGTCTCGAACGACGGTAGCACGAGCATGTGCCTGTCCCAAGCGGCGGGGATGCGCCGCGATGCGAGGGGACAGGATGCGCCGGGGCGGGCAGGCGCGAAATGGAACCGGGGCACTGCGGGTGTAGGCGATCGGCCCGGCGGGAGGGGTGTGCCCCCCGACGCGCTCGCTCGCTCCGGGACCGACGTTCGGCGGCAGGGGTGTCCGGGCGGCGCGGTTCGGTTCTCGCCGGACGCCTGGTTCACGTGGTCACGGGCGACACCTTCGACGCGGCGATGCGGCGGTTTCCGAACACCGTATCGCCCTGAAGGCGATCCGACCAGGCCGGCTGTTCCCGGCCGGGCAGCGGGGAATGCCGGCCGAGGGACGCAGCTCGTTCCGCGACTGGCGCCGCTCCCGCTCCCGCGGGTAGCCTTCGGGCCATGTGCGGCCGGTTCACTCAACGTTTCTCCTGGCGCGAGGTGCATGCGTTCCTGCACCTCGGCGCCGGGCCGGCGGCGAATCTTCGCCCGCGCTACAACCTCGCCCCGAGCCAGAACGCCGCGGTGGTGCGCAGCGACGGCGGCGAGCGCCGGCTCTCCATGCTGCGCTGGGGCCTCATTCCCGCCTGGGCGAAGGATCCGGGGATCGGAAACAAGCTCATCAATGCGCGGGCCGAGACCGCCGCGGCGAAGCCTTCGTTCCGCGCCGCGTTCTCGAGGCGCCGGTGCCTCGTTCCGGCCGACGGGTTCTATGAGTGGCGACGGGAGGGCTCGGTCCGCCAGCCCTGGCTCATCGCCCGACACGACGGGGGGTTGATGGCGTTCGCCGGGTTGTGGGAGCGCTGGCGGGTGCCGGAGGGCGCGGTGCTTCGCGGATCGCTCGCCGAGCGACGTGCGGACGATGTGGTCGAGACCTTCACCATCCTCACGACCGAGGCGAACGACGCCATGCGGGCTCTTCATCACCGGATGCCGGTGATTCTGTCGCCGGAGGTGTTCGAGCCGTGGTTGACTGGAGAAGACGTCCGGCTCGGGCCGGCGCCGGAGACCCTGCTAGGGATGCATCGTGTCGGCCGCCGCGTGAACAACGCGCGCGACGACGACCCGGAGTGCGTGGCCGCGGTTGCGGACGCGATTGCGTAGGAACGTGGCCTGCGGGCAGATGCGTTGCCCGCGGGCGTATCAACGTCGTGCGAATGCATGGAAGAGCCTCGATTTCACCAGGGAAGCAAAGGGACATGAATGAACCTCGCGCTCCGTACCGCATCGGTGTCGACGTAGGCGGCACCTTCACCGACGTCGTGCTGGAGCACGACGGCGCCCTCACCACCGCGAAGGTCCTCACGACCCCGAACGCCCCCGACGAAGCGGTGCTCTCCGGCGTCGACGACGTGCTCGCGCGCTCCGGGGTCGACCCCGGGGCGGTGGGGCTCCTCATCCACGGCACCACGCTCGCGACCAACGCGATCATCGAGCGCAAGGGGGCGCTCACCGGGCTCGTCACCACCGAAGGCTTCCGCGACGTGCTCGACATCGGCTACGAGAGCCGCTACGACCAGTACGACATCATGATCGAGAAGCCGCCCGCGCTCGTGCCGCGCGAGCGCCGGCTCGTGGTGCCGGAGCGGGTCGACGTGCACGGACGGGTACTGAAGCCGCTGGAGGAGGCGGCGGTGGAGGCGGTGGCCGGCGAGCTTGCGCGGCTCGGGGTCGAAAGCGTCGGCATTGGCTTCCTCCACAGCTACGCCAACCCCGCCCACGAGCGCCGGGCGCGCGAGATCATCGCCGCCGCGCTGCCCGAGGTCTCGATTACGCTCTCGAGCGAAGCGTGCCCCGAGGTCCGCGAGTACGAGCGGTTCTGCACCACCGCCGCGAACGCCTACGTGCAGCCGCTCATGTCGAGCTACCTCGGGCGCCTGCGCACCCGGCTCGAAGCGCGTGGCCTCGCCTGCCCGGTACTGCTCATGACCTCGGGCGGCGGGCTCGCGAGCCTCGACGCCGCGATCCGGTTCCCCATTCGGCTCGTCGAGTCCGGTCCGGCCGGCGGCGCGATCCTCGCCACCCGGGTGGCGGCGGAGATGGGGCTCGACAAGGTCATCTCCTTCGACATGGGCGGCACCACCGCCAAGATCTGCCTGATCAACGACTACACACCGCAGACCGCGCGCGAGTTCGAGGTCGACCGCGAGGCGCGCTTCACCAAGGGCAGCGGCATTCCGCTGCGCATCCCGGTCATCGAGATGGTGGAGATCGGAGCGGGCGGCGGCTCGATTGCCAGAGTCGACGCCATGGGGCGCATCGCGGTGGGCCCCGACAGCGCCGGCGCCGACCCCGGTCCCGCCGCCTACGGGCGCGGGGGCACGGCCCCGACCATCACCGACGCCGACATCGCGCTCGGTCGTATCGACCCGCGGCGGTTCGCGGGCGGGAAGATCGACATCGACGTCGATGCCGCCCGCGGGGCGATTGCGAGAGACGTGGCGGCGCCGCTCGGGCTCGACGGCCGAATGGCCGCGTTCGGGATCACCGAGATGGTCGACGAGACGATGTCGAACGCGGCGCGCGTGCACGCGGTGGAGCAGGGCAAGGTCGCGGCCGACCATGCGGTGATCGCGTTCGGCGGCGCGGCGCCGCTGCACGCCGGCCGTCTCGCCGACAAGCTCGGCGTGGACACCATCATCGTGCCGACGGAGGCAGGCGTCGGCTCCGCCGTGGGGTTCCTGCGCGCGCCCGTCGCCTACGAGGTGGTGCGCAGCCGCAACATGCGCCTGCGCGACTTCGACCCCGAGGCCGGGAACGCGATCATCGAGGAGATGCGTGCCGAGGCGCTCGCCGTGGTGCGAAGCGGCGCGCCGGACGCGCGGCTCGAGGAGATCCGGGGCGCGTACATGCGCTACGTGGGGCAGGGGCACGAGATCTTCGTGGTGTTCCCTGTGCGCCCACTCGGACCGGACGACCGCGAGGTCGTGCAGCGGGCGTTCGACGCGGAATACGCGCGGCTCTACCGCCGCGTCATCCCCGAGGCCGAGGTCGAGGTGCTGACGTGGGCGCTCACACTCTCGACCGTGGCCGACCGTCCGGTGCCGGTGGAGGAGGTGGCGCCGCGCGCGGCGCCGTCGCCGCTCGACCACGTGCCGGTGCCGGACCTCGAGACGGGCGAGGAGCACGATGTCCCGCTCTTCTGGCGCCCCGACCTCGCGCCCGGCACACGGTTCGTCGGACCGGCCATCGTCGCCGAGGACGAGACCTCGACCTTCGTCACCCGGCGGTTCGCGGCCCGTGTCGCAGCCAACCGCTACCTCGTCGTCGAGCGCCGGGGAAAATGAGGCCGGCGCGTGACCGGCTCCATGACGGCGTGTCTCCGCGTCGGTGCCGGCGCCGGAGACGGGGAACGACTCCGGGCCCGGCGCCAGACGCCGCGCCTCGGCGGGAAATGTGGGCCTGATGGGAGCACTCATTCGCACATGAACACTCGATACGACGCAGTAATCGTCGGTGGCGGCGTCACCGGCTGCGCCACCGCGCTGTTTCTCGCCCGGGAGCCCGCGTTCGACGGAACGGTCCTGGTCGTCGAACGGGACCCGACGTACGAGCACGCCCCGTCGGCGAAGGCGACGGGCGGGTTCCGGCAGCAGTTCTCCACCCCCGAGAACATCCGCATCGGCCTGTTCGGGGTCCGCTTCCTCAAGCACCTCGACGAGTACCTGTCGGTCGACGGCGAGACGCCCGACGTGGGCTTTCGCGAGAACGGCTACCTGCTGCTCGCCACCGAGGCGATGCTGCCGGCGATGCGCGAGAACAACGCGGTGCAGCGCGAGCTCGGGGCCGACGTCCACTTCAGGGACCCGGACGAGCTGCGGGCCCGCTTCCCGTGGCTCTCCACCAACGGCGTCGCGGGGGGGTTCCTGAGCGACAGCAACGAGGGATACATCGACCCGTACTCGCTGCTCCAGGCCTACCGGCGCAAGGCGCGCTCGCTCGGCGTCGAGTTCGTGCACGACGAGGCGCTCTCGGTGCAGCGCGAGGGCGCCAGGGTCACCGGGGTGACGCTCGCCCGCGAAGGCGCCGTCGCCTGCGGCGTCGTCGTCAACGCGGCCGGGGCGTACGGCGCCCCGGAAATCTGCGCCTCGGTGGGCGTCGCGATCCCCATCGAGTCGCGCAAGCGGTTCACCTTCGTGTTCGAGTGCCGGGAGCCGATCGGGCAGACCCCGCTCACCATCACCGAGGCCGGGGTCGCGTTCCGCTCCGAGGGCAGGGGGTTTGTCTCCAACGTCTCTCCGCCCCCCGAGCGCGATCCGGTGACCAAGGACACCGACATCGAGTACGAGCTGTTCGACGAGCTGATCTGGCCGGCGCTCGCCGCGCGCGTGCCCGCGTTCGAGGCGATCAAGCAGACCGGCGCCTGGTGCTGCCACTACGACTACAACACCCTCGACGAGAACCTGATCATCGGACGCACGCCTGCGTACGAGAACTTCCACGTCGCGGTGGGCTTCTCCGGCCACGGCCTGCAGCAGTCGCCCGCGGTGGGGCGGGCGCTCTCGGAGCTGATCAGCTTCGGCGAGTACCGCAGCATCGATCTCGCCCGGTTCGGCTACGAGCGGGTGCTGACCGGCGAGGCGCTGCGGGAGGTGAACTGCTACTGACCGGGCGAGGCGCTGCTGCCTTTTCTCGGCGCGCCCTTCGGGTATATGGTAGATGCCACGCATGCCCGAACCGCCATAGATCCTCCGGCGGCTCCGGCCATGGACATCGATCGCCAATCGAGGAGGAGAAAACAATGAAAGCGACCGCGCTGTTCAAGTACCTGGCGATGGCCGCGGCCATGCTGCTCTGCCTGCCCGCGTACGCGGACGAAACCTGCATGTCGCCCTACATCGCCAAGATCCAGGGCCAGGAGGACTACGTCTACGTCTGGACCCTCGGCGTCGAAGGGGTGGGGGACGAGCAGGACAAGCTCGTCACCATCGACACCAATCCGGGCTCCGACACCTACGGCAAGGTGGTCGGCAGCCTGTCGGTGGGAGGGCGCAACGAAGCGCACCACTCGGGGCTCTCCGACGATCGCAAGTACCTGTGGGCCGGCGGACTCGACACCAGCAAGATCTTCGTGTTCGACATCCACACCGACCCGCGAAAGCCCGTGCTGCACAAGGTCATCACCGACTTCGTGGAGCAGACCGGCGGGCTGGTCGGACCGCACACGTTCTATGCCCTGCCCGGGCGCATGATGATTACCGCGCTCTCCAACAACGTCGATCACGGCGGGCGCACCGGCATGGCCGAGTACAACAACGCCGGCGAATACATCTCGAGCCACTGGATTCCGACCGACTCGGATCTGATGGGCGCGGTCAAGTCCGGCCAACTCGCGGACGGGTACGGCTACGACGTGCGGGTGAAGGCGGACCTCAACATCATGCTGACCTCCTCGTTCACCGGGTGGTCGAACTACATGATGGACTTCGGCGCGATGCTGAAGGACGAGGCGGCCATGAAGCGCTTCGGCCATACCATGGTGGTGTGGGACATGCACTCCCGCAAGCCGCTGAAGGTGCTGGACGTGCCGGGGGCCCCGTTGGAGATTCGCTGCGCCTGGGATCCGGAACACAAGTACTGCTTCACCAGCACTGCGCTCACCTCGAAGATCTGGCTCATCTACGAGGACGACGGGGGCGAGTGGCAGGCCAAGGAAGTCGCCGACATCGGCGATCCCTCCACCATCCCGCTGCCGGTGGACATCTCGATCACCGCGGACGACAAGGGGCTGTGGGTCGATACCTTCCTGGAGGGCAAGGCCCGGTACTTCGACATCTCCGACCCGCATGCGCCGAAGCAGGTCTACGAGGCGCAGATCGGAAGCCAGATCAACATGGTGTCCCAGAGCTGGGACGGGAAGCGGGTCTACTTCTCCAGCTCGCTCCTCGGCAACTGGGACAAGACCGGTGACGCCGACGAGCAGTACGTGAAGCTCTATCACTGGGACGGCAAGGAGCTCACGCACGAGTGGACCGTCGACTTCTACGCGGAAGGGCTGGGACGCTCGCACCAGATGCGGTTCGGCGCATACGCGCTGTACGGCAAGCGGCCGCCTTCCGGCGACACGAAGCTGGCCGCGGTGGTGCAGCAGTAGGCCGCTAGGCAGTGTGCGGCTTCCATGCCGATGCCGTGAAGACTCCAAAAGCCGCCCTGGGCTCCAGGGCGGCTTTTTCTTTGCGGATCGGCGAGGCCGTACCTCGAACGGACGAGACATGAACGAGATCGAGAGCCGCGTTCCCGGGAACGCGCAACCGTCTTCGTTCAAGGCCCCATGGATTCCCGCCTTCGCGGGAATGACACCAATTGCGCTTGTGCCGTCATTCCCGCGAAGGCGGGAATGATGCCATCGACAGTGCCATGGTTGCGGCAACTACCGTCATTCCCGCGAAGGCGGGAATCCATCGGTGTTGGCCAACTACGCATGGCGGGACGCCGGACACGTCCACCGCCAGCGCCCCCTCCGTCATTCCCGCGAAGGCGGGAATCCATTGCTTCCATCAAGTACTGATGCGCATGAGTTCTTCGGCAAATCACGGATTCGCGATGAAGCCAATGCTTTCGGTCGGGCCGTTCCGCGCGTTCGCGCTGCTCGCGGCGCTCGCGGTGAGCCAGGGCGCGACGGCGCACGGCGACCGGACCGAGATCCTCGCCCCGGGCTGGGGAATCCTGAGCTACGAGGCGCCGGCGCCCGGCACCTACCGGCTGCCGCCGATCATGGACGCCGTCGACGGCCGGGTGCTGCGCGAGGACGCGACCCCGGCGAACCTGTTCGACCTGATGGGCGACCGGCTCGTCCTGCTGAGCTTCGTCTACACCCGGTGCACGGACGTCAACGGCTGCCCGCTGGCCAAGGCCGTCTTCCACCTGGTGCGGTCCCGGCTCAAGGAGCGCCCGGAACTCGCCGGCGCCGCCCGCCTGGTCTCGATATCGTTCGATCCGGACAACGACACCCCCGAGGTCATGCGGGCCTACGGACCGCAAGACGACGACGGCAGCGTCGAGTGGAGCCTCCTCACCACCCGCGACCGGTCGGACCTCGAGCCCATCCTCGACGGTTACGGCCAGTACACGCTGCGCGAGTACGACCACACCGGCGAGTACACCGGGGAGTTCGCCCACCTGCTGCGCGTGTTCCTGATCGATCGCGAGCGGCGGGTCCGCAACATCTACAGCACCGGCTTCCTTCACCCCGACATCCTGATGAACGACCTGGAGACTCTGCTGCTGGAGTCCGGGCCCGGTGCCTCATGAGTGGCCCGGAGGCTTCGCGGCCGGATTCCGGGTCCGGTGCCTCATGAGCGGCCCGGAGGCTTCGCGGCCGGATTCCGGGTCCGGTGCCTTGTGAGCGGCTTGGAGCCTCCGCGGCCGGAGTTCGGGTCCGGTGCCTCGTGAGCGGCCCGGAGACTCGGCGGCCGGAGTTCGGGTCCGGTGCCTCGTGAGCGGCCTGGAGACTCCGCGGCCGGAGTCCGGATCCGGTTGAGGCAACCGATGCGGCGCGCGGTGCCGGCCGGCCTCCACTTCTTCGCCCGAGGCGTGCTGATCGCCGCGCTGGTCGTCGTCCAGGCATCGGCGCGGACCAGCGGAGAGCTGGAATCGGGGCAGGCGTTCGACGAGCGCCAGAGCCTCGGACCCGGCGACGTCAAGGAAGGCTACGAGAGCGCCGACTACCGCACCCGCTCGCTCAGCCTGCTGGAGCGGCGCGGCGTGAAGATGGACCTCATCCGGCTCGCCGAGCGTCCGCCGCTCGGTCTGCCGCCGGTTCCGGTGCCGGCCGACAACCCCCTGACCCGGGCGAAGATCGAGCTCGGAAGGAAGCTCTTCTTCGACCGGCGCCTGTCGATCAACGACACGCTCTCCTGCGCCGCCTGCCACATCCCGGAGCAGGGATTCACCAACAACGAACTGCGCACGCCCGTCGGCGTCGAGGGGCGCGCGGTGCTGCGCAACTCCCCCACTCTCTACAACGTCGCCTACCAGGAGCACCTGTTCTTCGATGGACGGGAGCTGAGCCTGGAGAACCAGGTGTGGCAGCCGATCACCGCGCACAACGAGATGGCGGCGCCCGCCATCGGTTACGTGATGCGCAAGATCCGGCGCATGCGCGACTACGACGGAATGTTCGAGGAGGCGTTCGACGGCCGCGGGCCGGACATCCTGACCATCGGCCAGGCGCTGGCGAGCTACCAGCGCACGCTGCTGGCGGCCGACTCGCCTTTCGATCGGTGGTATTTCGGCGGCCAGCCGGATGCGGTCGGAACTTCGGTGAAGCGGGGGTTCGCCCTCTTCTCCGGCAAGGCGCAGTGCATCGTGTGTCACCGGGTGGAGGCGGACCATGCGCTGTTCGTCGACCACCAGTTCCACAACACCGGGCTCGGATACGCGGAATCGGTGAGCGGGAGCGAGCCCGAGACCACCCGGGTCCAGCTCGCGCCCGGGGTGTTCACGGAGATCTCCCGGGCCACGGTCGACGCGGTGACCCAGCAGCGGCTTCCCAACGACCTCGGGCTGTACCGGGTCACCGAGAGCCCCGGCGATCGCTGGAAGTTCCGCACGCAGACGCTGCGCAACATCGCGCTGACCGCGCCCTACATGCACAACGGCGCCTTCGACACGTTGCGCGAGGTCATCGACTTCTACGACCGCGGCGGCGTGCCCAACGAGCTGCTGTCGCCCCTGATCCGTCCGCTGGGCCTGACGGAGGAGGAGAAGCAGGACCTCGAAGCGCTACTGCACGCCCTGACCGGGAGCAACGTTCCGGACCTCGTGGCCGACGCGTTCGCGGCCCCGATCGGGGATCTGAGCGCGGAGGATCCGAACTGGGCGAACGAGAATACGCTGGGCTATTGAGATCGTCGGGTGCGCCTGGTCCCCAATCCGTCCAAGGGCGTCGCGGTCTTCAAACATGGCTCACCAATCCCCGGGTTCGCGGGAATCCATCGGCGTCGGTGTTGCCGCCGAAGGTCGAGTCGCCAGCACTCCGCAGGTCGGGTTGGCCGAAGGCGTAACCCGACACCCCCCCGCGTGGGACGCTGCTCTACGTCCGACTACGCCGCCCTCATACTGACCTGCAGATTCACTCCCCCGCCGGCGCGCTCGGCCAGCCCGGGTGGTCGAGCTTTCGCTCCTCGGGGTAGAGGCGGATGCTCGGCACCCGGCCCCGCTCAAGATCGCTCTGCAAGCCTTCCCAGTAGCCGGTGGTCAGCAGGTCGCCGTGCACGTCGCGGAACAGCCGCCGCATCGCGCGGTCGTGGATGCGGAATCCGGACTCGATCTCCTCGGGCAGGAAGATGACTCCGTCCTCGTAGAACCAGTCGGGGACGTCGTCCTCGCCGTCGAACCGGTCCGCGTTCGAGCGGACCTTCACCCGGGTGAGCGGCTCCAGCGCGTCGTAGTCGAACAGGAAGACCTTCTGGAAACGGCTGACCCCGTAGTTGCGCGCGTCGAGGTCCTTGTTGAAGACGTTGGCCGCGGCGTTGTTCTTGATGCAGTGGCCCAGGTTGACGATGACCTCGCGCGCCTCCTCCGGGCTCGCGTCCTGGAGAAACACGGGCAGCGGCCGCACGCGGCGCTGGACGATGAGGTGCTTCAGGATGACCGCGTCGTCGCGCAGCGAGACGCTCTCGGCCGCGTCGCGCAGCAGCTCGGCGAGGAGGTTCGGCTCGAACCACGCGGGGTCGAGCTCCAGGTTGTAGTAGATGATGTTGTCGAGCATGGAGCCGGTGCGGTCGATTTCGTGCACGCGCCGGTACTTGTCGAGCACCGCCCGGGTCCCGGGGTACTCGCCCCACTTGTACTGCTCGGTCGGGACGTCGCGGATCACCTTGAGGTTGTAGTCGGACGAAGGCGCCGCGAACCCGATGGCGACCGAGCCGCGGAACCCGATCGCGGTGGTGAACACCTCCCCGTGCTCCGCCAGCTCTTCGCGCAGCTCGGTCATCACCGCGACCTTGCCGACGTGGTTGAACCCGATGGTCGAGTAGTGCAGCCCGAGCCGGCGGGTCGGCATGACCGAGTGCAGGAACGCGGCAAGCTCGTGGTAGTGGCTGTTGGTGACGTGGAAGTTCGCGAGCGTGGAGCTGAAGAGATTGTGCGCATCTGCCTCGCCGGCGAGGACCGCCTGCACGTAGATGCCGGCTTCGTGGTTGAGCAGCGCGAGGATGAGCGGTGTCGCGCTCGCGTCGTCGAACACGATGCGGCCGACGATGTAGGCGCCGCGGTTGCGGAAGAAACCGGCGTCGGTCATCTGGATTTCGATGGGGTGTCGCGCGTTGTTGTCGAAAATGGACTGGAGCCGTGCAGCGACCTTCTGCACGTCGCCTTCCCGGTCCCGCCAAGGACGTTCGAATCCCGGGACGTCGAGGATGCGATCGACGAGGGTGGGGAGGTTGTCGACGCCGGGGCCGACGGGAAAGTCGACCCGCGCCGCGGCGGAGCGCTCGCTCGCGGGCTCGCGATGGTGCAGGAAGGCGTACTCCACCGGCTTCCACATGCCTGCGTACATCATCCTCCGGGCGGAGTGGATGTAGGCGAAGGCGATGTCCGATTCGTAGCGGCCCTCGATCAGGGTGAGGTACCGGGCCTCGATCCGTTCCCAGAACGATTCGTCCTCGGCGGCCAACGGCAGCGCGTCGCGCAGGCGCCGTGCGAGCGCGTGCGCGCTGACGCTGTACACGGAGAGGCGCCGCAGGCTCAGGTCGAGCGATGACGCGGGGTCGAGCCGCTCGAAGGCGGCCTTGGCGAGGTTGGGGATGTTGCGCGACTCGACGTAGTAGGCGTCGAACTCGGCGAGGATCCAGCGGGCGGCGAGGTCGGTGCGGTCGTCGATGGAGGGGGCGGCCGCGATGCGGTTGGCGTAGTCGGGGCTCCGGTCGTTCATGGGGGCGGGGGTCGCGGCATTCGTAGTCGGTTGGGGAGTTCCGGACACGGATGCGGATCTCGGCGGGGAGGTCGGGACGCGGTGTGAGAGATCCACAGCGCACAGTCCAGTTCGGCGCCAATGCCGATGTCGATGCCGAGGGCCGTCGAGCCCGTCGGCGGCTGGGGTCGAGCCCGAATGGCGGCGCGGCCAGGTCCGGTCGGCAGCGGCCCCGACGATCCTAACGGATTGTGGTCTTCTCGATGACGACCGTGTCCTGGGGCACATCCTGGAACATCCCACGGGAGCCGGTCTGCACGGTGGCGATGCTGTCGACCGTGTCCATGCCCTCGACAACACGCCCGAAGGCCGTATAGCCCCAACCCTGAGTGGTTTGGTTGCGGTGGTTCAGGAAGTCGTTGTCGACGAGGTTGATGAAGAACTGCGCGGTGGCGGAGTGCGGGTCGGAGGTCCGGGCCATGGCGATGGAGCCGCGGTCGTTCTTGACGCCTCGGTCCGCCTCGTTGCGGATGGGTGCGCGGGTCTGCAACTGCTTGAGTTCCGGGGTGAATCCGCCTCCCTGAATCATGAAGCCCGCGATCACGCGGTGAAAGATGGTGCCTTCGTAGAACCCGTCGCGGACGTAGGCGAGGAAGTTCTCGACTGTGTCCGGGGCGGCGCCCCGGTCGAGCTCAAGGACGAACGAGCCGTGGCTGGTCTCGAACGTGACCCGGGGATGCTCGGTGTCATCCGCGTCCGCGGAAGGCGAGGTGGCGGAGATGCTGCCGAGGGCTAGGGCGGCGATGGCGGAGGTGAGGCGGCGGACGGTGCGGTTGGACAAGATGGTGCTCCTTGTTTAGCGGAGTGCGGCGGGTCGCGAGGTACGACCTGCAGTTCAACGCACATGGCGGAGTCTCCGCGAAGCGTTAGCCGAAGGTCAAACACCGAATACCGGGTACTCGCGGTTCCGCGCGTGGACGAGTTGTCTGCGTCAACGGCGCCACGATCGCCTGTCCGCTCCGTGTGCTCCTTGTGCGCCGCTTCCCGTTGCTCGCCTGCCGGCCTGAGCTCAATGCTGATGTTCGAGTATTCCAAGGCCACTTCGCTTCGAATATGCATTCTGGATGATAAATCGGAATCTAGTACGTAATTCTACTTATTTACGAACCTTCCTTAAGTCAATATAGTTTTCGCTTATGTCGATCCTTAAGCTGAGTTCCACCGACAAACGGATTCTCGGGATCGAGGGCGCCTGCGGTGGGTGTCGAGTCCACGCGGAGCACTGCAACGATGGGTGAATGTTACATCGGCTCGCTGCCTCTGCCGTTGTTCATTGCGTCCGACTTGCGGGTGTCGCCGGTACCGGCCACTTACCCACACTGGCTGCCGCAATTGCCCGTCCGCCTGGACAGCAGCCAGGAATCCAGTCACTGGAGGAATCCCCATGAACAGCTTGCTGCAATTCTGCCGGAGTCTCCTGCTCGCGACATTTATTCTTTCATCGGTCGGCGCTGTTTTCGTCGCAGTACCCACAAGCGACGTATCCGCTAACCCGTGCCCAAACAATCGATGTCGGTGAGCCAAATTCGGATGGATGGCGGCACTTCGTCGGGCTACTGAATACGTTTGCACGTGTCGATAGCGCGAGGCCCCAACTCGACTCCTGCACCGGTCGAGTCCGGGATCCGAGACGTCATTAGGTGTGTGAGTGAAGCCGACCGAGCAGGCACACGGACAATTTGTGCCTTGCAGGCGTCTCGCGACATGGTGGTCTGTGGGACCGGTCGCCAACGGCCAAGCTCCGTTGCACGAGCGGTCGGGGGTCGCTATCACGTCACCCCTGCCAATGACACTTAGCAGCTCGGTGGAGTCGAGCAGGGTCGACCCTGCATTCCCAGAAATTTGGATGTGAGAACCATATCCGCGCAGGTGAGCGAAATGAATGCGGTATTATTTGGGATAGCGAACCTTATATGCCTGATAGGGATTGGAGTCTTGCAATTCCAGGCGTTCGGTAGCGCTACAAAATCCAGAACTCACAACAACGTTGTCAGCTTTTTCTATATCCGAGAAATTTCAGAAACATGGATTTGGCGCTCTCTTGCCGTTGTCGCAGCGACTCCCCTTAGCTTCATTTTTTTTGTTATATCATGGAATGCAGAAACTTTCGGAAAAGCGATATTGAAAGAATATGCAGAATACTACAAGAATCACATGATCGGGACTATTCCGGTTTCTCCAAATATGTTGGACAGCATTCCCGATCCTCTATACCCGTTCATTATTTTGCTTGTATGTTTCTTTGTTTTTGGTGCGCAGCTTAAATTTCTGTATAATCGTATCGAAAAGGGAGTGTTATTTGCAAGTGGAATTTCCTTCAGAACGAACAAGATTTCAATGGATTTTGCGACTGCACTGTTGAATCTCCGCGAATACAATCATGTGATTGCCTGTCTGGAGGAGTATCGACAAAAGAAGATTCCATTACCAGAAGAACTCGAGGAATCGTCAGATGAATTGAAACTATCATTTCAATTGTTGCATGTCTCCAAGACTCACGTAGCAAACATGGGTTTGAGAGTATCACTCATGGATATTGTAGAAAGGGCTTTTGTTGATGTACTAAACCACCAAGAATTTGGCGAACTGAAAGAGACCATTGAAGCGGAAAGACAATTTCCATTTCTGTTGAATACGGATGTAAATTGGTTCCATTTGTGTTCAGGACTCATGATTTATCTTATCGTTTGCGGACTGTATGTCGGTATTGCCCCAATGGCCGGCGGATCTATTGCAGAAAATCTGTCTATTGTATGGCCGGAATATGATCAAATTGATTCTCTAGTGTCGGGCGTTGCATTGATGTCGTTTGCCACGATTCTTCCAATGATCGTGGGTATAATATTTTACTCAACCCGAGTGACTAGCGTAAGTGAAACGCCAGTGCAGACATTGTTGGTGGTATTTACACTAGTGTTTGTTCTGTCATTTGTGCCGAATTTTCTCGTGGTATTTTTGCAGCGGGCAGAATTTCTGATTGGAATGTTGAAAGGAGATGCGCAAGAATTTGCAGGAGTTCCGGAGGCAGTCTATGTCTTGGTGCATTCTGTAGTTCCCTGTTTGGCTGTTGTCGCGATCGCGGTAGCGGATCCGCAAAAGATACTGAGTCGCTTGGATTTCGGTCTGGCTATTGGGGTGGTCAGCGGTGGACATCTGTTGGGCTACTTGGCATTCGAGATGGTAGCGGGTCGGGAGTGGGGCTATTACTGGCACCAGGCGCTGCAAGGAGTAGTGTTGAGCGTTGCGGCTCTGTTGACTCTGAGAGTGTTCTGGAGGCCGCCGAAGGGTCCGCAGAAGGTGTTCGGGAGTGTCAGGGTCGGTGGTGATGGTGGTTCGTCGGTAAGCGCTGAACCGTAGGCGAGCGGGTGTAGTGAGTCTGCTGGCGAGGTTCGGTTTGGGCCCCTGCGCGCGGTGGTAGTCGTCCATCGCCGGTTGAATATACGAGTGCCGGTCAGGGGCCCGCTGGATGGAACTGGTCCGCCCGCGACATGGAATGTGTGAGCGCGTCGAATCACCAGGGGCTCACTAGTGTAGTGTCGCAAATAAAAAAAGTGTGTAATGCATTCAATTGAGTTACACTGCCCGGCGTCGAGATGAGGGAGGAAAACCGATGCGCGTGGCGCCAACAATCGTGTTGTCGAAGCAAGAGCAGAGGACACTGGAGAAGTGGGCATCGACGCGCAGCACGTCGGTGCGCATGCGCGAGAGAGCGCGCATCGTGCTGATGGCGGCCGAAGGCATGACGAACAAGGCCATTGCGGCACAGCTCGGGATGGACACCAACAAGGTCGGGCGTTGGCGAAGTCGTGTCGCCACTGAGGGGGCAGCGTGCATTGGGAAGGAACGCCCGCGGGGCGCGAACCACGGGGGCAAGAACACCGAGGCGCAGGCGCAGTTGCGTAGCAAAGTCATCGAGGCGACGACACAGACGACGCCGAACGACGCCACGCATTGGTCGTGCCGGTCGATGGCCCGGCATCTGGGCACGACCCACAGCTTCGTCAACCGGGTGTGGCGTGCCCATGGGCTCAAGCCGCACCTGATTCGCACCTTCAAGCTCAGCAATGACCCGCGCTTCGAAGAGAAGTTGCGCGACGTGGTTGGGCTGTATCTCGATCCACCTCAGAACGCTGCGGTGTTCAGCTTCGATGAGAAGAGTCAGATCCAGGCGTTGGACCGCACCCAACCCGGCTTGCCAATGAAGAAGGGTCGCGGCACGACGATGACGCACGATTACAAGCGTCACGGTACGACCACGCTGTTCGCGGCGTTGGATATGGCAACGGGTAAGGTGATCGGCAAGACCTATCGTAAGCACCGCCACCAGGAGGTGCTGAGATTCCTGCGAGAGGTCGATAAGGCGGTTCCCAAGGGCCAGGAGATCCACATCGTTCTGGACAACTACGCGACCCACAAGCACGAGAAGGTACTCGCTTGGATCGAACGCAAGAAACGAATCTTCCTGCATTTCACTCCGACAAGCGCGTCGTGGGCGAACATGGTGGAGAGGTTCTTCGCGATACTGACGCAAAAGCAGATTCGTCGTGGAGTGTTTACATCGGTGCCACAGTTAGAGAGGTGCTTGCGCGAATATCTACAGAGCTACAACGACGACCCACGAGCGCTGGTGTGGACAAAGACGGTCGATGAGATCGTCGAAAAAGTTCGTCGGGGTCGAGTGGCGTTAGAAAAATCCACTTAAACACTGTTTTGTTAAGGACACTACACTAGATCTGTGCGGAGACGAGGTGGGGACCGCGCGTGCGGTTTGTCATTGATACCAGTCGTCTTCGTCAGCGCGCCCAATTCCAGTGGGCCCAGGAAACGCCGACCGAACGTAAGCGGGCATTATGAGCCGTGGTTGCGGTACGGCGCTCAGTGTTGTGGCGGATCGTGGTAGTGCGGACCGAGGTCTGAGCGAAGGGGGTCATCGGCGAACAGCGACTTCCACATCCGGGGGGTGAGTTCGATGGCGCGGTTGGCGGGATGCTTGCTGATGCGCTGGAGCACGTCGACGAGGTAGGTGTAGGCATCGACCTCGTGCAGCCGGCACGTCACCAGCAGACTCTGGATGATGCCGACCCTCTGTGCGCCGACCTCGCTCGAAGCGAGTCGAGTCGGCCCGGGGAACTGCCCCCCGGGCCGCTCTCAGAACCGTACGTGAACGTCTCCGTTCATACGGCTCCTGAACGCGCACTCGGAGCACGCAGCAGGTCCCAATGAGCAAACAATGTGGGGTCGGTCCGTCGTATCCTGGCCAACTTCTTCTCCGCCGCACGCTGCGAGAGCCGGTACTTCCAGCGCGTCCACTTCACCAATCGTGACTGAAAGACACTCCACACCCGATAATTAAAATTCCAGTAGCTGTACCGGCCGTAGTAGTGTATCCATCCGCGCAACGTCGCATTATGGCGACGCGACAGCTCTTTCAACGTCGCCCCCGAGCTGCGATGGATGCGCCAACACGTGATAACCCGAGTCATATGCCTCATCGCTTGTTTTGATGCTCCGGGGTCAATTCGGCGAAACAGCACGCCTTTGCGAGTCATCCGCGTGCGCTGCCTGAAGTCGTAGCCCAGAAAGGTAAACTCCCGAGCCACGCCTGTCGGCCCGCGTCCCTGCCCGACGTAGACCTTACGAGTCTTCTTCGGATGCAACTCCAGGCCGATGTCTGCCATCCTGGCTCGTAGCGCCTGGATTATCCTCTCGGCTTCCCACTCATTGCGGCAATGTATGACACTGTCGTCTGCATAGCGCGCGAATGGATTCTCCGGGAATGTCCGTTGCATCCAGAGGTCCATACCATAGTGGAGAAAGAGATTTGCCAATAATGGGCTCACTACGCCCCCTTGAGGTGTCCCCCTTCTCCGTTCTTGAACCTCCCCGTTTCGGTCGACCATTGGCGCTTCCAACCATCTTCGAACATACAGCATGACCCATGGCGGTGGACGGTGAGCCGCCACCGCACGCAGTATCAGATCATGCCGCACATTGTCAAAAAACGCCTTGATGTCAACCTCCACCACCCATGGATATTGCCAGCACCGTCGACGGGCCACTTCCAGCGCATCGTGCGCTGAGCGTCCCGGCCGATAACCATAAGAATCGGCATGAAACTCCCCTTCCAGCTCGCGCTCCAGGTGCAGCTTCACCACCCCTTGGGCGATTCGGTCCGCAACCGTAGGAATCCCGAGCACACGGGTCCGTCCGTCAGCCTTGGGAATCTCTTGCCGCAGTACCGGCGGCGGGTGATAGCTCCCCGATGAGAGCCGATTCCATACCTTGTACAGGTTCCGGTTTCGAGCCTCATTAAACTTCGTCATCGTTTGTCCGTCATAACCAGCCGACCCTCGGCTGGCCTTGACCTGCTTGTACGACTCCCATACCAACTTCTTCGGTATGTCGAATGCCTTTCCACGTCTCGCCGGGTCTTCCTCGCGTGGAGTTGCCCGACCAACGCTTCGGCGCCCTGCACCCCTTCGCTCCACGCTCATTACAAGCGCTTCCTCACTACTACGAGTGCATCCGCCCCTGGACCACGGCGTCGGTACTCTCGGCTTGCGGGTTCTCCGCTCTCGCCTTCTCCCTTGCCATCCGCAGCCAGGTTCCCACGTTCCCTGCCGTGGCCTTGCCCAGGCTCTTGCCTCCTTAACGCCGGATGCCACGTACCCAATAAGCAGGTTTCCGGTACGCTCGTCTGCGTGCGGCTATATACACGCATTTTGACATCGCCTCAGATTTCGACGCTTCATCGGTAGGTTCACTTTCGTTCAACTTCCTTGGGCAACACCTGACGGATCATCGTCCGCCTTTTCCGAATCGCTCACCACCATGCCCCTGAGAGCACAGCAGCATCCGGTGGTTTGGAGAGTGATCCTGCAATCCCTCTCCGAGGGGCCTTCCCTCATCCACGACAGAACACGGAGGTCTCTATCCATCCATTGAGCACCTCCTTCGTGGCACACACAGCCAGTTCCTTGTTCCAAGCGGAATTGGACGTAGCGCCCGCTCCAGGTGATTCGTATCGATGGCCACCGCCGGGTCATCGAGGAACACCTCCAGCCCCGGGCGACGCTCCTGCGCGTAGTTCAACGCCTTCGCCAGCGGGCTCTTCGGCAGCAGCTCCGGGCGATGGCATTGCTCTCGGCACCACCGCCAGAAGGTTTCGACGACCGGCCGGGTGTGGGTCTGGCGGTAGG
>MKWU01002994.1_pt1 | contig 23345 bp, 20 predicted proteins | sample 809101 | NCBI WGS metagenome assembly MKWU01 (sample SAMN05860141, study PRJNA318959) | sponge metagenome | host: Aplysina aerophoba | place: Slovenia: Piran, Adriatic Sea, Gulf of Piran | collected 2013-05-07 | reverse complement strand
GTAGCAGAACTGGAACAGCCCGTCCAGCTGCTCGCGGCTGATGCCGCGCGCGTCCGCCAGCGCCTCCTTGCCCTGCAGCAACTCGGCGCCGGTCCGGGCAAAATCGGCTACCAGCGCCAGGTCTTCGGGAGCAAGCTGTTGTTCGCTCATGGCCGGGACCGGGAGGCCAGCGCCTTACCTGAAGATCGCCTTGATGGCGTCATAGTTTTTGTCGTACATCTTGTTGGACGCGCTGACCGCCTCGTCCAGCTTGTTGACGGTGCTTTTCAGTTTCAGAAATTCCAGCTGGTTGGAGTCCGTCTGCGTCTCGATGTGCGATGACGTGTTTGTGATGCAGACGTCCCACTGGTCCTTGTTGTATCTTACGAACTCGCCTTGCGAGGTTTTGCCAAATTGCCCATCCCCCGACCTTACGATATCGTTCTTGTCCATCCACTTCATCATATCTTGCGGCATTTCAGTAGGCGAGTCATCGGAGGCGCCTGACTTGAGGCCTCTCATCTTCTGCAGAAATTCGCGCGCCGTTTTTATCTCCTTCAGTTTGGCTTGCGATGATTGTATCTTGTCCGCGGCCAAACCGCTGAACACCTCGGCGCGCTCGACAAACAGCATGCTCACCGCCTCCATCACGGACATGGTTGCGCCGCCGTAGGACACCCGTCCCTCACCCACGTATTCTACATCCGAGTGGGCTTGCTGTGCTGTTTGACTGCCGCCGACGCTGCTTACGTCACTCATAATATTGCCTCCTGATATTGCCTGCTGTATGTTTGCTGTAGGGTTCCCGGGGACTGTGGTTCCCGGGTCCAGTGGTTTCCGGGGACAGACTGTGTCTGTCTCCAGCCGCGTCCCCACCGGCGCCCACCGGCGCGGCGCCGGCCGGGGTACGGTAATGCTGTTTTCTGTCGCGCGTCATAATGCCATGCCTGCCGAAAGCGGAAATAACGTTGCCGGCCGGATTAAATCGGGGTCATCCGGCGCCGGCGTTTGGGGCGCGCGGGCGCGCCGCCGGCCTCCTGCCGCTCCTGCAACAGGCGCCTTTCCTCCTGCATCAACACCTTGTTGGCGTCCCCGAGATGTTCAAGGCGCAACCGGTCCATCTCCTCGGACGGGCCGTGGCGCCGGAAGAATTCCGTGGCCGTGGTCCCGGCTTCGGCAAGCCCCGGACGCTTGAAGAACGCCTGCGCCCGCCCCAGCGAGGCCTGCGCCTCGCTGATTAACTCCTCGGATTCGCGTTCAATCCGGTCCAGGTCTTCGTCACTGTATTTCGGTTTTGCTTCGGTCATGGCTGACTCTCATGGCTGCTGTTGTTCACCTGCGTTGATGTCGAACTACGAACCGGTTCTCCATATTCCCAGCCCGCATGCACACCGCACGTATATGTGGCTTTTAGTTCAAACTCTGCTATTATATTCCGACTGAAAACTTTTAATTATGAGTTTTTCGGGAAGTTTGTGAGAAAAATTCACACTATAGACCACTAGAGTTGGAGCCCGTTCAGATTAATAAGCCAGAGCCCGGCATCAGGGCATCAGGCAACCACTGTGACACCGCGTGTTTGCGCCGGGTCCGGGAGGGCCAATGACGAACCACACTGACCTCGCACGCGAGAACGCGGCGCTGCGCCAACGGGTCTCGCAGTTGAGTGCTGCGATCCTGCGCATCAGTGCCAGTCTCGATGTCGACACCGTGTTGCAGGAGATCGTGGACAGTGCCCGGGCGCTGACCGGCGTCTCCTACGGCTTGATCGTCACCATTGACGAGCATGGCGAGACTCGGGATTTCGTGAGTTCGGGTTTCACGGAGGAAGGGCACCGGCAGTTCGAGCAATGGCATGAGGGCCCGCAGCTCTTCAGACACTTGCGCGACCGGTCGGGAATCATGCGACTGGATGACCTGCCGGCGTATGCGCGCAGCTACTCTGAGGCAGTGGCGTGGCCCAAAACCTTCCTGGGTACACCCATGCATTACGGGGACACGCATGTCGGCAACTTCTATCTCGGCGAGAAGGAAGACGGACAGGCGTTCACGGAGGAAGCTGAAGAGGTGCTGGTCTTGTTTGCGTCACAGGCGGCGACGGCCATCGCCAACGCCCGCACGCACCGGGACGAGCGGCAGGCGCGGGCCGACCTCGAGGCCCTGGTGGACACGTCGCCGGTGGCCGTGGCCGTGTTCGACGCCAGGACCGGCAGACTGGTATCGTTCAATCGGGAGGCCAACCGGCTAGCCGACATGCTGCGTATACCGGGCCGCTCCGCGGAGGACCTGCTGGAGGTGCTCACGTGCCGGCGCGCCGACGGGCGCGAGGTTTCGCTCAGCGAATTTCCGCTTGCACAAACGTTCATCGATTCCGAAACTGTGCGCGCTGAAGAAATCGTTCTCTCGGTCCCGGACGGCAGGAGCGTCACCACGCTGCTCAATGTCACACCGATTCGTTCCACAGAGGGCCATGTCGTCTCGGTGGTAGTGACGTTGCAGGACCTGGCCCCGCTGGAGGAACTGGGCCGGCTGCGGGCAGAGTTTCTGGGCATGGTGAGCCACGAATTGCGCACGCCGCTCACCTCTATCAAAGGCTCTGCCAGCACCGCGCTGGAGACGTCGACATCACTGAACACGGTAGAGGCACACCAGTTCTTTCGGATCATAAACGAGCAGGCCGATCACATGCACGGCCTCATCAGCGACCTGCTGGATGCAGGCAGCATTGATACCGGCACGTTGTCAGTGTTACCCGCGCCAACCGAACTGGCCGCGCTGGTGGACAATGCCAGGAATGCCTTCCTGAGTGGCGGCAGCACGCACGCGATCCTCATTGACCTGCCACAGGACCTGCCCCGGGTGCTGGCAGATAAGGGGCGCATCGTGCAGGTGCTGAATAATCTCTTCAACAATGCCGCCCGATTCTCACCCGGCTCCTCACCCATTCGGGTCGCGGCGCGACACGAGGGCCTGCACGTGGCTGTCTCGGTGTCGGACGAGGGCAGAGGGATAACGCCGGAGCAACTCCAGCGCCTGTTCCGGAGATACACGGGCTTAAGCGGCGATGAGGGGAGAGGGAGCGGACTGGGACTCGCCATCTGCAAGGGCATTGTGGAAGCCCACGGGGGGCGCATCCGGGCGGCAAGCGACGGACCGGGGCAGGGGACACAAATCACCTTCACGATTCCGGTAGCCGAGGAACCCGGTGACGTCGCTGAGCAAGCCCCCCCGTCTTGCCAGGGAAGCGAGCGGCCACCTGTCCTGGTGGTGGACGACGATCCACAGACGCTCCGCTTCGTGCGCGACGCACTGGCGCAGGGCGGCTACTCCCCGCTTGTGACCGGTGATTACCGCGAATTGTCCCGGATCATCCGGGCGGAGCAGCCCCACCTGATTTTGCTGGACCTGCTCCTCCCCGGTACAGATGGCATCGATCTCATGGAAAAGGTACCCGAGATGGCCGCCCTGCCGGTGATCTTCATCTCCGCCTACAGCCGGGGCGAGACCATTGCCAGGGCGCTGGAGCAGGGCGCCGTCGATTACATCGTCAAGCCGTTCTCGGCGACGGAACTGAACGCGAGGGTGCGGGCAGCCCTGCGCAGGCAGGCCAAACTGGAGCGCTTCGTGCTCGGCGATCTTGCCATTTCGTACAGGCAGCGAGAGGTGACCGTGGCCACCCGTCCCGTGCGGCTGACCGCCACCGAATACGAATTGCTGCGCATCCTCTCAATGAACGCGGGACAGGTAGTGACGTACGACTCATTGCTTCGCCAGTTGTGGAGCGGGCCTGAACGGGGCGGCCCGAACAGGATCCGCACCTTCGTCAAGCAATTGCGCCGAAAGCTCGGCGACGATACGGCCCGGCAGTCCTATATCCAGAACGTGCGCGCCGTGGGCTACCGCATGGCCTAGCCGCGGCCAATGTTACCGGCTTGAGGGTGAACGGAATTGCCTGGGTTACCGTGGTATCAGCCAGGCTATGCAAATATTCCATACTCTTCCGGTTTATATACTATACTTTGATCCCGGTATCTGTTATTTCGGCTATTTCGGTAATCTGATGACTGTTCACAAAGGGGGTGTTAAATGGCTGCACAATTGAAAGAAACCTATTACGGCGGTTGCCCGCATGATTGTCCCGACACCTGTTCCATGGTGTTCGAAGTAGAGGACGGCAAACTCACCGGTGTTCACGGCAACCCGGATCATCCGATGACGCGCGGGGGCTTGTGTGTAAAGCTCGATGATTATGAGAAACGCCATTACCATCCTGATCGCGTTCTCCACCCCTTGCGCCGGACCGGCCCCAAGGGCAGTAAACAATTCGAACGCATTTCCTGGGACGAGGCGCTCAACGAAGTTATCAGCCGCTGGAAAGACATTATCGACGAATATGGCACGCAGGCCATCGCTCCCTACAGCTACCTGGGGCACCAGGGGTTGGTACACGGCCTGAACGGCGGTGATGCCTTCTTCAACAGGCTGGGCGCCACGGTTTGCGAGCGCACCTTCTGCGGCGAGGGGTCGGCAACGGCCTGGGTATTGACCAACGGGCCCACCAGCGGCGTTGACCCGGAAAGTTTTGCCCATTCCAAGTACATTATTCTCTGGGGTTGCAACAGCGTCAGCACCAACCTGCACGCCTGGCATTTTGTCAAGGACGCCAAAGACAGGGGGGCAAAACTGATTGTGATTGATCCCTACCGTTCACGCACCGCCAGGCAGGCCGACTGGCACGTAACCATACGTCCCGGCACCGACGGCGCCCTGGCCATGGCGATGATCAATGTCATCATTGAAGAGAACCTGGTTGACCAGGATTACGTGGACAACTACACCGTCGGTTACAAGGAACTGGCGGAGCGGGCCAGCACGCGTACGCCTGAGTGGGCTGCTGAAGTCACCGGTATCCCTGCCGATGATATCCGCACCCTGGCGCGTGAATACGCGGCCAACAACCCGGCCGCCATTCGCATCGGCGTTGCCGTGGAGAGAAACTGGGGCGGCGGTCAGGCAATACGCGCTATCAGTTGCCTGCCGTCCCTGACCGGCGCCTGGCGCGAAGTGGGAGGCGGTATTTACCAGATGACGTTCTGGGAACATCCCTACAAACTGGACGTGATATCGCAACCTGAGCTTATCCCGGAAGGCACGCGGGTCATCAACAACCTGCAGATAGGCCGGGCGCTGACCGGCGAGATGGAACTGGACCCGCCCATCATGTCCCTGATGTGCTGGAACTCCAACCCGGTCACCCAGGCGCCTGAAGGCGACAAGATCATCAAGGGATTGGAGCGTGAGGACCTGTTCATGGTGTCGGCCGAGCATTTTATCTCCGATACCGCGGCCTACGCGGATATCGTCCTGCCTGCCGCCATGGGGGCGGAAATGGAGGATATCATCCTGTCCTGGGGGCATAACTACCTGACCTACAACACCAAGTGTGCCGAATTACCCGGCGAGGTCTTGTCCAATAACGATATTTTCAACCGGCTGGCCCAGCGCATGGGCTTTGAGGAAGACCGCTTCAAGTGGTCCGATTCCGAGTGCCTGGAGCATTTCGTTGACTGGGATTCGCCGGCCTGTGAAGGTCTCAGTGTGGACTACCTGCGTGATAATGGTTTTGCGCGCATCAAGATCGGCGAACCGCATGAGCGGGCGCCGCACAAGGAGGGTAATTTCCCGACGCCATCAGGCAAGTGCGAGTTTTTCTCGGAAGCTGCAAGCAACGGCAATTTCGTCATCGCGCCGTTCCGGCAGATGTACGAGGACATGCAACCCGGCAACAGCGAACCGCTGGATAACCTGCCGGATTATGTGCCGTCAAAGGAAGCGCCGGAGACCAACCCGGAACTGGCGGCGAAATATCCGCTGAATATCATCGCTCCCAAGAGTCACGGTTTCCTCAACTCCTGTTATGCGAATATGGAAAACAAGATCAAGCGGCAGGGTGATCAGTTCGTGATGATCAGCGAAGCGGATGCCGAGGCACGGGGTATCAGTGAAGGAGACCAGGTGCGCGTCTTCAATGACCGGGGCGCTTTCGAAGTTGTGGCCAAGGTTACTGAGGACGTCGGATCGGGTCTGGTTGTATCATCCCTGGGCTACTGGCGGCAGTTGAACAAAGGTACCGCCAACGTCGTATCGTCCGCGGACTTTGCCGACATGGGGCATGCCCCGAGGGTGTTCGACAGCCTGGTGCAAGTCGAGCTTGCAAGTTAATTTGAAGTAATAGTCAGTAAGGGGGCGGCAGTGATTATACGTAATCACTCCGTCCCTTTTTTGTGCGTCTGTCCATCACAGGGGCGTATTTCAAGGTCCCTGGTCGCTCCTTCAGGAATTTTCTCCTACCAGTTTCTTTACAATTAACCACGTATTTAATGAATTATCCGCAAGGTATGCCCGGGAGTCATATCCAATGGAGTCGTAAGAAGCTAAAATCATTACCTGGCGGTTGGCAACGTTACTAATCCTGTCTGCCGTTGTCATTTGTATTATATGCGCATACTAATTCCCAAAACCGTTCTGTTGCTCCTGCCGGCAATTTTTGCAGGCGCTGTCCCTGCCGTTTCCTGGAGTGAACAGGGGCAGCAGGTAGCATTGGAAGAAATAGTCGTCACGGGTTCCCGCATCGCTGCGGACCCGAACCTGGCAACATCCAGTCCGGTGACCATGGTCAAGTCGGAAGAGTTCAGTTTTCGTGGCATCACGCGTGTAGAGGACTTGATCAACGACTTGCCGTCGATGGTGCCGGAGTTCACCGCCAATGAAGCCAATGGCGCTACCGGGTCAGCCACGATTGACCTGCGCGGCCTGTCTTCAGATCGCACCCTGGTTTTGACCAACGGACACCGGATGGGGTTCGGCAACGTATTCGCGCTTGCCCCGGACATTAACCAGGTGCCGGGCGCGCTGATCGAACGGGTCGAAGTCCTGACCGGTGGCGCATCTGCGACCTACGGTTCGGACGCGATCTCCGGGGTCGTCAACTTCATCATGAAAAAGGACTTCGAAGGAATCCAGGTCGATTACCAGTATTCCGGCCATCATCACAATTCAGGTAACGAGGCTGTTCAAGCCGCAATTGCCGAGAGCGGTTTCGAGCAGGCCCCGGACAGCGTCTTTGACGGCCGCGGACACGACGTGAACGTAACCTTTGGCGTCGACATTGCCGATGGCAAGGGCCATATCACCGGCTACCTCGGATACCGGGAGATCAATGCCCTGACCCAGTCTGAACGTGATTTCAGCGCCTGTACCCTGAGTGGTGCAGGCGGGGGCGACACCTGTGCCGGTTCCTCAACGATCCCGACCGGCCGGTTTACGCCTTTCGATGGTACCTTCGATTATACGGTCTCAGGAGATGAGTTTATCCCCTGGGATTTCACGTTATACAACTACGGTCCGCCGAATCACTTTCAACGCCCGGATGAGCGTTACACGGCCGGGCTGTTCGGTAACTACGTGGTTAACGAGCGCCTGGAAGGGTATGTGGAATTCCAGTTCATGGAGGATAACACCAACGCGCAGATCGCGCCGTCGGGAGCATTCTTCGTGACTTCGACGTTGAACTGCAGCAATGCGTTCCTGTCGGCCCAGCAGTTCGACGCCATCGGCTGTACGTCCCCGACTGACGTAGTACCGTTATATATCGGCCGCCGCAATGTCGAAGGCGGCTTTCGAAACAACGACGTCACCCACACCTCGTATCGTGTCCTGGGCGGTATCAAGGGTGATATCGACGACCAATGGAGCTACGATGCGTTTGTTAACATCTCGCGTACGAACTTAAACCAGGAATATAACAATGACCTGTCCGTCCCCCGCATCCCCCGGGCGCTGGACGTGGTCGATGCCGCCGGCGTACCGACCTGCCAATCCGTAATCGATGGCAGCGATCCCGGCTGTGCGCCCTGGAACGTCTTTCAAACGGGGGGTGTGACGCAGGAGGCGCTCGACTACTTGCGGATTTCCCTGCATGCTACGGGTGACCTGGACCAGGACCAGTACGTTGCCTTCGTTTCCGGTGACCTGACCAACTACGGGATCGTCAGCCCCATGGCGCGGGACGGCGTACAAGTTGTCCTGGGAGGTGAGTACCGGGATGAGAAAATGGACTTTAATCCTGACCTGGGATATCGAACGGGTGACGGCGCCGGTCAAGGTGGTCCGACCGAGGCCGTATCAGGCGAGGTCAGTGTCACTGAATTTTTTGTTGAAGCCAGGATCCCGTTGGTGGAGTACCGGCCCTTGTTCGAATCCCTGACTGTCGACGTCGGTTATCGATATTCCGATTACAACCCGGGCGTTACCACGGATACCTGGAAGGTGCTCGCAGAATGGACAGCGGTAGAGAGCCTCAAATTGCGAGGCGGATATTCCCGCGCAGTTCGGGCCGCCAACATCAGGGAGTTATTTGAACCGGAAAATCTGGGACTGTGGTCCGGAGTCGACCCCTGTGCGGGGCCGTCGCCGATACAGACACCGGCACAGTGTGCGAACTCAGGGGTGACGGCTGATCAGTACGGCAGAATTCCCCTGAGCCCTGCCGGGCAGTACAACGCCATTTTCGGCGGCAACACGGAACTCACACCGGAGAAGGCCAACACTTTCACCGTCGGTGCGGTCATCACCCCGGAAGATATTATTCCGGGACTGACGGTCAGCGTTGATTACTGGCGTATCGAGATCCTGGATGCGATCGATGACGTAGAGCCGGAATTCATTGTCAACCAATGCGGCCTGACCGGTGAGCCGGTCTTCTGTACACAGGTCAACCGCGGGCCTAACGGCAACCTCTGGATCGGCAGCAGCGCGACCGCGCCCAACATCGTCTCGACAAATATCAACATAGGCTTTTTCGAGACATCCGGGGTTGACTTCTTCGGAAACTACAGCATGGAAGCGGGGAAATACGGCGCATTGGAATTCACCTTCCGCGGCACCTGGTTGGAGAAATTTGAACAGCAGTTGACCCCCGGCGCCGTCATCGAAGATTGTGCCGGTCAATATGGCAGTACATGCACCCGTCCCAGACCTGAGTGGCGGCACAACCTGGGCGCGATCTGGACATCGCCCTGGAACCTGACATTCGCAGGAGGCTGGCGTCATGTCAGCGGCGTTGATGAGTTTGCCAACGATCGCTTCAGCGCCGGTTCCGAGAACTATATCGACATGTCCGTTGACTACACGCCGATGTTCATCGGTATTGGTGAAACCACGTTGAGCGTGGGTGTCAGCAATCTTCTGGATAACGACCCGCCGGTCAGCGGTTTCTTCAACAATGTGGCGGTATTCGGCAACGGCAACACGATCCCGGGATTGTGGGATACGCTGGGGCGCTACCTCTTCTTCGGAGTCTCCCAGAAATTCTGATACCAGGGGTCAGAGTAAGGATACCAGGGGTCAGAGTAAAATCGCTGCCATCGTGGTCGGTGGCGGGATCGGGGTGATTTTACTCTGACCCCATCTATCCTGTTGTTTTACCGGCTGATTACCTGAAACGCGGGTCCTGATCAGGACTCCAGGGCTGTTTCAGCAGTTTGTCCGGATCCCCGTATTTGGCGGCGATGGCGCGGATTTCCGGATCATCAAGCGCCGTCAGGTGGCCGCGGTCGATAATCAGTTCTCCATCCACCGTTAAGGTCGGCCGGTAGATCACGAAGTCCTTGTGATGCACGGGGTAGCCATGCTCTTCGGTAAATTCAGCGGTAAATCCGCCCGCCGTCATGCCGACGGCAATGTGGAACACACCCGCTTTCAGGTCGATGTTGTAGGTCCACCATTTGCCGGACCAGGCCATATCCGGGATATCCGGCAGGGGTTCATAGCCTGGAACAGGGTAGAAGCCCCAGACCGCGTATTCCACCCAGTCAACCCCGGGGCCGGGGTAGTGCGGGTACTGGACGTCCCGGTACTTCTCAAATGCGGTGCGTAAATAATCACCCATGCTGCCGCCGCCTGTTACCTTGACGACCCTGCCGTTATCTATGTGCAGTTCAATGGTAGGGATCCTGCCGGAGTGCAGGTGGTCGGATACGAACACGCCCCGCATGTCCGGGTTGTCGCTCAGGTGGATACGCGGAGAATGGTTGTTGACGATATCACCCCATAACTCGTTGTAGCGGCTCCACATCTGCTCATCCAGCGTCCACTTCAGGTCGGTGCCATTGGGATCCGTCAGGTGGAAGTTTTTGCCGTTGCGCATGGTGTCATAACCCTTGCGGATCAGCGCCCAGACAAGCTCATCGGGGTAATCCCTGTTGGCGGCAAGCCGCTGGCGCTGCTGGTGGGTATTCCACAGCATGTGAAAAATGGTATCGGTATCGTGGGCCCACTTGTTTTTCCAACCGACGCCGGGAACGTTGACGGCCGGCATCAGGTTGACCGGGTTGATATAAGACAGCGGCAGTACCCGGTCATAACCCGCGGCGGCGTCCCAGACCCATTGCGGCCACGGGTTTTTCTCGAAGATTTCAAGGACGAGTTCCGTAGGGTCGGTGACGTCCAGGCGGCCCTGCAATACTATCGTGTCCACCTCGCTGGCGCCGAGACGCCACGCTGCCACGTAGAAGGCTTCGGCAGTCAACGGGTCCACTGACCGGTCGGTGATGATCAGGACCTTTTCGCCGGGTTGCATGCCCGGCACGTATCCCGGGCGACTGAGGTTGTCCACTGCCGCGGGAACGATGTCTTCAAGCGTAATGTCAGCGGGTGCGGGATAGGGGTATAGCGGCGGATCGTCAGCCTGGGCCTGTTGCATGGTAAATATAAGGCTAATCGAAAAAAGGAGCTGTTTCATGAGGGTCGGAATATTCCTGGATTCGTGATGAAATAAAATGTTCAGCAATCTTTAACTCACTGTTCAACCTATGCATTATAGGCTGTTATAACGCCATTAATACAAATTAAATATAACATGACTTTTCAATGCCCCCGCTGCGCTGCAAACAGTGACCGTTGCCGGAAGGAATACAAGGGACTGCATGGAGAGGAGGTCGGTGGCAAGGGCCACCGGTTGATTATCGACGCTACCTCCTATATGCCGCCCGATACGATCTCCGTCAATAACAACCTGGTGGAATCACCGACCGGGGACGTGATAAACGAACTGGAAAGAATGATTAATGAGCGGCGAAAAAAGTAACGGAGGCTAAGCCGGAAATCCTGAATTTACCGGCAATACCGCGGTCCCTGCCTATCATGTCCCATTGTAATATAAAGTGCATAATACTTTGCATAATCGCTTATTATGACTATAATATTAGTCGTAAAATTATTTTGACCTGTAACCATGATGCATCAAACACCAAATAAAGCTTATAACATGTCCATACGTGTCAAGCGGGCATTACGTGAACTGGGCGATGATATCCGCAAGGCCAGGCTGCGCAGGCGTCTGCCGATGGCTGTCGTCGCTGAACGCGCATCCATCAGCCGCGCCACGCTGACCAAAATCGAACGGGGGGACGGCGGTGTCGCACTGGGAAACTACGCAATGGTGCTTCATGCCCTGGGCCTGCTTGAACACTTGCATGAACTGGCTGCTTCAACGAATGACCAGGTGGGACTTGCGCTGGAGGAGGAGAAGTTGCCGCGCAGGGTACGCTTGTAACGACATCAGGAGGCAGCGTGGGCGAAGTGTACGTGTATGTTGATCTGGCAGGTGTGCCGCAATTTGTCGGGCATCTGTGGACGCGTTCGCGCAAAAATCATGAAACCGCATCATTTGAGTACGATAAAGCGTGGCTGTCATCATCTCACAGATTTGCGCTTGAACCGGCGCTGGCGCTCGGGAAAGGGGCATACCATACCAGGCAATCAGAACGGATGTTTGGCGCCATGGGCGACTCGGCGCCGGACCGTTGGGGTCGCGCGCTGATGCGACGCGCTGAAAACAGGCGGGCCAGGGAAACGGGAGAGACACAACGTACATTGATGGAACGGGACTATCTTCTTGGAGTCAATGATATGGCCAGGCAGGGCGCCCTGCGGTTTGCAGAAAAGCAGGAAGGACCGTATCTGTCAGAACCTGACAGCGGACGGGGAGGCGCCATTCCACCCCTGATATTCCTGCCCCGCCTGCTTGCCGCGTCTGATAATGTCATTAATGAAACGGAAAGCGATGATGACCTGAACCTGCTGCTGGCGCCAGGGGCGTCATTGGGCGGTGCGCGCCCAAAGGCATCAATTCTGGACAAGAATGGCCAATTGTTGATCGCCAAGTTCCCGCGCAGTGATGATGAGCATAACATGGTTTTGTGGGAGGCAGTTGTACTGAAGCTTGCCGAAACGGCCGGAATCCCTGTGTCTGACTACGAGGTAACATATATTGCCGAGAGGCCTGTTCTTCTGCTCCGGCGCTTTGACAGAATCGCTGGCGCCCGCGTCCCTTACTTGTCCGCCATGAGCATGCTGGGCGCGCAGGATCATGAACATCACAGTTATCTGGAAATAGTTGATGCGCTTCAACGGCATGGCGCCGAAGCGCGCGCGGACATGGCCCAGTTATGGCGTCGTGTCGTCTTTAACGTATTGGTGTCGAATACGGATGATCACTTGCGCAACCATGGTTTTCTCTATCAGAAACAGGATGGCTGGCGGTTGTCGCCTGCGTTTGATCTTAATCCTGTGCCAATCAATGCGGGTCACCGCATACTGACCACGGCGATTGATCTTGATGATAACGAGGCCTCCCTGGAGCTGGCATTGAGCGTAGCGGGGCATTTCAGGTTGACCCTGAGTGACGCCAGAAAAATAGTCCGTGAGGTGGCTCAGGCAGTGTCCACATGGCGGGACGTGGCTGCCCGATTCAATTTATCCAGACATGAGATTGAGCGCATGTCTTCAGCATTTGAACATCGGGAGCTTCAAGACGCGTTGAACAATTCAGTAGTCCGCAAACAATAAGATAACGAACAATGTGAAGACTTTTATGACCGATAAAATACTTCAAGCAACAATAAAAAGTTAGAAGAGTAAACAGCACAATATCACGAAAGACGAACTGACAGGTTTCAGGGCTCTGGCAGATGAAATGCTTGGTTATGACGAGGTGGCACTTACCAGATATCTGAAGGTCGGAGCAATTACAGAGATAAAATGCGATGAAAAAACAGTATCGAAGTGATACTTTCGCTGCGATCCATGAGACCGCCTGCGACCTGCATGACGCCGGTGCAATGGACATGCTCACCCTGCGTAAATTCGACAAGATGTGCCTGACTCCGGTGCCTCCGATGAAGCCGGAGGAAATCCGTGCGTTACGAAAACGTGAGCATGTAAGCCAGGCTGTCTTTGCAATACACCTGAATGTTTCCAAGGGAGTGGTCAGTCAATGGGAGCGCGGTGAGAAGCAGCCAGCAGGGGCATCTCTCAAACTCCTGGCGCTGGTTCAGGAGAAGGGTTTGGGCGCAATCGCCTGACCTGAACCAACCCGGTTCCTCCTGCTACGGAGAGTCTGCCCAGTAATGAGCGAGACGGACCTCAACCTTCTAACTGAATGGAGTAGAACACGCCACGGAGCCTGGGCCGGAGGTGGCTTCCACTATCAACACCTTGTTGCAACCCTGATCCTCGTTCGACAATGGGCAGGTCTGGCTCCTTCCGGCTACCTGGTTCCTGAAGGTTTTGAAGACTGTGTAATCGAGTTGTCTGAACGGCGGATTTGGCTTCAGATCAAATCTCGAAACGCCGCCAGGTTCTCACAGGCTGAAGTTCAATCGATTTTCTTCGGCATCGACAGCTGGGATGTGTTACTTGATTTACTGGGAGGTCTGCCTGAGGTCTTCGTTCTTGGTTCGGTCCGAACAGAAAATATCTATTTGATTACCAATCAATCCGGCACGAAATTCATTCAAGCAAGCCTTGATGAGTGTCTCCAAATTACGCGGGAAATATTAGTGCAAGATTGGCGATTTAGAGTCGTACCAATCATGAATCGCAAAGTACTTGCTTCTTTCGCAGTACTACCTTCTTCTTCAATGCTTTCATCTCAGGAAATGATCTTGCCTGATATGGATTTTGCGAAAGACTTGAAAGGATGCATCGACCATTCATTCGCTGAACTTGATATAATCGAATTTGTGCAAATAGCGGATACTTTGATGATCCTGTTTGAGGAAGACGACCATGCCGACAGATAGAGATACCTACAGATACCACTTCAAACTCGGTAATAAAATTGTCCATACCGGGATTACCAAGGATATCGATCGGCAGGAGATAGCTCATCAACGGGAACCCGGCTGGAAAAAGGGACATATAAAACAAGTGGGATGGCGCACCACCTACGATGCGGCCCTGGAATGGAAGCAGGAACAAGCGAAGATGGGTAAGCCGGTGGGTAAATCGCCGCGATAAGTATGTTCCCTGAATTACCTTCCCCTGAATTACCTGAAATTCCGCTGGCATTTGTACAAACATGGTGCTAACATTAAAGTCTGATGATACACGGAGATAGATGACATGCCATCGGCATCGATACCGACCGCGCCGGCTCGCTCCGCCCGTCTGGGATTGCGTGCAACGCCAGAGCAGGAAATGATCCTCCGCGAGGCCGCGCAGGTGAAACGGAAAACGCTGACTGAGTTCATTCTTGAAAGCGCCTGTCAGGCGGCCCAGGATACATTATTAGACCAACGGTTATTCCTGGTGGATGATAACCGTTACCAGACATTGCTCGAATTGCTGGAACGGCCGGCAGACGATAATCCCGGCCTTCAACGATTATTTTCCACCCCCGCGCCCTGGGATGGCGGGTGACACTGCACCGACCCGTCCCGCTTGATACAAGTCACCAGATGGAACCGTTTGATTGCGGTGAGTCGATACTGAATGACTGGCTGGCGGGCCATGCCCGCCAGGCGCAGGCCGGCGGTTCGGCAAAAACCTTCATCGTAACGGATGACGACAGGGTTGTCGGCTACTACAGTTTAACGGTGGGACAAATCAACGCCATTGAAGCGCCGGCGCGGGCCCGAAAAGGCATGGGGCGCTACCCGCTTCCCGTGGTCATCCTGGCCCGGTTGGCAGTGTCCCGGGAGTGTCACGGACGGGGAATCGGAACAGGATTACTGCAGGATGCGATTCGGCGAACGTTGGCCATTGCAGAACAGGCCGGGGTTCGCGCCATGCTGACCCATCCTCTGCCTGGCGCAACCGGTTTCTACGAACGCTTCGGTTTCATTCCTTCCCCCATCAAAGAGAATCAACTCCTTTTGCTCCTCAAGGATGCGAAAAAATTACTTATGTGATATTACCGCTAAATGGGGTTCCGGGATCCTGTTGCCTGCTTTCTTTCCATTTGATGTAAATCGAACACCTGGGCATGGGTGATTTTGCTCGTGGGTGCTGCGTCTGTGCCTGCCACGTCTGATGCATCACTATTTTACATTCTCACATATATTAATGCGTCGTCATCGCTAATAATAGTGCCGCGTCATATGTTTGTTGTTAACGTGGCAAGAACAGTGGCAAGAACAGACTATTGACAGTGTGTAGCCACGAGGCTACAATCATATAATGATGGAGTTGTATAAGACGGATCTTTATGCCAGGTGGCTTGACAGCCTTGCGACTGGCACAAAATTTGTAGGTAGACATTATGACTAAAACGGTTATTTCTCCGTACGATGTGGCTGAGCACCTGCGTACGCCGCAGGAAATGGCAGCTTACCTGGGTGCCTGTCTTGAGGAAGCAGACGGAGATGCTGCATTCATCGCAAAAGCATTGGGCGATATCGCTCGCGCCAAAGGCATGTCCAAGGTAGCGCAGGAGGCCGGTCTGTCCCGCGAAAGCCTATACAAAGCGCTTTCCGGGGAACGTTACCCCACATTTGACACAATCCTGAAGGTCATTCACGCATTGGATCTGAAACTGACCGTTGAAGCAGTACTGACAGTTAATTCTCAAGCCCAAACCAGATAGATGCAAACGGTTGGATATATGTAACAAGCAGCCTGTCTGCCACAGAAGTAGCGATTATCGTTATCAGTCAGTGTACGAAGCATAGGGAGCATTGTAGTCCGGCAGTATCACACCGTTTTCTCGCGCATAGATTTCCCACTCCTGCACCAGTTCTTCCAGTTTTTCCGGTTGATCGCCTGATAGATCAACCAGTTCCCCGGGGTCTTCCTTAATATTGTAAAGGCGCCATTTATCAACCGGGATGTCCGTTTCCCTGGGTTCCCAGGGTATTCCTGCCGGTTCCCATACGATTTTCCAGTCGCCTTTTCGGATGGCCCGCCGGCCGAACAGTTCCCACCCCATCACGTAGTCCTGGTTATGGGTGGCTACCCGTTCTCCCTTCAGCATGGAAAGCATGGAAGCGCCCTGCAACGGCAAAACTTCGCGTCCATTGAAACTGGAACCCGGATGTTCAACGCCGGTCAATTCCAGGATCGTAGGCAGCACATCCTTGACTGTCACGAATTTATCTATCACTGCGCCTTTCTGAAGCTGCTGCGGAAAATGGACGATTGCCGGCACGCGCATCCCGCCTTCCGTAGTGAATTGTTTATACATCCGGTAACCACCGCTGCTGGCCCAGGTCCAGTTCGGGCCGTACCAGGTATAGGAATCACCGTTCCCCAGGTTTTCCAGACTGTTGTCGCAGCATTGCTCAGCCCACCGCTCCAGCGCTTCCCAGCCGATATTCAGGTGCGCTCCCTCGGCGCCGTTGTCGGACATGAAGAAAATCAACGTGTTTTCAAATTGTCCCGAAGACTTCAGATAATCGATTACTTCACCGGTATACCTGTCCATGTCGTCAACCATCGCGGCAAAAATTTCCATCTTTCTCGCTTCAAGCTGTTTCTCATCATCCGGCAAATCCTGCCAGGCCGGTTCTGTCTCCAACCTGTCGAACGGTACCGCATCCTGTTCAATCAACCCCAGTTTCTTCAGGTTTTCAAAGCGCCTGCCTTGCAGCACGTCCCATCCCGCATCGTACCGGCCGGCATAGTTCCCGACAGATTCCCTCGGCGCCTGCAACGGCCAGTGAGGGGCGGTAAACGCAAGATAGGCAAAAAAAGGCCGTCCATCCTCATCATTATTTTTAAGGTATTCGATCAGCTTGCGGGCATAGAAACGGCTCGAATAGAAGTCGTCAGGAATCCCGGCAGGTTTACCGTCTTCCCTGTAGATTGACGGGTTGAGGCCAATCAACGGCAGGTCTCCGAGATGGCCCGCGCCACCCTGTGCCAGGTCAAACGAGCGCTCAAACCCCCGGGCGTGCGGGCTCGTTTCCTCTGTCAATCCCAAGTGCCATTTTCCTGTCATGTAGGTGTGGTATCCGGCGTCACGCATGATTTCCGCCAGCGAAGCCACACGAAAATTGAGGTACCCTTCATAACCGGGATGACCAACCTGGTTTGCTCTCAGTTCCTCGTACATATGACCCAGGCCGGCCAGGTGATTATCGGTGCCGGAGAGCAGCATGGAACGCGTGGGCGAACAGGTGGGCGCGGAATAAAACTGCGTGAGCAGGATCCCGTCGTGTCCGAGGGCGTCCAGGTTAGGTGTGTTTATTTCACCTCCGAATACCCCGAGATCGGAGTACCCCAGGTCGTCCGCAACGATTAACAGTACATTAGGCCGATCAGTTTGTTGTTCCATCCGGCCGCGTTCCGCTCCTTGTTTACTGCCGGTATCCGGGCTACAGGACCACAGGTTCAGAAAAACAGGAATAACTGCCAATACGAGGGTGTGTCGCATAGTCAACAAAAATGGGGATTGGTCAGGGCATTATATGATAACTATTATCATGATATTGTCACAATCAGTTGTTCCTCGGACTCGTCAGTCTACAGGGCCTGTCGGAATCAACGCAGTTTAGCCAGCGGGACAGGGCCGCTGTTTGGCGGCTACCTGGGTGGAATACGGGGGTGTCCGGTTTATCGTGTGGACCATATCGGAGTTTGGCCATGAGGGCTCCCTGTGAACTCTGTGTCCTCTGTGGCAAAATAATCAAATGAAAACCATTAAATGCGGTATCAAGGCGTTCGATATCCATGAACTGCTGTGCCATTTTGTCGCCCAGCGGGGCGGCTTTTACGCGGCTGCGGGTCTGGACGTAAGACTTGTGGATACCACCTTCACGCCGGATGACAGGCTTCCCGGTGCGAATTATTTCCAGGTCGCCTGCGGCGCTGCGGCTTTTTCTCAAAATGTTTCTTTCAAGGTCTATCTGGCTGCCGTTACTAAACCGATGTTCTGGTTATATGGTTCTGCCGGGACGGAAAGCGTTGAACAGTTGGCAGGGAAATGCATCGCAACCTATCCGCCGCTTGCCCCGCCGTACTGGTTCAACCGTATCACCCTGCGTAACCACGGCCTCGATCCCGATAATGATGTCGAGTTGAAACCGGCCCGGGATGATGCCATCCGTCTCGGCCTGCTGCGCGAGGGCGCAGTGGATGCGGCGCTGATCAGTTCCGCCATATCGCCGGTAACGATACAGGGTCAGGGTTTGAATGTCCTTTCCCTGGTGGGAGACGAGATAAGGTTTGTCACCAGCGGCATCGCCACCACGGAAAAAATTGCGCAGGATGATCCCGATTGGGTGGAAAACCTGGTCGGCGCGTACCGGCAGAGCCTGGCCGCCATCCATGATTCAGCGCCTGAGATTCACTCCATCCTGGTGGACGTAATGGATATCAGTCAAGAGGTTGCCGAAAAAACATACGATTTGGTTGTGCCTTGTTATACGCGGGATGGGCATATCGAATTGGGGACATTACAGGCAGCATTGGATACACTGGATGCGGAACGGGGGAGTGAGGCGGCAATCGATGCCGGGGAACTCTATGACTTTCGCCTGGTTGGATAATTAACACGGGAGATCCCGGAATTTTTGCAAATTAAAACAGGTGAGTGAGATGACCGTAGCTTCGATACTGGTAAAAAATGCGCATATATTTGACGGACACAGTCCTGACTTGTCGGATCGCGCCGATATCCTGCTGGCGGACGGCGAGATAAAGGAGATTTCCGCCGGTAATCTTGACCGCGCAGGTCATCACGTGGTCGATGCCGCAGGGCGCACCGTGATGCCGGGCCTGATCGATAATCACATTCACGTGACTATACCCACCCTGGATACGACCGCGTTTACCAGGATGCCGGAGACGTATATCGCCCAGTATGCCAACGTGTTCCTGAATGCGACCTTGCAACGCGGGTTCACCACGATTCGCGATATAGGTGGAGGCGATGTCGGTATTTCCCGCGCCATCGACCATGGACTGGTGCGCTCCCCCCGGTTTTATTATGCCGGCAAGATCATGTCACAGACCGGCGGTCACGGTGATATGCGCCCTGGCTGGGAAGTGGACCCCTCGGACCAGCTTTGCACATGCGGGAGTTACTCGACCAAATTGACGCGCATCGTCGATGATCCCTATGAAATGCGGCGCGCAGTGCGCGATGAGTTAAGAAAAGGCTCCCATTGCATCAAGATAATGGGTTCGGGCGGGGTGGTCAGCCCCAATGACCCCCTGCACCACACACAGTTTACCGAGGATGAAATCCGTGCAGCAGTGGATGAATGCGCGCGCCAGGAAACCTACGTGTCGGCCCATTGCCACCCGACTGAAGCCGTTAAACGTTGCGTGGAATTCGGCGTGCGCTGTATCGAACATGCAACCCTGATTGACAGGGACACAGCGGAGTATGTGGCCGGGCAGGGCGCCTACGTTGTCCCCACGTTTGCAGTACTGTTCGCGCTTTACGAGGAAGGCGCCGAATACGGCCTGCCGCCGGCCAGCCAGGAAAAAGTCAATCACGTTTACGCACAGGCCCTGGACGGCCTGGAACTCATGCGTGACGCCGGTGTGAAAATGGGCCTGGGAACGGACTTGCTGGGCGCGCAACACGTACGGCAATGCACTGAATTTGCTATCAGGAAACAGGTCCTGACGCCGTTTGAAATCCTGCACCAGGCCACGGCGGTCAATGCTGAAATCCTGATGGAACCGGACCGGCTTGGCTGTATCAGGGAAGGTGCGTTTGCCGACCTGCTGGTTGTCGACGGCAATCCCCTGGAGGATATATCCCTGCTGGAGCAGGACGGCGCGGCGCTGCCTGTCATCATACGCAAGGGTGAAATGGTCAAGTGTGAGCTTGCCGTTTCGGAAGGCGCGGTAACAGCCTTCAGTTGGCCTGCTGATTAGCTGAGCCTGTAGCCACCTGTGATTTATCAATCTATTCATTCTCAATTTGTGCGAATTCTGGTTGGAAAATTAACACTACTGTCGGTGGCATTATTTACGGCAGGGGTTGTGGCGTGTCCCGCGGCAAATGCAAAGCCGAATATATTGCTTATTTATGTCGATGACCTGGGGTACGGAGATCTGGGCAGCTACGGTCATCCGGTTATTCAAACGCCGAATTTGGACAAGCTGGCCAACGAAGGATTGAAATTAACCAATTACTACGCACCGTCGGCACTTTGTTCGCCGTCGCGGGCGGCGCTGCTTACCGGGCGTACCCCCTATCGATCCGGGATTAAAAGCTGGATCCCTGAAAATTCAGGCATATATTTGCGAGAGGAGGAAATAACGTTAGCAGAGATATTAAAAACCCGCGGCTATGTCACCGCGCTGGTAGGAAAGTGGCACCTCAACTCCAACCTGGCTGATAAGGAGGAAACACAGCCCGCGGACCACGGCTTTGATTACGCTTATGGTCACAACGCTTTTCAAATTCCGACCAATCGCAATCCAACGAACATCTTTCGAAATGGCGAAGCGTTGGGTGTGCAGGAAGGTTATACGGCGGAACTTTATGCCGATGAAGCCATACGCTGGCTGAGACAGCAGAAATCCGGAGCCCCTTTTTTTATGCTGCTCAGTATGGCTGAACCACACAGCCAGTTTGAGAACCCGCCTGAATATAACAGCATGTACCAGCAGTATACCCGGGGTGAAATAATACCCATTTACGACTTGGAGGGTATTCCCAAGGATAAACTGATCCCGCGCGGCCCTGGAGAATATTATGCCAATATCACTTATATGGATGCCCAGTTGGGGCGCGTACTGGATGAGCTCGACCTCCAGGGGTTGACGGACGATACGATAATTGTCTTCGCCAGCGACAACGGCCCGGTTACCTCCGCTTGGCGGACCTGGTGGGAGGTTAATGCCTACGGAAGTACCGGCGGCCTGCGGGGACGCAAGCATTATCTCTATGAAGGCGGTATCAAGGTACCTGCCATTATCAAATATCCAAGGCTCATTGATGCGGGTTCTGTCTCGGATCAGGCTGTTACAGGGATGGACCTGTTTGTGACATTAGCCGGCCTGGCGGGTGCTGACGTACCCGGTGACCGCCCGATTGACGGCGTCAACATAGAAGCGGTGTTTCGAGGTGAGCAGTTAAAAAGTAGAGTCATGTTCTGGGCAATACCAACTGACACGGATATCGAATTCGTTATCCGTAAAAATAACTGGAAGCTGTTTATCGACAGGCACCATGAACCTGTTGAGCTCTATAATCTGGCAGATGATCCGCTGGAGTTTTTTAATGTAATGCGCCAGGAGAAAGCGGTATCAAAAGACTTGATGGGCTTGTTTACCGATATGATCAGGAGCATAGATGAAGACCCCGTTCGGCCCGCTTTGTAGCGGGGTCACGACCTGTGTCAAATAATGGCGAACGGAAAGAGTGGTAAGGATACTTACCCGGCCTTCCGGGGAACAGGGTAGCCCATGCCCCATATATGGCTGCGTGCAGAAGCCAAACCGTTTGAACAGCGGGCTGCCCTGACGCCGGCAGCGGCAAGGGAGTTAATAACGTCAGGTCATACGGTATCGGTTGAAGAATGTGTTAATCGTATATTCGGTATCGAGCAATACCGGCAGGCGGGCTGCCGGATTGTTCCCGCCGCTTCGTGGCAGGATGCTCCGGAGGGCTGTTACGTGCTGGGTCTCAAGGAATTGCCGGAGCCGTTGCCGGCGCTGCAGCACAGGCACATATATTTTGCCCACGCCTACAAGCAGCAGGCCGGTTGGCGGCAATTATTGAACAAATTCGCCGACGATGGCGGCCGGTTATTCGACCTTGAATATTTGCTCGACGGGAACGGACAACGCATCGCCGCGTTCGGCTACTGGGCTGGATTCGCAGGCGCCGCCCTGGGCGTCATGAACTGGATGCGGCACCCCGGGACGATGGAGCCAATCCGCAGTTACCCTGATAGAAATCAACTGCTTGCAGAGGTGACGAACCTGCTCGAAATGTCCGAAACACGCCCGCGGGCCATCATCATCGGCGCCAAAGGGCGTAGCGGTCGCGGCGCCGCGGAACTGTGTCAAAGCCTGGAAATTGAAACAACCTTGTGGGACATGGAAGAAACTGCGCAGGGAGGGCCTTTTGGTGAAATTCTCGAACATGATATCTTTCTTAACTGCGTACTGGTTCAATCAGATCCCCGGCCATTTATAACCAATGACCTGCTGGAAAAAAAACGCTTGCTCACCAGTGTGGTCGACGTCAGTTGCGACCCGTACAGTGTCTATAACCCGCTACCGGTTTATACCGACTGCACGACATTCGCCAGGCCGGCGCTGCGTCTCAGAGACAAGCCCGTCCTGGATCTGATCGCCATTGACCATTTACCATCGATGCTGCCGAAAGAAAGCAGTGAAGATTTTTCAGGGCAACTGCTGGGTGCCTTGCTGGAATTACCTGACGGCAGGACCTGGCAACGGGCCGTGGATCTCTTTGAAGATAAAAAGGCGCAGGCAATGTGTCAGGGAAACATGTTGCCGGCAGAAAAGCATTGATATTAGTGTAAACTATAGTTTACTATAGAGCCATGTTGATTCAGACAACGGAAGTCTTCGGCAAATGGCTCAGAGGATTGCGGGACAGGCAAGCAAAAGCGAAAATTGCGGCGCGTCTGGAAAATGTTCAACAAGGTAACCTGGGTGATTGCCGAGCGGTAGGTAAAGGTGTTGCTGAAATGCGTATCCACTATGGTCCCGGATACCGTGTATATTTTATCCGATCAGGGACTGAAATTATCGTCCTGTTGGGTGGCGGCACAAAAAAAACGCAAAACAAAGACATTGAACACGCGCTTGAAACAGCCGGGGAGGTACGAACATGGCTGAGGTAAAACTGACCCGATGGGATGTGCTCGATTATCTTGATAGCGAAGAAGATATGGCCTTGTACCTTGACGCGTGTATGGAAGAAGACAGCGGTGATGGCGCCCTGATCCGTAGCGCGTTGAATAATATTGCCCGCGCAAAAGGCATGGGCAGGTTGGCAGAAAGCGCCGGGATGACACGGCAGGGGTTGTACAAGGCGTTGTCATCGGAGGGCAATCCGTCCTTTACGACAGTGATAAAGATCATCA
>MKWU01002992.1_pt1 | contig 23362 bp, 18 predicted proteins | sample 809101 | NCBI WGS metagenome assembly MKWU01 (sample SAMN05860141, study PRJNA318959) | sponge metagenome | host: Aplysina aerophoba | place: Slovenia: Piran, Adriatic Sea, Gulf of Piran | collected 2013-05-07 | reverse complement strand
GGCTCGCGAGCTTCGCCATGAAGTGGTCCGCGTCCGGCACGGGAACGATGCGGTAGCGGATCCCGAACTTGCCCTGCAGCGCCTCCTTGGAGGGGTAGTCGCCGATGCGGAAGAGCTTGCCGAGGTCGAGCCGGGCACGGTCGATGTTGTCGTCGTAGTCCTCGATGAAACGGGCGCGCTCGCGCACCATGCGCTCCCTGAGCCCGTCCATCAGTTCGGTGTAGGCCTCGTAATTGGCCACCGTGAGCAGCCGCGAGCCCTGGTCGTCCCAGGGAAGCGAGTTGGCATAGTGCTGAACGCGGGCTTCGCTCACGGTGGCGGTGAGCGCGGCGAAGGCAGCCTTGGGCAAGAGGCGCTTGTTGTAGCGCCCGGCGCTGGCCGACGCGTCGTGCTGTGCCGCGACATGGTTGGAGGCCTGGCGGTCGTAGAGCCGGCCGGACCAGGCGGTGATGCGCAGGCTGACCAGCATGGCGTCGTGGGTGAGGTTCATGGGCGGTGTTCTCCCGATATGTGAGGGGTCACTGGGTCCGCGCTGCGGCCCAGCGGATGAAGGCGTCGGTGTGCTGGAGCGCGGGCTCGCGGCGCACGCAGGAGCCGACGAGGAACTCGCCCACCTCGCGCCTGAGCCTCATGGCGTAGCTGACGATCGAGCCGAGATTAACGTCGTCGGCCATGCGGTAGAGCGAGCCGCAGAGCGCGATCAGCGCGCTCGCGTTCTCGGGCACTGCGGCGTTCTCGGGATCGTCGATGACGGCCTTGGGGTGGGGCAGCTCCCGCCACACCTTGAGAAAGGCCGAGAACTCCACCGCCGCGGCTTCGCCGACGGCACCGCGGAACAGCGCTCGCTCCGCGGCCGGGTCGAGGTTGCCGCGCTGGTTCACGACGTTGGAGACGAACTCCCAGGTGCGGGGACATGCGAACGCCGCCTCGCGCGACTGGGGATCGAACTCGTGCAGCATCTCCGGCCTCATCTGGATGTAGAAGAGGACTTCCGGAGCGATGCCATGGGCCGCGGCCCAGGCGCACCAGTCGGGGACGTCGACCTTGATCTCGAGGTGGACGAAGCGCGACGCCAGCGGCGTCGGCATGCGGTGGGTGACGCCGCGGTCGCCCTCGCGGTTGCCGCAGGCCATGAGCGAGGCGCCCTCGGGCAGCTCGTACTCGCCGCACTTGCGGTCGCGGACGAGTTGGAACAGCGCGGCCTGCACCATCGGCACGCCGGAGGGGAGCTCCTCGAGGTTGACGAGGTAGAGGTCGCTGCTGGTGCTGGGCGGCAGAAAGTCCGGTGGCGCCCAGCGGGTGCGGTTGTCGTCGTCGCGCCACGGGATGCCGCGCAGGTCGACGGGGTCGAGCAGCAGGGCGCGCACGTCGTAGTAGGTGCGGCCGCCTTCGGCGGCGACCTGCTGCGCGACCTCGCTTTTGCCGCAGCCGGGAGCCCCCCAGACCATGACCGGCTGCCTGGCTTCGACAAGGATCTTGAGGGTGGCGGCGAGTTCGCTGGGGCGCAGCGTGTAGTCGGCGGAGATCGTGTCGGGGTCGGGCATGGGCGGCTCCTGAGTGCGGGGGACGGCGCGGACACCTCTGGGTGCCACGCCACACTTCGAAGAGGCCGCCCACTGACCCTCGTCGGCTTGGCGGCGAGCGCCTGGAAGCACGCGATGAGAGTGGCGAGGGGCGATCAATCGCTCGGCGGCGCAGCGTGCGCAGGGCCGGTGCCGCCGGCGAGGCAGCCGACACGGATGCGGCCGGCCCAGGCGCGGGAGCGGGCTGCCGGGTCGTCCTCGCGAAGCTGCTGCCGCAGTTCCATCCACAGCCGGCCGAGGACGTTGTGGCCTTCGTACCGGTCGGAGACGGGGCGGGCGCCCCACCAGGGGTCGCGGGTGGAGACCTCGACGATGGGGCGCTCGCCGGTCGTGGCGAGAACCACGTCGATCTCGGCCGCGTTCGTCTCGCGCTTCATGCGCAGAACCCAGCGCATGACGTCGACGTGCTGCGCGTTCCAGCCGGGGTCGATTCCGAGGCCGGGCGTGCGGCCGATGGCGGCCGCTTTCCGCGCCGACGGCGCCTGGGCGATGCGTTGCTGGACGTCGGGGTGCGCCGGGAACTTGCAGGCTTGATAGACCGCCTCCGACGTCCCGAACGACCAGGGACCGGCCATGATCGGGACGGCGAGCGGCTGGAAGTTGCTGAAGGCGCCCCACGCAGCTTTCGTGAATCGATACGGGCAGACCCGGTCTCTCGCGTAGACGCGCATCTCGCTTCCTCCGCGTGAAGAGATCGCCCGGGCGTCGGAGCCTCGCTCCTGCGCGCCCGGCCTCGACCCCTCCTGGACCGGCCTCTACCTCGCGGCGCCGGGGAAGTTGGAAGGCGGCGTCGTGTGCCGTGGAGTCATCATGCCGGGACGGCGTGCGAGACCGTCCGGAACTGGCGGGTCATGGTCTCAGAGGGGAAGCCTCGGCCGTGCGGACGGCAGCCAACGGGGCGGTGGCGTGCCGGCGTTACATGCGCTCATGTGCCGCCGCCGTCCCGTCCGGGGCCCTGTTGCGGATGTTCGTCGACCCGGTCAGGCACGGCTTCCAGCAGCGCATGCAACATGGCGACGTTGGTAATCCGATGTTCAAAGTCGTATTCGCACCTGCGCTGGTACCCGAGCGCGCGGCTCACGGTGTCGATGTAGCTCGGCGCATGGTTGTCGATCAGATCCTGGAGCGCGTCGCGGGCCTCCGGTCCGGGGCGGTTGGCGATCGCTTGAATCGCTCGTTCGATGAACGCGCTCGCGTCGCGGGGGTCCCTCCAGCCCCTGCCCTTGCCGTCGTCGCCGGGCAGCTCCGGGGTCTTCGGGCAACGCGCGCCGAAGGCCTGAACGACGAATACGAGGCTGTCGAGCGGCGCATCGGCGTAGCGGTTCATGCGTCCTATCGCCTCCCGGACATGGCCGAGAAAGTCAGGATGGTCTGCCGCCTCGACAAGCGCCTCCAGGCTTCCGCCCGGGTCCACGAGACACGCCGCCGACAGCCACAACAGCTTCGTGCGCTCATTCGGGTGCACCTTCCCGCGACAGTCGACGATGAGGGCGCGCAACGCCTCGCGGGGTGCGCTCTCGATCGCGCAGGCGATCAGCTCCGCCTGGGTCTCCCCATTCAGCGCCGGGTATTCCCGCAGCCATTCGAGGGAAAGGCCGCCGGCCAGTTCGGCGAAGCGGTAGCACTCGGCAAGACGGTCGAGGTCGTGAACGAACGCCGCATTGCACTGGAGCTGTGGCTCGATGCTCGCCCGGAAATGACGCTCGACGTCCTCGACGCTCTGCAGCACCATCGCTTCGAGCGTGGAACCGATGCTGTCTAGGTGTCTGTCAGACGCGCTGCGCGGCGCGCGCAGCCATGCCATGTAGGCCGCTTCGAGCGTTGCACGCGCGACCGTGTCGAAGGGGAGACCCTTGCGAAGCGCAACTGCCGCGCCGGAGATCAGCGGCGCTTCCGCCTGGTGTGCCCCGCCCGCTGCGTGGGTCCGCGCGATCGCCGAAGCCTCCGGAAGATCGTTGCGGCGAAGGACCGCAAGGAACCCCGCGAGCACCCGTTCGGTCAGCTCCTCGCCGAGAGCCTCTTGCAGCCGTGCCTGGGGAGAGGCCGAAGGGTCCCAGGCAACGCGCCCGCCAAGTGCATCGAACCGGCCGAGATAGACGGCGGCGGGAGCCGCCAGAACCTCCACGTCCCCGGCGGCGATCCGCCCGGCCTCGCCGGCCAGCGAGCGGCGAAGCGATCGAGCGTCCGGCGGCCGCGCCGGCGCCGCGGCGGGTTCACTGTCTTCCGCCCTCCATCCGGGCATCTCGATGAGCGGCGTTTCGTCGGTCGTGGTCGCGGCTTCGCCGGCCCCGGCGTTGTTCGGTTCGGTGCTGGATAACGCCGAAAGGCCGAGAACCTGGAGCCTCCGCCGCACTTCGGAGTCGATCGCGCCGCCCGAGGCGCGCCCGTGCGATGCCTCCAGCAGCGCCGCGAAGTCGTCCTCGTCCGGACGGAGGCCGAGCCCGGTGATCTCCAGATCGCGTTCCGCCACCCAGTCGGCGCTTTCCCGGGGCGTCAGCAGGACATGCTCGAGTAGTGCCGTGCGAAGCGCGCGTTGGTTGCGGAACACCGCCGCCAGGCGCTCGCGGGCGCTCCCGTCGCCGTCCGCCGCGTTGGTCCAGCCAATCCATGTCCAGACCCGCTCCGCGTCGACCGCCGGATCCAGCTCCAGAACGCGCGCCGCCAGATTCCTCGTCGCGTCCGCGAGCGCGGATCTCTCCGGCGTGTCCGCATTTGCCGCCATGGTTCGCGCGCCGGAGGCGATTCCGTCGAGCACGGCTGCGAGGCCGGCGGCGTCCAGAGCGCCGAAGACTCCGCCGCCGTCCGCCTTGGCAGCGCCCAAATCCGGGACTGTTTCGGCGCCCGTCACAAGCCGCGGCCTCCGGGGAGTGGCGGCGGGTGGAGCCGGCGTGGGTCCGGCATCCATCGCCTCCTTGGCCACCGCCTCGCACAGGAGGCGTGCCGATGTCGCGTCCGCCATATCCGCAAGACGGAGTGCGGCCGCCTCCATGTGGCGAGCACCGGCCACCCACAGCGACAGGAGTGCCATGGCGCGCTCGTCGTAGTCGCGGGCGCTGTCGAACAGGATGCCCTCGAGCGTCCAGCCGGCCTCCACCGAAAGCTCGGTCCCGGCCATCGCCTCCGCCAGGCACGCCGAAAGCTGGGCGTGCCGGCCGGGAGAGGCGAGAATTCCTACGATGTCGTCCTTGAGATCCATGCGCATCAGCCCGAAGGCGGGATGCACGCCCCGGTCCTCCCTGTCGAAGGACGGGTCCTCTTCCGAGCGCTCCTTCAGCGCTGCGAGAAGCGTGCGTGCCCGCTCCAGGTCCAGCGTCTCCGTTTCCCCGTCGCGTAGCACCGCATGGGGATCGGCGGCGATGCAGCGGCCGGCCAGGGACGGGGCGAGACGCGCCAGCCAGGCGTGCATACCGCGCAACGCCGTCGGCACGCCGCCGCCCGCCTCGAACAGCCCGGGGATGCGTCCGGCCGAAAGACCGTCGTCCACGCAGCGCGCGAGCCACCTGGCCCCGAGATATTCGGCGAGCGCGCGATGGAGGAACGTGAAGCGTCCCCCGGCTCCGGCCCGGAACAGCCGCGTAGCGAGCGCCTCGGCGGCCGCGCCGGCGAGCGAAAGCCCGGCGATGTCGGTGACGTTTGCCCATCCCGGCGGAGTTTCCGCCCCCGGCGCGTCGTGCACGCCCGCGAGATCGCAGAGCAGCAGGGTCGCGCATATCGCCCCCGCCGCCAGCAGAAGATCGTCTTCGTCCGCGCGCACCAGCCGAATGACGCCGTCGCGAGCATCCTGCCCGGCCATTGCGCGGCAGGCGCGCTCGAACAGCTCCGTGCGGGTCGCGGGCAGTGCACTCGCTCCCCGTATGGCCTCGCCGAACATGCGCAGCACCAGGGGATTCCGGCAGACGTGCGCCAGGCCGGGGTTCCGCAGGTGCTGGAGGAGAGCGCGCACCTGAATGCCGGGAAACTCACGCGCCAGGAAATCGCGGGCCTCGGCGTCGTTGAAGGGCAGCAGGTAAAGCGTTTCCGGCTTGCCGGCATACGCGTCCTCGATCCTTGCCAGGTCCGCCGCATCGCGCCACTCGGCGGCACGGCAGGCGAGGACGGGGGGCGGGCTCTCCGTCTCCCGCAGCCGCCTCAGGACCGCCTCGACCGCGCTGCCCGTGCCGGGAGACGCCGTCTCGTCGAGCCCGTCGACGGCCGCGCGTTCGTCGCTGGGGATCAGGGATGCGGGATCCCCGGCGCGCACGAGGTCGGCCGCGTGGACGTAGGTCATCCCGGTGCGCCGGCACAGCCCGCGCAACAGGGTGGTCTTTCCCATGCCAGGGTCGCCGAGGATCACCACCGGATCGAAGAGAGGGTCGATCCGGTCCTGCTCGACGACAGTCCACTCACCGTCGCGTTCGATACGGACCAACGTCCTGTCGATGGTCATCGATAACCTCCTTGGCGGCACGACGTGTGCCGCCGCACGCTTCCAATACCGCCGCTGTAGCCGGCCCTTCCCACCAGCCCCCTGAAGCGCTTCGCCGCTCCTGGTGAGAGCGGTAGAAGGGGTTCGATACAGACTTCCGTCGCAAGGGAAAAGTCTGTCGGTATGACATATCCGACGTTACAACCGGATGCTCGGGCGGGTACTTCTGCAACGGTGAAGCGGCACGATTCGGCGTAGGGTCAGGGTTTCCCCGTTCCCGATGACGTTTCGCCCGGCACTTGCTGCCGGGACGGCGCGGCGCGATCCGGAGAAGTTCGCCTGCATGAGCGCTCGCGGTCCTGCCCTCAGAGCGGGACACGCCCTGCCGCAGGCTTGCGCGATGGCAGCCGCCCGGCCGCGCGTCTGGCAAGCTGTGGCTCCCAGTGAGAGCGGATGGCGGCGGTGCGTCAGTGCCTCGGGAACGGAATCACGTTCCCGGCGTCGCCCGCCGGGCCGGTGCGGATGCTGAAGAATGCCGGATCGCCCTCGCCGGCGGCGTTCTTCGTCCGGACCTGCAGCTCGTATTCGGTGTCCGGCTTGAGATCGACGAAGGTGAAGCTCGTGATCGGAGTCTCGAATCCGAAGCTCCAGTCCTTGTCTTCCCCGGCTTCCCTGATGCGGACGACGTAAGTCACGCCGGGCTTCCAGGATGCGTTCAGAACCCTGCCGTCCTCGAGGGGAATCGTGATGGACCACTCGTTGTCTTCCCACTTGATCTGTGGGCTCTTGCCGCTCTCCTGGGCCATGCCGTTCTCCGCCGCACAGGTGCACCATAGACGGCGCAATTCCCCGCAGGGCGTCAAGGCCTGAGTAACGCGGGGCAGGAAAGCGGCGCGGTCGGCCGGCCCGCGTCACTCCACCTTCGAAGGACCCTGCCTCACCAGCCTGGTGCCGAATCCGCGGCCCCTGACGATGGCGTCGTCGCCGAACCTGTCCCGCACCGCATCGAGCGCATCGTCGATCCTGTCGTCGCCGCGGGCGATGCCGCCGAAGAGATCGCGCTGGGTGGCCTGTCCGGCCTCGATCAGGTCGTGGGCGCCGATGCCGATCAGGCGGAAGGCGCGGCCGTCGGCTTCGCGGTCCAACAGCGGCTCGGCCGCGCGGAACATCTCCTCCGCCGAGCGGGTGGCGGTCTTCAGGCGCCGCGCGCGGGTGACGGTCCGGAAGTCCGCCGTCTTCAGCTTTAGCGTGACGCCCCCACCGGCGACGCCCGCCGTCTTCATCCGCCGGGCCACCGTCTCCGTGAGCCGCCACAGGATCGGACGGAGCCTCTCCGGGTCGGACACGTCCTCGTCGAGCGTGATCTCGGAGGAGATACTCTTGGCCTCGCGGTCGTGGTCCACCGGGCGGTCGTCCTCGCCGCGGGCGCAGAGGTGGAGGCGCCGACCGATTTTGCCGTAGCGGGCCACGAGCTCGGCCTCGTCGAGACCCGCCAACTCGCCGATAGACGCGATGCCGTCCTGGGCGAGCCGCTTCTGCATGGCTGCGCCCACGCCCCATAGCATCCTGACCGGCCTGCCGGCGAGGAAAGTGCGGGCCTCGGCGCGTCCGATCGCGGCGAAGCCGCGCGGCTTGTCCAGGTCGGAGGCGATCTTGGCCAGGAACTTGTTGTAGCTGATGCCGATGGAAACGGTGATGGAGATCTCGTCCTCCACCCGGCGCGCGAGCTGCGCCAGGGTCTCGGCGGCGCTTCCCCCGTGCAGGGACAGCGTGCCCGAGAGGTCCATGAACGCCTCGTCGATGGAGAGCGGCTCCACCAGCGGCGTGAGATCCAGCATCATCGCCCGGACCTCGCGGCCGACGGCGGCGTACTTCTTCATGTTGGGCTTGATGACGGCCGCCTCCGGGCAGGCCTTCAGAGCCTTGAACATGGGCATGGCCGAGCGCACGCCATAGGTGCGGGCGAGATAGCAGCATGCCGCGACCACCCCCCGGTGGCGCCCGCCGACGATCACGGGGACGTCGCGAAGTTCGGGGCGGTCGCGCTTCTCGATCGAGGCGTAGAAAGCGTCGCAGTCCAGATGGGCGATGGCCAGTTCGTGAAGCTCGGGGTGGCGCATGACGCGCGCCGAAGCGCAGGCCGGGCAGACCTCCGCATGCGGGGGCGGCTGGTCGCCGCAATCGCGGCACAGGCTTTGCACCGGGCCATCATAGGACCGGGACCTCGTCGGGCGAACACGCAATATCGTCCGGCGCCGCCGGTGGCCGGTCGGCACGTTGCCTGACGCCGGTCGGGGCGACAACATGCGGATTGTGGCCGGTCGCGGAGACTGCGACCTCGGATCGAGTTCGAACAATGGAGAGCCCGCCGGGCTGATCCAAGGATGGCAACCAAGAGGACTCTCAACGCCGCCAACCTGGAAGCCGTCGGGGCGCGACGGCTCGCCGAGCTGCTGGTCGGCATCGCCTCGGGCAACCGCGCGGCGAGGCGCCGGCTTCGGCTGGAGCTCGCGGCGGTCGAAGGTCCGGAGGCGCTGGCGGACGAGATACGGGAGCGGCTGGCCACGATCGGCCGATCACGCGCATTGCTCGATTGGCGCAAGCGCCGGGAGCTTGCGGCGGACCTGGAAATCCATCGCGAGACCATCGCCGAGCGCGTCGCTGAAGTTGACGCGGCGGAGGCGCTGGAGCTGATGTGGCGATTGACGGAGCTGGCGAACCCGACCCGTGAGCGCTGCGAGGACTACGAGCAGATGGTCATTGCCGTCTTCCGCGCAGCGGTTGCCGACCTCGGCGAGATCGCTCGTGCCGCCGGGGCGGATCCGCTGAGGCTGGCCGACCGCGCCTTCGAGGCTGCAACCAGGAATCGCCACGGCCAGTACAACGAACTGATCGCCGTTCTGGCGCCGGCCCTGGGGCAGGAAGGTCTGGAGCGCCTGAAAGGGCGGACGATCGAGCATGCGAACGCGCCGAAGGCGCAAGGGGCCGGCCGGGATCGGCCGCTGGCGGAGCGGGTATCCTCGGGGACGGATGACGAAGACAGGATTGCCGAGTACGAGAGGCGCCACACCGTCCAGTCGATCCTGCGGGACGTCGCCGATGCCCAGGGCGATGTCGATGCCTACATTGTCCAGCATGACGCCGAGACCGGGAAGGTGCGGGAAGTCGCTGCCGGGTTTGCCCGCAGGCTCCTGAAGGCGGGTCGTGCCGAGGAAGCTCTCGCGGCCCTGGACGAGGCCCGAATCGATTACGGCAACTGGACCCCGCGTGACTTCGATTGGGAGGATTCACGGATCGATGCTCTGGAAGCGCTCGGACGGCCCGATGAGGCTCAGCGGGTCCGGTGGGGCTGTTTCGAGCGCTCCCTGTCCGCGCCGCATCTCCGGGCGTACTTGCGGACGCTTCCCGACTTCGACGACATGGAGGCCGAGGAGAAGGCTCTCGACCACGTTCTGGGGTTCCAGGACGGGTCTGAAGCCCTGTCTTTCCTGGTGTCCTGGCCGGCCTTGAGCCGGGCCTCCAGGCTGGTGTTCGAACGGTTGGAAGACATCGATGGCGCCGACGACGAGATGCTGGCTCCGGCCGCGGATGCGCTGTCGGCCGATCATCCCCTGGCCGCCACGATGGTGCTGCGGGCCATGATCGAAGCGATCCTCCGCCGGGGATGGGCAAAATACTACAAGCGCGCGGCCCGCTGCCTGCTGGATTGTGCGGGGCTGTCCTCCAGGATCACGGATTACGGCGTCCACGAAAGCCACGAAGCCTTCGAGGCCAGGCTCAGGCGCGACCATGGCCGCAAGGAATCGTTCTGGAGTCTGCTCGCGTGAGTAGCGGGTCGGTTGCGCGCCGTGGCCGCTTTCAGCTGAGCGCTGTTGTCAAGCGGTCAGTCGCGGAGCTGCGCAAATCGATAGTGAGGCCGAGACGGGCCGTGACCGGTCCATGGCAGCGCATGGTGCTCTTCCGCAAACCTCGTGCGGTCGTCCGGTCGCGGGTTTCTGCACATTGCGGGAGCGGCGGGAGATCGCCCCTTCCGCGCTATCGAGGGCGTTCTAATAGATCCGCAACCATCGGCGCCAGACGCCTCGCGGCCCGCGCGTCCATTTTGCGGTGAAGGCCCGTTCGTCACCGTCCCAGGGCGTCCAGTCCTCGCACTCGTAAGAGGCGGCGGCGTAAGTCAGCCATTCGAGGACGTCCGGAAGCGGCCCCTCGCGCATATAGAGGTCCGGCAGCTCGCCCGCCAGCGCGACGGCGTGCAGGTCCAGACCGGCTTCATGGTGGACACCGCGCGTGTAGAGTTCGCTGCGTTCGAACCACCTGCCGTCCCAGCCCTGGAGTTCGCACCGTACCGAGACCGACTTCACTCGCGGATAGCAGACTATCCGGTGCAGGGCATGGTCCTCGAGCGCCCTTTGAACTGCCCACCGCAGGTGGGGCGACATCGGGGTCTCGGGCGGACGCTCGGGATCGAAGCCGGGGAACTCGCCCTCCGCCTTGGCGAGCAGGATCATGAGGGTCGCGGCGTGGTCGATCGGGTTCGTGTAGGACCAGACGGACATTCCCTCTTCTTCGGACACGGCCTCCAGGTACAGGCGAAGCCTCCTGCCGTCTCCCTCGGGCCACAGGTACGGAACCTCCGCAAGGCCCTGGTCGAGGAGATTGAGCGAGCGCACGTTGAGCCACCACATCCAGTGCAGGTCCGTGGCTGCCAGCCTTGTCGGACGCCGTGGCTTGACCGTGCCCTGGAAGTGTTGGCTCATTCCGGCCTTTCGTCTCGCGTTCGGTGCCGTGCCCAGACGCATGAAGAGCGCGGGAAGTCCTGGCCTATATTTTCATGTGTCCGGGAAGATGACCGATCACGACCTGGCCGGCGGTGTCGTCCCAGGTGAAGTAGAGACGGAAGCAGTGCCTGGGGTCCCGTGTCTTCGCGTTGTTCTTCAGATGGCGGTCCAGGATCAGCCTGCGGCCGTTCCACTCGATGGCGAAGTCGTCCCGCGCCCTGCCCTGAGCGGTGGGACTGAGGCCGGGTGCGTCCTGGAGTCGTAATTCGCGCAGCTCGCCGTCGTAGACCTCGCGCAAGGCCTTGCCGCCCTCTGTCTTGATCTGGTGGTAGGTGGTGCCCAGCAGCTCGATGGCCTTGCCCACCAGTGCCACGTCCTCGAAAGCGGCACTCCTGAGCGATCTCAGCGCGCGTCCCGCGATGGCCACCTGTCCCGGGAAATGCCGCTCCGTCCAGGCCGGAAGGTCCGCGTAGCTCTCGAGGGGTGGCACGGGCCCGCCATCCGAAGGGGTGTCATCTCCGGGCGCGGGCTCGCCGCCGTCGAGGGCGGCGATCCGCTGCTGCAGGCGGTGCCTGTCCCGGCGCAGCCCGTCATTCTCGTCTGCGGCGTCGCCGAGAGCCTGCTTCAGCGACGCAATCCGCTCCTCGGCTTCCCGGTTGGCCGCCTTCAGCGTGGCGTTCTCCGCGCGCAGCTTGCTCTCCGCATCCGGCGGCTCGCCCGCGGCGGCTTCCGCGTCGTCGCTGTCCTCTGCGGCGCTGATCCGGTCGGCCACCGAATTGAAGCGCTCGACGAGGCCGTCGAGACACGCGGCGATTTCGTCGAGCGCCGCGGCCGCAGGCTCGGCCGAGCCGTCATCGGCGCGGTCGGCCGAGGCGGCCGCGTGGAGCGCGTCGCGGTTCGCTGCGCTCGGATCCTCGGCGTAGCGCCGGGAGGCTTCGCGCAGCGCCAGTTCGTGCGGCGCGGGCTCGAGGATGCCGCTGCGGAAGCCCTCCGCCAGATTGCGGCAGGTCTCCCACTCGGGGTCGGGGAAGCGGAGCGGCAGGGCGCCGTCGTGCAGAAGCGCCGCCACGCGTTCTCTCAGCGCGTCCTGCTCCCCCGCGAACCGGGTCTGCCCCATCGCGTCGACGGTTCCTTCGAGCAGCGAGCGCAGCGCGGTATGACGGGACCGGGTCTGTGCACGGTCGCGGGCTTCCTCGACCTGGTCGAGCTCGTCGTCGAACATCTCCAGGTCGAGGAGCAGAAACGACAGCACGTCCGAAGCAGGGCGGTAGTCGTCGTGCTGCGCGACGAATTCCCTCAGCCTGCCGTAGGCCTCGGCGATGTCCTTGCGCAGGGCGTCGCATTCCTTGTCCGCGCGGACGATCAGGGACTCGAGATGCACTCCGGCGCTCTCGTGGGTCAGCCTCTCGACCAGATCGGCGCGCGCTGGGCTCGGGCAGATCAAGGCGCGGCGGACGGCGGAGCCGATCAGCCGGTCGATCTCGGGCTCCGTCAGCCAGGACGACACCATGGACCGGCTTTCCGCCCCTTCCAGGCAGGCGAAGACCCAGACCGTTTGCGCGACCAGAACGTGCTCTCCCGCCTTCCACAGCGCATCGAGGTCGTCGAGGATCGTCGGCTCAGGATCTTCTTCAGCGGCGGAGCGCAGCGCCTGCGCCCGCTTGGCGGCGTCCTTGAAGACCCGGGGGGCGAGCTGCTTCTTGGTTCCCTTGATGTCGCCGAACAGCGCCAGGATGCGGTCCTCGAACAGCCGCAGGAACCAGGTCCAGCGCTGCGAAAGCTCGTGCACGGCGCGCCAGAATGCAGCGTCGTCGCTTCCGTCGGTTGCCGCCGGCCAGTCCGCGTAGTCCTCGTCGATGGCGGCCGCCAACTTGCGCAGGTCCGCCTTCATCAGGTGGTGGTTCTCGCGCAGCCAGTCCGGCGTCACGAACTCCGGGAGCGCGGCGAGGCGGGGGTTCGGTTCCGGGGCCGGCTTCGGGCCGTTGAGCTTGCGTCGTGCAGGGATAAGTCGATTCTCCTCGCAAAGGGACGCCGGGTGCGGGGGCAAGTCCGGGCGTGGAAGCGGGGCGCCGCGACGGGACGATCAAGCCGCAGAATCCCCGCAAACGGGAGTGGGTTCAAGGGCTGCAAGCCGGTGCGGAGAAGGGCGGGCTCGGGGCGCTGGGCGCGGGGTAAGCCTGGTTCGAGCGACCGGCTTGCCGGAGGGCTCGGTCATTCTGCAGCCACAGCCAGCGCCGCTCGGTCATCGCCGGTGGTGGCTGGCGCGGGCGCGCTCCCGTTCGTCAGCAGCTCGATGCGGTCGGCGATTTGCTGCGCCGGGCTGCGAAGCTGTATCGCAACTCCTCCAGAGCGCTGACGGGTTCGTGAAATGCTGAAGGTCCTGAAGCTCTCCAAGCTCACCGAAAGTCCCGGGAGTTCGGGATCACGCGCTGGTTGCGCGGGTGGCGCGAGGGAGACGCAGCGAGTCGCCTGCCGCCGCGCGGCGCGGTGCCTTGGTCCGGCGTCAGCAGGTCGAGCCAGTGGGTCAGGTCCTCCAGGTGGGCCGCGATCAGATGGACGATCTCGCCGGCGCGCTGGACGCGGCCCCGCACCATCGCGAGGCGCGCGCCCAGCACCGCCGGGCGGTATTTCTCCAGGACCCTGGGCCAGACGACGACGTTCACGGTGCCGGTATCGTCCTCCAGCGTCATGAAGATCACCCCCTTGGCGCTGTCCGGCCGCTGGCGCACCAGCACGAGCCCGGCCGTCGCAGCCCGGTCGCCGTCCCGGGCGCGGAGGAGCGCGTCCGCCGGGAGCACGCCTTGGGCCGCGAGCCGCTCACGCAGGAAGGAGAGCGGGTGGGCTCTCAGCGAGAGGCGGAGCGTGCGGTAGTCCTCGACCACCTGCTCGCCCTCCGCCATGCCCGGAAGGGAAACCGCAGGCTCCCTCCCCTCGCCGTGCTCCTCTGCCGCCTCGAAGAGCGGCAGCGGCGGCGCCTTGGCTAGCGCGCGGGGCTGCCACAGCGCCTGGCGGCGATCGAGCCCTGCGGAGCGGAAGGCGGCCGCCGCCGCCAGGGGGTCGATGGCGGGGGCCGGGGGTGGCGGGGGGGGCTCCCAGAGCGTCGGGGGGCGACCGGCCCCGGGGGAGCGGAAGGCGTCCGCCGCCGCCAGGGTGTCGATGGCGGAGACCGGGATGCCGGCACGGCGGTGGAGTGTGGCGATATCGGGACAGGGCTCGCGCCGGGCGTCCACGATTCGCGCCGCATCCTCCTGGCGCAGGCTGCCGACCTGGCGCATGCCGAGACGGAGTGCCAGGCACTAGGCAAATCTTCCGCATCTAGCCCTGGGTGTTGGATGCCCTTGTCTGGTATCGCCGCACGGGCTGAATGTATGGGCTCGGGCGCTGGGGTACGGATAAGCTGCAGTGGCGGGATCTATGGTAGCTATACAGACCGTACTCGGCTGCAACTTCCACAATCACTGATGACGGGATAGGTAGAGTGTAGAGAGAGAACTATGAGCGTTGGAGCAACTTTGCCAAATGACCTTCTATCTTCTTCAGCATTTCCGCGACCACATGCTCGGGAGCCACGGCCGGTGCACCCATTTTAGAAAAATCCGACACGTCCAGTGAAAATGTATCATCATAAACTTTCCCTACCATATTCTCATACCGTACGGTTACTTCGAACACTGGAAACGGTGGTATTGCGGATTTATTTCCATTCGCGACGCATCCGAATAGCTCATAACCACCCAATACCATACGAATGCTTTCCCCTTGTGGGAGGAAGGAAAATCGATATCGGGCATCGTGGGGAAGAAATGTAGCGTCATTATCTCGGAATTTCTTTTCTTCTCCGTCAATTCGATAATCTACATTCTGTGCCGGACCATTACCAACATTAGCAAGGACCAGATCAACAAGAGGTACATAGCTTCCCAAATCTGGCTTGAGATACGCTACGACCTTGGGCTCAGTGCCGGCCTTTCGTACAAGTCGGTTCTCGCTGGCAAGACGCCACGTGAGAAATGCTGTGACTATCGCCAAGAGCGCAATAGAGAGGGTTGAGAATGCAGTAACAATCTCCAGATAAGGGGATAGAAATTCAAAAGACGACTTCACGATGACACCTTTGATAGTGGTGTTTACATTTGATCGAATGCGAGGTTATTTATTGGCGCCTCGTCTTCGGAAATCCTCGCATCCCAGCCATTTACGGCTGTGACTGCTACGTCGAGGATAGTGTGTGCGTCAGCGAACCGTTGTGGGCAGTTGTTCTGCAGACTGGTCAGCGCGCGGGCTTTGAGATGTTTCGTCACCGCCCCGTCGCCGTCAAGAGAGCGCTTCGAATAGCTCGAGACGAGTTCATATACTCAGTCTACCCATTCTGTCGAATTGAGCCAGCGGCCGCGACGTTCGACCAGGCGCCGGCAGGAGTTGGTCATGGCAATCCCGCGCGGACCGTCAGGGTAGTCCTCGGAAGGGATGTCGGGGGAGAGACGCTGCGAGATTCTGCTGCTGCCGCGCGGACGGGCGCGGAGGCAGTCTTCAGCTTCACATAGACCGGCGGCGGCATCGTGGGTCCAGAGATAGTCGTAGCGGACGATCAGGCCCAGCTGCGGATCGGGAAGCGCCACGGTCCCATCGTTACGTCAGCAGGTCGTCGAGCCGCTTTTGCTCCGCATCCGTTTGGGCGCGCTCCACCGCGTCGAGCACCACATCGGCGGCGGCGTCCGCCCGACTGATCGACCTCCCGCCGGATGCGGACTACAGGCTTGCGGTGCCGACGGGCGCGCCTGAGCAGCGCTGGCTCGCCGTCACGGCTGACAAGCTGGCGGCGCTGCGCTGGCCCGTCGCCCGGAGATGCGCGAAGGGCAGCTCGATGAACGCATCGCCGTACACGAGGTGAGGAAAGCGATGCTGCGGATGGTGCCAGGCCTCGAACTGGGAGCCGGCGTACATGTGGACAGCAACTCCTACCTGGTGAACAAGGTCGGACGCGTCTTCCAAGCCGCCGGCGTCGCCCTACCGTCCCAACTGGCTCGAACGCCCGCCTGACCCGCACACTCCCAGAAATGTAGTGCAAACATCCGGCACCGCCGGCGTAACTTGTTGAATCAATAATACCTTTGGAATAGCATTGTTGAAGCTGGGCTTGACTAGCCCGCCAGATTGTCCGAAGGGAAGCATCCCTCCACGAACCAATTGGGAGTTGGAAGTAATGGAAATCAGAGAAGAGCATCTTTATCATGGCGCTGCCCTGAATCAAATCGCACAGCACAAACAATTCACGGCAATTAATGCTCTCAAGCTGAAAACCAGAACGTCACGAAGCTCTTTCAGAGTCAACGACGATATCGCCGTCTACTTGAAGTACTGCAACAAACCGAAGGGCCGCTTTAAGGAATATCAATTCACGTTCAATAGATCTCATCTGAAAGAGTTGAGAGACATTGAGAAAACGGGAGACAGACTCCATGTAGTACTAGTATGTGTCAAGGATCGCCACATATGCTGCATTTCCCACAACATTTTGCTGGGCATGATTCAAGAGCGCCGCACGGCTGTCGGTCGAAGAGAAGATCAATACCAAGTTTTGGTTACCATAAACAAGGGTGAAGCTTTTCGAGTTTACATGAACAATCCGGGGCGACGTAAGGTGATCTTGGGTGAACCGAGGAAGATTCCGCGCAATAGCTTCCCCCGTGTACTCTTCGAATAGAGAGGAACGCCATGAAGATTTCGTTGAGTGCGTAATCCATGCAATGCACGAATATCAATTTAGAAAGAGCGTCCATGACAGGAGTCGGAAAAAAATCAACTGGTTGAATCACATTACTTTGCTTCGAACGTTTCTGGGGCGCCCCTGTGGGTTGCGCACATGGCAATCGTAGTCTGCTATCTTTGTGGCAAGACCGTGGAGAAGTCCGACGGGACCGGAGACCATGTCGTTCCCCGTACACTACTCGATCACAAGAAGCCGAAGAATAAGGGGTTCGAATATGGCGGCCGGCTGTATACACATGCCGAATGCAACAATAGGTTCGGCGAAGAGACCTATGTTCGAAAAGCTCTCGCCTTGTTGGGGGCACTCCACGACTCTCACACGACGATTGAGCTACAGACAACCGAAGACCCGTCTATCCGCACCTTGGCACTCAACGAAGAGGGGCTTTTAGGGTTTAACCGCCGGGACTTTCAGTTCTTTGGTATTCACGATGCTAGAAACGACTCTGTATTGAGCTTTTCGAGTTCCAATTATTTTTCCGATAAGCCGAGAGGAGATCCTATAAAACGCCCCCTCAATACTACGTTATCGGTGTTGGCAAAGAGCGCCGCTGCCATCTTGATGCGTCGACACTTGTCCGCCTTGCCGTCTAGCTGGAACATCATCGCAATTCCCTATGCTGGGGATGTATCACAGTTGGACCTGTCATCCTTTCTTGGAGAAGCCAAGCCATTCGATATCGGTGTGAAGGTGTGGTCAAAAAGGTTTCAGGCTAGGTCTTGGGCCACTCTATATATAGCTAGAACCGTAATGGTGTGGTTTTTCTTCCTTATGGATCGTGAAGTGAATCTTGTTCAAGCGGTCTCGCAAAAGTTTCAAGATGAGCAGTGTTTTTGTTTTCAGGGGGAATCTCTAATGCAATTGGTAAACCATGATTGGAGCGTCGTGAGGCCAACCTAAGTTCCATGTGAACTTCGACGTGTCGAAGACGAGACAGCCCATGCCGGCAAATTCGTATTTTATGATAGCATTCGCATCTAGTCGAGAGGTTCAAGCTGCCGAGCGATCTTCTTGATAGCTTATTGTTCTTCATATCCCAACAGGGGCCGCCCTTCCCAGAACGCACGTAACGGTTTAGGGCAGCGCGATTACACGGACTTCGCCATCTCGTGGGGCGGCCTGATCACCGCCCTGGATAGGATTGGTTGCTTGAGCCAATCATAGCATGTTGGGTGCAACTCAGCTCTCGAGCTTCCTTTAGGCGTCAGCTACGATCATCGAATTCTTCACCCGTGGGATACTGGGAGTAGCAGAGCCCTGCCGTCGGTGGGTGCGGAACTCCGAACGGCCTGTCGTCGCGGACATAGACTTAGGACCGTACGGTGTTCCTAACCAGGCCGGACCGCTTCGGGTTTCCGGGTCGTGATTGCGAGGGTGATCCGCGTGAAGTACCTGGGTACCCCTTCGCCGGCCGGCGGGCCACAAGGTCTTGGTGTGCTCGTCCGCAATGTTCGCTGTGCAGCGAATATTGCCAGATGGTCGAATATCTGCTAGAAGACCAATATTTGCTGCGCAGCAAAACAGGCTTGAACGGTGATGCTTGACTCGGACGCAATGGAAGGACGGCTGCTCGAAGGGCTCCTGGAAGCCCTGCGGGAGCTCCCCGATGCAAAGGTGGAGGTCAGTGGGGCCGAACAGCAGGGCGGCCGCGATCGAGGACATGACGCCCAGGTTGACCTCCGGGTGGGCGGGAAGGCGGCTACACTGCTGATTGAGATGAAGAGGGACGTATATCCCCGTGACGTGCGGCAGGTACTTTGGCAGCTCCGCGAGTCTGCGCGGAGATGGCCGCACCCGGAGGAAAAGCGGGAAGCGGCGTTCTTCCTGATCGCCCAATCGATTTCACCCGGAGCCAAGGAGCTGTTGAGGAACGAGAGGGTCGGCTACTACGACAGCGGCGGCAGCCTGTTTCTGCCCGCCGGCAACATCTACGTGTACGTGGACAAGCCGCCCCCGAAAAGTCTGTCGCGGTCCATCCGTTCCGTGTTTTCGGGCCGTCGTGCGCAAGTGCTGCACGCGGTCCTGCTGCGACATCGCGAGTGGTTCGGAGTGAAGGACATCGCCAACCAAGCCCGGGTATCGCCCGCGACCGCCTCGCAGGTTCTGATGGAACTGGAGAAGTTCGAATGGGTGGTGTCGCGTGGACAGGGGCCAGGAAAGGAACGCCATCTGCAAGAGCCGGGCGCCTTGCTGGATGCATGGGTGAACCAGCAGGCGGTGATGCGGCCGCTGTCCATGCGGCGTTACTTCGTGCCGTCGGCGCGCGCGGAAGGGCTGGTGGAGAAGTTCGCTGAGGTCTGCGCAGAGAGCAAGGCCGAGTACGCGATCACTCACGAGGCGGCAGGGCAACGGTACGCGCCATTTCTGTCAACTGTCTCCCAGGTGCGTTGCCGGCTGCTGGACGGCCCGGCAGCAGATCGGGCTCTTCGCGCAATGGATGCTCGATTCGTGGATCAAGGTGCGAACCTTGCGGTCATCGAGGTCAAGTCGCCGAGCGAGTTGCTGTTTCGTGAGTCGGTGAACGGGATCTGGCTGGCAAGTGCCGTGCAGGTTTACCTCGACCTGATGCGCAGCGAGGGCCGCGCCAGGGAAATGGCGAAACACCTGCGTCAGGAAAGGATCGGCTTCTGATGTTGAAGCCCGCGACGTTTGACGGCTACAGCGATCGGTACACGGTCGACTGCGAGCGTGTCCTTGTGACCCTGCTGCGAGGACTGGGCCCGTGGAAGGAGTCCGTGTTTCTGGTGGGCGGACTGACTCCCAGATATCTGGTGGCGGCACGACCGCCGGAAGTGCCGGCGCACGCCGGCACGCTCGACGTAGACATCGTCATCGATCTGCAGATCCTGGCCGACACCGCGGGCTATCGCACGCTCGAAGAGAATCTGCGAGCGATGAGGTTCGAGCGGTCGATGAACGAAAGAGGCCAGAGGCTTTCATGGCGGTGGGAGACTCGCACGGAACACGGCGCGCGGATGGTAGTCGAACTGCTCGCGGACGCGCCGGAGATTGCCGGTGGCAGGGTTGAGCCGCTGCCCACGGAAGGGAACATCTCCGCGCTCAACATCCCGCACTCGTCCATCGTCTTCGAAATGCATCAGGTCGCGGAGATTCGGGCAGAGCTCCTTGGCGATGGGGGAAACGCCGTGGAGGTTGTGAGGCACGCCGATCTGGTGAGCTTCACATGCTTGAAGACCTTCGCCTTCGATCAACGCTTCGAGCGGAAGGACGCGCATGACCTGATCTATTGCATTGAGCACGCGGCGGAGGGTCTCGACGGCGCTGCGCAGATGTTCCGCGAGGCGCTAGAGGGTGAACACGGCCCGGTGATCCGGGACTGCTTGTCAATTCTTCGCAATCGTTTTGCAGGGGACGACGAGGTCGAGGGATATCGCAAGGACGGTCCGATCGCGGTGGCGCGCTTCGAACTGGGTGAGGATGACGAGGCTGAACAGCGCGAGGCTCGATTGCTGAGGCAGCGGGAGGTCAACAGCGTGATGGAGCAACTTCTGCGTCGGATCGCTTCGGAGGCGGCATGGCGATGAAGGCGAATTTTGTCAGAATCAACAGATATCTGGATTCCGCGATTCCGGAGCTAGGCAGAGCACGACGAGACGCCATTGCGCTCTGGGCAATGTTTAACGACAGCATAGGGTGGCTGGCGGAATGTATAGGAGTCGATAGGGCGTCGCTGTTGCGGGCGAAGCCCGGTATCCAGGGTGTAGCGCAGTGAATTCAACGTCAGACCCCCTTGTTGGGGCAGCGTCCGAATATGTGGCGCAAACGCGCCGCCTGAACAGCCTGGGCAGCACGACAGAGGAGACATTCTATCCAGCAATCCGCGACATTCTGTCGGCGATCCTGCGAACGCACGACTTGCCCTTTGAGGTGCGTACCGGAACATCGGAAGAAAGGGAGCGCGGTACGGATCGGCCGGATTTCGTTCTAGCCGATGCGGCGCTTTTCGTCGGCGTCTTCGGCGAGGTCAAGAAGAGCGACGTTTCCATCAGGGAGATTGCGGACTCTACCGACCGGGACAACCAGATCGGCCGGTATCTGGCACGCACCGGCGTTGTGTTGGTTTCGAATGTCCGGGGTTTCGGCCTTCTGACCTGCGCGCCGTCTTTCGACAGATCGCTCGGTACGCCTGTCCCGCCGGGAGAAAGGGAATTGATCGGGGAGGTGGACCTTTGGGCGCAGGCCACCGGGACGGGAACGAGGACTCGCGTGGATGCGCAGGCAGTTGAGGAATTGGCGGCGCTCGTTACCCGCTCGGTCACGGATTTTGCTCCGATCGCCGACCCGGCCGACCTTGCAAAGGTGTTGGCGCGCCAGGCTCGCGACGCCAAAGAGAGTCTGCCGGATGACCTCCGGGCGCTAGCGCCGTTGCTGGATGACTATCGACAGGCGCTGGGACTGTCTTTCGATATCGATGACGCCAAGGGAGACCGGTTCTTTCGCTCGAGCTTGATACAAACTGCGTTCTACAGCCTTTTCGCGGCCTGGGTGCTCTGGAACCGAGGCCACGATGAGGAATCGTTCGATCTGGAGAAGGCGCAGGACCATCTGCGAATCCCGTTTCTCGAGCAACTCTTCCATGACATCCGCCATCCCCATTACATGCGGAAGCTGGATCTGGCGCGACATCTCGAGCGGGCGGTTTCCACGCTGCAACGCGTCGACCGCGAGAACTTTCGCAGCCGGATGAGTTTTCCCACCGTTGACGGTGAGAATCCGGCGGTCGCGGCGATCACGTACTTCTATGAGCCCTTTCTGAAGGCTTTCGACCCGCAACTTCGAGACGATCTCGGGGTGTGGTACACGCCGCCCGAAATCGTGCGCTATCAGGTTCGGCGGATCCAACACCTGTTGCGCACGGAGCTTGGTCGGCCCCGCGGTCTCGCCGATCCCGACGTCGTGGTTCTGGACCCTTGTTGCGGCACCGGCGCTTATCTCCTTGAGGTAGCGCGTTGTATTGCCGAGGATCTACGGCGCGACGGCGACGATTCGGTTGTAGGCATCGAACTGCTTCGGGCATTCGAGGAGCGCATCATCGGATTCGAAATCCTGACGGCGCCATTCGCGATCGCTCAGTTACAGCTCTACATCCTCCTGGCGGACCTTGGCGTGGAAGTTCCGGAGGGCCACCGACTTTCCGTATTCTTGACGAACGCACTCACAGGTTGGCACGAGCAGGGCAACATCAAGTTGAACTTCCCCGAGATGCGGGAGGAGTTCGACGCCTCTCAAGCGGTCAAGCACTCAGCCAGGATCATCGTCGTTCTCGGGAACCCGCCTTACGATCGGTTTGCTGGGGTGGCTCAGGCGGAAGAAGCCGAGCTCGTGGCGCACTACAAGGGTATCGAGCTCGTTGCAGATCTCGGAAGGGACCGTAAGCCCAGGCTTGACGAGTTCGGCCGTCCCAAGAAGAAGCAGCGCGGCAAGAGCTTGCTGTTCGAGGAATTCGGTGTCCGGAAGCAGCTTCTTGACGATCTGTACGTGCGCTTCTACCGCCTTGCGGAAGAACGAATAGGCGAGGCCGCGGAGCACGGCATCGTTTCCTACATTTCGAATTCATCGTTCCTTACCGGGCGGTCCCATCCGCGAATGCGGCGTTCGTTGCTGTCGAGCTTTCAGCGTGTCTGGATCGACAACCTGAACGGTGACAAATTCAGGACGGGGAAGATCATCCCCGAGGGCCTGCCTGGCGAAGGAACGGCGGACCAGAGCGCGTTCACGACCGATTATGACGCGCATGGGATCCAGCCCGGCACCGCGATTGCCACTTGGCTGAAACTGCCCGGCGCGGTTGCGTCTGACGAGGGGGCGGAGGCTCGCTATCGGGACTTCTGGGGGTTGGCGAGGCGAAAGCGGTCTTCACTTCTCGCGAGTCTTCCGGCCGGAGGGGCCGAGGTGGATTCGAATGTGCCCGCGTACTGCCGAATCAGTCCCTCTCAAGAGAACCGATGGCGGTTGTCTCCCCATTCGCAGGAGCCCGGTTACGAGAGTTGGCCGGACATCGACGAGCTCTTTCCCGCTTCGTTTCAGGGTGTGAATCATAACCGCGGCGTCGAGGGCGCGGTCATCGATGGCGAGAAGGCAAGTCTCCGCGAGCGGGTGAGATCGTATCTGGAATCCGAGTCATTTGAGGATGCCGCGGCGATCGCACCGGGTATAGCGGAGTCCCGGGCGGGCTATGATCCGGAAAGAGTTTGGAGGAACGTGAAGGGGGCCGGCGGATTCTCAGAAAGCAACCTCTTGCCGTTCCTCACTTTTCCGTTCGATGAGAGATGGATTTACTATGAAACCGGATACAAGTGGCTGAACCGAGCGCGTCCTGAGTTTGATGCGAATCTCTCCGACAACGAATTTCTGATTGCCGTTCCAGAGCCTCGAAAGACTTCCGAGACGCGACCACTGTTTGCGACCACGCTTGTAAATCTGCACGTCCACGAACGCGGTTCTGTCGTGGTGCCACGAGAGACGGGCGGTGATGACCTGCTATCTGACCGTGACGCTAACCTGACGGAAGCGGCATGGCGCGTCCTTCGAGGTCACTTCGGTCTGAACGGTGAACGCCGCCACGATGACGCCCGGAGCTTCGTCGGAGACTTGTTTCGGGTGACTTTGGCCGTGCTTTATTCCCCAGCCTATCAGAGAGACCATCGCAGCGCCTTGTCGGCCGATTGGGCACATGTGTGCCCAATCTCACCAACGTAGCCGGCGATTCTCATTCAACGTAGCCACCAATTCTCACCATGGTAGCCACCCCGTCTCGGTCTGGCAGCTACCCCGGAGCGAAGCGACGCGGTTACGTTGTTGTGGG
>MKWU01002991.1_pt1 | contig 23363 bp, 19 predicted proteins | sample 809101 | NCBI WGS metagenome assembly MKWU01 (sample SAMN05860141, study PRJNA318959) | sponge metagenome | host: Aplysina aerophoba | place: Slovenia: Piran, Adriatic Sea, Gulf of Piran | collected 2013-05-07 | reverse complement strand
TGGGATCCCAAGGAAAGAGGCACCTTCCGGTGATTTTCGCGTTCTCGGGGTTCGGTGGGGTGGAGGTGTAGCCCGCTCTTCTGTGACGAACTTCCGACTCGGGACACTAGGAGGGCCGACACATCCGGCCAAAGCCTCTCCTCGTTGACGGAGCTACTGGACCTGACTGTCCTTCCCCGATGTCCGGCGCGGGTCTTCTCCACATTCCCTATGCCGAGAGCAAGCATCGAGGCCGCCGGAGTTTCGAGATGTCGGATATCCTGTTCGCATAATCAGGACGGGTCTTGAAACTGCACAGTCCGACAAGCGGGAGACGGGAGGCCCTACATGCCGAACGACCCTTTCCATGACTTCGTGAGGCAACGCCAGATCTCCCAACTTGTCATGAAACGACTGGCCGAACATGTTTACGACCGGCCCCTGATCAACAACGTGGAGCGGGCCGACTACGTGCAGTGCCTGGTGGAACTGGTCATGCGGAGCACTGACCCTCGCTGGCGCCTCACCGAGAGTTGGGACTCGTGGAACATCGAACACCCCGAGTCCGGCGCCCGGCTGGAGGTCAAGCAATCGAGCGCCCTCCAGAGTTGGCGCGGCGCCTCAGATAACAGCAGCCCACGATTCAGCATCCCCCCTTCGGACGGCTATTGGAGGCAATGTCCGGAAGGACAATTCCATACGCTCAGCACGGAAAAGCAGCGGCACGCCGACGTTTACGTCTTTGCGTGGCACGGCGAGACCGATCATGCGTTCGCTGACCACCGTAACGTCTCTCAATGGCAGTTCTTCGTGGTACCCGAGCACGAACTCCCGCCCAACCAACAGTCGATCGGTCTCAACCCGCTCCGCCGACTCGTCGATCCGCACGACTATTCGGCCCTGGCCACGAAGGTGACCGGCGCACTTCCGGATCCTGATCGGTTCAAGGCCAAGACCGAGATCCCTCCAGGAGTGTGCCCTGAGTGTTCGACCTGAACACCCGGCCCCTCTTCAGCCAGCAATAAGACTGGCCCGCCGAGGCGTGACGGCCCTGGCTCTATGCGTTTCCCAAACGGGAGCGGACGACTCGGCCGTGGGTGATCACCAGCAACGGCCGGCTCAACGTGGCGAGCGACGACAGTGGGTTTTCCTCGAGCAGGATCAGGTCGGCGGCTGACCCGGGATCGGGAGTCGAGGTGCCGCCGAATCCATTGAGTTGCCGACCGCCGACGGACGCGGCATGGAGTACCTCCTGCCTGCCCATCCCCGCCCTTTCCAGCATCTCGAGTTCCCGGTGGAAGCGGACGCCGATGGGGTTCAGGTCGGCTCCCACCGCGATGGGCACCCCCGCATCGATGCAGGCCTGGAGAGCGGCGGCGTGAACGGGCATCAACTCGCGGGAGCGGACCGCGGCGTGTTCCGGCCATCCCTCGGCTTCGATGTACTCCTGGTCGTGGGTCACGCCGATCGTGGCCACCAGCCAGGTTCCGTTACGAGCCATCACTTCGGCCGCCCGTTCACCGAGTTCGTAGCCGTGCTCGATGGATCGGCCGCCCAGCTCGGAGAACGCGATCGCCGGCTCCGTTCCCCCGCAGTGAGCGGCCACCGGTATCCCGCGCTGGTTGGCGACCTCCATGAGGGTGGCAAGTTCCGCTTCGGTGAACTGACCCTCGTCAGCGGCTTCGTGTGGGCTGTACAGACCACCGGTGAGCATGATCTTGATCCACTGCGCGCCCCGCTCCACCTGGCGGCGGACCGCCCGGGCCATGGCATCCGGGCCATCGACGATCAGCTCCGCCCCCATCTGGGTGTAGACCCGGGGAAAGGCGGTCCCGTGGCCTCCGGTGGTGCGGATACCGCGGCCCGCGCCTACCACCCGGGGTCCGAGCGTGGTTCCGGCAGCGTACGCCCTGCCCCAGGCGAGGTCGAGGTCGTCGGCTTCGTCTACGCACCGGACGCCGGTCACTCCCATCTCCACGGCCTGGCGGAAGTTCTCGCCCGCCCGGATGGTCCGGTCGGGTGCCCCCTCGAAGTACCCGGTGGCGTCCGGGTCGTACATGAGCCCTCCGGCGTGCGCATGGCAATCCCACAGGCCGAACATGGCGGTCAGGCCTGATCCATCGACGGCTCTGGCTCGGCGACCGTCTTCCTTCTGAATGACACCGTCCTCGACCAGCAGGTCCCCGACCACCGTTTCCCCGGTGGCGGTGTCCAGCCAGGATGCTCCGTGGATACGGATGGGCGGGGTAGGAGGGTGCCGACCGGACATCTAGCTCGACCGTGGTTGGTCTGCGTTACCGAAACGACCGTGCATAGTGTGAAACCCGCCCTAGCTTGACGTGTACCCGTCGATGCGGTCGTTCTCGGCCAGATCGGGACTGCGCTCGGCCGGATCCCCGTAGCCGCCACCGCCGCCGGTGGCGACATGGAGGCGGGTGCCAACCGGAGCGGGTACCTGGTTGGCCTTGAGCAGGGGAACCGTCTCCCCGTCCACTGTGAGCCTGACGTTGGTGGTCGCGCCGTTCTCCCCGCCGAACAATCCCCAGGCGGGTGTTCTGGTGCGTTCGAACCAGGTGGAAACGGTTATGTCGTCAGCCAGCACCTCGTAGTCCCTCAGCACCCCCAGACCACCGCGCCACCGGCCCCGGCCGCCGGAGTCGGGCCACACCGAGTATCTGTGGACCCGGATCGGGTAGCGGGACTCCAGCACCTCGACCGGTATGTTCTTGAGGTCGCCGCCTCCGTAGTTGATGAGCCCGTTGGTGCCGTCGCCTCCCTGGTAGGCGCCCCAGCCCACCGCGGTGGCCTCTCCCACCACGAAGTCCTCCCCGGTGCGGGGGTTGGGACCGCTGAACAGCACGTTCATCGGGTCGGCCGCCTGGCCGGCCACCACCCGGTCGGGAACCGCGGGCGCCAGAGCCCGGATGAAGAGATCGATCATCATCCCGAGATGCGGGTAGTAGTACTGGCAGGCCGCCGGCTCGCGGGCGTCGAACACCGAGGCCTCGGGCGCTCTCAGAGTGAGGTTGCGGAAGGTGCCGGCCGTGACCGGGACGTCGGAGTTGACCAGCATCTTGAAAGCCAGATTCGCCGCAGCCACCGTCTGAGCGAACCCGCAGTTCATGCATCCCGGGGTCATCGGCGCCGATCCGTCCAGATCGACCCTGACTTCCTCGCCCTCCACCGTCACCACCACCCTGACGTAGACCGGATCGCCCCCTGGTCCCCAGCTGTCCATCTCTCCCTCGGTCTCGTAGACCCCGTCGGGAATGGCGGCCACCGCTTCGCGGTCGAGGCGTTCGCACTGGTCGAAGATGACTTCGGATGCGGCGTCTATCGTGTCCAGCCCGAAGCGGTCGATCAACTCGGCAAGCCCTCGCTCGCCGGTACGGCAGGCGGCGATCTGGGCGTGCATGTCACCCCAGATCGAGCGCGGCAGGCGGCTGTTGCGGACCAGGAAGTCGAGGATTCCTTGTTCCGGCTTTCCCTCCCGGTAAAGGTGGACGGGTGCGATCCGGTAGCCCTCCTGGTAGATGGAGGTGGAATCCATCGCCTGGCCGGGGTCCTTGGCGCCGATGTCCAACCAATGGGCCTTGGTGGCGCCGAACCCGACCAGTTCCCCGCTGTGGAAGATGGGCGAGATCACATTGACGTCGTTCAGATGGCTACCCACCATGTAGCTGTCGTTGACCGCATAGACGTCGCCGGGCCGGCAACTCTCCGTGCCGCCCAGATGCTCGAGCGTGACGTCGATGGCGGCTTCCAGACTTCCGAGGAAGATCGGCAACCCGGGCGCCTGGCCGAGCAGGTTCCCCCGAGCGTCGAAAAGGCCGACCGAGCAGTCCTTCATCTCGTAGATGATGGGGGTGTATGCAGAGCGGGCCAGGTTGTTGTTCATCTGGGACGCGATCGAGATGAAGGCGTTGCGGATCACCTCGACGGTTACGGGGTCTACGTACATGCTCTAACTCCTATCGCCCCGGGAGGGCGGCTCGGGTAATCCAATGGAAACGGGCGCTTCGACCGCCTTCCAACACCGGACCAACTGGCCGGCTCGGGTCTCACGCAATGGCTGGGGCTCGGCGCACTTCGACTCCGAATATGGACATCTCGGCATCAGGCGGCATCCGGGCGATCCGAGATGGTCGGTGCTGATCTCCCCCGACAGGCGCACCGGCGCCCCCAGGCGCGCGGGCTCTTCGAGTTGAGCGGCCTCCAGCAGGCCGCGGGTGTAGGGGTGGGCGGCCTGCCCGTAGACCTGATCCCGGGTGCCGATCTCGACGAACTGGCCGAGGTACATCACCGCCACCCGGTGGGCCATGGCGTACACCACCCGGAGGTCGTGGGCCACCAGCAAGTAGGCCAGGCTATCGCTTGCCTGCAGGCTGGTCAGCAGGTTGACGATCTGTCCCCGGATGGACACGTCCAGCGATGAGGTGGGCTCGTCCAGGAAGAGCAACCGGGGCTCGACCAGCAGGGAACGGGCCACGCTCAGCCTCTGCAGCTGGCCCCCGCTGACCTCGGCCGGTCGCCGATCGGCGATCTCGGGAGGCAGCCCGACGTTGCGGATGGCTTCTGCGATGGCCGTATTCTGCTGGGCGCCGGTGCGCTCCCCCCCGAACTCGGCGAACTCGCGGAGACTGGACCGGATCGTCGCCCGGGGGTCGAACGCCGCCAACGGGTCCTGGAACACCATCTGCAGGTGTCGCCGCATGGGCCGGAACCGCTTCTCGTTGATTTCGAGGATGTCCTGGCCCAGCAGTGACACCTGGCCATCGGTGGCGTCGGTCAGCTTGAGGATCACCCGTCCCACGGTGGACTTGCCGGAACCGGACTCGCCGACGATGGCGAAGGTCTCGGCCGGCCAGACCTCGAAGCTGACGCCGTCCACCGCCCTGACCACCCGCTGCCGGAGCTTGGCGTCGCGGGATACGTAGTCCTTGACCATGTCGCGAACCTCGAGGAGCGGGGAAGTCACGCCTTCACGCACGCCACCTCCCGATCCTCGATGGTCCGGAGCTCGGGCACGCCGTCACGGCACTCGTCGGCGACATCCGGGCAGCGGTTGGCGAAGGGGCATTCGCTCAGCGGACCCAGCAGGGTGGGAACGGTCCCCGGGATGGCGTACATACGGCCTTCGTCCACGGTGGCGAATGCGCGAAGCAGGGCCCCGGTGTATGGATTGGCGGGCCGCTCCGTGACCGAGGCGGTGGGCCCGCTCTCCATGACCCGCCCGGCATACATGACCGCCGTGCGCTCGCAGGTCTGTCTGGCGATGGCAATGTCGTGGGTGATGAGCAGCAACGAGGCGCCTCGGGTGGCGACCTGCTCCACCACCAGCTCGAGAACCTGCTGCTGGAGGGTGGCGTCAAGCCCGGTGGTGGGTTCGTCGGCGATCAGCAGATCAGGCCGGCAGGACAGGGCCATTGCCAGCGCGGCCCGTTGCGCCATTCCCCCCGAGTACTGGTGGACGTAGTCGCCGGCCCGCCGGCGGGCGTCAGGGACCCCCATCTGGTCGAGTAGATCGATTGCCTGGCGACGGCTCTCCCGGCGCCCGGCGTCGGAATGGGTGCGGATGACCTCCGCGATCTGGCCTCCGACCGTCAAAACCGGATTGAGGGACGCACGGGGGTTCTGGAACATGATGGCGATCTGCCGGCCGCGCAGATCGCGGATGCGCTGCTTCGATGCGCCGAGCATCTCCTCTCCATCCAGCCGGATCGACCCTGCCAGAACCTCCGCCCCAATCGGCAGCATGCCGATCATCGCGGCCGCGGTGAGGCTCTTGCCGGATCCGGACTCTCCCACCAAGGCCATGCGGGTGGCGCGTGGCACCCGCAGGTTCACGCCTTGGAGCGGCATGGACGCGTCCTCCCGGCCGGTGCCGAACCCAACCGTCAGGTTCTCGATGTCCAGGAGGGGAGGGGCCTCGGTCACCGGGGAAGCTGGTCTGGCGTTCATCGGTTTCCTATCGACCCTCGTTGCCCGTGCCTGATCTCGTCGGACAGGTAGTTGAGGGTCAGGACGGTGGCCAGGATGGCCAGCCCAGGGAAGAGAGAGATCCACCACTGCCCGTAATACATGTAGTCGATGCCATCCCGCACCATGGCGCCCCATTCGGCGGTCGGGAGCTTGACGCCGAGTCCGACGAAGCTCAGCGCTGCCAGAATCTGGATTGCCCAAGCCACGTTCACCGAGAACTGGGCGAACACGACCTCCGACACGTTGGGCAGGATGTGGCGCCGCAGGATCGTGGCCTGGCTCTTGCCCGCGCACCGGGCCGCCAGCACGAAGTCCGAGTCGACCAGGGGTTTCACCGCGCTCCGGGTTAGGCGAATATAGACGGGCACGTTCACCATGGCGATGACCATGATCAGGATGGGAATGCTGGGGCCCAGGGCGGCCACGATCCCGAGGGCGAGCAACAGGGTGGGGAAGGCTTGGAATGACTCCGAGACTCGCAACAGCAGCGCGTCGAAGGCACCTCCCCGGTAGGCGCCCAGGGCGCCTAGCGGCATCCCGACGACGACGGCCAGCGTAGCCGCGATCAGGCCTACCCAGAGGTCGAGGCGAGCGGCGTGAACCACCCGGGCGAAGATATCCCTGCCGAACTGGTCGGTCCCGAACCAGAACTCGGCCGAGGGCCCGGTCAGGGTTCCACCCAAGAATTCGAGCGGATCTTCCACCAAGAATGGCCCGAAGAGCGCGACCAGCACGATGATCGCCATGGACAGGTAGGCCGGCGTCCGGAGCACGTCGCGAACCACCCTTCCCAACCGACCCCGCGTGAGCGTCTTGCGGTCCGGCATTGCCCGTGAGGTCATGTCCTGGTCCTCGGGTCGATCACGAAGTGCAGGATGTCTATGACCAGGTACACCACCAGGTATGAGAGCGCGCTCAGCAGTACTGCAGCTAGCACCGGGGCGAAGTCGGATTCGCTGATGGAGTCGATGGCGTACTTGCCGATGCCGGGTCGGGCGAACACGAACTCGACGAGCACCGTCCCGCCCAGCAGGTAACCGTACATGATCGCCCCCATCGTGGAGACGGGAAGCAGCACGTTGGGGAGCGCGTGGCGGAGCACGATGGACCGTTCCGGCACGCCTAGCGCTCGGGCGGACCGGATGTGATGGGAGGCCATCGTCTCGCGCATGAACCCGCGAGTGACCCTCACCAGGGGCGCTCCCACCGTCACCGCCAGCGTCACCGCAGGCAGGATCATCTGTACCGCGGCGGCTTTGAACGCCTCCCAGTCCCCGGCCAATATGGCGTCGACGGTGTACAGGCCGGTCGTGTGGGGCGGGACTTCCCCGAGCGTCCGTCCGAGCGCGGGGGGCGCCCATTCCAGCGTTGCAAAGAACACCAGCAGGAGGATCATGCCGAGGAAGAACTCGGGTACCGATACTCCGAAGCCCGACAATGCGTTGGCCAGGCGATCGGAGATGGAACGCCTCCGCAACGCCGAAACGATCCCCAAGGGAACCGACCAGGCCAGAGCCAGGATCAGGGCCGCGCTGCCGAGCTCGATGGTGGCCGGCCAGCGGGCCCCGATGTCAGTCGTGACCGGATTGCGGGTCCGCCAGCTGTCGCCGAGATCCCCCGACAGTAGCTGCTGGATGTACCGGAAGTATTGCTCATGTATCGGGAGGTTGAGACCGAGTCGCTCGGTAACGGCCGCCACCGTAGATTCGTCGGCCATGACCCCCACGATCATGTAAGCGGGGTTACCGGGTAGCACACGGGTCACCACGAAGGCGACCAGTGACACGCCGAATAGCGCCACCAGCATGTACGCCAGCCGGCGAAGCACGTAGACGGCGAGGTGCATACCCTCTCCTTGGTCGGTTCCTCTTTCTAGTCCTCAGAGGGTGCGCGGATGGGTATCCGCGCACCCTCCTAGAGGTGATCCTCGATCAGCCTGCCGGGTACAGGTCGGCGAAGCGAGGAATGGCGTTCGGGTACAGCACGAACCCGTCAACATCCTCCCGCATGGCGAACTTGAAGTCCGGCTGCGCCAGGAAGACCCACGGAGCATCCTCGGAGATCAGCCGCTGGGCTTCCTCGAAGATGGCTCGGCGGGCGGCAGGATCCTGCTCGGCCCAACCGTCCGTGATGATCTCGTCCACCCGGGCATTGGAGTAGTCGGCGTAGTTGCCGAACACTCCGGACTCCAGGGTCAGGGACAGCTGGTAGTTCGGATCGTCGATCCAGGCCAGCAGCTCATCCACGAACATCTGCAGTTGCTTGCCCACCTTACGCTCCGCGAACACGGGGGACTGGAGGGTTTCGATCTCGACGTCCATGCCGATCTCGCGCAGCGCGGACTGGACGCGGACCGCGATCAACTGGTGCTCGGCCTTGGCGGAATCGATCGACAGGGTCACCGTGCCGCCGTCGTAGCTGCTGGAAGCGAGAATCTCCTGCGCCTTGGCTGTGTCCTGGGTGTATCCGACCTCGGCGCCCAGCGAGACCGCCGAGCCGTTAGGGATGGCCCCGTGGAGGCGGCGGGCGTCGCCCTTGTAGACGTTTTCCAGGATGTCGTCATAATCGACGCCGTAGGAGACCGCTTGGCGGACCGCCACGTCGTCGAAGGGAGCGATCGAGTTGTTCATGCCCACGTATGCCATGTTCTTGGAAGGCGCCCGAACGACCTTCACGCCTTCGGATCCGTCCAGTGCGTTGAACTCCTCGGTCCCGAGACCGACCGCCAGGTCGATCACTCCGGTCCTGAGCAACTGGACCCGCTCGGCGGGTGACGGGATGATCTTCCACACGATCTTGTCGTAGGCGGGACGGCCGCCCCAGTAGTTGTCCCGGGCCTCGAACACGACTTCCTCGTCGGGCGTCCGGCTGACCAGGCGGTATGGACCGCTGGGGTTGTCCGCGTTCCGCGCCATGTACTCGGTTGCCCAAGGGTCCTCATCGGTGGCATTGGCCTCGACCACCCTGGGGTCGACCGCCGCCGAGCTCGACATGTAGAAGGACTGCATCACCATCGGGCTGCGCCGATCCGACACCAACTCGAGGGTGTACTCGTCGATGACCGTCGGGGGCTTGGTGACGAAGGCGATATTGGTGAGCAGCCAGGCGCCCCCGCCAGGGGTGTTGAGGTTACGGTCGATCATGAACCGAACGGTCTCGGCCGTGATCGGGGTGCCATCGTCGAAGGTCATGCCTTCCCGCACCTTGATGGTGAAGGTCAGACCGTCGTCATGCTCTTCCCACGACTCGAAGTAGCGGGGCAGCAGGTTGTCCGCATCCCCGACCATGGCGCCGTTCTGCTCCACGATGGGGTGGATCACCGGCACGTCGTAGACCATCAGCAGGGCCTCATGGGCTCTGATGAAGTTGGCGCAACACGGGTCGAGAGTCTCGATGTCGCCTGGCACTCCGATGGTGAGCACCCGCTCCTCCATCATCGTTTCTTCGGCCGGGGCCTCCTCGGTGGGCTCCTCCATCGTTTCTTCCGCCGGCGCCTCTTCGGTAGTAGCAGCCGCCGTCGTGGTCGTCTGGGCTTGCGCAGCCGTGGTGGCAGGCGTGCTCTCCGGCTCGGCATCGTCCGAGCCACAGGCCGCGACGACTAGCGCCAGCACGGCGAAGACGGCAATCAGGCGGAGCCGGACCGCCGATCTCGTTCTGTTCATTTTGGTTTCCTCCCTTGTTGGGTTGTTACTCGGCCGTTCCCACCGTTCGATGACGGCACGAAGCTCAGGACTCGGTCATGCGGCCGATGATCTTGCTTGTCAGTTGTTCCCGGTTCTGGCCAGCATCTCCGCGTAGAGGACGGGAGTGATGAGCGGATCGAGCACCCGCACCGGGACCTGTTCGCGGATGGGGCCCAGCAGGCCCGACCACAGGGTGCACGCAAAGAAGAGCACTTCAGCGTCGAGATCGCGGAAGGCCCGCTCCGACGCTTCCAGCGCCGTCGTGGTGGCGGAGACTTCCATCTCGGCCCGGACCGCGGCCCGCAGCCCCGGCGGATCCTCTGTCAGCAGCCGGTTCACCTCGTCCGCAGGGGGATGGCCGCTGGGGGCTGAGATCACTCCGGCGAAAATGGATTCGGCGCCGTACCGGTGGATGAGGCGGCGTACCCAGTTGGCGTTCTGTGGAAGGTTCTCACCCTCGCCGCTCTCGATTCGGGGGCAGATGACCGCCAGCCGGCCGAAGGCGCGACCCGCCGCCACGGCCGCCTCCATGGGCCCCGTCACGGGGATGTCGACCAGGTCCTTGGCGTCCTCCACGCCGGGGTCGGCAGCGCAGGCGATCACGACCGCGTCGAACCCGTCCCGCTCCGCCGTCTCGACCTGGGTGAGCAGCTGGTTCATCAGGAGCGAGTGGGCCGGAAGGAAGGCGGTTGCCGGGACACCGGTGCCCATCAGCGAGCAGACGTCGACCTTCGTATCCGGCGCGGTGGCTCTTGCGATGGCCTGCTCGACCATCGGGTTATACACGTCAACGCCCATCGGGTTGATGACCTGGATTCTCATGGTTTCCGTACCTCCAAGACTGGATTGCTCGCGTGCGGATACCCGGTTCCGCTTCGGACGGCTTCGGGGTGTGCCTTCATCGTAGAGCCTGACTGCCTTGACATGACCGGCTCACGACCGATTGAGGACGAGGTGCCCGTGCCCCGACACCGTAGCGGTCCATCTCGGTGACACCAGCGTGGTGCACGCGTCCTCCAGGACGATCGCCGGTCCCGCCAGCTCCGCGGCCCCCGGCAGCTCCGAGCGTTGGTAGACCGGGGTCTCGTACCATGTGTCTCCGAACCAGGTTCGTTCGATGCCGGTGGGCGACGGCATGTCGCCGGTCGGGACGGCTTGGGGGCGGGGACGGGTCATACCACCGAAGGCGGCCATCCTGAGGTTGACGAACTCCACCGCCTCTCCGGGATTGCTGTGCCCGTACCGGACGTTGTGGGCCTCCGCGAACTGGTCCGGTATCCCCTCGATCAATGCCTCCATGCCCTTGCTCGTGTCGAGCGGGAGTGTCACCGTGTACTCCTGACCCGAGTAACGCAGGTCGGCCGACGGCTCCAGCGTGATCGCCTGGTCGTCGAAGCCGTCTTCCTTCACCATCAGCCGGGCCCGTTCCTCCAGATCAGATAGGGCGGCTTCGAGTGCTTCATCGGCGAGGTCGGCCACCCGCACGTAGAAACTCTGGACGGCGTCATGGCGGGTGTCGGTCTGGAGCATTCCATAGGCGGAGAGGACGCCGGGATTGACCGGCACCACCACGGTGTCGAGGTCCAGTTCGTCAGCCAGCGACGTGGCATGGAGGGGCCCGGCCCCTCCAAAAGCCACCAGGGTGAAGTCGCGCGGGTCGATCCCACGCATCACCGTGATCTCGCGGATCGCGTTCGCCATCGTCGAGTCGGCCACCGCGACCATGCCAGCCGCCAGCTCCAGTTCATCCATCCCCAGGGATTCCGCCACGGCCGTCAGTGATCGCTCAGCGGCTGCCTTGTCGAGAGCCATGCCACCGGCGAGACGGGTGCTACCCGGTAGCCGTCCGAGATGGAGATTGGCATCGGTGATGGTCGGTTCAACGCCCCCGGACCCGTAGCACGCGGGACCCGGAACGGCCCCGGCCGAGCGGGGACCTACCCTCAGTCCCCCTCCTGCCGTGTGGCCCACGCTTCCGCCGCCGGCGCCGATCGTGTGGATGGCCACCGTCGGCGCCAGGACCGGGTGGCGCTGTAACTCGGACTCGAGTTCCACGTCAGCCCGGCCATCGACGACCAGGCTCATGTCGAAGGACGTGCCCCCCATGTCCACGCAGATCAGGCGTCCGGCGCCCGCTTCCTCGAGAAGATCCTCGGCCACCGACAGGCACGCGATCGTGCCGCCGACCGGGCCGGAGAACAATGTCTGTATCGGCTTGCGCCGGGCGGAAGCAGCTGCCATGACGCCGCCGTTGGACTGCATCACCCGCAAGGACCCCCGCATCCCTCGCTCGGAGGTCCGTCGTTCCAGTTCGGCCAGGTAGTCCTCGACGATCGGCGCGACGTAGGCCGCGATTGCGGTGGTGCTGGTTCTCTCGTACTCGCGCCACTCCGGAGCCACGTCGGATGAGCAGACGACGGACAGAGACCTGTCCAGGCTGCGCAGAAAGTCGGCGACCTGCCGCTCGTTAGCCGGGTTGGCGTAGGAGTGAAGGAAGCAGATCGCCACCGCCTCGTAGTTGTCGACCAGGTGCTCCCCCAGCTTTCGGACCTCCCCCTCGTCGACCCCGACCAGGACGGTCCCGTCCGCCGCGATCCGCTCGTCCACCTCGTAGACGGACCGGCGGGGAACCAGCGGAGTCGGGGGCCGGTAGCGGACGTTGTACATGTCCGGCCGGTTGGCCCGGCCCAGTTCGTAGACATCGCGGAACCCGCGGGTGGTGACCAGAGCTACCTTGGCGCCCCGGCGCTCCAGGAAAGCGTTCAGGCCGGCCGTGGTGCCGTTGGTTATGGAATCGAGGCGCCGCCAGTCGATGTCGAGTTGGTCGAGCACCCCCAGCACCCCGTCGGAGAGCCGCTGCGGCGTGGTCAGCACCTTCGCGGCGCGGGTGCGGCCGGCGTCGTCGATCGCCACCGCGTCCGTGAACGTACCTCCAATGTCGACTGCAACCCGCATCAATGTCCTTGGGTCAGATCGTTGCTCGCCGAGAGGTTCGGCAAGCCGGAAACACATTGGATACCGGAAACGTTTCCCATTTGCAAACCGGAGGCCCTCAGGACTCCCACCCAAATCCCGGACGAGGTGGCTCGGATCTATCCCACGAAACCTGCGATCGGCGGGTACTGAGCAATCCACCGGCGGCCTGCCAATCGGCGGCAAAATGCCTGGGTCGCCGAGCGGTAGGCCCGAGCAATCGTCTTTGTTCAGCACCGTCCTATGCCGGCTCCCTCGTATGATGCAGCGGATGGAAGACAACTCACACCTGACCATCTCGGAGGTTCTCGCCAATCGGATCTGCCGTACCCGGCCTGGCGGCCTCTCTGCTACCGCAACGGAGTCCACCAAGAAGTTCATCCTTGACACCATCGGAGTGGGCCTGGCGGGTGCCCGAACAGCCGAGAGCAGGAGCTTGGTGGAGACGGTTCGCGGATGGGGTGGTCCGGGTGAGGCGTCGGTGTGGGGACGGGACCTGTCCCTTCCGCCATGGGCCGCCGCTATGGCCAACAGCCACCAGGCCCACTGCCTGGAGTTCGACTGCGTACACGAACCGGCGGTCATCCACCCGCTGACCGTGGTCCTCCCCTGCGCGATAGCCGACGTTCAGGCTCGGTCCCGGCGCGGCGAGGTGACCTCCGGAGAGCAGCTGATCACCGGGGTGGCGCTGGGCGTGGAACTGGCAGCCGGACTCGGAACGGCCACCACCACCGCATTGCGGTTCTTCCGGCCCGCTACCAACGGTCTGTGGGGAGCGGTGGCGGCGGTGGCGTGGCTTCGGGGCATGGACGCATCCATGATTGCCCATGCCCTGGGTATCTCCTACGGGCAGCTCTCGGGAACCATGCAGCCCCACTCGGAGGGTTCGGCCCTTCTCCCGCTGCAGATGGCATTCAACGCCCGCAACGCCGTGACATCCGTCGACCTGGCCGCAGCCGGACACGCCGGACCCCGGGAGGTGATCGAGGGCGACTTCGGGTTCTACGGTCTTATCGAGGAATCCGGGAACACCGAGCAGCTCCTCGACGAGTGGACCCGTCCGTGGCGGATAACCCAGGTCTCCCATAAGCCTTTCCCCAGCGGGCGCGCAACCCATTCGGCCATCGATGGGACTATCCGCTTGCTGCGTCGCCACAGGTTCCGGGCCGATCAGGTGGAAAGCGTGGTCGTGGAGGTTCCCTCGATGATCAACCATCTCTGCGCCAGACCCCTGATTCCCGACGCGACACCGAACTACCTTCGGCTCTGCATTCCGTACCAGATCGCCAGTGCGCTCATCGACGGGTTCGTAGACCTCTCCACGGTCCGGCCGGAACGGCTCGCCGACCCGGCCATCCCAAGGCACGCGACCAAGGTGCGGATCGCGTTGAACGACACCCCGGATCCCAACGCCTTCAGTCCGCAGACCGTCATCATCAAGCTCGAGGACGGGGCGGTCCATGCTCTTACGGTCACCGAACTACCCGGTTCCCCGGCCTCTCCTCTCAGCCGAAGCGAGTACGAGGACAAGTTCAGGTCCTGCGCCGTATACGGGGCAAGAGGATGGGACAGCGAGAGAACCGAGCGAGTGATCGACCTGGTCGCCCGGCTCGAGGACCTCGAGGATGTGCGCGAGTTGACCGAGCTGCTTTGACCCGTCCTACCTACTTCGAAGCTCTCGATGTCCCCCGCCTCCTGCGCGAGTACCCGACCGGTGCGGAATTCCCGGGCAGGTACAGGGGCATGAGCACCGACGAGTTGCGGGCCATCCAGGACAGTCGGTTCCGCAGGGTGATGCGAAGGGGATGGGCCACACCCTTCTACCGCCGCTTGTGGGGCCGGGAGGGGATCGAACCGGGCGACATCTATGGACTGGACGACCTTCACCGCCTCCCTGTCTACGACAAGTCCGACATCATGGCCTCGGTGGAATCCCACCCCCCTCTGGGGGATGCCACCGGGATGGAGTCCTACGGGAAAGACGCAGTGCCTCCCATGATCCTGCACACCACCAGCGGCACCACGGGAGCCCCCCAGCCGCTGGTGTTCGGACCCTGGGGACGTGAAGTGGCAAACCTGCTGGTGGGCAGGATGTACACGTGGCTAGGGATGCGCTCCGGGGACGTGGTCCATTCCGTCTACGCCCACGGGATGGTCAACGGCGGGCACTACATCAGGGAAGCAGTCACCCATTTCACGGCCGCCACCTTCCTCTCGGCCGGTACGGGAGTGGAGACTCCTTCCGTCCGCCAGGTCAGGATCATGAACCGTTTCGGCGCCACGGTGCTGGTCGGGTTCGTCGACTATCTCCGCCGCCTAGCCCAGGTGGCCGTCGAGGAGGGGTTCCAGCCCGGTTCGGATATTCCGGTGCGGATGATCATCGGCCACATGGGGCCCTCAGGACGCCTCGATGTGGAGACAGCCTGGGGAGGGATCCCGGCCTACGACTGGTACGGGGTGGCGGACACCGGCACGGTGGCGGGCGAGGGACCCGACCGGGACGGGATGTACGTGTGGGAGGACGCCCACTTCCTGGAGGTTCTGGATCCCGAGACCGGTGGCCCGGCTCCGCGGGGGGACATGGTGGTCACCTGCCTCTACAAGGAGGACCTGGCGCCGGTCATCCGGTTCAACACCCACGATGTGACCGAGTGGCTACCCGGCATGGGGCGATCGGGCCTGGTGTTCCGCCGGATCCGGGGGTTCATGGGACGCTCGGACAGCATGGTGAAGATCCGGGGAATCAACATCTATCCTGACTCCCTGGCCGGTTGGGTCTCAGCCCGGCCCGGTTGCACGGGCGCCTACTACTGCCGTGCCACCCGAACCGCCTCGGGCCGGGAAGAACTGGTGGTGGTGATCGAGAGTTCCGGCGGCGACCGCTCCCGCCTTGAAGCCGGCCTCCGCAACCTGCTCGGGATCGTGGTGCAGGTGGAACTCCAACCCCCCGGCTCGACCGCTGACATAACCGGGATGGAGCGGAGGCAGAAACCCATTCGCCTGATCGACGAGCGCTGATGGTCCACACCCACGGCAACTTGCTGCGCGTCGCGCGCCGCGATGTGGTTGCACGGACGGATCGGCCGTGATCGCCCGCCAAGCTCTCGGCTTGCAGAGAGGAGAAGTCACCGCCTCCGACCTGGTCGAAGCCTGCCTCTCGGCGGTCGACGAACACGACGGCCATCTGCGGTGCTTCCTCGAGGTGGACCGGGCGGGCGCTCGGGCCCAGGCGGGCGAGTCCGACCGCCGACGGAGTAAGGGAAGAGCCCTGGGTCCCCTCGATGGGATCCCGGTCGCGGTGAAGGGCAACCTGGCTGTCGATGGATACACGTGGTCCGGGGGAATGGCGACCCGGGCCGGCATCACGGCAAGCGAGGATGCCGCCGCTGTGGCAACCCTCCGAGCGAAGGGCGCTGTGATCGTAGGCACCACGAACCTCCCCGAAGCGGCCATGGGTGCCGTCACCGCCAATCCCTGGTTCGGGACGTGTCGCAATCCTCGCCTGCCTGATCGCCATGCGGGTGGGTCCAGCGGCGGTTCGGGGGCAGCTGTCGCGGCGGGTATGTCTCCGCTCGCACTCGGCACCGACACCATGGGATCGGTGCGGATCCCGGCCGCCTGGTGTGGCGTCGCCGGGTGGACGCCTTCCGCCGGAACGATCCCGACCGGAGGGCTCATTCCTCTCTCCAAGCGGCTGGACACGGTGGGCCTCCTCGCTACCAACGCCGACGACCTCCGGATAGCGGCACAGGCCGCAGGATTCCTGGACTCCTCGACGCCCGACTTTTCTCCGCCCCTCCTGCTCATCCCGGAGGATCTGGTGGAGCGGACTCCTGCCGAAGTACAGGAAGGATTCCGCGAGCGGGTGTCGGAACTCGGGTGGGACTCGGAGAAGGTGCACCTGGGATTCGATCCGGCCCGGGTGCGACGGGCGGGACTACTAGCGGTGGAAGCAGAGTCCTACCTGTTCCACCGCCAAGCTCTACAGGAGAATCCGGAAGGACTCTCGGCCCGGTTTCGGTCCATGCTGGAGTACGCGGATAGGGCTCCGGCTTGGAAGCTGGCTCGCTCCTACCAGATCCTGGACGAAGTACGCGAACGCATAGCCGGACTGGTTGTGACGGATCATCACCTGCTCGCCCTTCCGACCACTCCGCACCCGCCCCTGCCGGTGACCGAACCCGAGCCGGCCTGGCTGGGTGACCTCACCGCATTCGTCAACGCTGCGGGCGCATGTGCTGTCTCGATCCCGGTCCTGTCGGTTGACGATGGTCCGGTGGGACTGCAACTGGTAGGCCGTGCCCAGGCTGATCGGTACTTGCTGCAGGCTGCCGGAGAAACAGAGAAGCGCCTGGTCTGATCGCGGGACCGCTATAACGACTGTGCATAGCGTGGACGCGCCCTGGTTAGGAGGGAGCGCGGTTAGGCGCTCAGCTGTAACGACCGCCTCGTCCACTTCCTACCGACACTTCTGATGTAACGGCTCAGGTTCCCGGAGTTCCCGTACCCCTGGTTCCGGCATCCAGAACTTCCTTCACCTGGAAACGCTTGGAACCGACAAGCAAACTCGTCGCCCACCTACGCCGCGACAACCCTCGATCTCCCCGCCATTCACCGGAAACGGAACCGTGCGGGGCGTTTCTCCAGGAAGGCTGCGACCCCTTCCAGATGGTCCTCCCCCGCCAGGGCATCGATGGCCAGGCGGGTCGTCTCTTCGTTCTCCTCGGTGAGCCCGTCCTCTATGAGGTGGACGATCCGCTTGGTTGCCCGTACCGAGAACTGGGATACGGCACTGAGCTTCCGGCACAGGTCGTCCACTTCCTCGTCCAGCCCTTCAGGCGGCGCGAGCCGGTCCAGCAGTCCGATCCGGTCTGCTTCCTGGGCGTCGAACACTTCTCCCGTGTAGAGGAGGCGTTTGGCGGCCGATGTTCCCACGGTCCGTACCAACTCCACCGTGGCGGGGAACAGGTAGACCATTCCCATCCGAGATGGAGAAACGGAGAAGTAGGACGTGGTGTCGGCGAGCCGGAAGTCGGACGCCAGGGCTATCGCAACCCCACCTCCGAAACACGCTCCCCTGATGGCGCTTATCGAAGGCTTGGCCATCTCCCGCAGGGCCACCAAGGCTTCCGTGACCTGATGGCGGCTCTCACGGCTCCACTCCGGGTCACCGACCTGGGCCCTGTACTCGTTGAGATCCGCCCCTGCGGAGAAGGCGTCGCTAGTGGAACCCCTGATCACCAGCACCTTCACCTCGGGATCTGCATCCACCGCGGCCACGAGTTCGGGTAGGCGTCCCCACATGGCATCGGTGATCGAGTTCTTCTTGCGCGGCCGGTTGATCACCATCTCGGCGATGTCGCCGGCTTTGGATACGTACAGATTCTCCTTCACGCCCCCAGGCTATATGCTTCTCGCACGATGAGTGTTTCTGCTCCCTACCGCTGGCCGCTCGACGCCTCGCTGGCTCTGTCGGTGGTCGTCAACTTGGAGGAGGGCGCCGAGATGTCGGTGCTGGACGGGGACCGCGGGCCGGAGCCGGTGGACGAGATGGGCATCGTCCTGAAGAGGCCCATCCGCAACCGGGCCAACGAGTCGAACTACCGGTACGGGCTCGAAGAGGGACTCCGCAGGGTGGGGCAGGCCCTTGACGAGCACCGGATAGCGGCCACGTGGACGGCTGCTGCCCTGGCTCTGGAGAGAGCACCGGAGGTGGCCGCGCTGATCACATCACGCGGTGACGAGACCGCCAGCCATGGATACCGCTGGTCGCACCAGTTCCGCATGGACGAAGCGGAGGAGCGGGGCTTCATACGTAGAGCCGTGAGGTCGATCACCCGCACGACCGGGAACCGCCCGGTCGGGCATCTCTCCCGGTATCTGGTGAGCGACAACACCCGGCGGATCCTTGCCGAAGAGGGTTTCCTCTATCACATGGACGACTACTCGAGGGACGAGCCCTTCTGGGAAGTGGTCGACGGACGACCACTGGTGATCATGCCCTACGCGCTCGACACCAACGACATGAAGATGTGGGCGGAGCCGTCCTACACCCCTAACCAGTGGCTCGAATACGCCATCGACACCTTCGAGTGTCTCTACGCGGAGGGTGCCGACCGTCCCAGGATGATGTCACTCGGGCTGCACCTGCGGGTCATCGGCCGGCCGGGACGGATCGGGGTGCTCCACCGCTTCTTCCAACACATACGATCCCGCAGCCGCGTCTGGATCGCCACCCGCCGCCAGATCGCCGAGCACTTCGCTTCCCACGTACCTCCGCCCCCCTTCTAGGAGGGTGCTGAGCAATCCACCAGCGGCCTGTCATCCGCTCGCATAATACCTGGGTCGGCGGGTGGCAGGCCCGAGCAATCGTCATTGTTCAGCACCCTCCTAGCGAGCCAAGCCCTTGGCTCGATGGGTTCGCGGACAGGTGTCAGTAGGTGGTCGGTATCGGCAACTCTGGCTCTCTGGTGATGACCCCGAGCACCCGATAGCAGGCCAAGGGGTCATGACCCGGTGATGGAACCACGACGGGGACTTGGTACCAACTCGGCCCTACAATTCGGACACACCCGGTCGATCACCGCAGTACACGCCGGAGAAGAATGTGCACTCGTAGGAGCAGATGAACGCCGCTCCCCCGACCGTCAACGGTCCGTCGCAGCGCTCGCACCGCATGCGCATCTCGAGTCCCATCCGGCCCTCGACTTCAGAAGCCGCAGACGACTTCTCTACCCGGATGGGCACTCCGACCCTCCGTCGCGTACCGATCAAACCGATACCGCGACCAGTACGCGGAGACCACCCGATGACACCTCCGGGGTCACCAGGACGGCGTTGACTGAGGTTTCCCCCGTTCTGTTAGACCGCCGGTAGCCTTCACGCGATGGTTCTGCAAGGTGGAACAGCGGGCAGCCCGACCTTGTCGGACCTTCGGCGGGCGCCCAAGGTGCTCCTGCACGACCACCTCGACGGTGGACTGCGACCCTCCACCATCGTGGATCTAGCCGAGCGGGACGGCTTCCGGGACCTTCCCACCCATGACCCCGAGGCTCTGGCTTCCCTGATACGCGACGGTGCGCGGCGGCGCAGCCTGGAGCTGTACCTCGATATGTTCCGCTACACAGCGGGCGTCATGCAGACGACCGAGGCCTTGTACCGGGTGGCGGCCGAGTGTGCGGAAGACCTGGCCGGCGAGGGCGTCGTCTACGCGGAGGTACGTTTCGCTCCCGAGCTTCATACGGCCGGGGGACTGGACCTCGACGCGATCCTGCGAGCGGTGATAGCCGGTTTCCACGACGGCAGCAAGGGGCACGGTATACGTGTCGGCACGATCGCCACCGCGATGAGGACCGGGACGAGCAGTATGGAGGTCGCCGAAGCAGCCCTACGGCACCGGGATCGGGGAGTGGTGGGCTTCGATATCGCCGGGCCGGAAGCCGGCTACCCACCCGCCCAGCACATAGCCGCCTTCAACCTTCTCCGCCGGCAGCGGTTCCCCTACACGATCCACGCGGGCGAGGCGTACGGTCTCCCCTCGATCCGTGAAGCCGTTCACCTGTGTGGCACCCACCGGATCGGCCACGGGCTACGGATCGTCGACGACATCGGAGCGCTAGGCGCTCTCGGCCCCCTTGCCTCCTACGTACGCGACCGGCCGATCACGCTGGAGATGTGCCCCACTTCCAACGTCCACATCGGTGCAGCCGAGGGCATCTCCGCTCACCCGATCGGTCGGCTCCTCGAGGAGGGCTTCGCTGTCACCGTAAACACGGACAACCGCCTCATGAGCGGGACATCACCCACCAGGGAATTCGAACTCTGCCGGACTGCCTTCGCCTGGTCGTGGGACGACTTGCGGAGGTTGACGGTCAACGCAATGGAAGCCGCGTTCCTGCCCCGCGATGAGAAGCAGGAGATCATCACCGGGGTCATAGACCCCTGGTACGCCTCCCGGGTCGTCTAACCGGACAACCCCGGATCGGAAGTGCCCAGACAGCCGATCAGCGAACCGCCCGGAGCTCGGGACCACCGACCTTGTTGGACCGTTCCGCGAACTCTGTAACGAGTTGGTCGGCGGCTGCCTGGACCATGTGGTAGGCCTCATGATCACCCGGGAAGGTCCCGCCCCGCACATCGGAGATCCAGTCCGTGATCGCCCCGGTCGCTCGTTCGGCCAGATCCTCGTAGCGCCTCACGAACTTCGGGTAGTGACCGAAGTTCATACCGATCAGGTCGTGCATGACCAGAACTTGGCCGTCTGTGTAGGCGCCGGCTCCGATGCCGATGGTGGGAACGCTCACTTCCCGGGTGATCACCTGCGCGAGGACCACCGGAACCCCCTCCAGAACCAGGGCGAACACACCGGCCTCATCGAGCGCCTTGGCGTCGTCTATCAACTGGCGGGCGCCGTCGAGGCCCCGACCCATCACCTTGTATCCACCCATCGCGTGGACCGATTGGGGGGTCAACCCGATGTGGCCCATCACGGGAATCTCGGCCGAGAGGATCTTGCGGATCATCCCCACCCGTTCGGCGCCTCCTTCGAGTTTGACCGCCTCGGCGCCTCCTTCGCGCACCAGCCGGGCCGCGTTGTGGAGGGTTTCCTCCGGGCTGACGTGGAAACTCATCCAGGGCATGTCACCGATGAGTAACGCTTTCGGCTTGGAACGGGACACTGCGGCAGTGTGGTGGATCATGTCCTCGAGGGTCACCTCGTTGGTGGTCTCGTACCCGAGTACCACATTGGCGACCGAGTCCCCCACCAGGATCATGTCCACCCCGGCCCGGTCGGCGATCCTACCGCCGGGATAGTCGTAGGCGGTCACCATCGTGATCTTCTCGCCGCCCTTGCGGGCCCGCACAGACGGTGCGGTCACCTTCCTGCGAACGGCCGGCCCACCATTGGATGTCGGCTTCGACATGGCTGCTCCGTTTCTCCCCACCAGTGTGGTTGGGGGACACCTCCCGGCCTTAGCCGGAGAGCATTGATCGATTCTGATGATCCGGCGCTGGAACTCGCCCGCCTGCCACCGGCTGGTCGCACGTCTCCGTCCGGATTTCTCAACAGTGTAGGAGTATACCGAGTACCCGGCAGGAGGGACTCGCTCGATGGCTGAGAACCTTCGGACCGGGTGGTCGTGCTGAGGTGTCCCGATCCCAACCTTCGCACGAAGCGAACGGGCCGCGACGTCCCTAGCCTCCGCCCCGGGAGGCCGATACCCAGGCATCCAGCCGGTCGACCGTCGGCTCCAGCACGGTAAGCCCGGCGAAGCCTGCTCCTGGTGGGTCTGGGTTCTTGAGCCCGGTTGAAGTACTGATCGCAACCGTCATACCCGAGGCGTTCACGGCGATGTCGCGCTCTGCTGCGATGCCGACGTCCGAAGAGATCTCCACATAGAAGCCGTTTTCGTGGCCGACCCGCTCCCGCTCGGCCAGGTACCTTTTCTGGGCAACCGGTACCGCGGACCCGCCCGAAGCCCGGATGACGCGTCTCGGATGGAATCACGCTCCGGTGCCCGCCGGCGACGCCTGCGGCACGGTCAGTCCGCTACCAGCCTCGGGCGATCCACTCCGGGAGTTCCGGCTTCTCCTTGCCGATCGTGGTAGAGGTGGGCCCATGCCCCGGGTACACCTCCGTCTCGTCGTCAAGCGTGAACAGACGGTCCTTGATCGTCTTGATGATCGTGTCGAAGTCACCGCCCTCGTACTGGGTGGCCCCGGGCCCACCGGGAAACAGGGTGTCACCGGAGAACAGCACTCCGGGACTGAGGAAACTGACCGAACCCGGGGTATGGCCCGGAGTGTGCATAGTCAGAAGGCTCGTCTCCCCCAGCGGAATGACCTGCCCCTCCGCAAGCGATGTCGGGCTGACCGAGGTCGTCCGGGCAGCGAGTTCGTGGTCGTCCGGGTGCAGCAGGAACGGAACGTCGAGTGCCTCGACCACCTGTGCTACAGCCCGCAGGTGGTCGTAGTGCCCGTGGGTCGTCAGCAGCGCCTGCACGTTCACCCCATCGGCCAACTCGAGCACTCTATCCGGCTCGGCGGCCGCATCGATGATGACTCCCCGGCCGGTCTGCGCACACGCGACGACGAAGGCGTTGTTGTCGTACTCTCCGACCAGAGCGGCTCTCGTCAGGATGGTCCCGTTGTCGAATGTCCAACTCATGGGAACACTGTAGCCATTCCCAAGACCGGCGGCGCTGGTCGGTGCCCCAATACCCGGAAGCCCCGGCGCGTTCCCGGAGTCAACCCGGGACGTAGCCGGCCGGCAGGCGTGGCAGGGAAATGGGGTGTGTACACGCTACGTGCAGTGGTTTCGTATCCCGGCTCCCGTGGTTGGTCTGTAGAACGCAGGCCCACCACGATCAAACGGATCTTGCGGGTTCGCGCCTCCGCAAGAGCACCTATGAGAGCATCGGGGGCTAGCTGGTGCCCAAGTGGTTGGTCTTCGGCGACTCAACCGGCACCGTACTTCCGAGACCAGGTGACCGGACCCTCGTCGTCGCTATCGAACCGGACTCCGCCGTCTCCCCGTCACAACACTCCGCCTAGTGTCCTGTATCTCTGTTTCGCTTGCGTTCTCGGCTTGACGAGCCGAACCCGAACCGGCCACCGTTACCAGAGGGTTGCATCTGTCACAGGCTCGTTGCACAATGGTAGATAGCCGTATACACCGGCGGTTCGTTTCCGACGTCGAGCGGACCGCGGCAGGGTTCATACTGTCCGGAACCGGCCCGCACAGGG
>MKWU01002990.1_pt1:5000-23375 | contig 23375 bp, 12 predicted proteins | sample 809101 | NCBI WGS metagenome assembly MKWU01 (sample SAMN05860141, study PRJNA318959) | sponge metagenome | host: Aplysina aerophoba | place: Slovenia: Piran, Adriatic Sea, Gulf of Piran | collected 2013-05-07 | reverse complement strand
CCAGCCCGGCGCATGCGGGAACCTCTTCGGGCGGCGGCACCTCGATATCGAGGCCCGCCGGCCCGCCGCCGCCGCCCCGGCGGGTCGGCTCCGGGATCCGGATGCGGCTCTCGGCCGCGAGCTCGCGTAGAGCGACGGTGCAGCTCGCCTCCTGAAGGCGGCCGAGAGGATCGGCGAAGCCGAATTCCAGGCAGACCAGGCGGCCGAGCTCGGTTCTGGTCTCAAAGCCTCCCGCCTCGAGAATTCGCCCGAGCCGCGCGGCGCCGCCGGGCGACCGGAGAGTTTTTGAAATGCTGTTTTGATTCGCCATGGCCGAATCTATACAGGAACTAATCAAGTTTGTTCAAAGGCTATCTGGCTAATGGGCGGGGTGCGCAGCCTCCTCCTGAGGGCGGCTCGCGTCGGAACGACGCCGAACTGAATCAAGCGGTTCAGTCGCGCCCCGGAATTTCGAGGCGGCGACTTGACAGGCGCCGCCGTGGAAAAACTGTGAAAAGCCGTGTATAAAATGTCCGGAAAACGCTAAATTAATTCAAAAAACCGCTTGACTTGAAACATGGATGCTTCGTCGTGCTCGCGGCCGGGCTGGCGGGGTTCCACGCCTCAAAGCGCCCGTCCCTTCCGGGCGCGCAGAAGCGCCGGCGGGGACTGAAAATCCCCTAGTACGGCTTCAGGGCTGTGCAAGCCCAAAGTAAATGGTTGAGGAAATAGAATATGACCGAGGCAAGCATGATGCATTGATTGCCGCAAGGCCCCCTTCTACCCGGCCCGATGATCGAAATTATCGTCCAGACGGCAGAGCATACGGTGAAGGGGAAAGTGCTTAGGCCCAGGGCTCTGTATTGGTCGCCTTTCGAAACTCCGGAATGATCGTGCAGCGCGCGATGCGCTCCGAATTCGCAAATGGCCTATATTCAATTCCCGGACCCGATGTTTCTCATGCCAATTCTCCCCGACTTCGAGCGCCGAGCGCGCGGATCCGATCCGGGGACTTGGTGAAATCCGACCAGACGGCGCCAACCTTCTCCTTGACGGCATCGGCGGTCTCGAAGACCCGGTTGGCGAAGCGGCGCGATTTCAGGAACTGGAATACGGTCTCAACCGAATTCAGCTCCGGGCCGTAGGGCGGCAGGCGCCGCAGCGCCGCGTTGGCCGGGATTTCGAGCGCCTTTGAACCATACGATGCGTCCGTCGAAACCGCCTTCCCGGAACCATCCGGGACCAGCCATAGAACGCCCGGCACATGATGTCAAACGGAATCGCCATCGCCCCGACATCGCAGCCACGGCAGGGCCTCAAGCCCAGGCGCGCTCAGATCAACGCACCGGCCCCCCAAGGTTCAACCCACGCACAAGGCGGGCGTTCCTGCCGTGAATATCACGCAAAATGAAAATCGCGAGAAATAGGGGGCGACTAAATACCAATAATCGCCGATTTCTGCAGAATCTTGTTTCGGCCCGGCTACGCGTTCTTTCTCGGATGCTTCGATTTCGGGTTCCAGCAGCCCATCCTCTCGAATCCCCCTTTCCTAGCGGCGGCGATCCGTTTTGAGGGCGCGGGCACGCGGTTGCTCCGAATTTCACTGCCGGCCTTGCAAGCCGATGAGGTCGCCGGGTAAATTGAGAGAGTCGCAAAATCGAAACCGCTTTTCCGATGTTTTCGACCAAGATGCGCGGTTTGCGCCTTGCGGTTAAATGGCCGTTCCGGTAGGCAATGCGCGGCGGCGCGGCCGCTTCTCGGTCCAATGTACATGTGCTTGTCCGAATGCCGGCGATCTTATTCTGCCCGTCGAACTAGAAACAAGAATCTACGGAAGGGGAATCTTGTCAGAAATTTCAAACCTCGGCGCCGACATCATGGAACGGCTGGATCAAATGGCGGGAATCAGCGAGTCGGGCGAACACCTGACCCGACGCTGCTATACGCGCGAGCATCGGCGGATCAGCGATCTGACCGCAAAGTGGATGCGAGTTGCTGGCATGGAAGTTCGCGAGGACGCGGTCGGCAATGTTATCGGTCGCTACGACGGCCGGACTCCCCGGGCTCCGGCAATAGTTCTTGGTTCGCATCTCGATACTGTGGTCAGGGCCGGACGCTACGACGGTGCTCTCGGCATGCTGGCGGCAATCGACTGCGTAAGGTCGCTGAATGAACGAGGAATTAGATTTGACGATGCCATCGAAGTTGCGGGATTCGCGGACGAGGAGGGAGTCAGATTCCAATCGGCTTTTCTTGGCAGCCGAGGCATGGCCGGGTCATTCGATGGAGATCTTTTGGAACGAAGAGACGAAAACGGAATTTCTCTGGCCGAAGCAATGACCACCTTCGGGCTTGATCCGAGTCGGATATGCGATGCCGCTCGAAGGCCCGAGGACGTACGATGCTATCTGGAGGTGCATATAGAGCAAGGACCCGTTCTGGAGATCGAGGGCCTCTCGGTATGCGCGGTGACTGCGATCGCCGGCGCAGTCAGAATGACGGTTACGGTTACCGGGACGGCAGGCCATGCCGGTACCGTGCCGATGAACGCTCGGCGCGATGCGCTGGCGGCGGCAAGCGAATGCGTTCTTTTGATAGAGGATACCGCGAAGCGCCATTCGCAGTCGGTCGCGACGGTCGGACGGATGTCGGCATCCCCGGGAACGACCAACGTAATCCCCGGCACGACTTCCTTTTCGGTTGACGTCAGGGCGTCGGTTGATGACGTTCGACGTGCGGCTGTCAAGGAAATGCAGCAGCGAATGGCGGACGTTGCTGCGCGAAGAAACGTGAAAATCTCCGTCGAGAAGTCGCACGACGTTAACGGAGTAACCTGCTCATCCTGGATAGTGGAGGAGATAGCGGGGGCTATGGAGGATCTCGGCCATCGCCCCTTCCTGCTTCCGAGCGGCGCCGGCCACGATGCCGCGGCGATGGCGGGGATTGCCGATGTCGGCATGATCTTCGTTCGATGCAGTGGAGGGATCAGCCACTGTCCGGAAGAGGAGATTACACGCGAGGACGCGATCGCGGGATCGAATCTGCTGCTCCGGACAGTGGAGCGGATTGGAGGCTACCGAAATTGAAGTTAAACCGGAAAAAATCCGACCAGAACTTTTTTTCAGAACTCGACCCTAGCCCGCGTCTCTTGATGGGGCCGGGCCCGGTGGATGTATACCCGCGCGTGCTGCGCGCCATGTCGGTGCCGATGCTGGGACAGTTCGACCCTGAATTCACGAATTACATGAACGAGGTCATGGAACTCTACCGGCAGGTCTACCGAACCCGCAATCACTGGACTTTGCTCGTGAACGGGACCGCGCGGGCGGGAATAGAAGCGTGCCTCGGCTCCCTCGTAGCTCCGGGCGACAGCGTATTGGTTCCGCGCTTCGGACGCTTCGGCCATCTATTGACGGAGATTAGCGGGCGCGTTGGCGGCGAGGTTTCAAACATCGATACCGAGTGGGGCGGCGTTTTTCCCGTGGAACAGATTGCGGACGAGGTCAAGCGCGTCCGCCCGAAGGTTCTAGCCTTGGTCCATGGAGACACGTCCACGACTATGGCGCAGCCTCTTGCCGGGCTTGCCGAGGCTTGCCGGGAAACGGGAACTTTAATTTTCGTGGATGCGACCGCGACGCTAGGCGGGATACCGCTCAACGTAGACGACTGGGGGCTGGACGCGGTTGCTTCGGGACTGCAGAAGTGCATGTCGGGACCGCCGGGCTCGGCGCCGGTTACGCTCAGCGAGCGCGCAGCCGAGGCGATCAGCCGCCGCAAGCACATTGAAGCCGGCATTCGTCCCGAAGGCTATCGCGGGGCCGAAGGCCCGCCCGTTAGTTCGAACTACTTCGATTTCGGTATGCTGATGGACTACTGGAGTCCAAGGCGCTTGAACCACCATACCGAATCCACCTCGATGCTCTACGCCGCGCGAGAATGTGCGCGGGTGGTGCTGGAGGAAGGGCTTGAAGCGGGTTTCGAACGCCATGCGCAGGCTAGCCGCGCATTGCGCGCGGGTCTTACGGCGATGGGCCTCGAACTGTTCGGCGATCCCGAAAACAGAATAGTCAGCGTAACGGGAGTCAAAATTCCGAATGCCTGCGGCAATGGCGAGAAAGTACGAAGAGAGATGCTGCAAGACTTCGGGATCGAGATCGGCACGTCCTTCGGGCATCTCGCAGGAAAGATCTGGAGGATAGGCACAATGGGCAATGTCTGCCGAATGCCCAACATCCTTCGCTGCCTCGCATCCCTGGAGGCGGTGCTGCGGCGCAACGGTTACAGCGTACCCCCCAATTCCGGGGTGGATGCCGCCTACCTAGCCTATGCGGAGGCGGCGGGTTGACAACCGACCGAATGGCGGCACTTCTGAATGGCCCCGTCGCGGTTGTCAATGTCGGGCTTGCGGATTTCGCTCGCGATCTGGCAAGCCAAGGGGTTCAGGTCGAACATGTAGACTGGTCTCCCCCGGCGAGAGGCGATCCGGGCATTGCGAAGCTTCTGGCGGATTGCGGAGCGGAATCCGTAGGCAAGGCGAATGCGCGCGCCGTAAAGCGGATGCTTGCGGGCGACCCTGTGCTGATTGACGTCATCCCGGCTTCCGAAGCCATTCCCTCGCTCGAACCGGGCATGATCCTGCACGCGGGGCCGCCGGTCGAATGGAGCAGAATGTGCGGGCCAATGCGCGGCGCAATTCAAGGAATCGCCGTGTTCGAGGGATGGGCCGCCGACCTTGAAGAGGCGAAAAGGATCGCATCGGACGGTTCGTTCGCATTCCATCCCAATCACGACTTCGGCGCAGTCGGTCCGATGACCGGCATTACCACGCTTAGCCAGCCGTTAATGGTTGTCGAAAACCGAGCATTCGGCAATCGCGCCTATTGCGCCGTAAACGAGGGTCTCGGCAAGGTGATGCGCTTCGGAGGAAACGACGACGAGGTGCTCGATCGCCTGCGCTGGATTCGAGACGAATTCGGGCCGAGTCTTGGCCGCGCGCTAAGGGAAGCGGGAGGGATTCCGCTGAAGAGCCTCGTCGCCCGCGGCCTGACCATGGGCGACGAAATGCATCAGCGAAACGTAGCATGCTCCAGCCTCGCGCTGAGGGCGCTGGCGCCGGCGCTGGCAAAGACGTCAGGGAATTCCCTTGAACTATCGCGCGCGCTTGCCTTTATTGCTGGAAACGACCAGTTCTTTCTGAACATCGCCATGGCCATGGGCAAGTCGATCACCGATTCAGCTCGCGATATAGAGGGATGCAGCATCGTGACCGCGATGAGCCGGAACGGCACTGACTTCGGAATTCGCGTAGGCGCGACCGGCGACGAATGGTTTACCGCGCCCGTTGAAATGCCTGAAGGGCTCTATTTTCCTGGATTCACCGAGAAGGATGCCAATCCGGACATGGGCGACAGCTCGATCGTCGAGACGATCGGTCTCGGAGGATTTGCCATGGGCGCCGCTCCGGCGGTAGCCGGATTCGTTGGTGCGGGTTCCGCGTCCGACGCCGGGAATTTCACGCTCCGAATGAAAGAAATTGTTGTCGCGGAGAATTCCGAATGGACGATTCCCGCGATGGACTATCTCGGCGTTCCGACGGGGGTCGACATCCGGCTGGTCGTAGAAACAGGAATCGTGCCAACGATCAATACCGGGATCGCGCATCGCAATCCCGGCATCGGGCAAGTTGGAGCCGGCATCGCGCAGGCGCCGATGGAGTGCTTCACGCGGGCGCTCGCCGCGCTGGCCAAGCGGACGAGCGCGGCATGAGCATGGTAGTTCTGAACGAGGTTCGAAGGGGCGCATACCTGGACTCCGTTGCGCTGATGCGGATTTCGCAGGTCGTCAGGTGCCTCGAACAGATTGAAGAAGCCACCCTCATGATGGGCACGCCTGCGAACATGGAGATCATGGCGGATGCCGGAATCCTGTCGGAAGTCGGGCGGGCGGCGGGAGGAAGCGATCTGGTCATTGCCGTTCGCGCTCAAAACGCGCCGGCGGCGAAAGCGGGGCTGGCGGCGGCTCTGGCGCAACTCGACGCGCCCGCGCTACCGCATGCGCGCGGCGTCGGCTGGCGCCCGCGAACTTTGCAGTCCGCCGCGGCGGCGCTTCGAGGTGCCAATGTCGCCCTGATCTCGGTTCCCGGCGAATATGCGGCGGCCGAGGCGCGCAAGGCCATTCGAGCCGGGTTGCATGCGATGATTTTCAGCGACAATGTTCCTATCGAAGCCGAAGCCGAGTTGAAGCTTGAAGCGCGCGACCTCGGCGTCTTGGTCATGGGGCCCGATTGCGGCACGGCGATAATCTCCGGAACGCCTCTTGCATTCGCAAATCGCGTGTCCCGGGGAACAGTTGGAATTGTCGGCGCCTCGGGAACGGGCATACAGGAAGTCGCCTGCTTGATTGATCGAATGGGCGGCGGAATTTCCCATGCGATCGGCACCGGCGGGCGGGACCTGAACTCCGCAGTGGGCGGAATAACGGCGCAAATGGCGGTCGATGCTCTCGCCCGCGACCACGGAACCGAACGAATCGTATTAATTGCCAAGCCTCAGGGAGAAGATGTCGCCAGACTGGTTCTCGATCGGCTGCAGTCCTCCGCCAAACCGGCGGTGGCGTGCTTTCTGGGCGCCTCGAGGCTCGACTTGCCGGATAATGTAAGGCAAGCTTTCACGCTAAAGGAAGCGGCGTTCGCAGCTATGGGCGCAAGCCCGGAATGCGCGAAGCCGGGCGCTCCGCGGGCGAAGCCGGGCGGTATTCTCGGACTGTTCGCCGGCGGCACGCTTTGCGCGGAGGCGCAGGTGATCTTTCGCGACGAAGGTTTCCCGGTCGCATCGAACGCTCCGGTTGCCGGAGTGCCCAAATCCCGCTCCGGCTCTTGCTTAATGCTTGATCTCGGCAGCGACGAGTACACCCTCGGCCGCCCGCATCCGATGATTGATCCGGACATGCGCAACGGTTTGCTGAAGGAGGCGCTCGAGCGCAATGATCTTGGCGTCATCCTGTTGGATCTGGTGATCGGGCACGGCGCCCATCCGAGTCCCGCGGCGGAGATCGCAGCGGCGGTTCGTGCGCATCGGCGCGAAAATGGACCGGTGGTGATCTGTTCGGTGACCGGGACCGAAAGGGATCCCCAGGTGCTTTCAAGACAGGAAAACGAATGCCGATCCGTCGATATCGCGGTTGCGCCGAGCAATGCCGACGCCGCGCGCTGGGCACTGGCGGCGGCGCGGGGAGGCTGAATCCGAAATGGCTGTGGCGCCATTCGAAATACCGAGACGAATTCTGGTCGCTATCGGCGGCAACGCGACCCATCCGGACGACATAAAGGGCACTTCGCAGGAGCAGAAGGAAATCGCGGCCAAAACGGCGCGCGCCCTGCTGCCGCTCGCTCTCGGCGACAACGAGCTTATTCTCACCCACGGCAATGGCCCTGTCGTCGGAAAAATCCTGATGCGCCAGGCATTGACCCGCGGCGTCATCGCACCGATGCCGCTTGATATCTGCGTCGCCCACTCCCAGGGAGGAATCGCCTACCTGCTCGTGCAGGCTATGGAGAATGCCCTTCGCGAAGCGGGCAGTCCGCGCCACGTCGCCTGCCTTCTGACTCAGGTCGAGGTCGATCCCGATGATGCCGCCTTCAAGAACCCGACCAAGCCGATCGGAACATTCTACAGCGAAGAGGAGGCTAAGGACATCGGTCGCGAACTTGATTGGACAATGCGCGAAGACGCGGGTCGCGGTTGGCGCCACGTAGTCCCCTCACCCGAACCCAAGCATATTTGCGATATCTCCCTTGTGCGGACTCTCTCTCGCGGCGGCACCATGGTCGTCGCTGCAGGCGGCGGCGGAATCCCCGTCGTCCGCCGGCCAAACGGGACCCGTCATGGTGTCCGCGCCGTAATAGACAAGGACCTGACCTCTGCTCTAATGGCGAATGTGCTTGGCATTCGCTTGATGATGATCCTAACTGCCGTTCCGCGCGTTTCGATAGAATTCGGGAAACCCGATCAGAAAGATCTGGAAATGGTAACGACCCGGAAGCTGCGCGGCTATATGTCCGAGGGGCACTTTCCTGAAGGAAGCATGGGCCCCAAAGTCGAGGCGGCGCTAAGATTTCTCGATGGCGGAGGAGAGCGCGTTATCATCACTCATCTTGAATCCGTCGAAGCAGCCTTGAGGGGAGAATCGGGTACGCATATCGTACTAGGCGGCCATGCTTAGGCCGGAACCTGTTATGCTGGAAGCCACTTTGGTCGGACCTTCCGTTGAATACCGGCTGCGCGGCTCGGTCGGGCGCAAGGGGCGCGTCGCCGCAGTCTTGTCTTCGGTCGCCTATGTGTCGATGAACGCCGGCCTGCTTTCAATTGCGCGGGACGACACGGATCCTTGCGCCTTTTCGGTTGCGACGACGATTCCTCGGCACGCCGATTTCAGAAGCACCGGCCTTGCCGTCGATCAGGCCGCCTATGCGACAATCGAGCGGATCGTCGTTCCCGGTCGCTTGGAACTGGACATGCGCCCTGCTAGGCGATGGATGCCGGAAGTCTGGGCGAAGTTTCCTGATCCGGCCCTGATCCGGCGCGGGATCAGCGGACTCAGGATGTCCTTGCCGCGCAATATCAACTATGCGGGTTTAGGCGGATTTGTAAAAGATGGCCATTGCCCCGAAGACGGCGATACCGTTGGACGCGCAGCGCAACCGCTGGTGTTCTCGGCCGGGAAATTCGTTGCGTCGCTAAGTTCGGGAACCTTCGGCGATTGCGATTGGGCAAGAAAACTGATTGGGCTTGGCCCGGGGCTGACGCCTTCGGGGGACGATTTTCTTAGTGGATATCTGGTCGCGCTGCATGCTATTGGCCAGCGAGACGGCGCATGCCGCCTTTGGGCCGCGATTGAGGATTGCGCTCGCGCATCGACAAACTTGATTTCGCTGGCGATGCTCGAGTCGGCCGCGGCGGGTCTTGGAAACGCCAGCCTTCACGCTGCGGTCAATGCGATAATTTCCGGAGAATGCGCCGCGGACGCAATTGATCGCTTGTCGCGATTCGGGAATTCCTCGGGCTGGGACGCCCTCGCGGGCGTAGTTGCAGTACTTGAATCGGCGGCAAAGCACCGTCGCCCATTGGCCGCATAGGAGCAGCGAGCCGAATTGCTTCAGACAATACGGGCATACGGCGGCATGGTTTCCGCACCGCATCATTTGGCGGCGCAAGCGGGATTGAGAGTCCTTCGTGACGGCGGCAATGCCGTCGAGGCGATGGTGGCTGCCGCTGCTGCGATCACTGTGGTCTACCCGCACATGAACAGCTTGGGGGGCGACAATTTTTGGCTGCTCCATGCGCCCGGGCATCCGGTGAAAGCCATCGACGCATGCGGCGCGGCTGCCGCTGCGGTCAACCGCGAATTCTATCGATCGCAGGGATTCGACGCGATTCCCTCGCGCGGGCCACTGTCTGCGCTGACAGTGGCGGGCGCAGTCTCCGGCTGGCAGGCAGCTCTCCAAGCCAGTTCAGCCATGGGCGGAAAAATGTCTCTCGACAGGCTGTTCGAAGACGCGATTCATTACGCCGACCGAGGCATTCCGGTTACGCGGAATCTTGCAGCCAACGTTATCGGCAAAAGGAATGAGCTTGAGGAAGTTCACGGATTCGCGCCTGTCTACCTGCAGGGCGGCAGCCCGGTCGCTGAAGGCGCAAGGCTGAAACAGCCCCGCATCGCCGCAACCCTTGGCCGACTTGCGGCTTCCGGTCTCGACGACTTCTATCGAGGCGACCTCGCCCGTTCGATCGCCGCCGATCTCTCGCGCGCCGGAACGCCAGTATCCTTGGATGACCTATCCCGTCATAAATCGGTTTATGTTGCGCCGCTGTCCCTCGCGGTCGCCGGCCACACGATCTACAACATGCCGCCGCCGACTCAGGGACTAGCCTCGCTACTTCTGCTTGGAATCTTCGAACGGCTGGGAATCGAGGCTGCCGAAACCGCGGAGTATGTTCATGGTCTCGTGGAGGCGACCAAGCGGGCGTTTCGCATTCGCGATTCTCAGATAACCGATCCGGCCTTTATGACAACGGATCCGCGGCAGTGGCTTTCGGAATCGTCGCTCGCGTCGCTCGCCGCTGAAGTCGATCCTACCCGAGCCGCGCCATGGCCGCACCGCGAGGAAACGGGTGACACCGTATGGATGGGGGCAATTGACGGCGAGGGTCGCGCCGTCAGTTTTATTCAGAGCATTTACTGGGAATTTGGAAGCGGAGTTATTCTGGATGAAACCGGCATAACGTGGCAGAATCGAGGTACCAGCTTTTCGCTCGACCCGCACGATTTCAATTGCCTCGAATCCGGTCGGCGGCCGTTCCACACAATTCAGCCGGCTCTTGCCCATCTCGCTGATGGCAGAGTTATGGCATACGGGGCGATGGGAGGCGACGGGCAGCCGCAGACGCAAGCAATGATTTTCTCTCGATATGCCTTGTTTGATCAGGATTTGCAGACGGCGGTTACAGCTCCGCGATGGCTGCTTGGGCGGACCTGGGGAGATGCTGTCGCATTGCTGCGTATCGAGGATCGATTTGATTCCTCCGTGCCGAGGGCGCTTTCCGAGTTCGGTCATTCGGTCAAGATTGTTGATCCATTCGATGAAATCATGGGTCATGCCGGCGCGCTCGTTCGTCATCACGACGGCCTGATCGAAGGCGCCGCCGACCCGCGCAGCGATGGCGCCGCGGCAGGATTCTAAATCGGCGCAGACCGCGGCGCCTGCGGTATGAAGCGTTGGCGTATATGGGCGCAGGTCCGAGGCCAGCGATGGAATCGCAGGGCGATAGAAATTTCACGACAAAACAATTTCGATAACAGAAACGGCTCCCGACCTAGGAGGTTCGGGATCTTTCAACCGTACGCGGTTAACTCAGATCAAGCCGTAGCCTCGCCAAGCTCTGAAATCTTCGACGAACAAAAATAGCAGCATGGGGCCGTCCCGGAGTTTTTTGGTTCCCGGCATCGGCTGCCTCTTCCCGGGGATGAATCCGGCGAGGCGGACCGTGTTGACCGCGAAGCTCGCGATCGTCTGGTTCGGGTCGGTCGGGCCGCGCTATCTCCCGTGGAGCGGCTTGGACACGTGAACGGCCGAAACCATGATCTTGTCCTTGTGGACGACCGTGCGCGCGGGCGCGTCCGGCATCGTGCGCGCGATGGATATCGCCGTGCAGGCGGTCACCGCGTCGAAGGCCAGGCACTTGCGCAGGTCGTGGGCCGGATTGAGCTTCCGGTCCTTGATCCGGTCGCCGACCTTGAGGCCCCCGAAATACTCTTCGATCAGCCACCGCTTCTCGTACCAGGACGCGAGTTGGAGCGCGTGGTTCGGCGTTGCGTCGCCGAAGGTGGCGAGCAGCAGCCAGTCGAGAGGCTCGCTGCCGCTCGGCGGGTCGGGCTCGATGACCCGAACCGCCAGCATGCGAAGCGGCGGCGCGCCGCGCGGCTTGTCCGCCGGGGGGACGAGGTCGACGAAACCGGCGCGGACCTCCAGGCGCACGCCCGTGCGAGTCTCGCGGGCGCGCGGGCCGCCGCCGCAGGCCTCGATGTCGATGGTCTTCCCGGCGACGAGCGGCAGCGCGGCCGCATGGACCCACAGATCCCGCTTTTCGCCCGCCGCGTCGAAGGCCCTGAGCTGCGTCGAGCGGCTGGCGCGGAACAGCGCACTGGCTTCGCGCGCGAGCGCCTTCTCCATCAGGTCCCAGCTGTCCCCCTCCCGGTCGCAGATCGCCACGACCCGGGCATCGGGGCAGGCCGCGGCCAGCTCAAGGGCCTTGTCGATCCCGTCCCGCCAGCGCCGGCTCTCCGTCTCCGACGCGGCGGAATTGCCAGCCTTGCCCGTCCCGGGCGGCGAATTCGCCTTGCGCTCCGCCTTCGCCTCGACCGTCTCCCGGAAGTCCGCGTCGAGATAGAACACACCCAGCGCGCAGCCGCCCTCGCTGAACGCGACCCCGAAGTGCGCCGCGACCCCGACGCTGCCGGAGCCGTCGCCGCCGATGTCGACCAGCCCCTCCGTCGCCTCCAGGCCGCCGTAGTTCAGCATGGTCGTGTCCTGCACCGCCAGCACCACCGGCTGCTGGCGGCAGCGCTCCGCCAGGGCCTCGCGGTGCGGCTCCAGAACGTGGTCCATGGTTACGTGGGGGTTCGACAGGAACCGGTACGCGGCCTTCCGCTCGGCCTCGCCCGGGAAAACCGCCGGAAGCGCGGCGCCGGGGCGCTCCGCCCAGGCCCGGCCCATCGCCACCATCCGCGCCCGCAGGCGGGAATCGCTGCAGCTGCTGCGTCCATATTCCCGTTCCGCCCAGTCGTCCTCCACGTCGCCCAAGCCCGGCGCCCAGCCGATCGCCCGCGACGGCTCCCGGCGCAGAGCCTCGCGCCAGTCCGCCGCCAGCGGCTTCATCCACACCGACCGGCGCGGACCCGGCTCGCGGCGTCCCGGCGGCGCGCCCGACGTCAGCCCCGCGCAGATCTCCCAGCCCGCCGCCCGGTAGCTGATTCCCTCGTGCTCCGGCCCGACATAGCTGTACAAAAGAACCGGAAGCTCGCCGTAGCGGCCCTCCCAGTCCCGCGTAACCCGCTCGGCCGCCAGCGACAGCGCATGCGACGCCAGGCCGGGAACTCGCGTCGAGGGCAGGATCAGGAACCGGTCGTTGTTCAGCACGCGGCCCAGATTCGCGTCCCGCGCCGCCTGCGACCAGCCGATGTACAGGTCCCGCGCCTTCTGGTGCCACGAGGCGGCGCCGAACACGAAGCCGCCGAGCCGGCCGTAGCGCTCGGAGGCGATCCAGTAGCGGATCCGCCCGCCCGGGCACGCCGCGTCGCCCTCCGGATGGTGCGTCGCCATCATCGAGCGCGCGAGGGGCTTGTCGCAGTCGTCGACGGGGACCACCGCCACCGGGCCGAGGTCGCCGAGCGCGCAGTCCAGCTCCAGGTCCGGATAGTCCGGCGGAGCCGCCCTCGACGCCGCGGTCGCGCCGCCCGTGGGCAGCGCCTCGGGCAGAGCCAGGCCCAGCTTCGCCGCCAGCTTCGGTAGCGCCGTCCGCGCCGAAGCGAGGCAGGGCGCGCCGAGCGGGTTGCGCCAGTTCTCCCGCTCGCAAAGTTCAGTCGCCAGCGAACTGCGCGTGCAGCCGCCGGATTCCAGGGCCCCCTTCAGCCACGCGATCGTGTCGGGGCTCAATTGGCGTAGTCCTATTCTCATGAGGCATGACTTACCTCTTCCGGCGAAACGAAACAACTGGGTCGGGATGGAAGCCCTCGGGGTGCTCCCGGCGCAGCATCGCGCCCAGAATCCGCCGATGCTCCCGGCCGTCTTTGCACATTCACGCTATTTAAAAGGAGTACCGTTCACGTTTTATGATGGAATTTGCGTGCGGTTCTGCCCTCGGCGCGGTTCCCGGAAGCGGTTCCGGCGGGATCCCCCCGTTTTTTTGCGCGGGAACCGGCATTTCGAACGGCGCCCCGGGGCCTTGGCGCGGCCGGGTTTCGTTCACGCTCAACGATGGATTCTGCGCCCGGCCGTCTCTGAGAATGTCGTTCCAGCCCTTCCGGCCTTCGGGGCGCAGCCTTTCGACTCGTCCGTGCCGCCGCTCGAGGCTGCGGGCGCCGAGGTTTCCGGCCCTGTCGGCGTCGTATCCGCAGATGACGCGCTCGGGCTTCCACTGCGCGATCCAGGCCGGGCGACCGGAGAGTTCTTGAAATGCTGTTTTGGTTCGCCATGGCCGAATCAATACAGGAATGAATTAAGTTTGTTCAGAGGCTATCAGGCTAATGGGCAGCCCGCAGCCGTCCAGCGGCGGCTATTCCATTTCCATTTCGGAGAGCGCGCCTCGACTGAAAACCCGGTGAGCATGAATGCTTTAAACTTGAAGGGCGAAAAGCCAGTAGCCATATATTGCGTAGGGCTTGCACAGCGCGTGCCGCATAAGGGCGCCGAATTCCGCAAGTGCCGAAAGGAGAGTTTGATATGAAAACCGAAAAGCTTACTGAGCGTTCCATTGAGCTTCTGCAGGCCGCGCAAGCGACGGCGCTGAACATGCATCATCAGCAATTGAGTCCGCTCCATCTGCTCCGCGCGTTCCTGGACGATGAACACCGGCTTGCGCCGAAATTGATCACGCAGGCGGGCGGCGATGCCGAGCTAGTGAAGGCGGAAGTGGCGAAAGCTCTGGATTCGATTCCGATCGTGACCGGCGGCGGGCAGCTCTATTCGGATTCGGCATTTCTTCGCGTTGCCGAGGAGGCCGAGAAGATTGCCTTGAAGAGCGGCGATACATTCGTCGCGGCCGAACGCCTGCTAACCGCGCTAGCCGTAGTTCCTTCGAAAGCCAAGAGCATCCTCGCGGATGCCGGGGTCACGCCCCAAAATCTCAATTCCGCGATTAACGGCCTTAGGAAGGGTCGCACGGCGGATTCGGCTACTGCGGAAGGGAGCTACGAAGCGCTGAAAAAATTTGCGCGCGACCTTACGGACGCTGCCCGAGAAGGAAAAATCGATCCGATTGTCGGGCGCGAGGAAGAAATCCGTCGCTCCATGCAAGTGCTTAGCCGGCGGACGAAAAACAATCCCGTGCTGATCGGCGAACCCGGAGTCGGCAAGACCGCGATCGCGGAAGGATTGGCGGTTAGAATAGTAGACGGCGACGTTCCCGAAAGCCTGCGGGGCAAACGTCTGATGGCGCTTGATCTCGGCGCCTTGGTCGCCGGCGCCAAGTACCGCGGCGAGTTCGAGGAAAGACTGAAAGCCGTGCTTTCCGAGCTGACATCCGCGGCCGGCGAAATCGTCCTGTTTATCGATGAATTGCACACGATCGTGGGCGCGGGCAATACCGAAGGATCGATGGACGCTTCAAATCTGCTCAAACCCGCGCTGGCGCGCGGCGAACTGCGTTGCATCGGAGCCACGACGCTGGACGAGTATCGGAAGCGGATTGAAAAAGATGCCGCGCTCGCCCGCCGCTTCCAGCCGGTATTCATCGCCGAACCTACTGTGCCGGATACGATTTCGATTCTACGGGGGATCAAGGAGAAGTACGAACTGCATCACGGCGTCAGAATCTCCGATTCTTCGCTGATTGCCGCAGCGAAATTATCGCATAGGTACATTACGGATAGATTTCTTCCCGACAAGGCAATCGACCTGGTGGATGAATCCGCGAGCCGGCTGCGCATGCAGCTGGATTCCAAGCCCGAGGAGATTGATGCGATCGACCGGGATATCCTCCAGAAGCAGATTGAATTCGAGGCGCTGAAAAAGGAAACGGACGAAGGGTCCAAAGAGCGGATTGTTGTTCTGGAAGCCGAATTGGCGGCCTTGATCGAGAAATCGACGGCCCTAACCGCCAATTGGCGGAGCGAGCGCGAGCGCATCGCGGAAGCTCAGCGCCTGAAGGAAGAATTGGAGAAGCGCCGCTTGGAGCTCGATCAGGCCAAGCGTCAAGGCGACTTGTCGCGCGCGGGCGAACTTGCTTACGGAATTGTTCCGGCTCTCGAAAAGAGAATTTCCGAGTCCCAAGTCGAAACCGGCGGCAGCCTTGTCGAGGTAGAGGAGGTCGTAAAGCCGGAAATGATAGCGGAGTCGGTCGAGCGCTGGACGGGAATTCCGACCTCGAAGCTTTTGGAAGGCGAACGCGAAAAGCTGCTTCGCATGGAATCGGAAATACACAAGAGAGTCGTGGGCCAGGCCGAAGCCGTTTCGGCCGTTGCCAACTCGGTGCGGAGAGCGCGCGCGGGGCTGAACGATCCAGGCCGCCCGCTGGGCTCTTTCCTGTTCCTGGGGCCGACGGGCGTGGGCAAGACTGAATTGACGAAGGCGCTTGCCGACTTTCTATTCGACGACGAAACCGCGATGGTTCGGATCGATATGTCGGAGTTCATGGAGAAGCATGCCGTGGCTCGGCTCATCGGCGCTCCGCCCGGATATGTCGGCTACGACGAGGGCGGCGTGCTTACCGAAGCCGTGCGCAGGAGGCCCTATCAGGTGGTATTGTTCGACGAAGTCGAAAAAGCCCACCCGGAAGTCTTGAACGTGCTTCTCCAAGTCCTCGACGAAGGCACGCTGACGGACGGGCAGGGAAGAAAATCCGATTTCACGCAAACCCTGATCGTTCTAACGTCGAATTTGGGATCCCAGTCCTTGTCGGATCTCGGTTCTCGAGGCGATGCCGGAGTCGCGAGGCAAAAGGTTTTGGAGGCGGTGCGCAAGCGCTTCAGCCCGGAATTCCTGAACCGGCTGGACGAAATAGTTGTTTTTGAACGCCTGACGCGAAAAAACATGGAAGGGATAGTCGAACGCCAGATCGGCATTTTGCGCAATCGGCTCGGGGCGAAGGAGATTTGCATCGACCTGGATGCTTCGGCGACCGAGTTCCTTGCCAGGATCGGATACGATCCGGTTTACGGCGCTCGCCCTTTGAAACGAGTTATTCAAAGGCATCTCCAGGATCCGCTCGCGGAATTGGTTCTCAGCGGCAAAGTCAAGGCGGGCGATACTGTCAAGGTTGAATCCGGGGCGGCGGGGCTAGTCGTAGACGGCACGGAAAATGTCGTTCGCGGCGAAGTTGAAGAAGTCACATACCACTGAAACCGCGCGAACGGTTCGATTGGCCGATCGATTGCCTGGCGAGCAGGCGCGGCATTCCCGGACGGAAGCCGCGTCGCTTCCGCCGCTGCCTCGCCGGAGGCCGGCCGAATTCCATCCGTTGTCGAAGCGAGCCTTCCGGCCTCGGCAGGCAGCGCGGCATTGCATGATCCCGCAGCTGTTAAAGATTTTGTGAACTCGGTTGCATTTCAGTAAATCTCGTTTCAGAACTGCTGTGGAATTCGAAACTAGGAGATAGGCCATGAGAACCAGATTTAAAAACGACATGGGGTATTCGGACGTTACCCCGAAATCTGCGTGGCTTAACCGCCGCGACCTTCTGAAGGGCGCGGGCGGAGCATCGATTGCGGCTTCTCTGGCGGGGATTGCGGACGGGGCGGTTCTGGAAGCCTCGAAGAGCATTTATTCGACCGATGAAGACCCGAACGACTTGGAAGATATCACCAGCTACAACAACTTTTATGAATTCGGCACCGGCAAAGGCGACCCGGCGCGCTATGCCGGAGAATTGACTACAAAGCCCTGGAGCGTCGTTGTCGACGGAATGGTCGGCAGGCCGGGAACCTATGCCTACGAGGATATTGTCTCCGGCGTCGCGCTGGAGGAGCGCATCTACCGTCTTCGCTGCGTCGAAGCCTGGTCGATGGTGGTTCCCTGGATAGGCTTCGAGCTCTCGGAGCTCCTTAAGCGCGTCGAACCTTCCCCAGGCGCGAAATTCGTCGCATTCGAGACGCTGGTGCGACCCGAAGAAATGCGCGGGCAGAAGTCCAGCTTCGTGCTCGAATGGCCGTACCGGGAAGGCCTACGCCTCGACGAAGCGATGAATCCTCTCGCGATTCTCGCCGTCGGTCTCTACGGCGAAGAAATGCCGAATCAGAACGGGGCTCCGATTCGATTGGTCGTGCCCTGGAAGTACGGCTTCAAATCGATCAAGTCCATCGTCAGGATTACGCTGACCGATTTCCAGCCTCCGACGACATGGAACATGCAGGCTCCCGGTGAATACGGGTTCTATTCGAACGTGAATCCGAATGTCGATCACCCGCGCTGGTCCCAGGCGAGCGAGCGACGCGTCGGAAGCGGGCTTTTCGCGCGTCGCATGGAAACGAGAATGTTCAATGGATACGAGGAATACGTGGCGGAGCTTTACGGCGACATGGATCTTCGGGCCAACTATTGACGATGGGCGCGGCGCAAAGAATCAACGGCGTACTGCGGAAAATCCCGAGCTGGCCGATCTACATCCTCGGACCGATTCCGGGACTCTGGGTTTTCTGGCTGGCTATTCAGGACCGGCTCGGGGCCGACCCCCTGCAGGTGCTGGAGCATTCGCTGGGCGAGCGAGCGCTGCAGCTTCTCGTTCTAACGCTGCTCGTAACGCCGGTAAGGAGGCTGACGGGCGTTAGCTTCCTTAAATTCCGGCGCGCGGTGGGGCTTGTCGCGTTCATCTACGTCGTCGGCCACCTCTTGACCTGGCTTGTTCTCGACCGCCAGCTCGATTTGGCCGAGATCTGGAAGGAAATCGTTCTGCGGCCGTACATCACGATCGGGATGGTCGGCTTCCTGGCCATGGTTCCGCTGGCGGTTACTTCGAACAATCTGTCGATTCGAAAAATGGGGGCGGCGGCCTGGTCCAAGCTTCACCGACTGGCCTATTTGGCGGCTTTTGCCGGAGCGGCGCATTATCTGCTGCTCGTCAAGTCGTGGCCGACGGAGCCGATCGTCTACGCGGCCGTCGTTGTTGCCCTTCTGGCGATTCGCGCCTG
>MKWU01002989.1_pt1 | contig 23384 bp, 20 predicted proteins | sample 809101 | NCBI WGS metagenome assembly MKWU01 (sample SAMN05860141, study PRJNA318959) | sponge metagenome | host: Aplysina aerophoba | place: Slovenia: Piran, Adriatic Sea, Gulf of Piran | collected 2013-05-07 | reverse complement strand
CCTTCGCCTCTGCCGCCGCGTCCTCGCCCGCCGCGCCGGTGAACGCGTTGGCGTTGCCGGCGTTGCACAGCACCGCGCGCGCCGTGCCGCGCGCAACGTGCCGGCGGCACCAGTCGACCGGCGCGGAGGCGCAGCGTGACCGGGTGAACACCCCCGCGACCCGGGACCCCGGCGCGAGGGCGGCGAGCATGACGTCGGGGCGCCCCCGGTAGCGAAGCTCCGCCGCGTGGGCGGCAAGCAGCACCCCGGCGACCGGCGGAAGCTCGGGGAAGGCGGCGGGGGCGAGGGGAGATACGGAAGGTGACTCGCTCACGAATGACTCCAGGTGGGATCGAGCGCCGGCGGAACGCCGGAGGCACGATCATGTCAGAATTTCGCCCGGCCTCCCACCGGGTCGCGGTCGGCCGGCATACGTCCTCTTCCGGGTCGCCGCAGACCTTCTTCGCGCCGATCCGGCGCGAGACACCGGAGAAATGCGCTCCAACGGAGGGAATCCGGTCAAGGGCCAGGACTTGTCGCGGGTGGACCAACAGACCAGAATGCACCAGATCTCGAGATTACATGCCACTGATGCCGAGACATGTCAGATAGCACGATTCATGCCGACGTCAGGCTCGGCGCCCAGGGGCGGCTCGTGGTGCCCGCCTCGATCCGAAAGGCGCTCGGGTTCCGCCCCGGCGAGACCCTCGTGGCCCGGATCGAGAACGGACACCTGGTGATCGAGAAGCCCGAAGCGGTGGAGCGCCGGCTGCATGCCCATTTCCGGAAGTTCGAGGGACGCAGCCTCGCCGAAGAGCTGATCGCCGAGCGCCGCGAGGAAGCGCGCAGGGAGGGTTCGGGTTGAGTGCGGTGCTCGACGCTTCCGCTCTCCTCGCCTACCTCCAGCGCGAGCCCGGCGCCGGCTCGGTCAAGGCGGTGCTCGGCAGCGCCATCATGTCCACCGTCAACTGGACGGAGGTGATCCAGAAGGCGGCCGACTCGGAGGGCGAAGCGGCCGAGCTTCGAGTGGGCCTCGAGTCTCTCGGGCTGATCCTCGAGCCCTTCTCCGCATCCCAGGCCGGGATTGCCGGCTCGCTCCGCGACTCCACGATGGAGCTCGGTCTCTCTCTCGGCGACCGGGCGTGCCTCGCGCTCGCGATCGAGAAGGGGGAGACGATCCTGACCGCGGACCGCATCTGGCGGCGGCTGCGTCTCGGGATCGGGATCGGGATCGAAGTCATCCGATAGCCGACGCCGATGCCGAAGACCATCACTCCGGACGACGTGCCGGGCCTGCTCGCGCCGGGCATGACGGTGTTCGTCGCCGGCGGCGCCAACGAGCCCGTCACGGTGCTCGACGCGCTCCGGCGCCGGCCGGCCGCGGCCGCCGGGGTCACCTGGATCCAGTCCATCGTGCCCGGCCTCAACCGCTTCGACTTCTGCTCCCTGCACGAGGAGGCGCACGCCGTCGCGTTCTTCATCACCCCGGAGACCCGCGCGAGCTACCGCGCCGGGCGGATCGACTTCGTGCCCTGCCAGCTCCGGGCGGTCGCGGACCTCCTCGGCGAGGGGCTCGCGATCGATCTCGCGATCATGAGCGTATCGGCACCGCGGGACGGCGCGCGGGAGGGCGCCGCCGACTTCGGCGCGGGACTCAACTGCGACTATGTCGACGTCGTCTTCGAACGCGCGCGTCAGGTCGTCGCGGAGGTCAACCCGGCCCTCCCCGATCCTCCGGACGGACCGCGCATCGCGGCCGGAGACATCGACTTCGCGGTGCCGGTGGACCGCCCCCCCGACCCCTTCCCCCTGCCCGTCCCGGACGCCACCGCCCGCGCCATCGCCCGGAACGTCGCCGCGCTCGTCCGCGACGGCGACACCATCCAGACCGGCATCGGCTCCATCCCCTACGCGGTGCTCGGCGCCCTTCGGGAGAAGAACGACCTCGGGCTTCACTCCGGCATTCTCGACGACGGGGTGATGGAGCTCGTCGAGCGCGGGGTGATCAACGGAGCGCGCAAGACCATCGACCGCGGCCGGCACGTCACCGCCTACGCGATCGGCTCGCCCGCCCTCTACGACTGGCTCGGGGAGCGCCCGGACGTGCGCTTCCGCCCCGTCAACTACACCCACGGGGCCGGCACGCTCGCCCGGATCGACCGCTTCGTCTCGATCAATTCCGCGCTCGAGATCGACCTCGCGGGTCAGGTGAACGCGGAGATGATCCGCGGCGCCCAGGTCACCGGGACGGGGGGATCGGTAGACTTCATGCGCGGGGCGGCGGGCTCGCGAGGCGGGCGTTCCATCGTGGCCCTCGGCGCGACCGCGGCCGGGGGCCGGGTCTCGCGCATCGTGCCGCGCCTTGGCGAGGGGAACGCCGCGACCGCGCTGCGCACGGACGTCGACTTCGTGGTGACCGAGCACGGGGTCGCCGACCTGCGGCACCGGCCGGAGCGTGCGCGCGCCGCCGCGCTCGCGGCCATCGCGGCCCCCGGTTTCAGGAGCGAGCTCGAGGCGGCGGGCCGCCCGTGATCGACATCACCTCCCTCGACTTCGCCGCGGTGGTCCTGCTCGCCGCGTGCTGGGGGGGGTTCAACCTGGTCGTGTTCCGCCCCCGGACCGGGAAGCAGGCGAGTCTCAGCCGGACCATGGACCGCTACCGATCGAAATGGATGGCGACCATGGCGGGGCGCGAGCTGCGCATGATCGACACCATGATCCAGGGCTCGGTGCTCCAGGGCTGCACGTTCTTCGCATCGACCGCGATCCTCCTCGTCGGCGGACTGCTGACCCTCCTCGGGGCAAGCGACAGCGCGCTCACCGTGGTGCGCGAGATTCCGTTCGCGGCCGAGACGTCGCGCACCCTCTGGCAGATCAAGGTGCTGGGGCTCGTGACGGTGCTCGTCTACGCCTTCTTCAAGTTCGCGTGGGCGCACCGCCTCTACACCTACTGCATCGTCGTCATGGGTGCGACCCCGATGGACGACGGGTCCGACGCGGCCAGCTTCGCCCGGCGGGCCGCCCGCCCCCGCCCCCACGTCACACTCGGTATGGGGGCCCACCCCGCGGGCCGACGGGCCCGAAGCGGCCGCCTTCGCGCGGCGGGCCGCCCGCCTGCTCGACCTCGGCGCCCTCCACTTCGACCGGGGGATCCGCGCCTACTACTACACGTTCGCCGCGACCGCGTGGTTCATCCACCCGGTGCTGTTCATGATCGCCACCGTGTGGGTGACCGCGGTGCTGCTCCGGCGCGAGTTCCGTTCCCGGACCCGCAACATCCTCTTGTCCGAGCCCGATTGATCCGGGCCGATGTGGGGTCTCGATCCGGCCGCCTTCCGGCGCAGTCGAAATCCCTGGCTGACCGACCGGCGCTTCGTCGCGATCTTCGTCGTCGGCACCCTGACGAGCGTGGTGCGCTGGCTCGAGATGCTCGTCTTCGGGGTCTACGTCTTCGCCGAGACCCGCTCCGCCACCATCACCGCCGCGATGACCCTGCTTCGGGTGCTGCCCCTCGCGCTCTTCGGCGCCTTCGGGGGGGCGGTCGCGGACCGGGTCGATCGCAGGCTGGTGATGCAATGGGGGCTCGTCGCGATGTGCGTGCTGTCGGTGGGACTGGCGGTGCTCGCATGGTCGGGACGCATCGAGGTTTGGCACCTCGGGGTGGCCGCGTTCCTCGGGGGGACCTTCTGGATCACGGACTTTCCGATTCGCCGGGCGCTCATCGGCGACGTGGTGCCGGGAGCGTTCCTCGGGCGGGCGATGGGGGTCGACACCCTCGCCAACAACGGCACCCGCATTCTCGGACCCCTGCTGGGGGGAACCCTGCTCGCGACCGTCGGGCTCGCGGGAGTCTTCGTGCTCTCCGCGGTGCTCCACGCCATGTGCTGGATTGCGTTCCAGATGGTCCGCTTCCCTTCGTCCGGCGCCGCGGCGCGCACGGACAACGTCTGGCGAAGCATCGCCGAAGGGATGCGGTACCTGCGCGGCAACCGGCGCCTCGCCGGGGTCCTGGCGATGACCGTGGTGTTCAACCTCTGGGCCTTCCCCGTCGTCGCGATGATCCCGGTCATCGGCGAGGAGAGCTTCCGGCTCGGTCCCTCCGCGGTCGGGATCCTCGCCTCGACGGAGGGGGCGGGCGCTCTCATCGGTTCGATTCTCGTCACGATCCTCGCCCGCCCGGCCAACTTCATGCGCATCTACTTCTGGGGATGCGTGGTCTACCTGGCGCTCTCCATGGCGTTTGCCGCCTCCCCCTTCCCGTGGCTCGCCGGCACCATGCTGTTCGTGGTCGGGGTCGGGGGCGCCTTCTACGCCGCAATGCAGACCACCCTCGTCATCACCTCCACCCCGGCGGCGGTGCGCGGACGGATGATGGGCGTTCTCTCGGTGTGCATCGGGACCGGGCCCCTCGGCTTCTACCACGTGGGGGCGCTCGCCGACTGGATCGGCGCGCGCGACGCGGTCGCCCTCATCGGGCTGGAGGGGCTCGTCGCCGCGATCGTCGTCTCGCTCCTGTGGCCCGAGATCCACGGACGCCGCCCCGGAGCCGCCCGCCTGCGGCGTCAGGACCGGCGGCGCCCGCGGCGCGCGGGCTAGAATGAAGGCGACGGCGGAGAGCCGGGGACCGGAGAACCGGCCATGATTCGCTTGCTGACCTTTCGCCTCAATGGGCGCGAGCGCACGGACGCGGTTGCGGACAACGTGCTGCTGCTCGACCACCTGCGCGAATCGGTGGGGCTGACCGGCACCAAGACGGGGTGCGACGGCGGCGAGTGCGGGGCGTGCACGGTGCTCGTGGACGGGGCACCGGTCCTCTCGTGCCTGACCCTCGCGGCGACGGTGGCCGACCGGTCCGTCGAGACGGTCGAGTCGCTGGCCGAAGAGGGCCGCCTCGCCTTCATCCAGGAAGGCTTCCACCGCAAGCTCGGCTCCCAGTGCGGCTACTGCACCCCGGGGCTCATCATGGCTTCCGAGGCGTTGCTGCGGCGCGACCCCGACCCGACCGAGGACGCGATCCGGGACGCCCTCGGCAGCAACATCTGCCGCTGCACCGGGTACGTCAAGATCGTCGAGGCGGTGCGCTGGGCGGCCGAGGCCGCGGCTGCCGGCCGTGCCGGCGCGACGCGGAGCGCGGCGCCGTGAGCGCGACCGCATCCTCGACCGACGAACGGCATCAGGACGCGATGCCGGCGAGGGTCCGGACCATCGGGGGGTACGTCCCCCTCGTGGACGGGCCGGACAAGGTGAGCGGGCGGGCGCGCTACACGGCGGACCTGCCGGCGGCAGCCGGCGCGCTCGCGGGCCGGATCCTTCGAAGTCCCTGGGGACACGCCGCGATCCGATCGGTCGACACGAGCGAGGCGGAGGCGCTCCCCGGGGTGCGGGCGGTGGTGACCGGGGCGGACTGCGACCGCACGTTCGGCGTCCTCCCCATCGCGATGCACGAGTACCCCCTCGCCCGCGACCGGGTGCGCTACCGGGGCGAGGCGATCGCGGCCGTCGCGGCGGACGACGACGCGACCGCGGAGCGCGCCCTCGCCCTCATCCGGGTGGAGGCCGAGGAGCTCCCCGCGTACTACCGGGCCGAGGACGCGATTGCCCCCGGCGCGATCGACCTCCACGAGAAGCGCCCCGGCAACGTCGAGCGCGACGTCGAGTACGAGCTCGGGGACGTGGACGCGGCCCTCGCCGGGGCCGACCTCGTGCGCGAGAAGACCTACCGCTGCGCGGAGGTCTGCCAGGCCCAGATGGAGATGCACGCCGCCCTCGCCGACTACGACCCCGAGCGGGGTCGCCTCACCGTGCACGCGAGCACCCAGGTGCCCTACTACGTGCACCTCATGCTCGCGCGCTGTCTCGACATGGAGAGGTCGAGGATCCGGGTGGTCAAGCCCCACATCGGGGGCGGCTTCGGCTGCCGCACCGAGACCCTCCACGTCGAGCTCGTGTGCGCCCTCCTCGCGCGCCGGGCGGGCGGCGCGGTGCGCCTCGTGACGACCCGCGAGGAGACCTTCATCACCCACCGGGGACGCCCCGAGCAGACCGTGCGGCTGAAAATGGGCCTCCGGCGCGACGGGCGGATCACCGGGGTCGAGTGCGAGAGCGTGCAGCGGGGCGGGGCCTACTCCGGCTACGGAATCGTCACCATCCTCTACTCGGGATCGCTCCTTTATGCGATCTACGACCTCGAGCACGTTCGCTACCGCGGGCGCCGGGTGCTCACGAACACCCCACCCTGCGGGGCGATGCGCGGCCACGGCACGGTGAACGTGCGCTTCGCCTTCGAGGCCCTCCTCGACGAGATGGCGGCGGAGCTCGGGCTCGATCCCTTCGCGGTGCGGCGCGCGAACCTCATCGATCCTCCGGCAGTGACCCCGAACGACCTCCTCGTCAACAGCTACGGCCTCCCCGAGTGCCTCGACCGGGTGGAGCGGGCGAGCGGGTGGCGGGAGCGGCGCGGCCGCCTCCCCGCCGGGCGCGGCCTCGGAATGGCTTGCTCGCACTACGTGAGCGGCGCATCGAAGCCCGTCCACTGGACCGGCGAGCCGCACGCCACCGTGCACATCAAGCTCGACTTCGACGGCTCGGTGGTGATCCTGACCGGGGCGCCCGAGATCGGGCAGGGCTCTTCCACCGTCCTCGTGCAGTGCGTGACGGAGGTGCTCGGGGTGGACCCGGGACGGATCCGCATCGTCGCGAGCGACAGCGAGGTGACCCCGAAGGACAACGGGGCGTACTCGTCCCGGGTGACCGTGATGGTCGGCAACGCGGCGATCGAGGCGGCGGAACGCCTGCTCGACACGCTGACCCGGGCGGCCGCCCGCGAGCTCGAGGTGGAGCCCGGGGACGTGGAGGTGCTGGGCGAGGTCTACCGCGCGGGGAGCCAGGACCGCGGGCTCACCTTCGACGAGGTCGCGGCGGCGGCGCTTCGCGAGAGCGGCACGATCACCGTCAAGGGCAACTTCTCCACCCCGGCGGAGGCGCAGGGGGGGAAGAAGTACCGCGGCGCGACGGTCGGCTCCACCACCGGATACAGCTACGCGGCCCAGGTCGTCGAGGTCAGGGTCGACGAGGAGACCGGCCAGGTCACGGTCGAGCGGGTGTGGGTCGCCCACGACTGCGGCAAGGCCCTCAACCGGCTCGCGGTGGAGGGGCAGGTGCAGGGCTCGGTGTGGATGGGCATGGGGCAGGCGATGAGCGAGGAGACGGGCTACGCGGACGGCCTCCTGAGCGCCCCCAACCTGCTCGACTACCGGGTGCCGTCGATCGCCGACTCCCCGCCCATCGACGTCCAGATCGTCGAGAGCAACGACCCCCTCGGCCCGTTCGGCGCGAAGGAGGCGGGCGAGGGATCGCTTGCGGGCTTCCTTCCGGCCCTCACGAGCGCGGTGGCGGACGCCATCGATCTTCGGATGGACGAGCTGCCGGTGACCCCGGACCGGGTGTGGCGGGCCCTCGAGCGCCGCCGCCGCGAGGCGGAGCGGGCGGCCCGGACGGCACGGCGCGGCGCCGCGAACGGCGGCGCATCGGGCGCGGCGCGCCAGGCGAGCGGGACCCCACGCGGAGCGCCGGCACCACCGCGGCCGACCGAGGCCGAGACCGGAACCGGGGCTGGCTCCGGGGCCGGCTCCGCATCCGCGAGCGAAGGCGATTCCATCCGGCCGCACGCGAGCTCGCGAACCGCGGGCGACGAGAGATCGAATTTCCGTTCGAATGGACCGGACTCCGATTCCGGGCCCGGCTCCGATTCCGGACCCGGCTCCGGGTCGCCGGCGCGAGCGGGCGGCCGCCGCACGAAAGGACGTTCCGCTTGAACGTGCTCCCGGAGTGGGAGCTGCTCGCTCCATCCTCGGTCGACGAGGTGCGGGCCGCCCGCGCCCATCACCCGGGAAGCCGGTTCCTCGGCGGCGGCACCGACCTCGTGGTGAACCTGCGGCGCGGGATTGGCGGCGCGCCCGCCGCTCCACCCCCGGGGAGGCGGGGCCGTGGGCGGCGCCCCCGCCGTGGTGGTGAGCCTGGGGCGGGGGATGGGCCCCCCCCCCGCCACTCTCATCGACCTCAATCGGGTTGCTGACCTGAAGGGGATCGAGGTCGCGGGCGAATGGATCCGGATCGGCGCCGGGGTCACCATCCGCGAGCTCGCGCAGGACCCGAGGGTGCGTGCGAGCTTCCCGGGGCTTGCGGCCGCGGCGGGCTCGATCGCGGGCCCCACCCACCGCAACATGGGCACCGTCGGCGGCAACCTCTGCCTCGACACCCGCTGCATCTACTACAACCAGAGCGAGTGGTGGCGGGCCGCCAACCGCTACTGCCTCAAGTACGGCGGCGACATCTGCCACGTCGCGCCGAAGAGCCGGATCTGCTACGCGACCTTCAGCGGCGACCTCGCTCCCGCCCTCGCCGTCCTCGACGACGCGCAGATCGAGATCGCAGGGGCGCAGGGTGCCCGTACCCTCCCCCTGGACTCGCTCTACACCGGCGACGGGGAGCGCTACCTCGCGCTCGAGCCGGACGAGCTCGTGGTCGCGGTGCGGGCGCGGCGCCCGCCCGCCCTTCGCACCGGCTACGACAAGGTTCGGGTGCGCCAGTCCATCGACTACCCCCTCGCCGGGGTCGCCGCCGGAGTGGTCCGGGAGGGCGATCGTCTCGCCGACCTGCGGCTCGCGTTCACCGGCACCAACCCGCGCCCGTTGCGGCTCGCGGGCACCGAAGACCTGTGCGGAGGCGCCCTCGACGATGCGGTGATGGAACGGCTGAGCGGACTCGTGCGCCGCCAGGTCATGGCCATGCGCACCACGTTCACGAGCGGCCATTACCGGCGCCACGCCGCCGGGGTGCTCGCCCGGCGCCTCGTCCGCCGCCTCTTCGACACGACCTGACCGCCACCGGACCCACGCGCCGGCCCACCGCCGCGAGGGTCCCGGCCAGGCGCCTTCCCGCGCGGGCCGGCGGCCGGCGCTCGAGTCAAGCGCGCGCGCCGGCCTTCATGCGGCGCCGGCCGCCTCCTTCGCCCAGCGGCGCTCGGCCAGGCGCCGGGTCATGCGCCCATGCGCCTCATCGGAGCCGTCGTGCCAGGTGCCGAACAGGACGTCGAAGATCATCAGGCCGTCACCACCGCCGTAGTTGCACTCGAAGTACTTGTGGTGGAGGTAATGGCCATAGGCTCCCATCGAAACGGCCTTGCCCTCGGTGCCGAAACTCTCGAACCCATGGTGGCCCTGCGGGGCGGACAGGGCGGCGTGCTGCAGGTGGAACATGGCGTGCAGCGGGTGCGAAGGCACGACCCAGTGCAGGAGCGCGCCCGAGAAGTAGAGCACGTGCTCCACGGGGTGCATCGACATGCCCGCCCACGGGCCGACGTTGACGTTCCGATGGTGGACCTTGTGGGCCAGCTCGTAGAGCGGACGCCAGTGCAGCAGGCGGTGAACGGCGTAGAAGTGGAAGTCCCGGATCGCGGGGATCAGCACCATGAAGGCGATGAACCACACGGGGTTCGTGCGAAGGTCGACGAACGGGACGAACCCGTTGGCGAAGGCCCACAGGGTCACGACCTCGTAGGCGGTCCAGATCGGGACCCCGCTCGCGACGGTCCAGAAGACGTTGTCCGCGAGCTGGTTGTTGAACGTGAAGACCCTGCTCTTCTTCGCGAGCGGGCGCAGCGTGTACTTGGTATGGGTTCCCTGGACCTTGAAGACGTAGAACCACAGGTGCCAGGCGGTGAAGAGCACGACGGTGATGGCGAGGTTGCGGGCGAACACGAGCGCGATCCACCACACCTCGAACGACTGCATGCTGGCGAGCGACGGCGTGAGGTAGAACCAGGAAACCAGGGGGAACGCGAAGAAGAACGCGTTCCAGGGCCAGAGGTAGCCCGGCCAGCCGAAGAACCACCTGAGGATCGCGAGCGGGCGAAGCGGCCACGTCATGAAGAGCGGCTTCTCCATGATGTAGGGCGGTCGCCACTCACCGTTCGCATCGCGGGTACCGAGGGGCGAAGTCGTCATCGGGCGTCTCCCGTCTGGCGGCGCGCGGGCCGGGTGCCTCGCGCCGGCGCGTTGCTCCCCCGAATCCCCCCGCCCGGCTTGCAAGCGAGATGCACGCAAGCCCGCGGGGACGGCACGGGTCCTGGCCGGATTGCCGAACACCTTATCGAACCCGCGCGTGCACGACAAATCCGGACTCGACCGCTACCGGCGGCCCGATTCACTTGCGAAGACGGCGTGCGGGTTCGGTAAACTCCGCCGGTCTCGGACCGATGGACGCTCGATGGAGGTGCCGCCGCGAACCCCGTTCGCGGGATTCGCGGCTCGCCGGGAGAACGAAGTGGGGAGCACCACGCACGGGCATGGCTCGGACCCGATTGACGCATTCTTGTTTTCAAGAAGTTGCCTGCCATGAAGTTCGGAATGAGCCAGCCCGTGCGGCGCCGCGAGGATCCGCGGCTGCTGCGCGGCGAAGGATGCTTCATCGACGACCGGGCACCGTCCGGCGCCCTGCACGCGGTGGTTCTGCGGTCGCCCTTCGCCCACGCGCGGATGCGCAGCATCGATACCGCGGCGGCGCGCGCGGCACCCGGCGTGCGGGCCATCCTCACCCGCGCGGACCTCGACGCGGCCGGAGTGGCCGCGTTCGCCTGCATGGCGGCGCCCCCCGAGACCGACTGGGCCGGACTTCGGGACGGAGATGCGTTCCGCGAACGGCATCAGCCCGCCCTCGCCGGCGATCGCGTCCGCTTCGTCGGGGAGTGCGTCGCCTTCGTGGTCGCGGATACCCGCCGGCAGGCCCTCGACGCGAGCGAGCGGATCGAGGTCGACTACGAGCCTCTCCCCGCCGTCACCGCCTGCGACGAGGCGCCGGGCGGGCCGCCGGTCTGGGACGACGTCGCCGACAACGTGTCGTTCCGCTGGGAGATCGGGGATGCGGCGGCGACCGACGCCGCGTTCGCGGCGGCGCATCGGGTCGTGCGGCGGCGGATCGTCAACAGCCGCGCCCAGCTCTGTCCCCTGGAGGCCCGCGGGGTGGTCGTCGAGTACGACGGGGAGCGCTGGACCGTGCACGTCCCGACCCAGATGCCGCACGGCATCCGCCGGCAGCTCGCCGCAGCCCTCGGAGTCGAGGAAGCGCGTATCCGGGTGCTCGTCGAGGACGTGGGAGGCGGGTTCGGAGGCAAGAATTCCCTCTATCCCGAGCACGTCCTCGCCGCCCTTGCCGCCCGCGGCCTCGAAAACCCCGTCAAGTGGATCGCGGATCGATCCGAAGCGTTCCTCGGCGACGCCCACGGGCGCGATCTGGTGAGCCATGCGGAGCTTGCCCTCGACTCCGGGCACCGCATCCTCGGCCTGCGGATGCGGAACTTCGCGAACCTCGGCGCCTACACTGCGTCGCGGGGGGCGATCCCCCCCACCCTCGGCCCCCTGATGGCCTCGAACACCTACCGCATCCCCGCCGTGCACGCCGACGTCGCCGCCTGCTTCACCCACACCGTGCCCACCGATCCGTACCGGGGCGCCGGACGGCCCGAGGGCCTCTACGTGGTCGAGCGACTGATGGACGCGGCGGCCCGGGAGACGGGGCTCGGTCCGGTCGAGTTCCGGCGCCGGAACCTCATCCCGCCCGACGCCTTCCCCTACCAGTCCCCGACCGGCCTGCTCTACGACCCTTGCGAGTTCGCAGACGTGCTCGAGAGCGCCCTCGAACGGGCCGACGCGACCGGGTTTCCGGCCCGGCGCGAGGAAGCGGGGGCGGCCGGATTCCTTCGCGGGCTCGGCATCTCCAACTACGTCGAGCGCTGCGGCGGCGGGGCGGGACTCAGCGAACGCTCGGACCTCCTCGTGGACGCGGACGGGACGGTGACCCTGCTCATCGGCTCGATGTCGAACGGGCAGGGGCACGAGACGGCGTACAGTCAGCTCCTGAACGAGCATCTCGGCCTTCCATTCGAGAAGATCCGCATCGTCCAGGGGGACACCGACCGGGTCGTGAGCGGGACCGGGACCGGCGGGTCATGGTCCCTGCCGATGGGCGGGGGCGCGCTCGTGCGGGCCGTCGAGCGCCTCGTCGAGACCGCGAAGCCGATCGCGGCCGATGCGCTCGAAGCGGCCGCGGACGACGTCGAGTTCCGGGACGGCGCGTTCCGGGTGGCGGGGACGGACCTCGCGCTCTCGTTCGCCGATACCGCGACCCGGGCGGCGGCGGCCGGGCACGCGCGGTCGGACGGCTCTCCGGGGCTCGAGGCATTCGCCGTCTACGAGCCCGCGAACAACACCTACCCCTACGGGACGCACCTCTGCGAGGTCGAGGTGGACCCGGAGACGGGGGCCGTGCGCATCGTCGCGTACACCGCCGTCCACGACTTCGGGCGGGTCCTCAACCCGCTCCTCCTCGACGGCCAGGTGCATGGCGGCCTCGCCCAGGGTCTGGGGCAGGCTCTCCTCGAGCGGACCGTCTACGACCGGGAAGGGCAGCTCCTCAGCGGCTCGTTCATGGACTACTGCATCCCGCGGGCGGACGACCTGCCGGACTTCGCCTTCGAGCCGTGGGTCACTCCGTCGCCCGGGAACCCCCTCGACATCAAGGGCTGCGGCGAAGCGGGGGCGGCGGGGTCGCCGCCGGCCCTCATCAATGCGATCCTCGATGCCCTCGCGACGGCCGGCGTCACCGACTTCGACATGCCCGCGACCCCGGAGCGGGTATGGCGCGCAATCCGCGCCGCGCGGAGCGCATCAGGAGACTGACCTAAAGGCGCAGACGACGGCCGCCCACCCTTCGCGGGCGCGGCGCCGTTGCCGTCCCGGTCTGCCCGGAGCGGCTGTCTCAGGCGGCCTCGGCGCGAGCGGGGTGCTCTTCTCCGAGGTGGCTTCTCAAGATCCCGAGCATCCGGCGAAGGGGCTCGGCGGCGCCCCACAGGAGCTGGTCGCCGACCGAGAACGCGGTGAGGAACTCGCCGCCCATCGCGAGCTTGCGGATACGGCCGACCGCGACGTCGAGACGCCCGCTCACCGCGGCCGGGGTGAGCTCGGCGAGAGTCGCCTCGGGGGTGTTCTCGACGACCCGCACCCATTCGTGCGCCCCGCCGATGAGGGACTCGATCTCGTCGAGGGGCCGGTCTTCGCGGAGCTTGACGGTCACCGCGTGCGCGTGACAGCGCATCGAGCCGACCCGGACGCAGAGCCCGTCGACGGGCACCGGCACCTCGTTCCCGAGGATCTTGTTGCCCTCCTCGAACCCCTTCAGCTCCTCGCGGCTCCGGCCGCCGCCGATTGGACGGTCGATCCACGGCAGCAGGCTCGCCGCGAGGGGCGCGCCGAACCGGCTCCGGGGAAATCCGTCGTCCGCGAGGGCCGCACGCACGCTGCGGTCGACCGCGAGGGCCGACGAGGCGGGATCGCCCAGGGGCTCGCGGGCCGCGTCACCAATCGCCGCCATCTGGGCGGCGAGCTCGCGCATGTGGGCCGCCCCCGCCCCGGACGCGGCCTGGTAGGTCATGCTCGTCACCCACTCGACGAGCCCCGCCCGGAAAAGGCCCGCGAACGCCATCAACAGGATGCTGACGGTGCAGTTCGCGCCGCAGAAGTCGCGCCGGCCGCGGGCGAGTCCGCCGGCGATGACGTCCGCGTTCACCGGGTCGAGGACGAGCACCGTCCCGGGCTCCATCCGAAGGGCCGAGGCGGCGTCGATCCAGTACCCGTTCCAGCCCGCGGCCCGAAGCCGCGGGTGCACCTCGTGGGTGTAGTCCCCTCCCTGGCAGGTGACGATGACGTCGTGCCGCGCGAGCGCGCCGACGTCGAACGCGTCACCGAGGCGCCCGGAATCGAAGCCGAGGTCCGCCGGACCCGGACCGCCCGGCGACGAGGTCGAGTAGAACGAGGGCGCGAGACCCGTGAAATCGCCTTCCGCCTGCATCCGCTCGAGCAGCACCGAGCCGACCATTCCACGCCAGCCGACGAATCCGACGTCAAGCATGTTCGCCGCTCCTTCTCCTCTCGTCCCCGTTTCGGCCGCGCCGCCGCTCAGGCAGCTTCGAAGAGCCTTGCCGAGTCCGGACCAACGCCGACGTCCATGCCCAGGTCAGGCGGCTTCGAACAGACCGGCCGAGGCCCGGCCAACGCAATTCCGCATGGCCAATTCAAGCGGCTTCGAACAGACCGGCCGAGGCCCGGCCAACGCTGCCGCACATGGCCAGCTCAGGCGGCTTCGAACAGACCGGCCGCGCCCTGTCCCCCGCCGATGCACATCGTGACGACGCCGTAGCGCTTGCCGCGGTTGCGGAGCTCGCGGACCATGTGTCCGACGAGCCGCGACCCGGTCATCCCGAAGGGATGGCCGATGGAGATCGAGCCGCCGTCGACGTTGTAGATCTCGGGGTCGATCTCGAGCCGGTCCCGGCAGTACACGCACTGCGAGGCGAACGCCTCGTTGAGCTCCCAGAGGTCGACGTCGCCGATCCCGAGGCCGGCCCGCTCGAGCAGCTTCGGAACCGCGAACACCGGGCCGATGCCCATCTCGTCCGGCTCGCAGCCGGCGACCGTGAAGCCGCGGAAGAAGGCGAGCGGCTCGAGCCCGAGCTGCCGGGCCCGCTCCTCGCTCATCACGAGGGTCATCGAGGCGCCGTCGGAGAGCTGCGAGGCGTTGCCCGCGGTGACCGTCCCGTCCTCCTCGAACGCGGGCGGCAGGCCCGCAAGCCCTTCCGCGGTGGTGCTCGGGCGATTGCACTCGTCCCGGTCCACGACGCCGTCCTGCTCCTCGGACCCGCCCGTCTTGCGATCGGTCTTCAGCCACCGGACCGGCATCGGGTGGATCTCGTCCGCGAACCGGCCCGCTTCCTGCGCGCGCGCGGTGCGCCGCTGGCTCTCGAGGGCATACTCGTCCTGGTACTCGCGGCTCAACTGGTAGCGCCGGGCCACCACCTCCGCGGTGTTGCCCATCGCCATGTAGATGTCCGGCTTCTTCTCGAGGAGGGCCGGGTTCTTGGAGATCTCGCCGCAGTTGGCGCGCTGATGGGCCGTGATCGACTCGACCCCGCCGGCCATGATCACGTCGGCGAAGCCGCTCGCCACCTGAGTCGCGGCGGTCGCGATGGTGTTGAGCCCGGAGGAGCAGAAGCGGTTCACCGAAGAGCCGGGCACGCTCACCGGAAGCCGGGAGAGGGCGACCGCGAGCCGCCCGATGTTGCCGGTCTGTTCGCCGGTCTGGTCCGCGCACCCGACGATGCAGTCATCCACCTCCCCGGGGGGGAGGGACGGATTGCGCTCGAGCAGCCCGTCGATGAGATGAGCGACCATGTCGTCGGGACGGGTGAGGTTGAAAGTGCCGCGGAAGGACTTGGCAAGTCCGGTCCGGATACTGTCGACGATGACGGCATCGCGCATGTATCGTATCCCCCAGGTTGCGTGACGGAAATGCCCACGGCCATGCAGGCGACTGCGGGCACCGGGAACTCGGCCGGCGATTTTAGCGTTACGCCGGAATCAAGGCTACCGCGGCGCGCCCGGCCGCGGACGGCTCCGGTGCCCCGTCGACCGGATTCGCCCGAACCCGGGTACGAACCGGTGCGCGGACCGGCGTCCGGTGCCGGGCCCGTTCGACGCGGAATCGGCGCGGCGCTCACCCGCGGCGCGGGCCGGCCGTCGTGAGCCTGCCGGTTCTCCTCGCGGGCGTCCTGATTGCGGCGGCCGGGGTCGGCTGCCTCGCGTTTCCGGCTCGATTCGTCGCGCTCGGGAGGAGCCTGCTCGCGCACCGCAGTGCGCAATGGGTCGCGGGGGGGGGGTGCGCCTCGGGCTCGGCGCCCTCGTTCTCGCCGGCTCGGGGGCGACCGCGCATCCCGCCGCGGTCGCGGCCTTCGGCGCCCTGCTCGCGGCGGCGGGCGCGGTCCTCGTCCTGCTCCCCCGCCCGCGCTTCGAGGCGCTCGCCCGCTGGGGTCTCGCGCTCTCGCCCGGCGCCATCCGGCTCGCTTCGCTCGCCGCGATCGCCCTCGGCGGCTGGCTCGCGTACGCCGCGGCCGGCTCCCCCGCCTGACCGGATCGCTTCGGTTCCCGGCCCCCCGGTCTCAGTCCGCCGACTCGCGGCGCAGCAGCGGGTCCTCGAGCGGCACGGTGATGTCGGCATGGATGTGCTGGGTGACCTCCGCGTCGTCCGGAACGTTGGTCTGGACGATGTTGCGCCCGAGCGGCGCGATGGTGGGAATCCGGTCCTCCGCGAGAGGCTCGAGAGCCCGCCGGCGGGCCATCGCCGCTTCGATGTACGGGGCGAGCTCCGCCTGCTTGCGCGCCTCGCGCTCGGCCTCGTGCGCGTGGAAACCGGGCATCACCCGCGATGCGAAGAGCTCGAGCGACGCGCAGATGTCCTCGTGCCGGTTGCGCCCGCCCTGCTGGATGAAGATGACCTGGTCGACCCCCGCCGCCTCGAACTTTCCGAGGTGCTCCGTGAGCTCGTCCGGGGTCCCGATCCCGGATCCGGAGCCCACTTCCGGCAGCTTGTCGCGGGCCTCCTCGAAACGCTCCCACACGTTCGTGCGGCCCGGGCGGTGGTTGCCGAACACGTAGTAGTGCCCGAGGGAGTAGCCGAAGAAGCGGAACCCGTCCATGCCGCGGTGCTTCGCCTCCTGCGGATCCTCATGGCAGGAGAAGCCGGTCACCATCGCGATGTTGGCGTTCACCGCGTGACCGATGGGCACGCACTCCTCGGACTTGACGATCTCGTAGTACTCCTTCGCCCAGCGTCCCGCGTCTTCGGGGTCGATGAACGCGAAGGTGAGCGCGCCGATCCCGGCCCGCGCGGCCATGTGGATGGTCTCGCGCTTCGAGCACGCGACCCAGATGGGGGGATGGGGCTTCTGGAGCGGCTTCGGAACGACGTTTCGGCACGGCATGGAGAAGTACCGGCCGTCGAACCCCGGATAAGGCTCCATCACCATCATGCTCGCCGTCTGCGCGACCGCCTCCGCCCACATCTCGCGCTTCTCCTCGGGGTCGACCCCGAACCCTTCGAGCTCGGTCCGGGAGGCCGACTCGCCGGTCCCCCAGTCGACCCGCCCGTCGGAAACGATGTCGAGGGTCGCGATGCGCTCCGCGACCCGGGCCGGGTGGTTGTAGCCGGGCGGGGCGAGCACGACCCCGTGCCCGAGGCGGATGCGGCTCGTGTTGCGCGAGCAGGCGCCGAGGAACACCTCCGGGGCGGACGAGTGCGCGTACTCCTCGAGAAAGTGATGCTCGACCTCCCACACGTAGTCGATGCCGAGCCGATCGGCAAGCTCGACCTGCTCGATCGCCTCGTGGAACAGGCGGCGCTCGGCATTCTCGGTCCATGGCCGGGGAAGCTGGTGTTCGTAAAGGAGTCCGAATTTCATCGTGCGTCGCGTTCCTGTCCTGGTGCGCATGTCTCACCGATATCCTGCCGCGGACCCCGATCGGCAAGAAATGCGCGTCGGCGCCGGGCGGGGCACGTTACCATAGCCGCCGCGGCTCCCCGCCGCTTCGTGCCGCGTCGCGTCGCGGCGTGTTCTTCCTCGCCCCGGATACCGAACCGAGGTGCATCCGGCCCCGTTGCCACCGCCCCGGCGGGTCGCGCTTCGGTCAGGAGAGGCTACGCGGCTGCGCGGGGGTCCAGCCGAGCCGGCCGATGAACGGAAGCTTGATCGCGGGCGGCCACACGTGGGCGCCGAACACCATTCCGAGAAGGTTGACCTCGACACCTTCCGCCGGCCCGACGATGATGCCCACGAGGCCGTTGATCGATGCCTGCACCCCGCCGCCCGGCGAGGCGGCGAACCGGCCGCCCTCGAGATAGTCCTTGCCGATCGCGGTCGGCGGCAGGTCGAGCCCGAGCTCGGGCACCGCGCGGCCGAGGAAGGCGGTGAACGTGTTGGAGTTCGGGCCCGGCCACACCCGGTAGCGCTCCGCGTAGGGATAGGAACGAGCCGCCCGGTCGAGGCGCTCGATGAGAGTATCCACCCCGTCCCCCCGCACGTCGGCGAGCAGCTCCGGGGCCCGGCCGAACCAGCGGGCGTCGGCCGCGCGCCGATGGATGGTGAGCGACGTTCCGCCCCAACGAAGACGCCAGCCGATCACCTCGTACACGGTGAAGGCGGGTGCGTCGCGCGGCTTGACGGCCACCCATGAATGCACGCCGAAGTAGCCACGCCACCCCCAGGCGCGCGCCGCGTACACCTGCACCACCGCTTCGGTGACGACCGCCGGATCAGGAGCGAGTCCGACCGGCTCGCGGCTCGCGGTGCGCCAATCGGCGGCGGTCCACGCGATCCACGCTCCGTGAACCCCGAGGAGTCCCGCGAATCCCGCCGAGATCCCGAGCATCACTCGCTTTCGGCGAGTCATCCGCGGGCGGACTGCGGTCCGGGAGAGCCGCACCGGTCTCCGGCGGCCCGCGCCGAGGCAAAGCGACGCGTGGCCCGGCCGGAGGAAGGGCCCGGCGGGGCACCTTCGGAGGTGGAGCGCGCGGGCGCGCGCGGACCGGCCGGCGGCGTCCCCGGGTGCGGAGCAACTTCCGCGCCCCGATGGATCGGCCCGGGGATCGGCCCAGGGATCGACATAGCTCGCTCCGATTGCGTCCGCGCGAACGCCGCGCGCTCGAACATGCTAACGTCAAGCGGCGGCGACATGCCGGTTCGCAGATTCGGGTGCCGACGTTCGCCCTTCCTGGCGAGGCGCCGCGCGGTCGTCTCCGGCCGAGCCCCGTCCGGCCGGCAGGAGCCCGCCGTCGAAGGCCCGCGGGCGCGGGTATCCGGCCGAGGAGGCGCTTCTCGGCGATGCAGATGCAAGCTGGGAGAGACCCCATGATCGAGAAGCGACGCTTCGGCCGTACCGGGCACATGAGCACGGTGACCCTGTTCGGAGCGGCGGCGCTCAAGAACGCGACCCAGGCGCAGGCCGACCGCGCCCTCGACGTTCTGCTCGAGCACGGGGTGAACCACATCGACACGGCGGCCCGGTACGGCGACGCGGAGCTTCGGATCGGGCCGTGGATGCGCGAGCACCGCCAGGACTTCTTCCTCGCGACCAAGACCGGCGAACGCACCTACGCGCAGGCGCGCGACGGCATCCGCCGCTCCCTCGACCGCCTTCGGGTGGACTCGGTCGACCTCCTTCAGCTCCATTCGCTCGCCCACCCCGGCGACTGGGAGGTCGCGATGGGGCCGGGCGGCGCCCTCGAGGCGGCGATCGACGCGCGGGCCGAGGGGCTGGTTCGTTTCATCGGGGTGACCGGCCACGGCTGGACGATCGCCTCGATGCACCGCCGAAGCCTCGAGCGATTCGACTTCGACTCGGTGCTGATGCCCTGGAACTTCGTCATGCACGAGAACGAACGCTACCGCGACGAATTCGAGGCGGTGTGCGCGCTCTGCGAGGAACGCGACGTGGCGGTGCAGACGATCAAGTCGATCGCGCGCGGGCCGTGGGCCACCACCGCGCCCGACCGCAACACCTGGTATCAGCCCTTCGAGACCAGGGCGGACATCGACCGCGCCGTCCACTGGGTGCTCGCGAAGCCCCGGGTGTTCCTCAACACGGTGGGCGACCTGGACCTGCTGCCGGCCGTGCTCGACGCGGCCGGCCGGTTCGAGGCGTCTCCCGGCGACGAAGCGCTGCGCACGATGGTCGAGGAGAGGCGGGCGACGGCGCTCTTCGGCATCGGTACCTGAAGTCGGGCTCCGGCCCGGCAAGCCGCCCCACCCGGTCGAGCCGGGGTTGCGGCCCGTCAGCGCCCCGACGGCGCCCAGCCGTAGACCCGCTGCAGGGCGCCGCCCATGAGCTCCGCACGCTCGCCGTCGGTGAGATGCTCGGTGCGGACAAACGGCGCCACCCCCTCTTCGTAGGTCAGCAGATTGACCGCACGGGTCCAGTCCGTGCCCCACAGGCACCTCCCGATGCCGAACCCGTCGAAGATGCGGCGCAAGGGGTCCCAGATGTCGGGATAGGGAAACGGCTCGTGCGAGAGCGTGCACGCGCCCGAGATCTTCACCCTCACGTTCTCGTGCGGGGCGAGGGAGAGGAGCTGCGGCAGATCGGCGAAGGGCGCAGGCGGCGCGGGGGGCTCGAATGGCTGGCGCAGCCCGAGATGATCGATGACCAGCACCGTGTCGGGGTGGGCGCGCGCGAGTCGCCCGGCCTCGCCGAGGAGACCCCAGCAGAGCAGGTTGACGGGGAGCGAGTGGCGGGCTGCCGCCTCGAGAACCCGGCCGATGCCGGGATGGTCCGGGTCGATCGATGCCCCGTGGGCCATCATGATTCGGATGGCCACCGTCCCGTCCCGGGCCGCCCAGTCCGCGATCGACTCGGCCACCGCGGGGTCGGTCGGGTCCACGGGCTTGACGAGCCCGAAGCGTCCCGGGTGGGCGGCATGGACCTCGAGCGCGTAGCTCGCGTCGAAGCGATACATCGCGTACGGGGACACGAGCAGCGCCCCGTCCACCCCGGCCGCGTCCATCGCGGCGACCATGTCGTCACCGGTCACCTCCGGTGGACCGGCGAGAACGCCGGCCCAGGGGCGTCCGGGGCGGTCCCGCTCGTAGGCATGAACCTGCGAGTCAATCACGAGCATTGCATTCTCCCTTCCTGCCGGCCGTTCTCCCGGCCGTGGCCAGCGCACTTCGGGCGCGGCGAACCCGTCCGGCAGGTCGGGCGCCGGCACTCGGCTGCATCGGGTCCGGGCGTCTATTCTTCCGCTCGATACTCGATGCCCTCGGCGTCGAGGAGCCGGCGGATGACCGCCGCGTGCACCGCAAGTCCGGTGTTCAGGAACTGGTGCTCGACCTGTCCGGCCCGCCCGTCCGGCACCGGGGGACGGAATCCGAGCGCATGGTGCATGGTATGGGACTGGACCCCCCACACCACGGCGTCCGCATCGAACAGCGGCCCGCCGAGCTGTCCGAGGAGGCTCGGGGTCGAGGTCTCGATGAATGCGCTCGGCTCACCGTCCCCGCTCCCGGGCGCCCGGGTGTTGACCACCCGGGTGAACATGCCCTCCAGGGGAAAGAGGGGCAGCGGCACCGAGCCCGCGGGCAGGTTGAACGTGTTCGCCTTCTCGTCGAAGACCGGTTCGATGCGGTGCAGCGGGAACCCGAGCTTGCAAAGGCTCCGGCCCGGCCCATCGACGCGCGACGGATCCCTCCATACCGGATAGCGCTCGACGGACGCGGGATCGAAGGGCTCGAGACGCCCGAGCGCAAGGTCCGCCGCGGGCATCACGCGCGCCTCGACGAGCCGCGCGCCGTCGATGCCCCACCATACCGAGTGATTGCGCACCGAAGCCTCGGCCGGTTTCTGAAGCGTAGGCACTCCCCTCCTGCGAAAGCGCCGGTCGGCGGCGATGTCACGATGAAACTCGACCACGTTGCCCCGGTACCCGGCATGGCGCAGGGCACTCTCCTGGTGCGCACGCACGAGCTCGAGCAGATGACCTGCGGTGAGGATCCACCCCTCGCGGTTCACGACCACGCAGGCGCCGATGGCTCCGGTGCACGCGCCCTGCGCCGTGCGGCTCGAGATCACCATTGGCCGGGTGAATCCGGCGGCGATGGGAACTGCCTTGCTGAACACCGGCTCTACTCCGTCTGCGGCCGCGGTGAAGGACGCGGCCATCCCGGGGCTCGGACAATCGTGCCGCCGCGTCAGCATAACCCGGCGGGTCGTGAACACTGGCCCAAGCGTGGGGTACGGCGACCAGGACTTGGCTACCGACGAGTCCGAACCGGTTCCCGCATCGCGGTTCGCGACCCGAAGGGAATCGATACCGCTCTGTTGCAAATTCTGATCGAAGCGGTGAACTTGTGCCTCGTCCGCGCGCCCACCCCAGGAGTTGATGCTGGACTTCGACGCGACCGATGACCCGGTGCACGGTCACCAGCCGGGTCGATTCTTTCACGGGTACTACGATAGCTACTGCTACTTGCCGTTGTACGTGTTCTGCGCTCAGCAGTTGCTGGTGGCCTACCTTCGGCCCTCGAACATCGATGGGTCGCGGCACGCGTGGGCGATATTGTCGTTGCTGGTCAAACGGCCGCGCCAGGCATGGCCTTCGGTTCGTATCGTGTTTCGGGGTGACTCGGGGTTCTGCCGGCACCGGATGTTCGATTGGTGCGAGCGAAACGACGTTCACTACATCGTGGGCCTTGCGCGTAATCGGGTGCTCGAACGCGAGGTTGAGGTGGCGTGCGAGGTCGCCAAGGATGGATTCGAGGCGACGGGCGTGAAGAGCCGGGTGTTCAGCGAGTTCGACTACGCTGCGGGCACTTGGCGCCGGAGCCGACGGGTCATCGCGCGAATCGAGCACGGTCCCAAGAGGAGAAATCCGCGCTTCATCGTGACCAATCTGCACGGCGAAGCAAGGCGGTTGTACGAGAAGCTGTACTGTCAGCGTGGGGACATGGAGAACCGGCTGAAGGAGCAGCAACTTGGCCTGTTCGCCGACCGGACCTCGAGCTCGAAGTGGTGGACGAATCAATACCGGGTGCTGCTCGCGGCGCTTGCCTACACACTGCTCGAGACGATGCGCCGCACCGCTCTTGAGGGGACGAAACTTGCGCGCGCCCAATGCCACACGCTGCGCCTTCGCCTCCTTCGCATCGGCGCGGTGGTGACCCGCAATACCCGCACCATCACGGTGCGGCTGTCCAGCGCCTGCCCCGACCAGGGCGTCTTCCGACTGCTCGTACAACGGCTCACCGCCGGATAACCGCGAACTCCTGCGCGGCCAACCCCCGAGAACGAACCCCGAGCCCGACTCGGAGCGCCACCCTACCCTTGGTTGTACCGTGACGGCTCGAAATACCTCCACCGACCCGTGTGAACGACTCCCACCGGCCCGTCAGCCCCGTCACTGCGCGTTACTCGCACCGCAAACTCTCCGGGGAAAGCCAAATATCGCCCGGAAAGAAATCGATCTCGTCCTTCATGCAGGATGCGGGTTAGTGAAGACCGGAAACGGGGGGGCGGCAGCCCCGCAAGACGCATCTGAGAGGATTCAACGCATGAGCGAGACGGAACGATACGGAAAATGGGAGGCGATCGAATTCATCGACCGGGGAGGACAAGGCAGGGTCTACAGGGTGCGCGATGTTTCCGGGAGCCAGATCGGAACGCTCTGGCACAGGGACCTCGAAAATGCCATCGCGACCTTCTCCGCCATCAGCGGGGACACGGAGCGCCAAAAGGCAACCGCGCAATTTGCCGATGCAATCCGGGCGGTCGTGCGTGAATCCAGAGCGCCGATTGGTGCCCTCAAGGTACTGCTTGGGGTTAACCCGATCGTGTGGACGGTTGAGGGCTGTCGTCACCCGCACTGAGGGGAACGACAGCGGATGGAAGGGAATCTTTTTCGGAGACCGGTGTTGGGGGTCCCCTCCGAGGGTGTTTGTGGATCTCCGGCTGATCGATCCGCAAGGGCTCGAG
>MKWU01002988.1_pt1 | contig 23398 bp, 14 predicted proteins | sample 809101 | NCBI WGS metagenome assembly MKWU01 (sample SAMN05860141, study PRJNA318959) | sponge metagenome | host: Aplysina aerophoba | place: Slovenia: Piran, Adriatic Sea, Gulf of Piran | collected 2013-05-07 | reverse complement strand
CGGGCCTCTACACGGGCATGCTCATCTGCGGCGCGATCGGCTCGGGGGAGACCTCGGCCTGCATGCGCCCGTTCGCCCGCCAGCTCCTGAGCTGGCAGGCCGAGGTCTCGCGAAAGCGCATCGCCGGCCTCGTGCTGGAGGTCAAGGGCGACTTCTGCGAGCAGGTGCGCGGCATCCTGGAGGACGCCGGGCGAGCCGACGACTACGTCGAGCTGGGCATCGGCGGGCGCTGGCGCTGGAACCCGCTGGGCGACGACCAACTCGACTCCTACTCGCTCGCCTACACGATCGCGAGCCTCATCAACCAGCTCTTCGGGCGCTCGAAGGAGCCGTTCTGGCAGCAGGCGTACGTCAATCTCGTGCGCTGGATCATCGAGCTGCACCGGATGGCCCCGGCGCGCTGGGTGACGCTGCGGGACGTCTACCGCTGCACGCTCGACCCGGAGCGGATCGAGGCGAAGATCGCCGAGGTCGAGGCGCTGGTCGAGCCGCCGGCGACGGTCCGGGTGCGGATGGCGGACGTGGCGCCGCACGGCGATGAGCTGGCGGCCTGGTCGTGGCGGACGGAGGCCGGCGGAATCCTCCGGATGTCCGACGACGCGGCGCTCCGCGAGCAGCTGGCGAAGCTCAAGGTTCCGTTCGAGATGGACCGGCGGGCGCCCGTGGACCCGGCGCGCCCGGAGCGTCTCGACGCGGTCAAGCGCTGGTACGCGCAGGACTGGCTGACCATCGACGCGAAGCTGCGCTCCAGCATCATCGAGGGCCTCAGCGTCTTCCTATCGGTCTTCGACCTGCCCGATGTCGCGGCGACGTTCTGCCCGCCGAAGCCGGCGGCCGAAGCGGCAGCGGCGCCGGACGAGCCGCCGGCCTCGGCCGCCGACACGGCGGCCGTCGCCAGGCCCCTCCCGCCGCTCGACCGGGTGATCGACGACGGGAAGGTGCTGTGCCTGAACATGGCCGCCGGCACGAACCCGGCCCTCGCCCGCGCCGTCGGCGTGCTGCTCAAGCAGGCGTGGCTCCAGACGCTGCTCCGGCGCCCGGCCGAGATGCAGCGGCGTCCGGAACGGGTCTTCCGGCCGGCGATGTTCCTCTGCGACGAGTACCAGACGTTCGCCACGGTCGGCGAGGACGACCCGGCCGGCGACGAGAAGATGTTCGCGCTGACGCGCCAGTCGCGGCTGATCCCCATCGTTGCGACGCAGTCGATCTCGTCGCTGCGCGCCGTGCTCGGCCAGTCCGAGGCGTGGCGGGCGCTGCTCCAGACGCTCAGGACCCGCGTCTTCCTGTCGCTGGCGGACGACTCGTCGGCGCAGATCGCGAGCACCCTGTGCGGCCAGGTGGCCCGCATGAAGGCGTCCTACACGGTCTCGGTGCAGACGCAGCGGGCCGGCGCGTCGCTGCTGTCCGGCTCGGCCGGCGGCGGCACGGGCAGCGTCGGGGCGAGCAAGGCGTTCAGCGAGCGCCGCGAGCCGCTGTTCCATCCGCGCGACTTCGCGCTGCTCGGCAACTGCCAGGCCATCGTCATGCCGTACGACGGGAAGCGCTCGCTGGACGCGCGGCGCTGCTACCTCAAGCCGGACTTCCTGCCGCGGGAGCGTCCCTACTGGCGCGCCCGCGAGGCCGGAGACCTGTAGATGGAGCTGACCATCGCGGACCTGAAGCCGTTCCTGCCGGGACTCGAGGCCGTGCTCGACGACGAGGCCGTCTCCGAGGTGATGGTCAACGGGCCAGCTGCGGTCTTCGTCGAGCGCGCCGGCCGGCTGGCTGCCTTAGACGCCCCGGCGCTGACGGCCGAGGCGGTGGCGCGGGCTGCGATCCAGATCGCGCGCCCGCTGGGTGAGGACCCGGCCACCGACCCGATCATCGACGCGCGGTTGGCCGACGGGTCGCGCGTGGCGGTGTGCAGCCCGCCCGCGGCCCCGGCGACGGCGATCACGATCCGCCGCTTCGGCGGCCGGGCGTTCACCATCGACGAGCTGACCGCGTGCGGCTCGTTGCCTGCGGCGGTGGTCCAGGAGACCGCGGCCGTGCTGGGCGCCGAGCGCAATGTGCTGATCTCGGGCGGCACCGGCTCCGGCAAGACGACGCTGCTGAACGCCCTGGTGTCGCTGCTGCCGGCCGAGGGCCGCGTCATCTCGATTGAGGACACGCTGGAGCTGCGACTGCGGCGGTCCAACGGCCTGCGCTTCGAGGCGCGCGGGCTCGCCGGGCGCGGCGTGAGCATCCGGGACCTGGTGCGCCACGCGCTGCGGCACCGGCCCGATCACATCGTCGTCGGCGAGGTGCGCGGCGCCGAGGCGGCCGATCTCCTGCAGGCGCTCAACACCGGGCACGGCGGCAGCCTCGCCACCGTCCACGCCAACAACGCCGAGGCGGCGCTCTCGCGCCTGGCGACCTGCGCCATGCAGGCGAGCGACGCGCTGCCGTGGGGCGTGGTCTGCCGGGGCGTGGTCGACGGCATAGAGGCGGTCATTCACCAGACGCGGACGCCCGAAGGGATCCGCCGAGTGGACCAGATGGTGCGCGTGCGGGACTACGACGCGCAGGACAACCGCTGGGGCATCGAGCCGGTCTGGCCGGGGGCGGCGGGGGGCCGGGGCGGCCGGGCGCGCGGGGGGGGGGGCGGGGCGGGGGAGGCGGGCGGGCCGCCCGCCGGCGAAGCGGCGAAGCGGACGGCGGCGGAGGCGGTGACGAATGGAAGGAACGGAGGTACAGGGATGAGCGAACGAGACGAGAGCGGCGGGGAGGAGCGGGCGCCCGTCCGGGTGGCGACCCGCGAGCAGTTCGACGAGGCCATCGAGGAGCTGTTCCGGACGGGGCAGCCCATCGAGGCCCCGTCGCTGGAGGACCTGGCGGCCTGGGACGTCGACCTCGAGGACGAGGCGGGCGGCATCGAGGTGGCGTGATGGGCAAGCTGCAAGAGAAGGCCGCGGAGTACCACGAGGAGTTCGCCGCCCGCATCATCAAGGCCCTCGAAGCGGGGACCGCCCCGTGGCAGAAGCCGTGGAAGCCCGGAGAGCGGATCCTCCCGCACAACTTCGCCAGCGGGCGCGACTACCGCGGCGGCAACGCGCTGTACCTCGCCCTGAACGGGCTGGAGCGCGGCTACGCCGACCCGCGCTGGGGCGGCTACCGCCAGATCCAGGAGGCCGGCGGGCACGTCCGCAAGGGCGAGAAGGGCACGCCCATCATGTACGTCGACTTCCGCCAGCGGCGCACGGCCCGCGACGAGCAGGGCAAACCCATCCGGGACGAGGAGGGGCGGCCGAAGCTGGAGTGGGTCCAGCGGGATCGGCCGCTCGTCAAGCTCCACCACGTCTTCAACGTCGAGCAGACCGAGGGCTTGCAGCTCCGACCGCTCCAGGCCGCGCCGGGGCCGGAATGGGAAGGCCACGAGCGGGCCGAGGCGCTGATCCAGGCCAGCGGCGTCCGCGTGGATCACGTGGCCGGCGACCGCGCCTACTACAGCCTCAAGGCCGACCGGGTGGTGCTTCCGGAGCGGAGCCAGTTCCCGTCGCAGGACGCCTACACGCACACGGCGCTGCACGAGCTGGGCCACGCCACCGGGCACCCGGACCGGCTGAACCGGCCGACCCTCGTGAACCACAGGGGCTTCGGCACCGAGACCTACGCCCGCGAGGAGCTGCGGGCGGAGATCGCCGCGATGATGACCGGCGAGCAGCTCGGCGTCGGCCACGAGCCGCGGCACGGGACGGCCTACGTCAGCTCGTGGATCAAGGCGCTGGAGAACGACCCTCGCGAGATCCGGGCCGCCGCGGTCGACGCGCAGCGGATCTCGGACTGGCTGCTCTCCCGCGAGCGCGAGCGGAGCCTCGGCGACGAGAAGGCGGAGCCCGAACGGCCCGAGGGCGCCGCCGGCCGGACGCCCGAGCGGGATCCGGAGCGCGAGCCGGAACGGCCGGAGCAGCCGGCCCCGGAGGCGGGCGGCGCTCCGGCAGCGGCGCACGACGCCGCGATGCGGGTCCCGGACCGGCCGGCGCAGGGTATCGACCCCACGGCCGCGAGCGCGGCTGCTGCGCCCGATGCGCCGGCCATGTCCGAGGAGCTGAAGGCGGTGCTCCGGGACATGGGCGCGGCCGGATACCGGGCGGGATACGAGGCGTCGCTCAGCCGCCTGCACAGCGATCCCCACGACAGCGCACGGGTCCACTTTCCGGGCGCGGCCGGACTGCAGATCCGGTTCGTGCTGGAACAGGTGCACGGCGACGGGTACATGCGCGGCATGCACGACCACCAGCGCGGCTTCCACGAGGAGGCGGTCTGGAAGGACGCGGGGCGGGTGTCGCCCGAGGCGATCCTCCGCGTCCAGCCGGAGCTGAAGACGGCGCTGCGGGAGATCGGCGCCGCGGGCTACGACCGCGGGTACGGCGACGCGGCGGCGGGGCGCGGCAAGGCGCCCGGCTGGCCCCCGCGCAGTCCGTCGGATCGCGGGCCGGGGGACGCCGTGCAATATCTGCAATCCGACGCGGCGGCCAGGGCATACGCCCGCGGATTCGACGACCGCATCCGCGGAGCGAGCCGGGCCGACGCCGCCGGCCGGCGCCTGCAGGTGGACTACGTCAAGGAGGTGACGGCCATCGGCGAGGACCAGCAGGCGGCGCTGCGCTACGGCCCGCGCCGCGGGAGCGCCCGCGCCGCGGAACGCTCGCCGCACGCGGCCGCCGGAGACCGTGACCGCGACACGATGCCAAGCCGGTGACGGCGTGAGACGGCCAGCGTGCGATCGCGATGTTGGCCCGGAGTTTGCTCTATCCCTCCTGAACGATGCCAGTGACCACGATTCAGGAGGTAGCGCGATGACGAAGCGACCGGACGTGTACACGACCCTCGGGCAGGAATGCGGGTGCTGCGGGCACCGGCACGAGACGGTAGGCGAGGCGGGACGGTGCCTGAAGGACTACAAGCGGCGGGGCTTCTCCGACCGCATGGTGGTGGCCGTCGCCGCCGACGCGCCCTGGCCGCCGGCCGAGGGCCGCTATCTGAACGACGCCGAGATCGAGGAACTCTACGGCGGGGCGGATGATGTGGCGCGACGCCGGAAGTGAACGGGACGGGCCGCGCGGGGTGGCGCGGCTCGTCGGCGAGAGCGGGCCGATGCGCGAGCTGAAGGCGCTGATCCCCCGCGTCGCCACGTCGCCCTTCCCGGTGGTGATCGAGGGCGAGACCGGCACTGGCAAGGAGCTGATCGCCCGCGCTCTCCACGAGGAAGGGCCTCGCCGCGGGGCGGTCTTCGTGCCGGTCAACTGCGCCGTGCTCGGCGACGAGCTGTTCGAGTCCGAGCTGTTCGGTCACGCGAGGGGCGCGTTCACCGGCGCGGCGCAGGAGCGCAAGGGGCTGCTGGAGCTGTCTTCCGGCGGCACGGTCTTCCTCGACGAGGTGGCCGAGCTGACGCCGCGCGCGCAGGCGAAGCTGCTCCGGGTCCTGCAGGACGGCGAGATCCGCCGCCTCGGCGAGAACCGCACCCAGCGGCTCGGCCCGCCGGGCGGGGGCCGCCCCCACCCGCCGCCCGGCGGCCGGGCGGGGCCCGGGCCGCTGCCGCAAGGACTTGCTCTACCGCCTCGGCGTCGTCGGGCTCACCGCCCCGCCGCTGCGCGAGCGCGGGCCGGACGTCGCCCGGCTCGCCGACCACTGCTGGAAAGAGATCGCGGCTGCGGCCGGCAGCCGCGCGACCCTGGAGCGGGAGACGGTGACCGCGCTTGCGGCGCACTCCTGGCCGGGCAACGTCCGCGAGCTGCAGAACGTGCTCGCCAACCTCACGGTCACCGGCCCCCGCTACGGCCCCGTCGGCCCCGACGCGCTGCCGTCCGCCTTCCGGCGAACGGTCGCCGCCGAGCGGCGGCCGACGCTGGCCGAGGCGCGCGAGGACCTCGAACGCGCGATGGTGCGCGACGCCTTGGGGCGGCACCGCAGCGTCGCCCGTGCCGCCGGCGAGCTGGGCGTCACCCGCCAGGGGCTCTCGAAGCTGATGGCACGCCTCGATATCGACCGGTTCAATCCGGGCCGCGACCGCTCGGCCCAGATGCCCTCCCGGTAGCCCGCGCCGGCCCGCCGCGGCCGGTGCGTCGCAGGAACTGCGACGCCGACACCCTTCCTGGAAGGAACAATTTGCCGGGAGCGACCCCGCGCGATGGGTGTGACGGAGGAACGCCCATTGCGCCGCGAAACCGCAGGTTTCGGGGGGGTCGCTCCCGGCACTACGGGCGGCGCAATTCCGGGCCGCCCGCTCTTCCCGCGGGACGCGATCAGCCCAACAGACGCGGGGCGTTCCGGCAGCGAGGCCCGGCGGGCGGGATGTGATTTCGGGTGTGACAAGGGGCCATCGTCCCAATCACACGCCGGCGCGGCGAAATCGGGGCCGTTCGGGCTTGCGGTTCCGGCAACACGCACGACGCGGGATGCGGCGCGCCGGTCTGGCGGCCGGGCGCTCGGCCTCACCGATCCGGCGGCGTCGCCATGCGGTAGCCGACGCCGCGCTCGGTGAGGATGTAGACGGGCTTGGCGGCGGCGTCGCCGAGCTTGCCGCGCAGGCGCCGGACGAACGCGCGCACCAGCTTCGGGTCGACGTGTCTACGGTGCCAGACGAGGCGCGCCAGATCGTGGTAGGAGCACACGCCGCCGGCGTTGCGGGCGAGCGCGCACAGGAGGTCGTGCTCGGTGGCGGTGAGGCCCAGTTCGCGACCGGCGAGGGTGGCGCGGCGGCCGCGGTAGTCGATGGCCAGCTCGCCGAGCGCGAACGCGGCCGGCCCCGCCCGCCGCCGCAGCGCGGCGCGCACCCGCGCCGTCAGCTCGGTCGCCGAGAACGGCTTGACCAGGTAGTCGTCGGCGCCGGCGTCGAGCGCCCGCGCGATCGTCTCGTCGCGGCCGTAGGCGGAGATGAAGATGACCGGCAGCTCGGCGAGCGCGGGCACCTCGGCCATGAGCGCGACGCCGTCGCTGCCGGGCAGCACGAGGTCGAGCAGCACCAGCGCCGGCCGCTCGGCGTCGAGGATGCGGGCGAGGTCCCGGAAGTTGCCCGTGGCCATCGTGTCGAATCCGGCCCCGTCGAGGGCCTCGCGCGCGAAGCGCAGCGTCCGCGGGTCGTCGTCGACGACGAGTATGCGGGCGCGGCCGCCGGCGGCGGGTGTGCGGGCGCCGGCCGTCGGCGTCGCCGCCGAGTCGTCGTCTGCGACCGGCAGGGTGAAGGCGACAAGCGTTCCGGTGCCGGGTCCCGCGCTCTCGGCGCGGATGCGACCGCCATGCGCCTCGACGATGCCCTTGCAGATGGCGAGCCCGAGACCGCGGCCGGAGGAGCCTGCGCCCGGGGCGCGTCCGGCGTACTTGCGGAAAAGGTTCGGCAGCTCCTCCGGGGCGACGCCGTGGCCCTCGTCGGCAACCGACAGCTCGACGTGTCCGCCGTCGAGCGTGGCGGTCACCCGGATCGGCGACGGCGGCGCGTGGCGGGCGGCGTTGGCGAGCAGGTTGCCGAGCACCTGGACGACGCGGGCGCGGTCGGCCATCACGCGCGGCAGGTCCGCCGGCAGATCGATGGCCACGTCGTGGCCGGTGCCCCCGGCCAGGAACGCGCCGCGCGCCGCGTCGATGAGCGCGCCCGCGTCGGACGGCTCGGCATCGACCGACAGGGTGCCGGCGTCGATACTGCCGGCGTCGAGCAGGTCGCCGATGAGGTCCGTCATCCGGTCGGCCTGGTCGTCGACGATGCGGAAGAACTGCACGAGCTCCGCAACCCCGAACGCGCGCCGCGCGTCGAGCACAGTCGCGGTGGCGCCCTTGATGGAGGTGAGCGGCACGCGCAGCTCGTGGCTCACCATGCCGAGGAAGTCGGCGCGCATGCGGTCGAGCTCCTCGAGCGGGGCGAGGTCCTGAAGCGTGATCACAACGGTCTCGACCCCGGCGTCGCCGCGCACGGGGGTGGCGCTGAGCAACGTGGCGACGCTGGGCCCGTCGGGCACGGAGAGCACGATCTCCTCGGCCCGTACCGTCTCCGCGCTGCGCAGCGCCGTGGCGAGGGGGAACTCGCCCAGCGCCAGCTCGCGCCCGTCGGCGCGCCGGCAGGTAACCACATCGAGGAGGTCCTCGGTGGTGTGGCCGGGTTGGCGCAGGCGCTCGACGATGCGCCTCGCCTCGCGGTTGAGCGAGACCAGGCGCCCCGTCGCCGCATCGAACACCGCCACGCCGACCGGGGAGGTGTCGACCAGGGCTTCGAGGTCGGCGCGCGCGCGGCGCTCGTCGCGGAAGGCGCGGGCGTTGGCGATGGCAACCGCGGCCTGCGCGGCGAACAGCACGAGCAGTTCCTCGTCGTCCGCCGTGAAGCCGGCGCCGCCGGCCTTCTCGGCCAGCCAGAAGCTGCCGACGTGCTCGCCGAGGTGGCGCATCGGCGTGCCCTGGAAGGTGCGGTACGGCAGCAGGCCGTCGCCATCGAGGCCGAGCGCGCTGAGGTGCGAGGGCAGGTCCGCGAGGCGGATGGGACCGGGCAGGTCGCGCAGGCGCTGGAACAGCCGCGGGCCGTCCGGCCACTCCAGCAGGCGGCGGTGCTCGGCCTCGTTGGTGCCGCGGGTGACGAAGTCCTGGAGTTGTCCGTCGGCGTCGACGGTGGTGACGGCCCCGTAGCGGGCGCCGGTCAACGCGCGAGCGCTGTCGACTATCTCGCCGAGCAGGGTTGGCAGGTCGAGGCTGGCGCTGATGCGCACGCTCGCCGCGCACAGCGCCGAGATGCGCTCACGCAGGGCGTGGACATCGCCCGCGTCGCCGTCCGCCTGGCCGGCTCCGGCGGGCGCGGCCGGCGCATCGGGAGGTCTTGAGCCTTCGCGCATCGCAATGTTCTCCAATATTTCACAACTTAGCCGGATATTGTAGCGCTGCGTTCATGCTGTGGTTGATACATTACACGCAGAGCGATGAGCCTAGCGATACGGCGGGTTACGTGCGTCGCGCGGACCAGGGTGAGTTCTGGAAACGCCTCGGGGGGGCGTGGCCCTTGCGGACATCACAGGGTTGGGGTTTTGCGCGAGCAGCGGTCCACTGCTTCCATGGAGCCTTGACATGATGGTGACACCGTGGTGCGCTATTCTTAGCCGAGCCGAGCCGAGCCGAGCCGAGCCGAGCCGAGCCGAGCCGAGCCGAGCCGAGCCGAGCCGAGCCGAGCGCTCGCTGGCCAGCCGGCCGGCGCCGTCCGGAACCTTGCGCCGGCGCTTCCAGGGCTGACGCGCGCCCTGGGCGCTCCCGCACCCGCCTCACCCATCTCATCCCCGCGCTCGCGCTGATGACGCCTGCAGGGGTGGCGCCTTTGCGACCATCCAGAACACGCGATTTAGGTTGGCCGTACCGTGGCTATGCAAGGCCCGCGCCGAGGCGGCTGCCGCGACATTCAGGACGGGAGAACGGCCGCAGGCAGAAGCAATGGCCGCGCATCCTGCTACACAACGCGAAACGGAGCTTGACATGCTGAAGTCCGCAGGGCACGACCATTGGGCCGAGCCGATGAGGTCTATCGACCCCGCCGGACGCCGCCCCACCCGCTTCTCCCCGTCTCCAGCACTTGCTTTGCTGCTCGGCGCGCTCTCGCTGTTCGCCGCCGCGCCAGCGCAGGCGCAGGCGCCAGACGGGGTGACCAATCTGACCGCGACGCCGCGCTTCGGAGGGTTGCACATAGCCTGGACCAATCCATCTGGGGCCGGAAGCGACGTGACTGAGGTCAACCTCCGCTACAGGGAGCAGGGCGCGGACACTTGGCGCCGCGATACTGCCGTAGATGGTTCCATGACTGACTTCTACATGCTGGGTCTGACGCCCGGCACGACCTACGAGGTTGAGGTGCGTCTCTTTTGGATTGATACAGCCTCCTACAGCAGCTGGGCGTCCACGACCGGCACTCCGCCGATGTTCCGGACGGTGTCGCTCTCGGTCTTGTCGGACTCAGTGCGGGAGGGTTCGAGCGTAGCGGTTAGGGCGACGTTCTCCCACCCGGCGTCGAGCGACCTGACGATCCCGGTGACGCTGACGGCGGGGACGGCCGACGCGGGCGACTACGGGTCGCTCTCGGGCATCACTATCGCCAGTGGCCGGACGAGCGGCACAGGCACGATCCCGACGGCCGACGATGCCGACACCGACGACGAGACGTTCACGGTGGCGTTGGGCGCGCTTCCGTCTACGGTGCGGGCCGGGAGCCCGAGTTCGGTGACGGTCACGATCAGGGACGATGATCTGCTCCCTTCGGTGCGGCTGTCGGTCTCGCCGAACCCGGTCGAAGATGGAAGTGCCGTAACGGTGACGGCGACGCTGTCGGCGACGCTGTCGAGCGACGTGTCGATCCCCGTGACGGCGACGTTGGGGACGGCCGAGGAGACCGACGTCGGTGGTTGGTTCAGGATGACCCGCCGCATCGCTATCGCCGCGGGCAAGATGAGCGGCGAATTCAGGATCTCGACGGACGACGATGCCGACACCGACGACGAGACGTTCATGGTGGCGCTGGGCGCGCTTCCGTTTTCGGTGCAGGCCGGGAGCCCGAGTTCGGTGACGGTTGCGATCTCTGACGGCGGCGTCGAGACCCCGAGACCGAAGCACTCGCTGAAGGTGTCGCTGTCCGCCACGCCCAACCCGGTGCCGGAGGGCTCTAACGTGGTGGTGACGGCGACGCTGAATGGGCAGAGAACGAACGCAGACCGGTCGGCACACCTGACGATACCGCTAACAATTACGAGGGGCACGTCGGAGCAGGGCGACCACGGGACGTTGGCGGGGATTCTGATCTCCGACATGACCCGAAGCGCCACGGGCGTGATCACGACGACCAAGGACTCAGACGCCGACGACGAGACGTTCACGGTGGCGCTGGATAGCAACAACCTGCCTTCTGGGGTGGCGGCGGGCACCCCGGCCTCGATCACGGTCACGATCACCGAGGCCGCCCTACAGCAGGGCGGCGGCGGGGAGGATCCGGAACCGCAGGAGTCGCTGACGGCGTCGTTCGAGCAGGTGCCATCGGAACACAAGGGGCGAGGGGCCTTCAGTCTGCTGGTGCGGCTGAGCGAGACGGTAGGCAACTTCAGCAGGTCGCCGCGCCCGTCGTCGTTCGAGGTGACGCGGGGCCGTGTGCAAAGCGTCGAGCAGGTCGATGCCGGGCTATGGCGGGTGCGGGTGAAGCCGTCCTCGTGGCGCACGGTGGGTGTGACGTTGGCTGGCGGGCGGGACTGCGACACCGAGGGCGCGGTGTGCACGCCGGACGGGCGTGCCTTGTCGAACACGGTGAGCGCGACGGTGCAGGGCTTGGCGGGTCTGAAGGTGGCCGGCGGGCTTGCTCGCGAGGGGAAAGACGAGGCGATCGATTTCTCGGTGACGCTGAGCCGCGCCGCATCGGGAACGGTGACGGTGGACTACGCGACCGAGGACGAGACGGCGACGGCGGGCTCGGACTACACGGCGACATCGGGCACGCTGACCTTCGCGGCGGGCGAGACGGAGAAGACGGTGCGGGTGGCGATCCTCGACGACCTGATCGACGAGGGCCGGGAGATCTTCCGTCTGAAGCTGTCGAACGCGTCCGGTGCGCGCATCGCGGACGGCAAGGCGGCGGGCCGCATCGGGAACACCGACCCGGGCCAGGCGGCGTGGCTGTCGCGGTTCGGGCGTGCGGTGGCGACGGGAGTAGTCGACGCGCTGGGGGACCGGATCGACCGGCGGGCGCAGGTGCGGTCGCGTTCGGGGGATGCGGACCTGTCGCTGCTGCACTCGTTCGTGCTGTCGGCTGCGGGCGGGCACGGCGGGGCGGGCATGGGCTACGGCGGAGCCGGTTATCGCGCCGATTTCGGCATGGGGTACGCGAACGCCACTCCCGGCTTCTCGAACTCGGTACCGGGCCATCACCGCGGTGTCGGCCTCGGCAGCGGTGCGCTGGGCGGCGCACCCGGCGGCGGTCCGATGCTGGGCAACAGCATGCCGATGGGGCCGGTCGGCGCCGGTCCGGACATGGGGCTGCCGAGCGGCTCGCTGTATGTGCCCGGCGGCGACGGCAACCGGTGGACGGGCTGGGCGCGGACCTCGGTGGGGCACTTCAGCAGCGCCGGCCCCGGCGCGCCCGTGGCGCTGGGCGGCCAGATGCGGATGGGCATCTTCGGGACCGACTACCAGATGGGCCGGATGCTGGCGGGCGTGGCGATCGCGCACGGCCGGGGGACCGGCAACCTGACGCGCGCCGGCCTTGACCGTGCCTACAGTGCGCACAGCACGCTGACCTCGGTGCATCCCTACGTGGCCTTCGACCTGTCGGAGGACCTGACGGTGTGGGGGCAGGGCGGCTGGGGCCGCGGCGAGATGGCGCTGGCCGAGTCGTTCGTGCGCGACGAGGGACTGGAGCAGGCCGGCGCACACCGGACGGGCAACGGGCTGACGATGATGGCCGCGGGCGTGCGGGGCGGGCTGCCGGAGATGGGCGGCTTCCAGCTGGCGGTCAAGTCGGATGCGTTCCTGGTGCGGACGGTGTCGGATGCGCTGTCGTCTCTCGGCGGGGGCAACCTCGCGGCGGCCGAGGCGGGGGTGAGCCGGGTGCGGGCGGCGGTGGAAGGCTCGCGCGAGCTGCGCTTCGCCGGCGGGCGGTCCATCACGCCGTCGGTCGAGCTGGGGGTGAGGCAGGACGGTGGCGACGCGGAGACCGGGACGGGTCTGGACACGGGCTTCGGCGTGGTCTACGCCGACCCGAACTTCGGCCTGATGGTGGACGCGACGCTCAGCCTGCTTGTGGCGCACCAGGACAGCCGCTACGAGGAGTGGGGCTTCACCGGCTCGGTGCGCTTCGATCCGGGCCTGGCGGGGCGCGGGCTGTCGCTGACGATGACGCCGTCGTTCGGCATGGCGTCGCAGGGCGCGGACCGGCTGTGGGCGATGCAGGACATGGGCGGTCTGGTCCCGCACGGCGCGCTCCCGTTGGACATGGGTGGCCAGTTCGCGGCGGACGTCGGCTACGGAATGGCGGGACCGGGCGGCCGGGGGACGGGGACGCCGTACGCGGGCCTGACGCAGTCCGCCGTGGGCTACCAGGCGATGCGCTACGGGTGGCGGTGGGCGGTGGATCAACGGTTCAACGTGGGGGTCGAGGGCGCGCGGCAGGCCGGCTTCGGCGGGACGTTCGACGGCGGCTACGGCGCAGTGGGCCTCGGCCGCAGCGGCGATGCGGCGCACTCGGTGCAAGTGCGGGGCGGAGTGTCGTTCTGATGACGGGCGGCCGGAGATGGCCGCGACGGACGGCTGGAGCAGGCGTCTCGGACCCTGAGCTGCCGCCGTGAGCCGAACGGTCGTCCGGACAATCAACAGCATGGGAGCAATCGACCGCTACGGTTACCTCGTAGCGCGGGTTATGGCTCGCCGCGATCTTCCTGCTGACCGGCTACGACAAGCTGGTCGACGTCGAGAACGCGGCGGGTGACATCGCCGTAGTCGGACTGCCGTTGCCGGCGCTGGTGGCGGTCACCGCAGGACTCGTCGAACTGGTGTGCGGCGCGTTGCTCGCCCTGGGCCGGAGGACGGAGTGGGCCGCGGCAGGGCTGTTGCTGTTCCTCGTCCCGGTCACGGTGCTCATCGAGAACCCGCTGCGCGCGGACGCCAATTTCGGTACGATCATCGACTTCCGGAAGAACCTTGCGATCATGGCCGGGCTGCTGCTCGTCGTGCTGAGGGAGCGCGATGCGGGCCGGTAGACGGGACCGGCAGCGCGGCGCGGGCGTTCGGCTACTCATGGGCTCGGGCGTGGTTCGAGGATCCGGGGTACCCGACCTGCCATCATCGTGCCGCTGGAGATCTGCCCGCCGACCTGCGCGGGATCGCCGCTGTCCATGCCGCGGCCGAGGCCCTGCGGGCGGCCGTTGACCTGGTGGACGGTGAACCGGGCCGGGACGCCGCGGCGGCGGCTTGGCACGCGGAGTCGGTCGTGCGGTTCTTCTGCTCGACGTATGGTGGCGCCGTCGCCGGCGTGCGCGTGAACGAGGACCTGCCGATCTCGGTCTACCTGCCGATGCTCGTTTTCGGCACTTGAGGGCTTGCTCCGGCGGCGTGACCCGCTCCGCTCCGGCCTTCGGTGACCGCCGCGACCGACCGCGCTGAGTCGCACTTGCGGGCCAGCCGGAGGGCTGACCCGCCTTCTCAAGGTCGCCAGCCCCCGCCCCCAGCGGGGTCGAGCGGCAGCGGAGAGTCTGACGCCGGAGAGCACGCGCCGATGATGTGCTGGCCGACGTCCGTATCCACCGCGGTCTTGACGAAGGTCATCGGAGACCAGAACCACGCCTCCGGCCGACGCGTCAACCTTCGCGAGCGCGGGTTCTTCCCGTCGTTACGGTTCTTCGAATGACCCGCCGTCGCCAGATCCGCCGCTCGGTTGGCGTCGAAGACCGCCGGTTCTGATCCGAAGAGCACAACTCCGGCGCGCCACAATGATGTCGCATCACGTGATCGATCCATGGCCGCGATAAAGGTCAAGAACATCCGCACCGCATCATCCGGAGCGCCCCCAGTCCTGACCTGCTGTGCCGCTTCTACTTCCGGCATGGTGTCCCAAAGCGCCCTGTCCAGAGGAGTGCGTTCGGGAGAACAGATCCAGACCGGTGTCGCAAAAGTCGCTGGCAATCAGCGCCACGAGTTCTTCAGCACCTACCGTCACGATCGCGTGAGTCTACATTGGGGCGGAATGCCACGTGGCACGCAGACATCGTTGACGCAAGCTCACGTCGAGCACTCTCCGGGCGACCTGCCGCCCAGGAGCGGCGGATTCGGTGTCGCTGAACGCTCTGAGGCGGCCTCTCTCGTCCATTGCGTCGGCCTCAAGCAGGTCCCAGGTCAACCTTCGAGAGCCTGAGAGCCTCGGATCGGCCCGGATCTCGTCGCGCAGACCGTGCTACTGTCCGCGGCGTGGACCCCGAGCCCGCCGCGAGACCGAGGTTTCTACGGCTGACCCAAGCCCGAATCGGCGACACCCTGCACGACGGCAATGGCACCCAGGTGGCGATCGTCAACGCCTTCACGACTGTACACCCCGAGACCGAGGCAACCGTCCGCGCGGTCGACTACCAGGTCGTCGGTGCGACGGCTTCCGACCAGTTCCGCGTGTATTCGGACGACGAGCGCGATGTCGCCCGCTGGCGGCGCGTCGAGACGCCGGAGTCACCGTGACGCCGGATCAGTCCGGACGCTCCATCGAGATCCGAGGCGCCCGCACGCACAACCTCAAGGGCATTGATGTCGACGTTCCGAAGCACCGGCTGGTCGCTATCACCGGCGTGAGCGGCAGCGGCAAGTCGTCGCTCGTCTTCGACACGATCTGCACCGAGGCGCAGCGCCAGCTCGTCGAGACGTTCAGCACCTACGCCCGCCGGCGGCTGCCCCAGCTCACCCGGCCGCCGGTCGATGCAATCCGCAACATCTCCCCCTGCATCGTCATCGACCAGAAGCGCCTCGGGGCCAGCAGCCGCAGCACCGTCGGCACGGTCACCGAGATCTACACCTACCTGCGGATGCTCTTCTCGCGCTGCGGCCGGCCGTTCGTCGGCTGGTCGCACCGCTTCTCGTTCAATCATCCCGACGGCATGTGCCCCGCCTGCAAGGGCCTCGGCAAGCGCATCACAGTCGACGTCGACAAGCTGCTCGACCTCGATCGGAGCATCGAGGAGGGCGCCATCCGCCACCCCGCCTACGACATCGGCAAGTGGTACTGGAGGGAGATCGTCCAGACCGAGGTCGTCCCGCCCCGCAAGCCGTTGCGCCGGTTCACCGCGGCCGAGCGGGAGCGCCTGCTGTGGTCGGACGACGTGCGGATCGAGAAGGTCCACCAGGGCGCGACGTACGAGCGGACCTTCGAAGGCGTCGCCCGCAAGCTCGAGCGTCTGCACGTCGACAAGGACGAGGACCAGATCCCGCGCGCCGGCAAGGAGGCCTATCGGCGGTTGTTCACCGAGCGGACGTGCCCCGATTGCGGTGGGGTTCGGCTCAACGCCGAGGCGCGCGCGGTGGTGCTGGCGGGCGGCTGGACTGTTGGCCGGCTCGTCGACTGCGAGTTGACGGAGCTGGACCGCATGCTCGAGGAGCTCGTCGCGCGGGACGAGTACGAACCGATCCGCGACGTCGTCGCGACGCTGGTCGCCCGGATGCGCGGGACGCTCCGGCACCTGATCGACATCGGCGTCGGCTACCTGTCGCTCAACCGCGGCGTGCCCACGCTGTCCGGCGGTGAGAGCCAGCGGGTGAAGATGGCCCGGCAGCTCGATTGTGACCTCGTCGATCTCGTCTACATCCTGGACGAGCCGACCGTGGGGCTGCATCCGCGGGACATCGATCACCTCATCGCCATGCTCCGCCGCCTGCGCGACCACGGCAACTCGGTGCTCGTCGTCGAGCACGACCCGGCGGTCATCCGCGCGGCGGACTGGATCGTCGACGTCGGCCCGCGCGCCGGCGACTGCGGCGGCGAAGTAGTCTTCTCCGGTGGTCTCGACGACCTCATGCGCAGCGACACCGCGACATCGCGCGCCCTCAACGACCAGGTCGTCCCGCCGAGCCGCGGCCGCCGGACCTTCGACGACGCGTTCCGCATCGAGCACGCGACATCCAACAACCTGCGCAACCTCTGCGTCCGGATACCGAAGGGCGTGCTGACGTGCGTCACCGGCGTCGCCGGGTCGGGCAAGAGCTCGCTGATCGCCGAGCTCATCGACACCCTCCGCCCCCGACCGGCCGGGGGCGGACGAGGCGGCGAGGTGGTCGTCGTCGACCAACGCCCCGTCGGGCGTTCGTCGCGTTCCAACCCCGCCACCTACGTCGGCGTGTTCGACGCCATCCGGCGGGCGTTCGCCGCCGCCAACCAGGTCTCGCCCGCGCTCTTCAGCTTCAACGCCCAGGGTTCCTGCCCGGAATGCAAGGGTCGGGGCTTCCTGGAGGTCGAGCTCTCCTTCCTCGACGACGTGCGCTTGGACTGCAAGGTCTGTGAAGGCAGGCGGTACCGGGACGACGTGCTGAAGCTGACCTACCACGGCCGCTCCATCCATGACGTGCTGGAGATGACCGTCGCCGACGCCCTCGGCTTCTTCGCGTCGGTCGAGGATCCGCGGAAACGAAGCCCCGGCATCGGGCGAGGCCTGCAGCTCCTGGTCGACGTGGGAGTCGGCTACCTGCGCCTCGGCCAGTCGCTGTCGACCCTCTCGGGCGGCGAAGCGCAGCGCCTCAAGCTGGCCTCCGAGCTGACGCGGAGCGGCAACCTCTACGTGATGGACGAGCCGACTACCGGCCTCCACCCGGCCGACACCGACCGGCTGCTCACCATCGTCGACCGGCTCATCGCGGGCGGCAACACGGTGGTCGTCATCGAGCACAACCTCGATGTCATCGCCGCCGCCGACTGGATCGTGGACCTGGGCCCCGAAGGTGGGAAGGACGGCGGCGCCATTGTCGCCGAGGGCACGCCAGAGACTATCGCCGCTCACCACGCGACCAGCCATACCGGCCGCTATCTGAAGGAACGCCTGGCCGAACCTCCCGATCGAACCACCGCCATCCCCTCGGCGACGTCGTCCATCCGGATGCCTGGCGGCCGCGACCGAGCTTCGGCGTTCCCGTCCGGCCTCCGATAACGCCGAGTTCAGTTAACGAGGTCGGGCCCGTGTTCACGCGGATCCGCACCGGAAATCGACTCCGCGGCGTGAGCACGGAAACCGCCGCGAGACCGCGGCCGCTCCGCCTGACTCAGGCCCGTATCGGCGACACGCTGCACGACGGCAGTAATGCCGGGGTGGTCATCGTCGTGAGTAAGCCGCGCCTCGTCCAATCCGTCAATACACCGGCCACTCCTGCCCGCGTGCTTCCTCACGCCTCGCCCGCGAGAGCCGCCAGGGATAGTCGGTCCCGTGTCCGTGCAGTTCCCGGCGGACGACAATCTACTTGGACAGCGCATCGTCGATTCCGGCGCGTACCGCGTTCTGCTTCTCGATGACCGAGGGCGCCGGTCCTGTCGCCGGCTCGCGGCCGCCGAAGATCCGCCGCATCGTCCGGCCGACGTCGTCGAGGATCATGTACGCCGTCGGTACCGGCACCAGCGTGATCAGGGTCACGAACAGCCCCGAAGCCGAGCGAGACCGCCATCAGCACCGTGAAGGAGGCGTCGAGAACATCCCGGTCCTGGCCAGCCGCGTCCACGGCGCCTTGTCCCGAAGGGGAATCGACGCACCTGCGCGGATGTGTGCAAGCCGGTCGACCAGGTGTACCTGTCCGTAGGGTCCGTAGCTGGTCCAGGTGGTCTCGTAAAATCCCGATCAGAATTGGACACGGAATTGGGCATTGCCCCGCGCCGGTGTTCATGGAATCCCCTTGGGAAAAAGGCGGTGATCCGAAGTTGGCGGCTTCCGCACCGGGACGTGGCGGCGGCGGTCGCGACGGTGCGGGCATCGGAGCGGCCGAGGCGGTCAGGCTGGCGTTCGAGTTCCTGGTCTTGGCCGCCCGGTCGGCGGAGGACAGGCTCGCCACGTGGGACGAGACGGACACGGCCGGCGCGGTGTGGTTCATTCCGGCCTGCGGATGAAGGCGAAGCGCGAGCACCGTGTTCCGCTCTGCAGCTGTGCGTTGGAGATCCTCGACGCGGGCCGTCAACGACGAAGAGCCGCACCCATCCCACCGGCGGTCGATGACCGCCGCGATGCGACTCGGGCAGCGCAAGTTGTTCTGGCGCGGGAGCGTGATCGAGGCTTCTGCGCCGCCTGACCGGCGCCGGTACGCCCCGGAGCCTGCAGGGGCGGGCTTTGGCGGCGATTTGCCACCTGATCGACCGCTGGGGGCGTCTGACGCGCGTGTGGGGGTTCAAATGGACACCGACGGCGCTCGTCGGCTCATTTGCTCATCGCCAAGCTACCTGAACACCGGACTCAGCGAACACACTTCTTCCACGGGCTGCAAGGGGCAGTTCTCCAGTGGCGTTGTCGAGGGCTTCAACGGCAAGGCCAGAGTGATAACCAAAAGAGCGTATGGGTTTCGCACCTCCACGGCGCTGGAAGTCGCTTTGTATCATGCACTTGGCGACCTACCGGAGCCTCAACTCACCCACAGATTCTGCTGACGAGGCCCTTACCAAGACGCGTGAATATGCGTCAAATCCTTAGAATACTCTCGGTACCTCGGCGCTACGGTTCCACGTGAGTTGACAATTGCGTTAAGGAGTTTCTCATGTTGATCACTAGTCAACTTGCCCCCGGTCGGACGAAAGTCAACCGCCTTGCCGAAAATATGCGGGCTCCTTGGGCCTGGATCGGAGCCGACTGTCGCCGCAACTTGGCTATTTCCTTTCGGACACCTATAACCGGAAGTGATAACCAAGGGGCCTCCAAACTCTTCCCGGACAGCATCGAGCCCCCTAACGACATCAGGTGACACCAGCCCCCACGGGGAATGTCGGCCGCCCTCGACACCCACGCCTGTATTGCTCACGGTTCTATCGACAAACTCTCGCCATTCGAAATAAGTGCTGTTTCGATTACTCACAAACAGCGAGCAGTGGATTGACTTGGAACTCCATTGCCGGTTCTCGTACTCTGCCGAAAGCCGCACTTGCTCACTGACACAGGGCGTTCCGACTTCATCGCTTTGGCCATCAATGGCTACTTCGGCCAAAAGGAACAGGGCCAGCAATGACCACGTCGACGTCCCGATGCGGCTAAACATCTCCGTTGACTCCTCCGTTTCGCGCAGATGCCTATCGTACCTGGCGTCTCCACCGCGGCGTCGAGTTCTCAAGTCTATCGCGCACGATACGCTGTATGTCGGCTGCGAGGCTTTCACTAAAACCCAGACCGCGGATCTTCGCGTCGTTCGCAACGAACTCCTCCATCAGGTCTCTCAGTTCTTCATCTTGAAGAACTGCAGCCAGCCCGATGGCAGCGGACAAAGGAAGGTAGCCGGAAGATCCCTCTAGAAATGAATGCGCGATGTGACGAGTTACACCCAGAGCTGTACTGCCACGAGTAATCGCATGCCCGAAAAGGCGGTCCGTGGCGAGGCAGCCATCTTCCAGCACCAAGGCGTCAAGCCTATCCTTCCCCCAGTCGTCGACGAAACGCTCCAGAGTACCCAAGGCACCCCATCGCATGAAATCGGTGCTTTCGGAAGCTGTTATCGTCTTGACGACTTCGCAAAACGCTGGACTACCCAGCGAAACCAGTATCTCCGATAGTTGCCAGCTGTTTACCGGAAAACGCGCGAGCGCGTCAACCATTGAGATGGCGGCACTCTGGTCCGGGAGTCGGGCGATTTCCATCGCTTTTTCGGCCAAGCTCACCAAATAGTGGTCATCTTCCGCTTCGGGTCTGTCGAGTTCTCGATTTATAGCGATGGTCAAAGCCGTCCGGAGCTCGTGACTCATATCGCGAGCAGGAATATTGATAGCGGCATGCCAAGCTGCGGAAACCGAGCGAAAATCGTCGCGAGTGAGTTCTCTCGCAAAGTGGGCTTGAATGCGGTCGTCTGAGGATCCCCTTTCATTCGCATCCGAGGTAGGGAGACCAAAGGAGTATATGACGTTCCCTGCGGCGATAGCTACATGCTGCTGTCCATTGACAGCATAGGAAATCGGCGCTGCACGTACAGGAGCCCAAACCGGGACGCGCCAGAGTTCGTCTCCGCTCCGTCCGTCAAGGGCGTAAAAGAGGCCGTCAGCACTACCTCCGAAAACGAGCCCTCCGGCGGTGGTAAGCAGCCCGGCCCAGGTCTGCGGATAAACGGGGTACTCCCACGCGTGCTCGCCGGTCCGAGGGTCGATGGCGCGTACAGCACTGGCCCGGGCCTCGTTCGGCAACGTCCATTGCTCGCCGCCGATGTAGCTTCTAGCCTGGGAATACTCATGGTGGCGAACGAATTCACCATCGCCATCAAAAGACATCACGTACAGTAGTCGGGTTCGCGGGCTATATGCGGGTGACATCCAATTGGTGGCGCCGGACGTCGGCGGCCCAACTACGGTTCCGATTAAATCGGGTGACAGGTCGGGCCTGCGCATGGGGCGGCCGTTCTCGTCTAGACCATCGGCCCATGTCTGACGTGCGAACGACTTGCCCAGAAGGAAGTCTCCGGTTTCGCGATCGAGAGTGTAGTAGAATCCATTGCGGTTGGCCCACAGCATGGCCCGTCGTGGGGTTCCGTGGATTTCGAGGTCGGCAAGCACCGGAATCTGGTTGGCATCCCAGTGGTGAACATCGTGTGGCGTGAATTGGAAGTACCACGTGAGTTCGCCAGTGTCGGCGTCAAGAGCCAACGCGGAATCAGAGTAAAGGTTGTCGCCGGGCCGCACGTCGCCAAAGTGGTGGGGTACAGGATTCCCGGTGCCCCAGTAAACCAAGTCGAGCTCCGGATCGTACGAGCCCGTGAGCCAAGTAGGCGCACCGCCGGTCCGCCAAGTTTCACCGGACCAAGTCTGCCCACCCGGATCGTCGGGACCCGGAATGGTGTAGGTCCGCCACCTTCGCTCCCCATCGCGGGCGTCGTACGCGTCGAGGAAGCCGCGAATGCCGAAGTCAGATCCCGCGATCCCCGTCACGACTTGATCCTTGACAACGAGGGGCGCGGCTGTCTTGCTGTGGCCCCTGTCGTGTGCAGCCACCTCCGTGTTCCAGACCAGATGGCCGTTGCGAGCGTCAATGGCGACGAGGTGGGCGTCGAGCGTGCTCATGTATAGTGTGTCGCCCAGTATCGCGACCCCGCGGTTGTGGCGGCCGCAGCAGATGCGCAGGTCTTCGGGCAAGTCGTGCTCGTAGCGCCAGAATTGGTCCCCCGTGGCAGCGTCGAGAGCGACAACGTTGTTCGAAGGCTCAGTGAGGAACATAACCCCATCAACGACGAGTGGCGTCGTCTCAGCTCCGTCGGAGGATGGGATCTGGTACGCCCACTTGAACTCAAGTTGCCCGACGTTCCCTGTGTGGATCTCGTCGAGCCGGCTGAACCGTTGACTGTCAAAGGTACCCGAGTACATCAACCAGTTCTCAGGCTCGTCGGCCGCCGCCAGCAGACGGTCCCAGGTGACGGGCTCGAAAGCAGGTATGGCGGAAGCGGGCTGTACCTGGGCGGCCACGGGCTGGGCGGCTAGCCAAAACAGCGCGAAGACTACGCGTCTCATCGTGTCGACTCCCTTCCCGACAAGTCTGACTGAACATCGTAGAGTGTTTCGTGAGAAAATGCACGCCGAATCCGCGTGTCCACCGGCCGCGTCAGCTCCAGGGTCCTGGCCACTAGGTGGGGGTCGATACGACGCTGGCGCCCGGGCTCGACGATCAGCACGAGCACCACAACGTGCTGCGCGCCGTAGTCCGGTTGCGGGACGCCCCACCGGCTTGACGTGCATCACGAACGGGGGCAACACGGGCGAGCGGCGGAGCAGCATCGACCCACTGACCGCGGCCGTGCCGGAGGTCGGCGGCGCGTCTCCCACCAGCCGCTCGAGACGGGCCTGGTCGGCCGGCGCACGAGCGCGCAGCGTCCCGTTCCGGTCCTTCAAGCCGTCGCCGTGCCGCAGGATGCTGCGGGCGCGGTCGTTGGCCTCGATGCTCCGCCCGCGGCGGTCCAGGTGGAGAACGCCTACCCGCGGGTTGTCGAGCAGCGCGGTTACGGTCGTGTTCCGCGCCTCGGCGCGGACCAGCGCCTGGCGGACACGGACGAACTGCCGGATATGGGGCAGTAGCCCCTCGACCATCGCCATCCGCGCGGATCCCCAGCCATCCGAGGCGACCGGATCGGGGAGGACCCAGATGATGGTGGCGCCGTCGGGCCCGTCGAGACGCGCGTTCATGCTGTCCTGGCCGCCGGTCCGCCGCAGCATCCCGTAGTAGGTGGGCGAGGTCTTCAACTCCTGCCTCGTCAGCAGAATCTGTGGGTGAGTTCTGGTTCTGGCAGGTCGCCAAGTGCATGATACAAAGCGACTTCCAGTGCCCCTGAGGTGCGGAAGCCATACGCCCGTTTGGTGATCACTCTGGCCTTCCCGTTGAAGCCTTCGACAACGCCACTGGAGCACGACTCGGCGCTGACGAAGGCCGGGAGCTCATGATGGCAATGTCGCGAAGATGGTCCCGAAATGCGTCGAGCTGCGTTGGTCGCGATGTGTAGCGGTACACCCTATAGAATCGATGACTTGCGGGTTTTCCGCCGAACACTAGTGTAGCGTCCCGGAAATGAGTATCGTAAGTGGCAGGCTTCAAGCAAGGGAGACTGCCATGCCACGCGGACGCCCCCTGGTACCACTCACGCTCACCGACGAGCAGCAGGATCAGCTCAACGGCATCGCCCGGTCGGCCACCCTGCCCTACGCCCTGGTCCAGCGTGCCCAGATGGTCCTCGCCAGTGCCGAAGGCTTGGCCAACTCGGCCGTCGCGCG
>MKWU01002987.1_pt1 | contig 23402 bp, 16 predicted proteins | sample 809101 | NCBI WGS metagenome assembly MKWU01 (sample SAMN05860141, study PRJNA318959) | sponge metagenome | host: Aplysina aerophoba | place: Slovenia: Piran, Adriatic Sea, Gulf of Piran | collected 2013-05-07 | reverse complement strand
GCGGCCCGCCGATTCCGCGAGCGCGCGGGTCTCCGCGTATGCGCGTGCCCCGAACTCCAGGTTCGGATAGATGGCGAAGATGACCTCGGCCCAGTGCACCGCGAACCCCCGCCCGCGCCCGCTCTGCCCGGCCTGGATGATCACCGGGTGGCCCTGCGGCGACGGCGGCACCGTGAACGGTCCGCGGGAGCGGAAGTACCGGCCGCGGTGGTCGAGGCGCCGAACTTTCGACGGGTCCGCGAACACGCCGCCCGCCCGGTCGAGGACGATGGCGTCCGGTGCCCATGCCTTCCAGTGCGCGAGCACCACCTCGACGAACTCGTCGGCGCGATCGTAGCGGGTGTCGTGGTCGATGACCCCGTCGGCGCCGAAGTTCGCGGCCTCGGAGTCGTTGAGGGAGGTCACCACGTTCCAGCCGGCCCGCCCCCCGGTCATGTGGTCCAGGGTCGCGAACATCCGCGCGACGTGGAACGGCTCGTAGTACGTGGTCGAGCAGGTCGCGCCGAGGCCGAGCCGGGTCGTCTCCGCGCCCATCACGGAGAGGACGGGGATCGGGTCCATCTTCACGACCCGCACTCCGTGGCGCACCGACTCGGCGAAGTCGTCGCCGAAGCGGTCCGGCATCGCGAGGCGGTCGTCGAAGAACGCGAGGTGGAACTTGCCGTCCTCGAGGGTGCGGGCGATCCGCCGGTAGTACTCCGGGGTCATGAAGTCGCCCGCGGACTCGGGGTGACGCCACGACGCGGGGAAGTTCGAGCAGTTCTGCGCCTGCAGAAAGCCCACCATGGCGATTCGGCGCTCCGGCATCCGTCTCCTCCCTGGTGCAGGAATTTCGCGGGCTCCCCGGGCGCGGGCGCGAATCGGCGAAAACGTCCGCGCCGGCCGGCTCGCCCGGCGCGCAGGACTATACCGGACACTGCAGGATCGGACCGGCTCCGCGCCCGTCCGTGCGGGCGAGCCGCAACGCGAATCCCCGCGACATGCCGTCCGCTCCCGACTTCTGCGAGAATGCGCCCCGTCCGGCAGCCGGCTTCCCGCGATGACCTCGACGCTGTTCGCCTTCTACGAGCGACTGGTGCTCGCGCATCCCGCGCGCGTCCTGGTGCTGATGCTCGCGGTGCTCGCGTTCTTCGCCTGGCAGGCGCGCCACTTCGAGCTCGACGCCTCGGCCGACTCGCTGCTTCTGGAGGACGACCGCGACCTCCAGACCCTGCGAGAGCTGCAGACCCGCTACGCGTCGCAGGACCTGCTCATCGTCACCTTCGCGCCGGGCGGCGACGTCTTCGAGGAGGCATCGCTCGCACGGCTTCGCACGCTGCGCGATCGGCTGCGCACCGCCCCCGGCGTCGCGTCCGTCACCAGCATTCTCGACGTCCCCCTGCTCCAGAACGTCGACGACGTCGCGCTGGCCGCGGTGGCCGACAACCTCCGCACGCTCGACGACCCGGACACGGACCGGGCGCGGGCGAAGTCGGAGCTGCTCGCGAGCCCGGTGTTCGCGGAAGTCGTCGTGAGCGCGGACGCGCGGACCACCGCGCTCCTGCTGGCGATGCGCGACGACGAGGCGTACCGCGCCCTGCTCGCGAAGCGCAACCGGCTGCTGGTCGCGCGGTCCGCCGAAGACCTCGACGACGCCGGGCGCGCCGGCATCGACGCCGAGCTCGAAGGCATCGAGAGATTCTACGAGTCCGCGAAGCGCCGCGTGACCGCCGCCCGGCGGGCCGAGATCGCGGCCATCCGGGACGTGCTCGCGGAGTTCGCGGGCGGCGCCCGCCCCGGCACGCCCGAGGCCGGGGGCACCGTGCACCTCGGCGGCGTGCCGATGATCGCCGACGACATGATCACCTTCGTGCGCAACGACCTCATCGTGTTCGGCATCGGCGTGGCGGTGTTCCTCGTGATTGTGCTCAGCCTGATCTTCCGTGAGGTGCGGTGGGTGGCGCTTCCGCTCGCCGGCTGCCTCTACGCCGGGCTTCTCATGATCGGGATGCTCGGCCTCGTGGGATGGAAGGTCACGGTGATCTCGTCGAACTTCCTGGCCCTGATGCTCATCATCACCATCTCGATGAACATCCACCTCACGGTGCGCTACCGCCAGCTTCACCGCGACTTCCCCGAGCTCTCGCACCGCGACCTGGTCGCCGCCACCGTGCGGCGCATGGTGTGGCCGTGCCTGTACACCGCGCTCACCACCATCATCGGCTTCGGTTCGCTCGTGTTCAGCGGCATCAAGCCGGTCATCGACTTCGGCTGGATGATGAGCATCGGGCTCGCGGTGACGTTCGTGACCGCCTTTACCCTGTTTCCCTCCATCGTGCTGCTGCTCGGACGCAGGGGCGCGCCCGATCGGCCGGACGCGGAACCCACGTTCACCCGGGGGGTCACCCTGGGTCTGGCGCTCGCCGCCGAACGGCGCGGGGGTTGGGTGCTGGGCGCCGCGGGCGTGCTGCTCGTGGTGGGCGCGCTCGGCGCATCAAGGCTCACGGTCGAGAACAGCTTCGTCGACTACTTCAGCGAGGACACCGAAATCTACCGTGGGCTCGCGCTCATCGACCGCGAGCTCGGCGGCACCACCCCGCTGGAAGTCGTCCTCGACCTCGACGAGGACCGCATCTTCGACGACGAGCCGGCACCGAAGCCCACCGGGTACGATGCGGAAGCGGAACGCGAGAAGGCCGGCTACTGGTTCACCGAGTTCAAGATCGAGCGCATCAAGGAGGTCCACGACTGGCTCGCGAGCCAGCCGGAGGTCGGCAAGGTGCTCTCGCTCGCCTCGCTGGTCCGGGTGGGGGAGAAGCTCAACGACGGCGAGCCGCTCGACAGCCTCCAGCTCGCCCTCGTCTACCGGCGCGTGCCGGACGATCTGAAGCGAAGCCTCATCGACCCCTACATCGACATCCTGTGGGACGAGGCGCGGATCTCGCTCCGCATCCGCGACACGCTGCCCGACCTGCACCGCGACGAGCTGCTCGACCGGATCCGCGCGGGCCTCGGCGACGAGTTGGGGCTCGGCCCGGACGACGTCACCGTGAGCGGACTGCTCGTGCTCTACAACAACATGCTGCAGAGCCTGTTCACGTCGCAGATCTCGACCCTCGGCGCGGTGCTCGCCGGCGTCGCGCTCATGCTCCTGCTGCTGTTTCGCTCGCTCACCCTCGCGGTGCTCGGCGTCGTGCCCAACCTGCTCGCGGCCGGGGCGGTGCTCGGGTCCATGGGCCTGCTGGGGATCCCGCTCGACTTCATGACCATCACCGTCGCCGCGGTGACCATCGGCATTGCGGTCGACAACGCCATCCACTACATCTACCGCTTCCGCGAGGAGCTCGCCGGCTCCGGCGACTACGTCGCGACCATGCACGTGTGCCACGCGAACATCGGCAGGGCGGTGTTCTACACCTCGGCCACGATCATCTTCGGCTTCTCCATTCTCATCCTCTCGAACTTCCTGCCCACCATCTACTTCGGGCTGCTCACGGGGCTCGCGATGGCCATTGCGCTGCTCGCGGCACTCACCCTGCTGCCGAAGCTCATCCTGCTCACGAGGCCGTTCGGCGCGGGGTGAGCGGGGCCGCGAGCCCGGAGCGACGCGGCGATCAGCCGCGGCATCACCAAGCCGACCGCCGTCCACGAACTCGCTGACGCTGGAGACCGTCACCGCCGGTCACGGCCCGGCGTCGCGGGCGCGGGGACCGCTGAGGCCACGGAGCTGCGGGGGAGTCGCATTCCGGACGAAGCACTGGCGCGAGATCGTCACACCACGGCAAAATCGCCGGGCCAATCTGTTCATTCCGCACGCAAATCGCTTAATCTTCGAGAGGCCGTGGCGGGGCGGATATCCGAGACGGTTCGGATCGCTTGCCCGGCCGGCGCATGATCCGGACGCTGAGAATTCCAGCCCACAGGAGTGAATCCCGATGAAACTCGCAACGCTCATCCGCAGCGGCGCGGCGGCCGCAGCCGCCGTATGCCTGCTCGCCGTGTCCGCCGCAACCACCGCCGCCACCCTGACCGTGTACACCGCAGTCGAGGCGGAGGATCTGAAGAAGTACGCCGCACGCTTCAACGAGGACCACCCCGACATCGAGATCAAGTGGGTCCGCGACTCCACCGGCATCGTCACCGCGAAGCTGCTGGCCGAGAAGGACAACCCCAAGGCCGACGTCATCTGGGGGCTGGCGGCGACCAGCCTCCTGCTCATGAAGTCCGAAGGGATGCTGCACCCCTACAAGCCGAAGGGCGTCGAGCGGCTCGACCCGAAGTTCGTCGACAAGGACGACCCGCCGGCGTGGACCGGCATGGACGCGTGGGTCGCGTCGATCTGCGTGAACACGGTGGAGCAGGGGACGCACGGGTTCGCCACGCCGACCTCGTGGAAGGACCTCACCAAGCCCGAGTACAAGGGCCACGTCGCGATGCCGAACCCGAACTCGTCCGGCACCGGCTTCCTCGACGTATCGAGCTGGCTGCAGATGTTCGGCGAGGACGGTGGCTGGCAGTTCATGGACGCGCTGCACGAGAACATCAGCCACTACACCCACTCCGGATCCAAGCCCTGCAAGCAGGCGGCGCGCGGCGAGGTCCCGATCGGCGTCTCGTTCGCGTTCCGCGGCGCGAAGTCCAAGGCGCAGGGCGCTCCCATCGACATCATCATCCCGTCCGAAGGCATCGGCTGGGACATGGAAGCCACCGCGATCGTGAAGGGCACCGAGAACCTCGAGGCCGCCATGGCCCTCGTCGACTGGTCGGTCGGTGAGAAGGCCAACATGATGTACAACGAGGGTTACGCGGTCATCGGCATCACGGAGCTCGCGAAGCCGGTGGAGCATTTCCCCGAAGGCATCAACGAGGCGATGATCGACAACGACTTCGAGTTCGCGGCGAACAACCGCAAGCGCATCCTCGCCGAGTGGCAGAGTCGCTACGACTCGAAGTCGGAGGCGAAGAACTAGGCTTCACGCGGAGCGCCGTTCAAGCCGGTCCGAGGCCGGAGGAGCCCTCCCCCGGCCTTTCTTTCCTCGCTGCCCCGGGTACCATGAGCGACCGCGCGGGCCGCGACCCTCCATCGACGCCATGCCTTCACCCGATTCACCTTCGTATGAGTCCTATCTGCGAATCCGGCGCCTGACGAAGAAGTTCGGCGAGTTCACGGCGCTTGCCGACATCTCGCTCGACGTCCTGGAAGGCGAGTTCGTCTGCTTTCTCGGACCCTCGGGGTGCGGCAAGACCACCCTTCTGCGCGCGATTGCGGGGCTCGACATCCAGACCGCGGGCACCGTCGAGCAGGCGGGCGCGGACATCTCCGCCCTGCCTCCCTCGGAGCGCGACTTCGGGATCGTGTTCCAGTCCTACGCGCTGTTCCCGAACATGACGGTAGCGCGCAACGTCGCCTACGGACTCGAGAGCCAGAGGCGCTCTCGCGCGGAGGTCCGGGACCGGGTGCGGGAGCTGCTCGAGCTCGTCGGCCTTCCGGACCAGGGCGACAAGTACCCCGCGCAGCTCTCGGGCGGGCAGCAGCAGCGCATCGCGCTCGCCCGCGCCATCGCGATGTCGCCGGGACTGCTGTTGCTCGACGAACCGCTGTCGGCGCTCGACGCCAAGGTGCGGGCGCGCCTCCGGTACGAAGTGAAGGCCCTGCAGCGCAGGCTCGGCGTCACCACCATCATGGTCACCCACGACCAGGAGGAGGCGCTGACGATGGCGGACCGCATCGTGGTCATGAACCACGGCGTGATCGAGCAGGTCGGCGCTCCGGTCGAGATCTATCGCGAGCCGGCGAGCGTGTTCGTCGCGGACTTCATCGGCACCATGAATTTCCTCGCCGCCGAGGTCACGGGCGATGCGGATGCGTCGGCGGGCAACGGCGGGATCAGGGCGGGCCGGCTCGTGCTGGCCTGCGACATCTCCAGCCGTGCCGGCGGTGAACGGGTCACGGCCGCGATCCGTCCCGAGGACGTCGTGCTCCTGGGCGGCGGGAGTGCCGGGGACGCCGCCGGCTCCGACGGTGGCGCCGGCTTCGATGCGACGGTCGAGTACATCGAATTTCTGGGGTCGTTCGCGCGCGTGCGGCTCGACGGCGCCGGTGAGCGCCTGCTGATGGACCTGCCCATCGCCCAGTTGCAGCGTCACAACGTTGCGGCGGGAAGCACCGTGCGGGCCGCGGTGCCGCCCGATGCCGTGCGCATCTACGCCGAAGCGCCGCCCGGTGACTGAAGCGGTGCTCTCCGCTCCGGAGCCGCCGATCCGGCGCTTCCCCTCGACCGGGCGAAGGTCGGTACCGGCGGCGCACGACGCAAATCGCATTCCAGCCCGCCCGTTCCCCGATGACTGACGCAGCGCTCGCCGCACCGGCCGTCAAGCCGAAGGTCAGCCGCGACGACTGGACGATGCGCGCCTTCATCGGCGTCATCGGGCTCTACCTCGTGGTCACGCTGGCGATGCCGCTCTACACGATGATGTCGAAGAGCGTGCGGGACCACGACGGCGCGTTCGTCGGGCTCGCCAACTACATCGAATACTTCGCCACCCCCGCCCTCACCTGGTCCATCGGGAACAGCCTCCAGGTGGCGACCATCACCACGCTCATCACCGTCACCGTCGGCTTCACCTTCGCCTACGCACTCACCCGGAGCTGCATCCCGCTCAAGGGCCTGTTCCAGTCGATCACGATGATCCCGATCCTGGTGCCTTCGCTGCTGCCGGGCATCGCGCTGGTCTACCTGTTCGGCACCCAGGGGCTGATCAAGGAGCTGATGTTCGGGCACTCCATCTACGGCCCCATCGGAATCGTGATCGCGGAGGTGTTCTTCACCCTCCCGCACGCGATCATCATCCTCATCACCTCGCTGTCCATCGCCGACGCCCGGCTGTACGAGGCGGCGGTGGCGCTGCGCGCGAGCCGGCTGCGGATCTTCCTCACCGTGACCCTGCCCGGCTGCCGCTACGGGCTCATCAGCGCCGCATTCGTGGTGTTCACCCTGTCCATCACCGACTTCGGTGCTCCGAAAGTCATCGGCGGGGACTTCAACGTTCTCGCCACCGACGTCTACAAGCAGGTGATCGGACAGCAGAACTTCGAGATGGGGGCGGTGGTGAGCGTGGTGCTGCTGATTCCCGCCGTGCTCGCGTTCGCCGTCGACCGCGTCGTGCAGCGCCGGCAGGTCGCCCTGCTCTCCTCTCGCGCGGTGGCGCTGGAGCCGAAGCCGAACCGCACCTTCGACGCCGTGATGCTCGGCTACTGCATCCTGGTGAGCGTGTTCCTGATTGGAATGCTGGGTACGTGCCAGTACGCCGCGCTCGTGAAGTTCTACCCCTACGACCTCAGCTTCGGGCTCCAGAACTACGACTTCGACGTGATGGACGGCGGCGGCTGGGATGCGTACTGGAATTCGATTCGGCTGGCGACCTGGACCGCCATCTTCGGGACGCTCGTCGTCTTCGCCGGCGCGTACCTGGTGGAGAAGGGCCGCGGATTCCGGGCCGGCCGGACCCTGTTCCAGTTCCTGGCGATGATGCCGATGGCGGTGCCGGGGCTCGTGCTGGGGCTCGCCTACATCTTCTTCTTCAACCACCCCGACAACCCGCTCGAATTCCTCTACCACACGATGGCGATCCTGGTGATCAGCACCATCGTGCACTTCTACACCGTGGCCCACCTGACCGCGGTGACCGCGCTCAAGCAGATGGACCCGGAGTTCGAGTCGGTCGGAGCCTCGCTCAAGGCGCCGTTCTACCGCACCTTCTGGCGGGTGACGGTGCCGGTGTGCCTGCCCGCCATCCTCGACATCGTGATCTATCTCTTCGTGAACGCGATGACCACGGTGTCGGCGGTGGTGTTCATCTACGGCCCGGACACGAACCTGGCGTCGGTCGCGGTGCTCAACATGGACGACGCCGGCGACATCGCGCCCGCGGCGGCGATGGGGATGATGATCTTCTATACGGCAGCGTCGGTGCGGCTGGTGCACTTCCTCGTGTCGAGGTTCCTGCAGCGGCGGACGCAGGCTTGGCGGGTGCGGTGAGGGGGCGATGCGGGACTACCATCTCCCGAACTCCACCCGCTGTGGTACCGAGTCCCTCGCAACCCGTCCCACTGCGTAACGCGAACACCTTCCCGAATTCTTGCTGTCCCGCCACCGCGTTGCACGGACAGTTTTCTTGGCTATACTAGTTTAATGAACTGGTTTATTGGGACCGGAAACATGATCAAGGTCGGTGCATTCGAAGCCAAGACGCACCTGTCCTCGCTTCTGGACAAGGTCACGCAGGGGGAGGATGTGCTCATCACCAGGCGCGGTCTCCCGGTGGCTCGACTCGTTCCGGCCGGTCAAGCAGAGCGGGCAAGCACCCAAAGCGTGATTGACGAGCTGCGCGCCCTTCGCGCCGGCGTGAAGCTGGACGGCCTCGACTGGAAGGAGCTCCGCGACGAAGGAAGGCGATGAGCGCCTTCGTTCTCGACTGCTCGATCACCGTCGCCTGGCTGTTCGATGACGAGGCAACCCCCGAAACCGACGCGTTGCTGGACCGGCTGAAGGACGGCAGCGCGCTCGTGCCCGGGCTCTGGCACCTCGAAATCGCCAACGTTCTCGCGTGCGCGGAACGCCACAAGCGCATCAGCGGCGCGCAGGTCGCTGCGCACGTCAATCTGCTGGGGCGTCTGCCGATTGTGACCGATGCGGAGACGCAATCCCGCGCGTTCAGGGAGATTCTGGCCCTTGCCGGAACGCAGAGATTGAGCACGTACGACGCCGCATACCTGGAGCTCGCCATGCGGCGGGGCGTGGCGTTGGCGACGCTCGACAAGGCGCTCGTGCAGGCGGCCCGTCAGGTCGACGTCGAATCCTTGCCCGCCGACAGTTCGCACCGAAACTCGGCGTTCTGAACAGGCAGGCAAACGGGTCAGCCTCGCCTCGACGCGTGGCCAGTCGCGGCACGAATTCAGCCTGCTGATTCGGGCTCCTTCGGGACAGCTTCTCACCCACCCCCCACAGGCAGATAATCCGCGCCTTCGTCCCTCTGCATGGCGGATGCCCGAATGGCCGATTCGCTCGCCGCGACCGCCCAGGACCCGCGCTGGCGGCAGCTCGTCATCGCGACCGTCGCGCTCGCGGTGGCGAGCTTCGGCCACGGGCTCACGATGCCGCTCCTCTCGCTGGTGCTCCACCATCAGGGGGTCGACGAGACCCTCATCGGGCTCAACACCGGCACCTACTTCATCGCGGTGTTCGCGGTCGCCCCGCTCGCCACGCGGCTGCTGCGGGCTCGCGGCCCCGCCCTGCTGATGCTGGCTTCGATACTCGCGACGGTGGTGCTGCTCGCGCTGCTGCGCGCTTTCCCGAACGTGTGGCTGTGGTTTCCGCTTCGGTTCGCGCTCGGGATGGCGGCGAGCTTCCTGTGGATCGCCGGCGAGGCGTGGGTGAACCACTCGGCGACCGAGACGCACCGGGGCCGCATCATCGCGATCTTCGGCATCGTGGTGTCTGCGGGCTTCGCCCTCGGGCCGTTGATCCTGTCGATGACCGGCACCGACGGCTGGGCGCCATTCCTGGTCACCATCGCCCTGCTGCTGGTCGCCGCGGCGGTGCTCGCAGGCACCCTCGGCGCCTCCCCGAAGCTCGGGGGGAAGACCGAGCCGCTTGCGCGCTACGTGCTGCTCGCGCCGGTGGCGATGTTCGGATACTTCGTATTCGCGGCCGGCGACGCGATGCTGCTGACCTTCCTGCCGATCTACGCCGGGGGGCTCGGCGTCGAGGAGGTCGACGCGATCCGGCTGCTGACGGTGCTGGCGATCGGCAGCATGGCCCTGCAGTACCCGGTCGGGTGGCTCGCGGACCGGGTGAGCAACTACGCGATTGCCGCCGCCATGGGTGCCATCCTGCTTGCGGGCTCGGCGGCGCTCCCGTGGGCGCTTCCCCTCCCCGCGATCAGCATCGTGTTCATGTTCTTCTACGGTGGTGCGCTCGGTGCGCTCTACACGATCTCCCTGGTGCTCCTCGGCCGGCAGTTCAGGGGCGCCGACCTGAGCGCCGCGTCCGCGATGCTCGCGGTCATGTTCTGCGTCGGCTCGTTCATCTGGCCGTCCGCCGGCGGCGCCGCCATGGACCGGTTCGGCGGCGATGCGATGCCCGTCTCGCTGATCGTCGCCTATGCGTTCTTCCTGGTCGTCGTGGTTGCGGCATGGCTTCGTGGCACGCCGCCGGGAAGGAGGGCCTGAGCGCGGGCCTGGTCGCGATTTCTCACGAGGTCCCGAATCGGAGCCACGTCGACGTGACCGGAACTCCATTCGCAACGCCGAATCGGTAGCGCGTCGCGGATACCATGAAGCCATGAGAACGAGGGGAGTATGGCAATGTCGAAGGACAGAATCGTCGAGCTCGAAAGGAAGATCGGAGAGCTCACCGCCGAGCTCACCAGCTTGCGCAAGGCCAGCCCGGGTACGCCTGTTCCCGGCTACACGTTCCGGACGCAATTCGGCGAAGCGACGTTGCGCGACCTCTTCGGGGACCGCGACAACCTGCTCGCCATTCACAACATGGGCCAGGCCTGCCGCTACTGCACGCTGTGGGCCGACGGCTTCAACGGCCTGCTGCCGCACCTGGAATCGGTGCTGGCGGTGGTGCTGGTGTCGAAGGATCCACCGCAGATCCAGCGCAAGTTCGCCAATTCGCGCGGCTGGCGATTCCGCCTCGCCTCACACGGCGGCGGGGACTACATCCGCGAGCAAGGCGTCATGGAAGGCAGCGACAACGTCCCCGGCGCCGTGCTCTATCAGCGCAACGGCGACGCAATCCTGCGCAGGAACGCCTGCGTGTTCGGTCCCGGCGACCTGTACTGCGCAATGTGGGGACTGCTCGGGCTGGCGGGACTGGACGCTGCCGACTGGACGCCCCAGTACGACTACTGGAAGCGCCCGGTGCAACTCGACGATGGCGGAAAGAACGTGCTCGACTGATACCGCCACACCGGACGCCATTGGAGCCGGACGCGCACCAGCGATGCGGGGACATGGCGGGGGCCCGCCGCCCCCCGCCACAAGGTGGATGTGCTACGCCGACTTGAGCTGATCCCCAATCGGCAGGCTTCGGATGCGCTTGCCCGTCGCGTTGTAGATCGCGTTCACCAGCGCCGGCGCGTACGGCGGCACTCCGGGCTCTCCCACGCCGCACGGGCGCAGGTGCACGAAGTCCTCCACGATGTGCACCCGAACGTCGAGCGGCGCATCGCTCATGCGCGTGATCGGGTAGTCGTGGAAGTTGCTCTGCACCACCGCGCCCTTGCTGGTGGTGATCTTGCCGAACCGCGCGACGGTATGGCCGTAGATGGACGCGCCCTCGATCTGCTTGCGCACCCCTTCCGGGTTCACGTAGCGGCCGCAGTCGATGGCGACATCCACCTGCGGGATGCTGAACGACCCGTCGTCATGGACGACAACGTGCACCGCCGTGGCCACGTAGCTGTGGAAGGAGCGATGCACCGCGAGACCGAGGCCGTGCCCCTTGGGCAGCGTCTTGCCGTAGCCGGATTTCGCGGCCACGGTGCGCAGCGCGTTGGACAAGCGCTTCGGCATGATCGGCCAGTCGTCGGTCGAGTCGCCGTAGTTCCAGTGCTCCAGCACACCGTCGTCCTTCAGATCCATGACGTCGGCGTCTCCGATGAGCTCCAGCAGGTACTCGACCGGGTCGCGGCCGGCGGCCTCGGCCAGCTCGTTCGCGAAGCAGTTCATGGCGAAGGCGTGCTGGATGTTGTTCACCGAGCGGTACCAGCCCACCCGGATCATTGCGTCCGCCTCGCCGTTCTCGATGCGCAGGTTCGGCACCTCGTTGTACGGGGTGTCGATGAGGCCGAGCCCGTACTCGATGGCGTGACCGGTCTTCGCCTGCGGCGCCCACAGCGCAATGAGGGACGGCCACGCGCCAGTGTGGTGCCACGCCGTGACCTTGCCGCCAGCGTCCATCCCCGCCTTCATCCGGTGGGCGCTCGCGCAGTGGTAGTAGCCGTTGCGGATCTCGTCTTCGCGGGTCCACTGCACCCGCACCGGCGCCCCCACCATCTTCGAGAGGATCGCCGCCTCGCAGGCGAAGTCGGGCTTGGACTTGCGGCCGAAGCCGCCCCCGAGCAGCGTCACCTGGCACTCGACGTCGGTCTTCTCCAGTCCGAGCGCCGCCGCGACGTACTGCCGGGTCTCGTTGGGCGACTGGGTAGAGGTGATGACCCTGACCGGCCGCACGTTGGCGTCGACGAGCGCCGCCGGGGGCTCCATCGGGGTATGGATGAAGTACGGCACGAAGTACTCCGCCTCCATCATCTTGTCGGCCGCGGCGAACGCCTCGTCTACGTTTCCGCGGTCGCGTATGACGTGGCCGCCGGTTCGGGCCGCTTCCCGGAGCTGGTCGTCGTAGGTGGCGGAGTCATGGGCGACGTTCGGACCGTCGTCCCACTCGATCGCGAGCTTCCTGCGGCCTTCGAGCACCGACCAGGTGTTGGTGCCGACCACCGCGACGCCGCCCATGGCGTGGAACTCGGCGGGCTTGTCGTCGGGCAGCGCCGGAATCTCGACCACCTGCTCGACGCCCTGGACGGCGAGCGCCTCGGTGGCGTCGTAGGACTTCACCTTGCCGCGGTAGACGGGTGCCCGCGCCACCACCGCGATCTTCATCCCCGGAATCGAGGCGTCGGCGCCGAAGTTGGCTCCGCCGGTGCTCATGTCGTAGTTGTCGACCACCGGCATGTCGCGGCCGATGTACTTCCACTGCGACGGGTCCTTGAGCTTCGGGGCGGCGTCGCCTTCCGGCACCGCGATGTCGGCGGCCGCGTCGACCACCTCGCCGAAGTCGAACGATCGGCCGCTCGCGCTGTGGTAGAGGCGGTGGTGCTTGGCGTAGACCTCGCCCGCGTCCACGCCCCACTTCCTGGCCGCCGCCTGCTCCAGCACGTAACGGCCGGCGGCGCCGAGCTCGCGCATGACGTCGAGGTGGTGGCGGGTGCTGCGCGAGCCGTCGGTGTTCTGACCGTCCTTGCCGGCGGGGTCGTACTTCGTCTCGTCGCCCGGCGCCTGCCAGATCGAGACCCGGTGCCAGTCGGCCTCCAGCTCGTCGGCGAGGATCATGGGTATGCCGGTGCGCACGCCCTGGCCCATCTCGGAGCGGCTGCATGTGATGGTCACGATGCCGTCGTCGGCGATGGCGACGAACAGGTTGGGCTGGACGGAGTTGCCGGTGGCCTGCGCCTGGACGGCTGAGACCATCGAGCCCGGGACGACGGCTGCGCCGAGGACCAGAGCGCCGGTGGAGCCGGTCTGCTTCAGGAAGTCACGCCGGCTGATGTTCTGTATGCGCGACATGTCACACCTCCTGCGCGGCGGTGCGGACCGCGGCGAAGATTCGCTGATAGGTGCCGCAACGGCAGATGTTCCCGGCCATTCCGGAGACGATCTCGTCGTCGCTCGGGTCGGGGTTGCCGTTGAGCAGGGCGGCGGCGGACATGATCTGCCCGGACTGGCAGTAGCCGCACTGCGGGACGTTGTGGGCGCGCCACGCGCGCTGCACGGGGTGGTTGCCGTTCGCGTCGAGGCCCTCGATGGTGGTGACCTCCTTGCCGTCGGCGGCCGCCACCGGGGTGACGCAGCTTCGCACCGCCGCTCCGTCGACGTGCATCGTGCACGCCCCGCACAGCGCCATGCCGCAGCCGAACTTGGAGCCGGTGAGGCCAAGCTCGTCGCGTACGTACCACAGCAGTGGCATGTTCGGGTCGCCGTGGAACTGGCGACTGATGCCGTTGATCTTCATCGATATCATCGGATTCCTCCTGATGGACGAGTACTGCCGGTTGGTCCCGGGTGCTGCCGGTCGATCCCGAGTGTCGCCGGTCCGTCGAATTTGCGCAGCGACGGGAATCGCCGGGACAAGCCTTCTGTATCTGGGTGCGAACCTTCGGCCGGGCGGACGTTCCGGTCCGATGGGCTGGCCGCACGGCATGTTACCGCAACCGGAATCGGCTGTGACGCCGCGCGGTGGATGAGGTCACCCACTACGAGCACAAGTGCAGACAGCCCGCGCCGCGGGCGGAAGTTCGACACCAGGGCCGATCGCCTGTGAATCGATCATGAATGCCCGGGTGGATCGGTGGAGACCGGCGGGGCCTGCGCGAGTCGGCGCTTTGCGACGGCCTCGATCTCCGACTGACCGCGGACTACGAAAGCCTGTTCACGGCGGAGTCGATTGGACGCCTCGGCCTGTCTGCTGCTGCCGTCGGAGACACGAGCTCTTCCCGATTCTCTGGCGATCGTGCCGGCAGAGGGCATTTTTGCGACCGGTTGACTCGTGATGGGCACAACCGCCTCGCAGAGGTTGGGCCGCCAGGACCGAGAAGTTGCGAAGCAGCATGGACGAACCAACTTCATGTCGCACTTTTTCATGCATTTATTTCATGCACAATGATATATATAAACAATTGATAAATCACACATAAATTTGCATATTATTGCAACTTTCATATTGAAAATAATGAATAGTAAATGATATAGTTTAATTGAAGCTTTTCCAGAGATTCTTCTTGTCTCATGACCACCATACACCCCGCCCCAAGCGACGATTTCTCCACCATAGACGACGACGCCCTGGCTGCGGCGGTTTCCACCCTCGCCGCCCACATTCACGCCGCCACGTACCGCCTCCTCGTCCTCATCGCCGAGCTTGACCGCCGCGAGGTCTGGGCTGCGCAAGGGGCGCTGTCCTGCGCCCACTGGCTCTCCTGGGCCTGCGGCATCGATACCCACACCGCGCGCGAGAAGGTTCGGGTCGCCCGGGCGTTGAACGAGCTGCCGCTGCTCTCCGAAGCGCTCGCGAAGGGCGAGCTCGGCTACTCCAAGGTCCGGGCGCTCACTCGCATCGCCACCTCCGAGAACGAGGACGACCTCCTCAACATCGGACTGCACGGCACCGCGCAGCACGTGGAGAAGTTCGTGCGTCTGTATCGGCGGGCCAAGCGCGCGGAGGAGACCGAGCGGGCCGATGCGCAGCACGAGAACCGGGGCTTGACCTTCTGGCACGAGGACGACGGTACGGTGGTGCTGCACGGGCGGTTCCCGCCCGAGATGGGCGCGCGCATCCTCGGCGCGCTCGATGCCGCGATGGTGGCGCACGCGGAGGAGCAGCCCGCGGCGGGGTGGGACGACGAAGGCTCCGCACCGGAGGACGTCCCACGTGGGACGTCTCGACAATATGCATCGTCCGCCGGTGACGCGAACGGAGCCGATGCTCGGGAGCCCGCCACTGGCCATCAACGGGGAGACGCCGGAACCATTCCCTCCGACGTCCCACGTGGGACGTTCTTCACGGGCCCATCGCGCACGGTGCGCCGCGCCGATGCGCTGGCGTGGATGGCCGAGCGGGTGTTCGAATCGGGTGATGCGCCGGCGCTTTCGCCCGACCGCCACGAAATCGTCGTCCACGTCGAGGCCGATGTACTCTCGAACGGAGGCGCCGGGCGCTGCGAAATCGAGCACCGCACTGCCATCGCGACGGAGACCGCCCGAAGGCTCTGCTGCGACGCCGGCATCGTCCCCGTCGTCGATGGACCGAACGGCGAGCCACTGAGCGTCGGGCGCCGCACCCGAAGCATCCCGCCCGCGGTGCGCCGCGCGCTCTCGAACCGCGACCGCGGATGCCGCTTCCCCGGCTGCCCCGCCACCCAGCGCCTGCACGGCCACCACGTCCGGCACTGGGCCGAGGGCGGCGAGACCTCGCTCGATAACCTCGTCCTGCTCTGCCCGACCCACCATCGACTGGTGCATGAGGGCGGGTTCGACGTGCAGCGCCTCGACGACGGTGCGTTCCGGTTCACCAACCCCTACGGAGTGGCCATCCGGCCTCCACGTCGACGGGAGACCTCATCGCCCGACACCATCGTTATCCGGAACGAATCCCTCGGCCTCGCCATCGACTGCGAGACCGCCACCGCGCACTGGCACGGCGAGCGCATCGACTACGACCACGCGCTGATGGTCGCGATGGCGTCGTGGGACTCTGGCGACAACCGTCCGGAGGCGGGACCGGCGGCCGGGGACTGGAATCCGTCGTAGGGCAGGTTCGTCGAGCTTGCGTACAGCACAAGTCCAAGCGCGTACCAGCGCAATTCTGATGGCGGAAGTCCGAGCGGGCGAACGGTAGCCCCGGCGCCGAATTCTCGTCCAACGGCTCAATTCGAGCTGTGCACTCGCCCCAATGGCGCCGACGAGATGGACGAGACTCGATTACGGATTCCATCCGGTTGGCACGACGGCCGCAAGAAGACCGCACCGACCGGCAATTGATGAGACGCCGAGGTTGCCGCTCGGTTCCATTCCGGAATCCATACCTGTCCAGTCTGCCGATTGTGCCGTTCGCCACTATCCACCTGGTTAGGAGAAGAATTGCTCGAAGAGGGGATTTTGATACAATCTGTATATTACAGAAATCGCTGTAGTGCCCCGAAAGGTCCGTCGATTGTCGAGTATCGATGCTGGATGCAGATCAGGTCGACGGCTTCCGCCACGGGGTGCACCAGAATGACGCACTACTCTAGAAGAAGTGCCTCGGTGGCGGACCACCGTGGCGTTCTTCGGGCCGTTCCACTGGCGATCGGGGCGTCGGTGAGGCTTGGGGCTGTCGGGAAACGAGACCGTATGGGAATAGAACTGTCGCAGACGAGTTGGCAGCCCCCCGCCTACAATCGTGAGCGATGCCGTGTGGGAGGATGTAACGATGGCACGACTGGATCGAACCTTTGAAGCCGTTTGGGCTCAGATTCAGCGGGGGATCGCCCCAGGCGACAAGATCAGGAACTGGACCCGAGACAAGGGGTATCTTGGTGACGACTTCACGATTCAGGCTGTCGAAGCCCGGTTTGTCAAGGCGAATAGTCCTGGTGCCGCTACCATTCAGCACGTCGCCAGAGAGGAATTCGCTAAGGTCTATGCACACTGGAATGGCTACAATGCGGGCACCGTTCGGCGGCATGAATTGAGGGACATCACACGTTTCTCGAAGTACGTGATCAGCATCCTCCATCATGTGTTGAACGCCGCCTGAATTCTTGGCGCGAGGTGAGCTGATGCACTATCCGGCATTGACAATCGTCCTTTTCTGCATTGCCCTTGTCGGGTGCGCGGCCATTGATGAAGCCATCGAAAACTCCCTGTGCGAACGGTCGCGTGCTGCCAATCGCATTGCTTCTGCTGCTCACAAGGCCGACCGACTCGCGCGAGCGGCACTTCTCAGCACAGATACCGAGAACGCTGAGGAAGTTGCCGCCGCATCACTAGCCGTCAGCAAAGCCACAAGCCGCGCACTTCAAATTGTGTCTCATGCGAGCGACGATCTGGGTGTTTACTACGATGCGACCGCGGCGCATCTTCTGAAATCGGTTACAGCGGCGAATGCCGCAGCCCTCGACGCCAGCGAAGCCATGATCGAAGCTCTTTCTGACGACCGCGATGCCATTTTGGTCGAACGCGCGGTAGCCGCCGAGCGAGCCACCGTTAACGCCACCGGGGCCGCCCTCAAAGCTGCTCGCCGTGCGGTCACCCTCTTTAGGCGCCCCGGGTGTTCATGAGCTAGATCCAGTGGGTCGCGTCGGGGGCACTCCGCTGAGGCCTTGGGGAGTGCCAGTGAGCCAGATCTTGAATTACCTCACGCGCAGAACCGTGACCGGTTCCGTCGAAGCGCCTCCTGGGGCCAGGCACCGAACGCCAGCCCCATCATCACCCGGATCACTGCCAGCGATGGCGCCCCAGCCGAGCCCGACGTAATCGGGACCGCAGCTTCCGATACCGCCAGGCCACTTAAGCGAGAGGGCCTTCGTCTAGCGCCGGTCGAATCGATCGCCAAGCGCCGATCGCGCGGTTCAGCCGATCTGCCGTCATCGAGCCGGCATCGATTCGAGTGGTTGCAGCCCTGCACCGAGTCGCTACCCTGAGAAGCGGTGCACACAGGTCCGAATCGGCGACCGCCCTGCCCCCTCATAATCGAGCCGATCGCACGTGTCGGAATCGAGCTCCAGTAGATCGAACCGACACTCTGGCGGCGCGTCGACGTCCCGCTCGCCTCCACCCTGCTGGCCCTGCACGACATCATCCAGGTCTCCGTAGGCTGGACCGCTTCGCATCTGTTCGAGTTCGTGGTCGACGATCCCGTCTACAGCGAGCCCCTTCCCGACGACGAGTTCTTCGAACGCAAGATCTGCAACGCGGCGGGAATCCGCCTGAGAAGCCTCATCGATCGGGGCGTCGAACGGCTCCTCTGCGTCCATGATTTCGGCGACGACTGGCGCCACGACCTCGTCATCGAAGAGATCCGAGACCGGGAGGCCGACATCGACTACCCGGCCTTCGTCGCCGGCGAGCGGCGTTGCCCGCCCGAAGATGCCGGAGGCGTCCCCGATTTCATGCAGTTTCTCGAGGCGGCCCTCAATCCGTTCCACGATGAGCACGAACAGATGCTGGCCCGGTATGGAAAGCCCTTCGACCACGACTCCGGGTCCGCGCGGTGCCCGCCATCCTCGGCACCGGCTCCGGGGCATTGCCCCCGCGGACGTGGCGCCGACTCCCGCAGGCGGCGGCTGACCACAGGCTCCGTCGATGCCGGCCTACGCACGAAGCGACTGGTGGCCATAGTCGCGGGACGGGGCGACGGTCACGATCCCCGGGGCAACGCGCCGCGCGCATCTCCAGAGGTGTTATCCTGCAATGGCCGCCATGAATCCCCACGCCGCAATCACGCGCGACGAGTTCGAGCGAACGATCGAGGAGCTGCGGGCCGAGATGAGAGCGAGTTCCTCCGACTCGCCCGCCGCCGACGGGACAACCCTCGAGCACCCGCGCGAGGAGTTCGTGCGCAAGGACGAATTCCGGCTGTTCAAGTGGTTCGCAGGACTGGCTCTTGCCGCAATCCTGAGCGGAATGGGGCTCCTCTACCAGGGCATCCACCAAGGTCTTGCCGAGCAGCGCGAGGCGATGGAACGGCAGTTCGCGGATCTGCGGGCCGAAATGCACGCCGGGTTCAGGGCCATCACCGCCAACGTGGACTCCAGGTTCGTCACCGTGGACTCCCGGTTCGTCGCCATGGACTCCAGATTCGCCAGCATGGACTCCAGATTCGCCAGCATGGACTCCAGGTTCGACGATATGGACTCCAGGTTCGCCAGCATGGACTCCAGGTTCGACGATATGGACTCCAGGTTCGCCAGCATGGACTCCAGGTTCGACGATATGGACTCCAGGTTCGCCAGCATGGACTCCAGGTTCGACGATATGGACTCCGGGATCACGGTGCTTCAGCACGACGTTGCCGACGTGAAGGAACGGCTCGCGCGAGTCGAAACCCTGCTTGACGTGAAGAATCGGGAGCGTCTCCCCGACTGAGCTTCCAAGAGCCTGCGGCCGCCGTGCGTGCGAGTCCGAGGGTGCCGGGGCACTGACGCCGGCTTCTCGAATCGGTGAAATTTTCGCGCTGGCTGCGTATCAGCCGCGCATTCGCTCACCTTCAGGATCGATCGGGGGTCGCATGAGCCGGCGTGCGGGCAGGCGTTCGCCGATCACCTCGACGTCGTACGCGGCATTGGACGAGATCGCATCGCTTCTGACGTATCCGAGTGCGAGGGTCCTGCCCGCGCAGTGGCCGTAGCCGGCCGAGGTGAGGTAGCCCACGTACTCGCCGTCGCGCAGCACCGGCTCCCCGCCCCAGGGGTCGGCCGGGGAATCGGAATCATCGGCGTCGATCTCGAACAGCACCAGGCGCTTTTCAGGCTGACCGTCCGCCGCCCGCAGCGCGGCGTCGCGCCCGACGAACTCGCCCTTGTCGAGCCGGACGAAGCGGCCGAGCCCGGCCTGGAAGGGGTCGTAGTCCGGCGACAGCTCGCGCCCCCATCCGGGGAACCCCTTCTCCAGGCGCAGCGAGCCCAGGGCCCGCATGCCGGCTAGACGAAGTCCGAGATCGGCACCTTCCCGGCGCAGCGCGAGGAACAGCGGCGCCTGGTGCTCGGTCGGCAGGTAGAGCTCGTAGCCCAGCTCGCCGGAGTACGAGACCCGCAGCACGATGACCTCCGGCGCCGCCCCGACCTCCATGCGGGCCGCGGTGAAGAACGGGAGCGCCCGGTTCGACACGTCGCGGTCCGCGAGCCGCGCGAGCAAGTCGCGTGCATGCGGACCGGCGATCGCGAACCCGGCGAGGCGGGTCATCAACGACTCGAGCTCGACGCCGCTCGCGGGCAGCCACCGCTCCCACCATCGCAGGTGGAACCGCTCCGTGCTGCCGGCGCCGACGAGGAAGAACTCCTCCGGTCCCAGCCGGGCGACGCTGAAGTCCCCGATGATGCGCCCGGCCCCGTTCAGCATCGGGGTCAGCACGATGCGCCCGTCCTCGCGCGGCATGCGGTTGGCCATGACCCGGTCGAGCCACTCGCGCGCCCCCGGTCCGCGCACCGAGAACTTTCCGAAGGTCGACGTCTCGAACAACCCCAGCGCCTGTCGCACCGCGCGGGCCTCCTCGCCGACCGGGCCGAACCAGTTGGGGCGGCGGAACGTCAGCTCGTCCTCGGCCTTCGTGCCCTCCGGCGCGTACCACAGCGGGTACTCGTAGCCCCAGGTCGCCCCGAACACCGCGCCCGCCTCCTTCAGCAGCGGATAGACCGGCGTGGTGCGTACCGGTCGCCCCGCCGCGCGCTCCTCGTAGGGATAGTGGGTCCGGAAGCGCGTGGAGTACATGTCCGCGGTGCGGGCCATGGTGTACGCGCGGCCGGCCCAGTCGCCGTACCGGGTCACGTCCCACGTGAAGAAGTCGAGCCCGGGGTCCCCGTTCGTCATCCACTCGGTCAGCACCTTGCCCACCGCCCCGGCCTGGCTGAACGCGGTCATCACCCCGCACGCGCACCAGTAGTTGCGCAGGCCCGGCAGCGGGCCGACGAGCGGGTTGAGATCCGGGGAGAAGATCATCGGGCCGTTGACCACCCGCCGGATCCCGGCCCGTCCGAGCACCGGCACGCTCTCGATCGCCTGGGCCATGTTGTGCTCCATGCGCGCGAGGTCGTCGGGCAGCAGCTCGTGGCCGAAGTCCCGCGGCGTGCCGTCCACCGCCCAGTGCGTGCACGGCGACTCGTAGACCCCGAGCAGCAGGCCCTGGCCCTCCTGGCGCATGTAGTACTCGGCGTCGGCGTCGCCGATGAGGGGGAGCTCGCGGTCCATCGCCTCGATCTCCGGGATCGGCTCGGTGACAACGTAGTGGTGCTCCACCGGCATCAGGGGGAGCCGGACACCGGCGAGCGCCGCCACCTCGCGCGCCCACAGGCCCGCCGCGTTGACCACGTGCTCGGCGACGACCGTGCCCTGCGCCGTCACCACCTCCCAGGTGCCGTCGCCGCGCGGATTGGTCTCCAGCACCGGGCAGTGGCGCACGATCTCCGCGCCGCGATCGCGCGCGCCCTTCGCGAACGCGTGGGTCACGCCGCTCGGGTCGACGTGACCACGGCTCCCCTCGTACAGCACGCCCTTCACGCCCGAGAGATCGAGAATCGGCGCGAGCGCCTTCGCTTCGCCGTCGTCGAGCCACCGCGGCGAGAAGCCCACCCGGCGCGCCTTCGAGCGGAACAGCTCGAGCTCCTCCATGCGCCGCTCGGTGCGGGCGAGCATCACGCCGCCCACGGGATGGAATCCGCAGGACTGGCCGGTCTCCGCTTCGAGCTTCGGGTAAAGCTCGAACGAGTAGCGGTGCAGCCAGGTCATGGTCGCGCTCGCGGCCAGCGCGCCGGTGCCCCCGGCCGCGTGCCACGTCGAGCCCGACGTGAGCTCGCTGCGCTCGATGAGCAGGCAGTCGGTCCAGCCCGCGCACGCGAGGTGATAGAGCACGCTGCAACCGGTGACGCCGCCGCCGATGACGACGACTCGGGCATGGGTTCTCATGGTGTCGCGGGTCTCCTCCGGGGTCGGGGCGCCGCCGGGGGCGGCACTCGCATGTCGGCCCGGCGATGGTGGCCGGTGGTGATTTCGCTCGGGGCGGCGATCGGGTGGGGAGAGGACGGGACTACCCGATCCGGCAGCCGGTGCCCCCGTCGACGGGCAGCGCGACCCCCGTGACGAAGCGCGCCTCGTCGGAGGCGAGGTAGAGGGCCGCATACGCGACGTCCCACGCGGTGCCCATCCGGCCGCCGAGCGGTATCCGCGCGTCGCGCTCGGCGGCGATCTCCTCGCGCGGGCGGTTCCAGGCGCGGGCGCGGGTATCGACCGCCATCGGTGTATCCATCATGCCCGGCAGGATGACGTTGGCGCGTATTCCGAACTCCGCGTTCTGGATTGCGATCTGCTTCGTGAACGCCACCATTCCCATCTTGCTCGCCTTGTAGGCGACCCACGGATAGCACTCCACCGCGGCGACCGACGAGATGCTGACGATCGCGCCCGAACGCTGCTCGCGCATGATCGGTATCGCGTGCTTGCAGGCCATGACGGTGCCGCGCAGGTTCACCGCCATCACGCGGTCGAACGCTTCCTCGGTGATCGCGGTCACCTCGGCGTCGCCGCCCGCGACGCTGATCCCGACGTTGTTGTGCAGGATGTCGAGCCGACCCCAGCGGGCCGTGCACTCGGCGACCGCCGCCGCGACCTGCGCCTCGCGGGTGACGTCCGCCTCGAAGGCCGCCGCTTCGCCGCCCTGCGCCTCGATCATGCCGGCGGTCTCGGCCGCCGAGGCCGGATCGCGATCGACGCACAGCACCCGCGCGCCCTCGCGCGCGAAGAGCAGCGCGGTGGCGCGGCCGTTGCCCGTTCCCTGGCCCGGGCTCTGCCCCGCGCCCATGATGACCGCCGTCTTCCTTTCCAGTCGCATCGCTCGCTCCCCGATTCGTTCGGCGGACACCATCGCGGGCAGAGGTCCGCCGGTCCCGTGGTCCGCCTCGTGGACTCAGCCAGGTCCTGTGCGGCGGTGCCGAGACTCCGTACGCTACCATGCGTCCGGGACGGTAGCCGGCCCGGAACGGCGCACGTGCCGGCGCGTGGCGACGCCGGGCCGGCGCGAGCACCGGAAGCTCCATCCCGCAAGGATCGACATGACGGAAGCGCCGAAGACGCTGATCGCGTTCGACTTCGGGGAGAAGCGGATCGGGACCGCGATCGGACAGACCGTGACCGGCACCGCCACCCCGCTCGAGACGATCCCGGTGCGACGGGCGAGACCGGACTGGAACGCCATCGACCGGCTCATCGGTGCCTGGAGTCCGGACGCGCTCGTGGTCGGATTGCCACTCAACATGGACGGCACCCCCCAGTGGATCACCGACCGCGCGCGACGGTTCGCGAACCGGCTCCACGCGCGTTCGGGGCTGCCGGTCCCCTTCGCCGCCGAGCGGCTCTCCCCCCGCGAGGCATGGACCCGCCTCATCGA
>MKWU01002986.1_pt1 | contig 23407 bp, 21 predicted proteins | sample 809101 | NCBI WGS metagenome assembly MKWU01 (sample SAMN05860141, study PRJNA318959) | sponge metagenome | host: Aplysina aerophoba | place: Slovenia: Piran, Adriatic Sea, Gulf of Piran | collected 2013-05-07 | reverse complement strand
CCCGTTTCACGAAACCTGCGACGTTGCGTTTCAGCAGCCAAGCGGTCCATTGCAAGAGTTTCCGGGGCAGGCTGACCAAGCCTTCGGGCAAGAACAGTATCGTCGCGATCAGGACCAGGCCGTAGAAGCCGGGCCGCAGCTCATCCAGGCCGCGCAGAGACTCGTCGATAATCGACAGGACCGTGACGCCGATAATCGGTCCCGCGAAGTGGCCCATTCCGCCCACCAGGACCCAGACCAGGACAAAGAGCATCTGCTTCAGTCCGAACAGGCCCGGATTAATCGCGGTGACGTAGTGCGCGATCATGGCGCCCGCGATGCCCGCGAAAAATCCGCCGGTGACGAACGCGATGGTGCGATAGCGCCGCACATCGACGCCGACAGATTGCGCCAACGTATCCTTGTGGTGCACCGCGTGAAAGACGAAGCCGAAGCGGGAATGCTCGATACGGTACATGATGGTCAGGCAAATCAGCCCTACGATCATCGCGAAGTAGTAGTAGGGGACCGGGGCGCCGAGATCGATGTAAAGCAGCTCGCCCAAGTCGATATCCAGAACCGGGATGCGCCGCAGACCGCGAAAGCCGCCGAACGGATCGATGAACTGAACCCAGCACAGGCGAATCGCTTCGGCGGCGGCGAAGGAGCCGATGAGGAAGTAGAACCCCTTCATGCGGAAGAGCGGGAAGCTCAGAATGTAGGCGATGGCGGCCGCCGCCAAGCCGCCGAGCGGCATGGATATCCACGGCGAAATCGGAAGTGCGGCGAGGAGCGCGCTCGCATAGGCACCCACGCCCATGATCACGGCATGGGCCAGCGAAAACTCGCCGGTAATGGCGATGAGACGATAGCTCACCACCAGAATGATGTTGATGAACATGAAGATCAGGAAGTCGAGCTGATACGGCCGCAGGACGAACGGCATGACGCAGACGACCGCCAGGACGATGGCGATCCCGGCGGCATTGCGGTGCGTCCGGCTAAACACTCTCGCGCGCTCCCATGATCCCGGTCGGCTTGACGATCAGGACCAGCAGCATCAACGCCAGCCCCAGGATTGTCGCGACTTCGCCGCCGATATAGGTGGTGACGAAGGTGTGGAAGAAGCTGTACACGAAGGCCGCAATTAAGGCGCCTTCGATGCTGCCCATGCCGCCGACGATCATGACGATGAAGGCGGTGACGAGAACCGGGTGGCCCATCTGCGGCGTGATGCGCACAAGCGGCGACATGACCGCGCCGCCGGCACCGGCCATTGCGGCACTGATCACCATCGCCAGCATGGAAATCTTGCCGATGCCGATGCCCTGCAGCGCTGCGGCTTCCGGGTTTTGCGCGCAGGCGCGCATTGCCCAGCCGATCCTGGTGCGGCTCATGAAGAGCCAGAAGCAAACGAGGATGAACGCCGCGATCGCGAAGACGAACAGCCGCGAGTGGGAAATCGTGACGCTCTCGATTCCGAAGGCGTGCCACGATTCCTTGAAGTAGGGCGTCATGTTTTTCATGAGCCCCTGGCCGAACAGATAAACCACGAGAACTTCGAGGACGAACATCATGCCGACGGAAACGATGAGGCCGCCGAACAAATTGCCGCGCATCGGGCGAAACAGCGCGCGCTCCATCAAGAGGCCGATAGCCACCGTCAAGAGTGTCGCTATCACAATCGAGCCGAAGAACGGGATTCCGACTTCTGCGTAGAGGTACCAGGTCGCGTAGGCGCCCACCATATAGAGCGCGCCATGGGCAAAATTGACGATCTGCATGATGCCAAAAATCAACACTAGGCCGACCGCAAAAATTGCGGTGAAGCTGCTCGCAATCAGCGAGTTCATGATGGTCTGAAGAATGAGTTCCAGATCCGTCATGTCTCGCTAAGGCCTGTTCCGGCCAATCCCGGGGATGTTCGAGAAGAAAAATTGTGCCCCGCCGGAGCGGGGCACAAAATCGAAGGTTCGCCTAGCCGGCGAGCGGAACGCCTAGCTCGATGAAGTGCTTTTTCAGAACGTCCAGGTGCTGGTCGCACCAGGCCCGGACATCGCCCATCTCGACGATGACGGCTTTGCCGTTCTGCATCTGAACGACGGGCCATTTGCCGAGCGCCGCGCTGTTCACACCGAAGAAATCCTCGCCCCACCATTCGGCGTCGCCGAACGCGTGCGGCACAGGACTCAGCGCGCGGAGCGCGTCCGCAACCGCCGGCGGATCGAAGGTGCCGGCATTGTTCGCAGCGGCGCGCCACATCTCGAGCGCAGCGGCATATTCCCACGACACCGCCGTCCAGGCGCCCGGATAGCGCTCGGCGTAAGTCTTGTAGAATGCGGCCGCGTTATCGAAGTGAGTGCCGCCGCCCTGCATGATCGGGTCGTCGAGATCCGGGAACTGCCAGAGGAAGCCCTCCAGGAATTCCTTGCTCGTCTTGCTCAAGATATGCTCGTACTGGTCGAGCGTGCAGTTCACGAACTGCCCCTTGTAACCCTGCAGGTATGCCTGCTCGGTCAGCAGGTTGACGTAATCGGGATAGGCCGTATCCCAAGTGATCAAGTCGGGATTCGCAGCGATCAATTTCGACACCACAGGTGCGAAGTCGGTCACCTCGAAGCCGAACAGGTTCTCTTCGACGATCTCGATGCCCGCGACCTCGAACGCGGCCCGGTAGGTCGCGAGGGAGCTTAAGCCCAGCTCGTCGTTTTGCGTCGCGATAGCCGCCGTCTTGATGTGCGGCATGTTGCGCGCAATGTAGTCCACCGCGGTCACGTTGTAGAAGGGATGGACTTCGACGGGCGCGAACAAGTAGGGCGCGTCCTCGCTGATGTCGGTCGGAACCAGCGTCGTTGTCAGCATCTTGTTGCGGGTCATGAAATCCTTCACGGCCTGCACCGGTGTGATGCCGAGCATCAGGACGATGGAGACTTCATCCTCGAAGAGCAGCTTCTTGGCGCCGATCGTCGCCTTGACCGCATCGAACTCGTCGTCATAGGAGATGACCTCGACCCTGTACTTCTCGCCGCCCATTTCGAGGCCGCCGGCGGCGTTGATCTGTTCCGCCCAAATCTCGACCCCGTAGAGTCCCGGAAGACCCCAGCCCGCGGCATCGCCCGTGAGCGCCGCGAGAAAGCCGATCTTGACCGTTTTCTCATCGGCGAAGACCTTGGAGGGCGTCGCGCCGAAGGCGGTCAGGCCCGCGGCGATGCCTCCTGTTGCCGCCATAAATTTACGCCGTGTGATGTTTGCCTTCATGGAGCGAGACCTCCCGTGATTGCTGATGTTGCCATGATACTCAGTTTTGCGGGCCGCTCATGCGACAGCAGAGAGGCCCGCAATTCGTAAGTCGGATTGTAACCGACCGGCCGCCGCCCGTCTCCGGTCCTTCATGACCACCGCGATGCGCAGCGTTTGAAGGCATTCGCGCGCTTCGGCTCTCTGCGGGGAATTGACCACAGCTAGTTCGCAGTCACGAGCTCGTTATCTCGTCCCCAGATCATGCGCTCGCGGATGTAAGGTAGCGGCCGCTGCGGGTTCTTCGATTCGAACTCGCGGGCGATACGATGCCCGTCGAAGATCGCATCGCCGGTAAGTCGCGGCGCATAGCAGTCACCCGCTTGGTAAATGCCTGCGATCCCTTCCTCCGTCCACTTGTCGCGACGCTCCCACAGCGACCTGTACAGCTCGTTGTTGGAGATCCGCGCGGTGACCAGGATCACAGTGTCCGCGTCGAGGGTCTTGGTTTCGTCGCCTGCCCTGCGCACGGGCTCGCCGGGCCGCGGCTCGACGGTGCGCTTGTAGCCATCACGGGAAAGGCTGAAGAGCTTCACCTTCACCACATTGCCCGGATCGCATTCCTCGGCCCACATGCCACCGTACTGGTCGATGTTCTTCTCGTGCAGCATTCGGTGCAGGTTGGGGGCTTCGAGGGTGTATTCCATCAACGGCGCCGCCTCGGAGAACTGCGTGACGATCGATACCTGCTTGCCTTGATCGGCCAGCATCTCGGCCAGGCTGACGCCGCTGAAGTAACCGTCGGCATCGAGTATGACGACGCGTTCGCCGACATCCTTTCCTGCCATGACCTGCTCGGGCGTCGCGAAGTGCGGTGCTGCCGCATCGATCCCTGGGATGGGCGCCATCGTGATGTGACTGAAGCCGTCGGCCGCCCAACGGGAGCCCGTGCTGAGAACCACCTTGTCGGCGCCGTAGGTCAGCACGTCATCCGCCTCCAGGCGGGCGTTGGTGTGCACCTCGACGTTCTTCAGCTTGTCGAGTTGCGCCTGCCGGTAACTGGTAATGCGCCCCCATTCCGCCATGCCGGGATAGCGCATCACGTCGCGGACATGGCCGCCGATTTCGGCCTCCGCTTCACAGATATGAACGTCGTACCCGCGCTTCCCCAGGACGCGCGCGCACTCGGTCCCGGCAGGCCCGGCGCCGACCACGAGAACCGATCCGGCGTCCTCGACGTGATCGAATTCTTCCGGGTGCCAGCCGCGGCGATACTCCTCGTTGGCGACCGGGTTCTGCGTGCAAACGAGCGGCGCGCCTCGCTCCCACCTCGAGATGCAGATGTTGCAGCCGATGCACTCGCGAATGTCTTCGAGCCGCCCTTCCTCGATCTTCTTGGGCAGGAAGGGATCGGCGATCGAGGGGCGTGCGCCGCCGATGATGTCCGCCTGCCCGGAGCTGATCACCTGGACCATGTCGTCCGGACTGGTAAACCGCCCGACGTTGATGACCGGCACGTTGGCGACGCCCTTGACGTGTTTCGTGAAGGGCGCCTGGTGATTGGCCTTGTAGAAACGCGACGGGCCGGCATCTTCACCCCATTCGCTGAACGTCGAGACGTTCACGTCCCATAGATCCACCAGGCCCTGTTTGGTGGCAAGCTCCACGAAGCCGATGCCCTCGTCCTCGGCCTCGATGCCGTCCGGTCCCATAATCTGGTCGATCGAGATGCGCACGGCGATCGCGCACTCTTGGCCGACGGCTTCCTTCACCTTCTCGATCGTCTCGAGCCAAAAGCGCGCGCGGTTCTCGAAGGCCCCGCCGTACTTGTCCGTTCTCTTGTTGTAGAAGCGCGACAGGAACTGCACGGGCAGGACGCCATGAGAGCCATACACGTACACGATGTCGAAACCGGCCTGCACGGCCCGTTTCGAGGCCTCGACGTACATGTCCTGGAGCTCGATGATCTCGGCCTCGTCGGGCTCGTGCGAATAAGTGGCGATCGACCAGTCCGAGGTCGATTGCGTGGGAGATGATGGCGCGGTCCGCGTGTCCAGGTTCGCCACCGCCGAGCCCATATGCCAAAGCTCGACACCGGCGAGCGCATCCCACTTGTGCAGGCTGTCGCACATGTGCCGCAGATTGATGATGTCGCCGTCGTCCCACAGGCTGGCTAGCACACTCGGCGAGGTGTCGGCCTCATGGTCGATCGAGCAGGCCTCGGTACAGACGCCGCCCCAACCGCCTTCGGCCTTCATGCCCCGAAACACGGCTTGCGTGCCCGGCCGCTCCGAGCCCGCGCCGTTGCAATGCGGCACCTGGTAGAAGCGGTTCTTCATCGTCTTCGGACCGAACTGGATGGGCTCGAAGAGAATGTCGTACTTGGGGTCTCGCGCCATGATTACGCTCCCTCACAGACCGGCGCCCGGCACGCCCGCCACTCGGCATGATTTCCGTTCGGCAGATTAGGTGCCTTCAAATTGGCAGGCAACCGCGCACCGGCCCAGCGCCGCGCGACGCCTCGTTCGCGATCCGGCGCCGATCGTGCAGCGTGGGGCTGTTGCCCGTCAGAAATAGAACAGCTGCTCTTGCGAAACGCCCTCGTCTCCGAAACTGATCATGCCGGCCCCGACAATGTCGCCGACCTGCCACTTGCACCATGCGGTGCCGCCCTCGACCACGACATCGGTGATGTCCATCCTGTCGCCGACCTTCCGCAGCTCGGCGATGTAGCCCGGCAGGTCGCTCTTTCCGTAGACGGCTCCGTCTTTGTCCAGAAGCTTGTAGTCGTCCGTCACGTTCGCTGCGATCTCTTCGGCGTTCAGACCGCTGAAGCCGCTGGCATATCCACCCAACTTGTCTGCTGCTGACATATCTCCCCTCTCCATTGCGTGTTGTGGTCGTTGTTCCAGGTAACGAGGTCAGACGGTTGTCGCGCATCAACCGCCATCTCACAAGCTTTGGGACGCTTCGGGTCCTCGGTCGGTGCAAGATCAGGTGTGCGCGCCATTCAGAAACGTGTCGATATCCGGGGTTCGATAGCCGTCACGGCTCCAGAGTATCGGAAAGTAGTTCTCGTCGATGGTGTTGTCGCCGAGCCGCTTGTAGCGGCTGTAGATCGAGCCGACGCCCTGTCCCAGGCGGTTCGGAACGTAGTGCGTGTCGCTGCGCATGGCGTGCAGCACCAGGGAGCGGCGGGGGACCGTCGCGGTGTTGTTACCTGAGCCGTGCCAGGTCCAACCGTGATGAAAGGAGCCCCCGCCCTTGGGAACTTCCACGTGGACGATTTCCGGCTCGACTCCCTCTCTGGCCGCGGCCAGCTCCATGTACTTGCGGTATTCCTTGGGGCCGTGGAACTCGCCTTCGGGCTGCGAGTGATGCCAGCGGTGCGATCCGCGCACGAACTCGAGCGTTCCTGCATCGGCCCTGGTGTCGTCGAGCGCCATCCAGCAGCTCAGCAACTCCGTCGGCTGGAACCACTCCAGGTAGGCGTTGTCCTGGTGGAGAGCGAGCGGCCGTGTGCCGGGCGGCTTCCACAGCACGTTGTCAACCATCAGGCGCGCGCCCGGCCAGCCGCCGAGTGTGGCGATCGCCTTGGCCAGGTCGGCCCTCATGACCACCGACGCGACCGTCCGATCCGCCTTCCATGCGTTGCAAATCTGCCGGGTCAGGGAAGGATCGCTCTCGCCCTCTTGCCAGTTGACTTCGTCCGGCAGGATTCCGGTTTCGAATTCGCCGCGAAAGAGTTTCTCGTAGCGCGCGTGAAGCGCCTCGATCGTCTCGTTGTCGATCAGATTTTCGACGATGAGGTAACCGTCTTCGATGAACTGGTCTATCTGTGCGGGCGTAAGCTCGAATGCCATCTGCGCTTCTCCTGCACCCCGCTAGGGCAAGCAGTCCAGATACATGTTCACATCCCAGTCGGAGACTTGCCAGATGAACTTGTTCCACTCGTCGCGCTTGTACCAATCGTAGACCCTGTACAGGTCCCCGGGGAGCGCGGACCTGATCACGTCGTCATCCGCCAGTGCGTCGAGCGCGTCGCGCAGCGTGGTGGGAATACGTTCGATGGCTTCGCCCGCGTTCAACAGATCGACGAAGTTTCGGTCTTCGGGCTCTCCGGGGTCGATCCGGTTCCTGATGCCGTCGTCCATGGCCTTCAACAGCGCCGCCTGCATCAGGTAGGGATTGACCATGCTGTCCACGCAGCGGAACTCAAGCCGGTCCGGGCTCGAGACGCGAACGGCGCATGACCTGTTCTGCAAGCCCCACCCTGCGCCGACCGGTGCCCACAGGCCCGTGTCGTTCAACCGCCGATAGGAGTTCACCGTGGACGCGCCGATGGCAACCAGCGCATTGAGATGCGCGAGCATGCCCCCCAGCGCGTGACGCCCGAGCTCCGAGGGCATCCAGGCGTGGTTCGGGTTCTCGATTTCGTTGGTGCCGCCCTCGCGGTAGGTGAACACGTCGTCCATCGCTGGCTGGCCCTGGCGTCCGAGCGACTGCACCGTGTCCCCGCCGCCCCGCCAGAGCGACACGTTGTGGTGGCAGCCGTTGCCCGACAGGCTCATGTAAGGCTTGGACATGAACACTGCGATGAGTCCGCACTCGCGCGCGACCTGCGCGCACAGCTGCCGGTAGCTGGTCAGGCGGTCGCTGGTGCGCAACGCGTCGTCATACTGAAAGTTCATCTCGATCATGCCGGGCGCGTCCTCGTGATCCGCCTGGATCATGTCGAGGCCCATCGCCGTCCCGTACTCGTAGAGCTTCAGCCAGACCTCCTGGAGCTGCTCGAACTGATCGATGTGGTAAGCGTAGGGCTTGGTCGTCTCGTAATAGGGCTTCTCTCCGTCGCCCGGCTTCAGCCACAGCATTTCCGGCTCGCAGCCGACACGCATATGCAAGCCATCGTGATCCTGCTGGAACGCGTCGTGGATGCGCCGCAGACTTCCGCGTGAATCCGAGTCAAGGAATTCCTCGGGACGGTCCGGATCCTCCCGGCTGAAAAACACGGTGCAGAAGACCCTGGCGACGCGCTTGTTCCAGGGAAGCTGGCAGAATGTTTCGGGGTCCGGGAGGGCCAGAAGCTCGGAGGCATTCGGGGGAAACCCGATCAGGTTTCCGTCCCTGTCAGCGAAGACGTTGGTGATGCCGCCGATCCATGTCTGCATCCCTTGTCGTGCCGTGCGCTCCCAGTGCTTGGCCGGAATCATCTTGCCCATGATGCGGCCGGTGATCGAAATGTACTGGTAGTAAATGGCGTCGATCTTGAGCGCGTCGATCTTCTTGCGAACGTCCGCCACCAACTCGTCGCGAGTCGGATCATTCAGATAGTCCTGCAGATCACTCATTGTTGTTGCGAGCCCTAGACGACTTCCAGGTATCTGGCGCGCTCGGCAGCACTGGTTTCGCGCCGCAATGCGACCTCTTCCTGGCGGCACGCTTCCACGAGATGCTGCACGAAGGTCTCTCCCCAGATTCCGCCTGCGCGTTCCGAGCGGGCGAGACGGTCCGTGGCTTCGAAGAGGTCGTGGGGCAGCGCCGCGCCCCCGGCGACCGTAAGGCCCGGCCCCCCGCCAGTCAATTCGGGCGGGAGTTCGGCATCGGACTCCAGACCCCAGAGGCCCGCGCCCAGCACGAAGGCCAAGGCGAGGAAGGGATTGATGTCGGAGCCCGGCAGCCGGTACTCGAGCCGGCATCGGTCCGCCGGCTGCGGGACCACGCGGACCGCAGCGGCATAGTTCTGCACGGCCCAAGACGCCGTCCTCGGCGCCCAGTTCGGCGGTGCGTGGCGGCGGTAGGCATTGACGGTGTGGTGCGTCAGCGGCATCGCTTCGGGCGCGAGGGCGACCAGCCCCGCCACGAAGGACCGGAATATCCTGCTCATGCCTTTTTCATCCGCCGCATCGGGGAACAGGTCTTCGCCCGTTTCACGGTCGGTCAACGACAGGTGAATGTGGCCCGAGAGGCCCGGATAGTCACCGCCAAGCTGCGCCATGAATGAAGCCGTCTTGCCCCGCCGCCGGCAAAACGCCTTCGTGAAAAGCTTGAAGAAGGCTGCATTATCTGCAGCACGTAGAGGGTCGTTGTGATTGAGCGTTACTTCGAAACATCCCGGCCCAAGCTCGAGCCCAAGCACCAGCAGGTCGACATCTCCTTGGATGAGAACCTGCTCCAACTCCGCCACGAGGTCGGCATGGATTGCCGCGCTTTCTCCAGCCCAGCAGCGATTGTCCTTGGCGAACATATCGAGGCTTGCAAACCCCGATTCCCGCAAAGAGTCGGCATCGTCGTCGAGCACCAGGAACTCGAACTCGAAGGCGGCGCGCACACCCAGGCCCTGTTCATGGGCCTTCGCGACCAAGCGCTCCAACAGCCGGCGCGGCGAGGTTTCAGCGGAGGGGCCCAGGTAGTCTGTGACGAGGGCGCACGCGTTTGGCTCGAAGGGGTAGGGGCGGAGCGAGGCGGGATCGATGGCAACTTGCTCGCCGACGAACGGACCGGCGCCGAAGACTTGCTCTCCGGTGTCCCATTGGTGCACGACGTTCACGAATGATCCGCCTTGTCCAAATACCTTGGCGAGATCGGAAACCCTGACGCGGCGCTCACGGAAGGTGGCGTTCAAATCAAATGAGCCTACGTGGGCGACGTCGCAGGATTCAGCCGTCAACTTCTTCACCAACGCGGTCAAGTCTTGAATTTCGAGGTTGGCAACCTCATGCCCCATTGTCGTTTCCTCCGTTTACCCGTCGCTAATCGGATCGAGTGTTCCCAACTGTCGGCCGGACAGAGCCGTGCAGATCATGACCTCGGGGAGAAATGCAGGCCAAGTGCGGCGGCGGTGCGAGGAGCAGAACGGGCGAACAGGAAAGCTCGATGGGTTGGTGAGGGAGTCAATAGACGCCTTGACCGCCATCACGGAAGCATGTTTCACCGTGCCACCGCGTCACCCTCCAGGTAGCGCTTGGGCCAACCGATGCCTTGCCAGGTCCGGATAAGCACAGGGTCGAGGCGGATCAGCCAGCGCTTCCAGCTCATGGTGGGCTCCAGGTAGCTCGGGCCATTTTCACCGTAGTAGCGAACCGACATGGTCCGGGCGACCTTCACCCATCGGCCGCCCACGTTCGGCCGCTCCACGACGACCGCCTCGCACTGGGCGAGGAAGCGGCGCTGCACGCCGGTATCCGAGGCTCGGTCTGCGGCCGAGGATTCGTCGATCGTGACCGCGCAGCGGGGCCGGGCCTCCAGGTGACGGGCCCAGGCCGCGCGGGCGCGCGGCACGACCCAGAGCGCGGCCCCATCCCACTGGTACCAGCAGGGCACGACGTAGGGCCAATCGTTGTCGTCGAGGCAGGCGACGCGTGCGAGAAACGGTTCCGCCAGGAATCCATCGATCTCCTCCGCGCTCATCCTGCCGATTTTGCCACGCCAGCTCTCGTCGTCCCGCTCTGCGCTCATCTTTCCTCCGTCATTCCTCTAGGGCGTCCCCTTCAGTGCGGTGCGCGGCTTCATCCGCTTCCGTCCTCCATGTCGGCACCAAGGTGAAACAGACAATCGCCGCGTTCTACCCGACCGGGTACGCGCTTGCAGACGACCAGGCCCGTTGCGTCGAAGTGAACCTCGGTCGGCGCCCGCCACGGCGTTTCTGGCGTGTGAATCAGCCCTGCAAGCTGGCCTCTCTCCACTTCGGCGCCGAGCTCGACCACAGGCTCAAACAGGCCGTCCTCACTGGCATAGGTGAAACAGTCCCATGACTCGGCGGTGAGCAGACGCGTCTCCACCGCAGGCTCCTCGTCGTCCTCCACGGGGCCGTGCCAGACCCCGACGTGGCGGAGCACACGCCGCGTGCCTGCCTCGCAGATGCGCAGGCACTCGGGTGTGACCGTGCCGCCGCCGCCCATCTCGGTGGCGAGCACGACCAGGCTGCGGCTGATCGCCGCCCGCATGTTGGTGCCGGACATGCCTTGCACCGCCGGGAAGAGGAAGCCGTAGGGCGCGCCGAAGACCCGGCCGAGCTCGTCGATCTTCTCCTGTATATCCGGCGGGTTGGCAGCATCGCGGAGGATCGTGGTGGGCAGGTACATGAGCGAGCTGCCGCCGGAGTGGAGATCGAGCATGTAGTCCGCGCGCGGCGTGAGCTCGCTGTCGATGTAGTGGGCGAGCATCTCGGTGAGCCGTCCGTCGTGCTTGCCGGGAAAGACGCGGTTCATGTTCAGCTCGTCCACTGGCGATGTCCTGAGGCCCGCCTTCGCCGCCGGGTAGTTGGCCATGGGCAAGATGATGATGCGGCCCGTCACGTCGTCCGGATCGAGGGAGCGGATGAGCTTGGTCAGCGTCACCTGCCCCTCGTACTCGTCGCCGTGCACGCCCGACGTGAGCAGCACCGTGGGCCCCTCGCCGTTCTTTATGCAGACGAGCGGTACCGGCAGCCAGCCGTAAGCCGAGCGGTGGACGGAATGGGGCAGGCGCAGGTGATCGCACTGCTTCCCGTCGCGGTCTAAATCGATCCGCGTGCTGAGCCGCGTGCCCGTCTCCGCCATGGTGCCGCTCCCCGAGAGCTCAAGTTGGGGCCAGTGTGCCCGCTCCAATGCGGCGACGGCAACGGTCTCGCGCGCCGCATCGGTTTGACGTGCAGCGCTGGCGCGGCCAGTCTCCGACACGAAGCCAAATGGGAGGTAAGGCATGGCACTCTACGAAATGAGGACCTACACGGTGCAGGTCGGCAAGCTTGCCGAAGTGGTCGCTCTCTATAAGGAGGAAGGCTGGCCGGTGCTGGAGAAGGAGGGCTTCGGCGCCAATCTGGTCGGCTACTTCGTCGCCGACACCGGCACCATCAACCGGCTGGTGCATATCTGGAAGTTCGATGACGACGCCGCTCGCCGCGCACACTGGGCGCGGCTCTTCCAGAGCGAGGCGTTCATGAACTTCGCCGGGAAGGCCCGCCCATCGGTATTGACGCAAGAGGTTGTGCTGCTGAACGAAGCCCCCTTCGGCCCGCATCCATAGCGTTCGAGCAAGCCGGCGCTCGATCGAAGAGGCGCCGGCCTACTTCTTCATTTTGGCCAAGATGGTCTCGACGCGTTCCAGCGAGGCGCGGGCGTTGGCCGCCTCCTCGCGGACGGTCCTGAGCGTCTGTTCGTCTTCGCTCTCGTCGCCCCGGACCGGCCTTACCTCGAGGCGGGCGTCGTGCAGGTTGTTGATCACGACCGCGATCACGAGATTGATCATGATCACGGCCGCCAGCATCACGAAGCTCACGAAGAAGAGCCACGCCATCGGATGGAGCTCCATCGCGACGTACATGATGTCGGTCCAGTCTTCGAGCGTCATCACGCGGAAGAGCGAGAGCAGCGCGATACCGAGGGAGCGCCAGTGCGTCGGGTCGTGGTCGCGGAAGAGGTGCACGCCCGCAACCGCGTAGACGTAGAAGACGGCAGAGAGCAACAGCATCACGTGACCCAGTCCCGGCAGGGAGCGGATCAGGGTCGAGACGATGACGCGGAGCTGCGGCACCACGGTCGCTACCCGGAGCACCCTGAGCAACCGCGCCAGCCTGGCAATGAGGGCGAACTCGCCAGCCTCGGGCAGGAAGGCGAGGACCAGTATGACGAAGTCGAAGAGGTTCCAGCCGTCCTTGAAATAGCGCTCGAAGCGCGGTGCAACGGCGGTGAGCTTCATCGCCGCCTCGACCACGAAGATGGCAAGCGTCACGTGGAAAGCCCACTGAATCGCGTCGCCTAAGCGTGCGTGAATCGATTGGCTGGTCTCCAGCCCGAGGCCGAGCGCGGTGATCAGGATCATCGCGATGATCAGCCCGTTGAACGCCGGCGCCGCCACAATGCGCGCGCACACCCGCCTTAGATTATTCATGTGAGAACGCTCCCGTGATCGCCGCTGGCATCGCCAGTTAGAGGCCGCCCGGACGCGCCTCGAATATTGGCCGGGCCTCGGCTCTGGTTCTTCTCGATTCCAGGCACTCTCGAAGAATGCCTTCGATGTAGACTGCGCCTCCCGTGGGTTGCATTTGGCATGACCTGGATGGCCTGAGTCGTGTCAGGGGGTGGACATGCGGAGATAAGCGAAGGTCTTCCCATTTTGTTCATGGAGCCGTGCTTTTTGGTATCTTTCTCGACACAAAAATCCCGCCAGACGGAGGGCTTACACACCACACACTTGTCGCTTCGCTTGGATAAGATCACAGCCATATCACCGCGAATACAAATGGCCGAGGCTAAGTGCGGAGTTTCATGTTATTTCTCAAGAAGCGCCCTCGCTTGAAGCCGGTTCGATGAGGTCCCATCGGTTGCCGTACTTGTCCGTGAAGACAGCCACTATGCCGTACTTTTCGTGTCTGGGTTCCTGTTGAAACTCGACACCCCGGCTCGTGTAAGCCCGATAGTCACGCCAGAAATTATCAGTTGTCAGAAACAAGAGTACGCGTCCACCCGACTGGTTTCCGATCGCAGCAATTTGGTGTTCACCTTTCGCCTCAGCCAAAAGAAGACAGGTGCCGGATCCTGGCGAAACCAAGACCCATCGTTTCTCTTCCGAAAGCCTGGTGTCCTCGACGAGTGTGAAGCCAAGCGTACCTGCGTAATAGTCGATTGCCTCTTGATAGTCTGGGACCAAAACCGTGACGGCTCTAACAGACCTCCGAGGGATGTCGGTTTCTGTCATGTCCTTTTCCCGGTCGTTTCGAGGATGGATATATCTCAACGACCAATCGTCAATTTGCCCCTATTTTCCCACGGCGCCGATCCGATCGGCGATGGCCACGATGCGGTGCATCTCGCGCAAAACCGGCTTTTCGATGAGCTTGCCGTCGATCACCACCAGTCCGGTATCGGCCGCTTCGAACTCGGCGATGATGCGCCGGGCGCGGGTAATCTGGTCGGGCGACGGCGTGAACACCTCGTTGAGCGCCGCGATCTGTTTTGGATGCACCGCGCCCTTGCCGCAGAAGCCCAAGTCCCTTGCCTGGGTTGCGGCGCGCTTCATGCCGTCCAGGTCCTCGAGATCGAGATAAGGCACGTCGATCACATCCAGCCCGGCGCTGGCAGCGGCATGGACCACGCGCGAGCGGGCGTAGAGCAGCGGCTCCCATTCGTTCCGGCAACGCAGCTCGGCGGCCATGTCGACGCCGCCGAAGAACATCGCATCGATGCGCGCGCTGCAATGAGCGATGTCGTGGGCAGCCTCAAGCCCGGCATTGGTCTCGATGATCACGTGGAGGCGGGTGTCGTGCCCTCGCTCGGTCAGCAGGTTGTCGAGCAGCACCACCTCGTCCGGCGTGCGCACCTTGGGCATCATCAGCGCCGGTGGGGGCGTCACGGCGACCAGGACCGCCTGCACATCGGCCATACCGAAGGCTTCACGCAACGAGTTGATGCGGACAATCCGCTCGACCCCGTGATCGGCCTGCGGGATCTGGAAGAGCTCCATCGCATTGGTCCGCGCCGCCGCCTTGTCCTTGGGTGCGATCCCGTCTTCGAGCTCGACACAGACGATATCCGCCCCGGTCGCCAAGGCCTTCGGATACATCTCGGGCCGTAAGCCCGGTGTGAAGATGAACGAACGACGGGGGCGAATGTTAGATGCAGGCATGTGGGGATCTTCTCTGACGTGCGGTCCGATGGATCAGTCGACCCACCGGCCGCTTCAATTCAAGGCTATGCGTCGGCCGGCTCCCAGGGGGGAAGCGGTGTGCCACCGCAGTAGTGATTCTCCGCCGGGCTCTCGCGGAACACGACGTAGATGTCGGTGGCCTCGACGCCCATCGTATCGTTCAGGATTCCGGCGATGGCGTCGACCAGCGCTTTCTTGCGCTCCGGCTCGCGGCCCGGCCGCAGATCGACTTCGACCAAGGGCACACCGTCGCCGATCTCGGCGACCACCTCGCGCACGGCGACATAGTCGTACTTGGTCTGTTTGGGTGCGAGGGTCCTGAGCACCGCCGCCTTGACCGCAGTGCGAATGGTTTTCTGCGTGTCAACGGGCGTGCCGGCGGGGACTTCGACGCGAATGACGGGCATCGGCGGGGGCTCCTGCTGTGGGCGTTAGAGATGAGGCGCGATCCGCCCTTCGAAACACCGTGTTGCCTTGGTTCGACGGGGAACTCAACCCCGGCGCGGACCTATTGCCGGACGGGGACGGCGGGATATCCCGGACGACTTACGGCGCGACCAGGAGACGGCCGGCCACGCGGTGGCGATCGATCAGACGAGCGACGAGACCGCTCGCCTTGGCCTCCTCGACGAAGTCTGCCAGGAAGGCGGCGCCCGCACTGTTGGTCGTCGCGGTGCCCACCGCCTGCTGGACGGCCGTGAATCGTCCGTCGAGAATCCGAGCGCCGAGGAGTTTGTCGGCATCCGCGATCAAACCGGGCCTGAGGCCGGCGAGCGCGTCGAGCTTCTCGTTCACGAAGAGCTCGAAAGCGGCTGCGAGACCCTTCGCGCGCACCAGCTCGGCGTGCTTCAGATGGCGCGTCAGGTACAGGTCGTAGGCGCTCCTGTCCGACACGGCGATGCGGATGCCGGGGCGGTCGACGTCGTCGATCACAGCGAGGGAGCTACCCTCAGGAACCATGTAAGTCGCCTCGATCTCGACGTATGGCGGAGAGAACGCGATCTTTTTCGCCCGCGCGGGCTCCGCAGCGATGAGGCCGATATCCCAGAGACCCCGTCCCGCGGCATCGGTGAGCTCACCGGGCGAAGCAAAGGTGACGTAGGAGACCGCGACACCCAACCGATCGGCGATCGCGCACGCCATGTCGGGTGCGACGCCGACGGGATCACCCGACGATGCTTTGTCCGTCACCAACAGGAAGTTGGACAGATTGATCCCGGCGCGCAGGGTGCCGCTCGGTGCAAGCTCGGAGAGGATGTCTTGGTCCATGATCGAAGAGGCTCCATTGGGGTCGGATGAATTCCCAGCCAGGGGGCACTGTTTAGCAAAGTCTCAGGGTCGTGTTGCGCTCGTCCGATCGCGGGGCAGACGTTCAGGATACCCGCGCGTGCGCGCGTGCGGCGCGCCGGCGGGCATGAGGGTCTAGCAGGCGCTTGCGCAGGCGGATCGACGCCGGCGTCACTTCGAGCAGCTCGTCGTCCGCGAGATAGGCCAGCGCGATCTCAAGCGGCATCGGCCGCGGCGGGCTCAGGCGAACGGCATTGTCCTTGCCGGCGGCCCGGATATTGGTCAGCTGCTTGCTCTTCAACGGGTTGACGTCGAGGTCCTGCGGCCGCGTGTGCTCGCCGACGATCATGCCGCCGTAGACGGGCGTGCCCGGCTCGACGAAGAGCGTTCCCCGCGGCTCCAGGTTCCAGAGCGCGTAGGCGACCGCTCTGCCCTCGGAGCTCGAGATGAGCACGCCGGTCTGCCGTCCCGGGAGCGGGCCCTTGAACGGCGCAAAGCTGTGAAATATCCGGTGCATGACCGCCGTGCCCCGGGTCACCGTGAGCAGTTCGCCGTTGAAGCCGATCAGGCCGCGCGTCGGGCCGTGGAATAGCGCCCTGATCTTGTCCCGCCCCGAAGGCCGCAGCTCGATCAGTTCCGCGCGCCGTTCGGCGAGTGCGGTCACCACGTCGCCGACGAAGGCTTCATCCACATCAATCTGGATTTCTTCGATGGGCTCGAGGGGCGCGCGACCCGCCGGGTCTTTGCGCATCAGCACCCGCGGGCGGCCGATGGAGAGCTCGAAGCCCTCGCGGCGCATGGTCTCGATCAACACCGCGAGTTGAAGCTCGCCGCGGCCGGCGACCTCGAAGGCGCCGTCCTCCGCCATGCCGTTCACCTGGATCGCGACATTGCCCTCGGCTTCGCGGGCGAGGCGTGCTGCGATCATGCGTGAGGTGAGCTGCGTCCCCTCGCGTCCCGAGAGCGGCGAGTCATTGATCGAGAACACCATTGCGATCGTCGGCGGGTCGATCGGCTCGGCCGGGATCGGGGTGCAGTTCCCGGAGGCGGCGACGGTGTCCGCCACCGAGGCGGTCTTGAGGCCGGCGAGCGTCACGATTTCGCCGGCCCGGGCACACTCGACGGCGGTCCGTTCCAGCCCGCGCGCGCGCAAGAGCTTGGTGAGGCGCGCGGCCTCGATCACGGCGCCGTCCGTCCCGAGCACCGTCACGGTCTGGTTCGCCTCTACCTGACCGGCAAGCACGCGGCCGCTCACCAGCCGGCCGAGAAAGGGGTCGGCCTCGAGCAGGCTGATCAACATGCGGAAGGGCGCATCTCGGTCCGTCTCCGGCGCCGGCACGTGCGCGATGACGGACTCGAAGAGCGGGGTCATGTCATCCCCGGCAACGGCCGCATCGTGCGAGGCCCAGCCGTCGCGAGCCGAGCTGTAGACGAGCGGAAAGTCGAGCTGTTCCTCGGTCGCTCCCAAGGCGTCGAACAGGTCGAAGACCGCTTCGTGCACGACCTCCGGCCTGGCATCCGCGCGATCCATCTTGCTTATCGCCACGATCGGCCTGAGCCCGAGCCGGAGCGCCTTGTCGACGACGAACTTGGTCTGGGGCATCGGGCCCTCGGCTGCGTCCACCAGGACGAGCACGCCGTCGACCATGCCGAGCACGCGCTCGACCTCGCCGCCGAAGTCCGCGTGGCCGGGTGTATCGACGATGTTGATGCGCACGCCGCGCCAATCGATCGCGGTGCACTTGGCCAGGATCGTGATGCCGCGCTCGCGTTCGAGCTCGCCGCTGTCCAGGGCGCGCTCCTGCATCGGCTGGTTTGCCCGCACCGTGCCACTCTGGCGCAACAGGGCGTCGACCAAAGTCGTCTTGCCGTGATCGACATGGGCGATGATGGCGATGTTGCGCAGATCCATGGCTGCGCGGCACTCCTCATGAAAGCGGTAGGCCGGACGGCTGCGAGACGCGTCCAGCAGTCGCGGCGTGCGTCGGGCGACCCGTCTAGCGACAGTCTGTTGCCGCTGCTGTGGTGCGGGTTGTGCAGCGCTCCTTCGCTGCGATAGGTGCAATCGCGAAAAAGCGCCCTCGTGGATCGAGGTGCCGGTTATACAGCAGACGCCTCGCAGGTCGACAGCGTCTAACGGAATCGGCAACCGCTACAGACGCAGCCGAACAACGAGGTCGAAAGGCTTTGCGACCGGCCCGTGAGGCTGCTGTCGTGCCTCTCCGCGCATCGCCTGTCTTTGGCACGCGCAGGTAGCGGTGCCGGCGCCGAAGCGCCTTCACGGTCTTCAAGACCAGAAGTGAGTCGGTCTTCCGGCCGCCTCCAACGCCGTCACACTGGCGCCGACGATGCACGCACAAGATACAAGGTCGAGGCTGATTCTCTCGCGTCGCATTGCGCGATGCTGGCACGGGCGGTGCACGCCGTGCGCTGAACCATGTTGCGGGTCAGTCCTGGGGAAAGCCGGTGGGGCGGGTGCCGTGAGCGTCCGCGCCGCCTGCGGCGCCGGGATTGCTGTAGTAGATGGTCATCTCGTGGATGAGACCGTCCCGGCAGCGGAAGAAGTTGCAGTTGCGCAGCCGCTGCACGCCGGCATCGCGGTAGGCTGAGTCGGGCTTCGGCGTCAACGTGACGAGAAACATCGCGGCGCAGCGCTCGTCGGCCACGTCCACGTAGTGGACGAACTCTGTGAACTGGGGCTCGTAGTTCGCGAGCAGGTGCTCGAAGAAGCGCGGCAGCGGGGTCTCGCCGTCGGCGGGCTGCGCCTTGAAACAACGCGGCTCGGCATCTCCGTGATAGATCGTCACCGTGGCGTCGCCGGTGAAGCAGGCGACCACGGCCGGGATGTCGGCCTGCGCGACGTTGCCGAAATAGCGCCGCTCCACCAGGTCCACGTAATCGTCTCGCGTCATCGCGCTGCCGCCCTCTGACGGTGCTAGAGCAGGATTTCGACGAAGCCGAGGGCGACCAGCACGGCCGTGAGGAGGATGGCGCCGACGATGGCGGTCACGCGCACCACGCGGCGCACCGGGTTCTGCGTATTGGCAAACGGGATAAGGTTGAAGAGGAGCCCCCCGGCCACGACCATCACGCAGCCGGCCGAGAAGAGCGGCCGGTACACGGGCTGGAATATAAAGACCAAAGCGAGCAGGCAGAGCCCGATGATCGCGATCATGATCAGGCGCGCCGTGCGGCGGGACATGTTGCGCCGGGCCGGCTTCTCCTCCGCCGGCGCTTCCTGGGGCTCCACCTGCGCGTCGGTCATGACGCGATCCTCATGCCGTCGTGGTCGAACATGTGGACCTGCCCCGGCGTCGGCGCCACGTGCATGGTCTCACCGATCGCGGCCGTGTACCCCCGGCTGGTCACGACGCGCAGGTCCTTCTCGCCGATGCGGAGATGGATCAGGGTCTCGGCCCCCATCGGCTCGATCAGGTCGATCTGGCCCGAGATCGTGGTGGGGCCGGCTTCGGGTGCAGGCGCGAGTCCGCGCGGGCGCACGCCCACGGTGAGCGGCGCGTTGCGCCGCGCGACGGTGCCCTGCAGGGAGACCTCCGCATGCAACGGCAGGACCACCTCCTGCCCCAGCGTGTTCACGGTCGCCGTATCCTCGTCCGCGTCGATCACGTTGGCCTCCACCAGGTTCATCTGCGGCGTGCCGATGAAGCCCGCGACGAAAACGTTGGCGGGCTTGGCGAAGATGTCGTGAGGACTGGCGACCTGCTCGATGATGCCATCGCGCATGACCGCGATCCGGTCGGCGATGGTGAGCGCCTCGATCTGGTCGTGGGTCACGATCACGGTCGCCTTGTGCAGGCCGCTGAGCAGTTGCTTGATCTGCCCGCGCATCTCCTGGCGCACGGCGATGTCGAGGCGGCTAAGGGGCTCGTCGAAGAGGAAGCATTGCGGATCCCGGATCACCGCCCGGCCAACCGCGACGCGCTGCTTCTCGCCCTCCGCGAGCCGGCCGGGGACTCGGCCCAACGCATGGGAGAGGTCGAGAAGGCCCGCAATCTCCCGCACCCGGCGGTCGATCTCCTCAGTGGTGATCTTCTCGGCGTGGAGGGGGAAGGCCAGGTTCTCCGACACCGTCAGACTCGGATAAAGCGCGTAGAACTGGAACACCATGGCAATGTCGCGCTCGCGCGGCGCGAGGTCGTTCACCCGTGTGCCGGCGATGAAGATGTCGCCCGCCGTCGTGTCCTCGAGCCCCGCGATCATGCGGAGCGTCGTGGTCTTGCCGCAGCCGGAGGGCCCGAGCAGGCACACCACCTCGCCGGCTTCCACGTCGAGGTCGATGTCGTCGACCGCAGCGAGCGTGCCGAAATGCTTGCTCAGGTTGCGCAGCTCGATGTCGGCCATGGGACCGCTACCGCCTGATGGTGCCGAAGGTGACGCCGCGCAGCAGCTGGTTCTGCAGCAGGAACGTCACGAACACCACGGGGATCAGAAACAGCGTCTCGATTGCCGCCAGCAGCCCCCAGCGCACACCGATGTCGCCGCCGATGGTCTGCGCCATCGCGACAGGCACCGTTCGCGTGTCGCGCCCGGTGAGCAGCAGGGCGAAGAGGAACTCGTTCCAGGTGAGGATCAGGCCGAACACGGCGGTCGCCGCGATGCCGGCCTTCACCTGCGGCAGACAGATGCGGAAGAAGATCTTCATCTCCGAGCTGCCGTCCATGCGCGCGGCGTCCTCCACCTCGCGCGGGATCTCGTCGAAGAAGCTCTTCATCATCCAGATGGTGAAGGGCAGGTTGAACGCGGCATAGAGCAAGATGATGCCGATGTAGCTGCCCGAGAGTCCGCTCAGGCGGAACATGACGAAGATCGGAATGATGACGATGATCGGCGGCAGCATCCGGGTCGTGAGGATGATGAAGAGGTAGGTCTCGTTGCCCCGGAGCGGCCAGCGCGAGAAGCCGTAGGCCGCAATCGTGCCGATGATGAGCGCGACCCCGACCGAGGCGCCGGCGATGAAGATGGAGTTGAAGAAGAAGAGGTCGAAGTGGGTGTCCACCGCCGCGCCGCCGCGCTCGTAGGCGCGGGCGAAGACGCTGACGAAATTCTCCAGCGTCGGCGAGAAGATGAACTTGGGCGGGGTGGAGAGCGCGTCGGTGTGGCTCTTGAACGCGGTCAGGATGATCCACAGCACCGGGAAGAAATAGATGAAGCTGATGACCGTGGAGACCGCGGTCCGCCTCCAGCCTGCCTTGCCAATTTCTCGCCGCCTGCGGGCCATGACCTATTGTTCCTCCACGTCCCGTCGTCTGACGAAGAAGAGATAGAGGTTGGTCAGCACGATCACCACGAAGAGCAGGATATAGCCAAGCGCCGCCGACTGGCTCGTCTTGAAGTACTGGAAGGCCACCCGGTAGACATAGACGGCGATGGTCTCGGTCGACGTGCCCGGCCCGCCCTCGGTGATCAGGAACACGATGTCGAACAGCTTGAACGCCTCAATGGTGCGGAACAGGATCGCCAGCAGCAACAGACCCCGGATGTACGGGAAGGTAATCGTCCAGAACCGTCGCCACCACGACGCCCGATCGATCTCGGCGGCCTCGTAGAGGTGCTTGGGCACGCTGACGAGGCCGGCCAGAACCAGCAGCATCACGAAGGGCGACCACATCCAGACGTCGGCGAAGATGATTCCGGCGAGCGCGCCGACCTCGGAGCCCAGCAGGATGAAGGGTTCGCCCGTGATCGCCTTGATCCCCTGGCTCAGGAGGCCGAAGGTCGGCTCATAATAGTAGCGGAAGAAGGCGCCGACCGCGACGAAGCTCAGCATCATCGGCGTCAACACCAGCATGAGCAGCACGCGGCGGCCGGGGAAGGTCTTCTCGAAGAGAAGCGCCAGCAAGAAGCCCACGACCAGCTGCAGCAGCACGTCGACCGTGACCACGATGGCGGTCGTCTGGAAGCGCTCCCAGACCACCGGGTCGGTGAGCACCTTCTGATAATTCTTAAACCAGACGAATTCCGGCTCTTTGACGCGGTTCGCGCGATACCGATAGAAGCTCAGGCCGAACGACCAGAGCAGAGGGAAAATATTCATGATGAAAAGCACGGCGAGCGCGGGCGAGACCAGGAGCGGCCCGCGGTTGCGCTCGAAAAAACGCTCCAGCAGCGTGCCGTGCTCGGCGTGATACGTGGTGACGGCCATGTGTCAGGGGCCGGTTAATCGTTGCGTCCCAGGGAATCGGCGGGAAGGAAAGGGGGCGGCCCCTAGCGCGGAGCCGCCCCCGATACCGCCTCGATCGCTAGTCCTCGATGCGTCCTGCTTCGCGCAGGAGGTCATCCTGGAAGACGGCGATGTTGTCCAGCGCCTCCTTGGCGGAGATCTGGCCGGTAATCGCCTTGTCGAACTCTTCCTGCTGCTGCACCAGCAGCTCGAAGAACTCGGGGATGTGCCAGACGTCCCTCTGCCAGTCGAGGCTCGGGCCGAAGGCGTGGTTCCACGGCCGGTACTCCATGTACTCGGGCGTGTTGTAAACGCTCTGGAGCCCGCTCTGGCCGCCGCGCGAGGCGAACTCATGCTGGACCGGGGTCGAAAGCCACCACTTGCAGAAGTCGAGCGCTTCCTTGATCACCGTGTCGCTGTTCCAGGTGGTCAGCACGAAGGGCTGCCCGCCGATGTTGGACCAGCGCACGATCTCGTCGCCCACGAGGAGACCCGGCATCCGCGCGAAGTTGACCTTGTCGTGGACCTTGGAGAGTTCCGGCGCGATCGCCGACTCGCCGAAGCCGATCCACTGGATGATCCAGGCCACCTTGCTCTCGCGGAACAGCTCGTCGACCTTGAAGATGTCCATGGTGCCGGTCTGGACCACCGGCGGCATGTGCTCGGTCAGCGAGAGATAGTGCTCGAACGCCTGGACGGCGATGTCGGAGTTGACGACGCCAAGCGCCTGACCCTCGGGCTCCATGGTCTCGTCCCAGATGCTGCCACCATGCTGCCAGATGAAGCCGTTGATCTGCATGCTGGAGAAGTCGTAGCCCTTACCGGCCTGGTAGGCGATCCCGTAGAAGTCGTCGTTCAGGGTCTCGCCGCCCAGTGAATCACCGGAACTCCGGCGGAAGAACTCGCCGAAGTCGGCCACCTGGCCCCAATGGACTTCGTTGTGTTCCTCGGGCGAGCACGGCAGGTCATAGCCGTACTTCTCCTTGAACGCGGCCATCTCGCCTTCGTGGCAGAACAGGTCCTCACGGTAATAGACCACCAGCACGTCCGGCATCTGCGGGAAGCCGTAATAGTTCTCCGTGCGATGCGGATAGGTGG
>MKWU01002983.1_pt1 | contig 23422 bp, 25 predicted proteins | sample 809101 | NCBI WGS metagenome assembly MKWU01 (sample SAMN05860141, study PRJNA318959) | sponge metagenome | host: Aplysina aerophoba | place: Slovenia: Piran, Adriatic Sea, Gulf of Piran | collected 2013-05-07 | reverse complement strand
AACAACAAAAAATCCGACCAAGAATAACCGCCCGTCAGCTGAATAAACGTCCCCGACAGGCCGCAGCTTCCAGAACAACCGCACTACCACCACAGAACCCGCGGGCATTATAGTCCCACCCGAGCAGTTACAAACTTATTTGTTCGCACACAAATCGATGAACGCGTAACAAATATGGATCATCGCCTTGAAGAGATGGATGTGCTGAACCTGAATTCATTCGGCAGCCAACTCATCCAGAGCTTTGTTTGCCGCCCGGATATCTTCCGCATCTTCGGCCAGCGCCAGTGGTCTTTACTCTCCCCGGTAACTGTATGGATCAACAGCAATCTTGACCAATTCGCTTTTACATCGAGAACCGAAGCTTGACGCCGCAGGCGGCTGATACCTTTGCGAGTGTGTCGAGGCGCGGATTTCTTAGGCCGGACAAGGCCCGGGACAGGGCGACCCTGTCAAGCCGGGACTGACGCGCAAGCGCTGAAATGCCGCCCTGCGCTTCGGCAACGTTGCGAAAGGCTTTCATCAACAGGCGCGGGTCGTCCCCCATGTCCTCGACGGCAGCATTCAGGTAAGCAACGATATCTTCCTGTGTTTTAAGATAATCGCTTGCCTTGTGTTCTTTAATTGGCATTTCGTTTCTCCTGCCTGTAAGTGTCCCAATGGATTTGGGCTTGTGCTATATCGCGGGATTGTCGTTTCTTTGTCCCGCCGCCCAACACTATCACAAGGTCATCACCGTCCCGGCCAAAATACAACCTGTATCCAGGACCGAAGTCAATCCTGAGCTCAAACACGCCTCTACCAACGCTCTTGCAATCTCCGAAGTTACCGATCTCCACTCGATCAATACGTGTCTGAATTCGGGACCGCGCTTGCAGAGACAGACTACGAAACCAAATATCAAAGTAATCTTTTCCATCTTCCGAGACGTAATGGACAACCCTGACCATGATTATTATTGTAGCCAATTGACTACAGCTAATCAAGCTATATATCCAGAGATGATGGTATGTTTCAGGTTTTTTTACAGTAAATCGATGGTCTGTCTTCAGACTCTGAAGTTGCCCGAAGCGATTTGGCTAAAAACCTGGATGTCACTAAAGCGTTCAACATCGCCTCCTATTCCCTGCTCACCCTGATGATGGCCCAGGTCACCAGGCGCACCCGTCCATACCGGCGCCGATTGCGGTTTGAGCTTATATTCATGATTTACAATCAAACATCACGGCCTTCAGACTACAGCACCGATAACTGGAAAAAGTTGAGTGATGTTATGAAAAAGCAAAAGATGTTTGTGCGCTTTCACGATCTTTACTGAATGATGCCGGTAGTCTGTTCTTCTTACTGATCATCTCAAGTGTTTTCGGCGCACACTTGCTTAAGATGAGATCGATGTCGTCGATAGTATTCAGATCGTAAAATTCTTTTTCCGGCCCGAAGTAAAGTACAACATTCTTGTTCGATTTCAGGAGTTCAAATACGTTTGTTATCGACCCGTAACTCTTTCCATCCCACAGCACAAAACCAGAATCGGCCTGCCTTGCCATTTCCCTGTCTTTTTGCTCATAGAATTCGCGGCCTTTGATGTTTGGTTTTACTTCTACCTTTTTTGTAGCCCACCCCCCGACATTATTGCGACAGCGAGTTCCTGCACAATAAACAGTCACGTCACTGTAACCCGCTTCAGCGAAATAGGACTGCATAGCCCTGTCCGCGCCATTAGCGTCACCCACAATTATGTAAAGCCGTCGAGAGATCAAATTATCTAAATGCTTGCGGATTACATCATTGGTCCGGCTAATGCTCCTGGAACCTGATAAGAAAACAGTGGTCATGCGTTACTCCGAGTTTTTGTCAGTGTTAGTACGCAAACTAACGGATCTCGGGGATTCCTGGGGTTCTTCGTTGACCGTGATAGGGTTAAGTTGTGTTAAAGTATAAAGATATTGCGTGGAAACCGCCCTTAAAAAATAGCGCCAGGATTGATGTACTACCGACGAAAAATACTGCTCGCATTATTGGGGGCACTTAACCGCGAGGTTACAAAGACTGCATTTCAAAAGTATTTATTCCTTGTCAGTGATGAACAGGAAAAACCTGCATATGACTTCGTCCCATACCGCTTTGGATGTTTCTCTTTTCAGGCAGATGCAGATAAAAAAACTCTAACGAAATATGGCTATCTAAAGGATCAAGATAATTGGGAACTCAGTCGCCGGCAACATTTCTTGCACTTACTTAAAGGTAATGACGGAGAGGCAATATACCGTGTGTTGGATCGAGTAGGTAAGCTATCCAACCGAAATTTGATCCGCTATGTATATCGTAAATTCCCGTACTACGCTATCAACAGTGAAATACACCGAGACATCTTAAACCAACATGAGCAAAAGCAAGTAGACTCGGCACGGCCAGCACCTCACAAATCTGCGCGTTTATTTACAATTGGATATGAAGGTCAGTCGCTGGAACGTTATTTAAACCGTTTGATTGAGGAGAATATAGGGGTATTGTGTGACGTTCGCCGTAACCCAGTGAGCATGAAATTCGGCTTTAGTAAACGGCAATTGCAGAATGCCGTTCAAGGGCTTGGCATTAGATACGTGCATATACCAGAATTAGGTATCGAATCAAGCAAAAGGCGTGAACTCAACTCGCCTGATGATTACCAAATTCTCTTTAAAGAGTACACAGAGACAACGCTAGCGAAAAGTACTGGCTCACTTCAAGATATCATGGAACTTGTAAAGAAATACCACCGTGTAGCACTAACTTGTTTCGAAGCAGATCACAAGTCTTGTCATCGATGTTGTGTTGCAGATGCATTGATGCGACATAAAGACTTTCATTATCAAGTAACGCATATTTGGTAATAATGGCAAAATTCCGTGTACTCATCACTGTTACTACATATCCGTTACCCTCGCGCTCTTATGATGAACTTGTCTGCACAGCAGGAGTCCTGGAAGACGGCTCTCTAATCAGAATTTATCCCGTACCTTTCCATTTCCTCGAATATCACAAATGGGAGTGGGTTGAACTGGAACTCATTAAGCACAAACATACACATGACTTTCGGCCCGAGAGCTATCGACCTAAGCGGCACGATCTCAGCGACCTTGTAGTTGTCCAAAAAATTGGAACGGAGCAAGCTTGGTATGTACGTAAGCAAGCTTGTTTGAAAAACGTTTACACGAACCTTACTACTCTAATCCATGATTCCAAAGATCCGAAAAATGTTTCCCTTGCGACTTTTAAACCGAAGCGATTGATAAAATTTATCGTAGAGGATGACGAACGGGAGTGGAAAGAACAGTGGCTTGAACAGCTTAAGCAGGTAAATTTGTTCACTGGTGGAGCAAATGCTACTGAAGGCCCGCGTGTTCCAGTAGACAAAATACCATACAAATTCAAATACCAGTTTGAGGATGAAGCAGGTAAAGTCTCAACAATGGCAATCGAGGATTGGGAAATTGGCGCTCTGTTTCGGAATTGTTTAGCCGCGGCAGAAGGAGATGAAGTTATTGCGGTCGAAAAAGTGCGAGAGAAGTACGAAAAGGACTTTATGCAAAATAAGGACATTGCTCTATTCTTGGGTACCACACTTAAGCATCATCGCGCGAGACACACTAATCCGTTTACAATCGTAGGAGTGTTTTACCCGCCTCGGCAACCACAACAACAGCTCCTTTGACTAAACAGTTATTATTCATGTCGATATAACTGCAACAAGAGTAACGTTTCAGAATATTGGATCATCCGGAAGAAATTAGTTTCTTGTTTTAGTAAAAGTGATATTCAGAATTGCCCGAAGTGATTTGCCTAAAAACATGGATGTCACTAAACCCTTCAACATCGCCTCCTACTCCCTGCTCACCCTGATGATGGCCCAGGTGACCGGCCTGAAACCCGGCGAGTTCGTGCATACCCTGGGAGACGCCCACCTGTATTTAAACCACCTGGAGCAGGCCGACACACAGTTGACCCGGGAACCACTCCCACCGCCGCAGATGCGGCTTAACCCCGGCGTGGACGATATCTTCGGCTTCCGCTACGAGGATTTTGAGCTACAGAACTACCAGGCACATCCGTCCATACGGGCGCCTATTGCGGTTTGAGTCATTCACAACCCCCGGGTTTTAATCTTTGGCTTCTGGCCGTGTTTTGGGCAACGCGTAGAGCCAATTAACTACCCATCGAATACCTCATTCAGTTCCTGCCGGATTTTGTAAGAGTGAGATTTTAGAATGCCCGGCACATCTCGAGTTTGCCTGATCAGGGCGACAATGATGACTTTATCAGTGTCCAGAGGCGTATAAATGACATAGTGTTCCCGGACAGGATGCACGCAAAGACCGGTCTCTCCGGTGAGATCATCGCGTTCTCGCAATGAGCGGTGGTTTTGTGCAATGTATTCTGCCCCTTTGTGCAAATCCTTAAAATATTGATGGGTCAGCTCGGCGCCCCACCGTTTCAGCGACCATGTTTTTGCATCCCTGAAATCCCGTTCTGCCGTTTTCGTCAGAATATAGTGCTTGCGCTGTCTCACGAAGCTCAGAATTCATCAGCTATGTCAAGAATGGATTTCTCTGACATTTGTCCTTGTTTAATATCTTCAAGGCCGGCCAATACATGTTTGAGTGTTATGTCGGCTTCCATATCATGGCGGATCAAGTCGCGTATATATTCGCTGGGTGTTGCGTAGACGCCGGAGTCACCCGTTCGACTATCGACGAATGCCCGCAGTTCATTTGTCAAAGATAAATTCAAGCTGCTTGCCATGGTTCTTTCTCAAACTGTTTTCTGGGGGTAGGTCAAGTTTAAAATTAATGCCATATATTGTCAATATTCGACAAGCGCCTGATTTCCGTATTCCGGGTTTCCCCGATATGGGGTCGGACCACTCCGGCCCGCTATAACGTACAGATAATAAAGGAAAACTGTCAAAAAAGACGCGCTATTACAGGCTTAAACTGCGGTTTTCATGCGTCAAAACAACACGTTAAGGTATTTGTGTTTGATTACTTGCGGACTTTTATCGAGTCCGTCTCAGTGAGGTGTGACAATCAGTTTCTCATTTACTGAATCATGCACAACACGCCCGTCCACCATGGTCAACACCGGTTTGAGGTCCGCTAATTGCCTGATATCACAGGTCAGGGGATCGGTGTCGAACACCGCCAGTTCAGCCGCCATTCCCCCGGCAATCATGCCACGGCTGTCTTCCTCCCGGTTCAGGTAATGGGGCGCCTGGCAACTGATACGTAATACTTCCTCGCGGGTCAAACGGCTTTCTCCGAGCCGCCGTTGCCCTATCTCGTCCCATCGCTCCAGTGCCTCCCAGGCCGTAAACAGCATGGAAGGTGGTACGTTGTCCGAACCGAGCGCCACGGGTATGCCGGCATCGAGCAACTCGCGTATCGGGAAGGCAGCCCGGCCCAGCTTGTCCAAACGGAGAGCCGCCGTCTGGGAATAGATGAACGATGGAGTGAAGGTAACCACTAAACCGAGATCCCGGATGCGGCGAATCTGCTTCGGTGTCGCGCGGAGCATGTGAAAGCCGACACAACGCAAGTCACGGATTGGCGCCTGCCGGTCAATTTCCTCGAGCATGTCAAGCGTATTGTCAACGCTGTATCGGGGTGGCGCCTCGGCGATCAAACAATGCAGCCGGAGTTTCTGCCTTGCAGCTTCGATTCCCACCTCGATAAATTCCTGTTTTGTCAGCGCCTGGTAAAAATGTCCGGCCCACTGGACGTAGGGATAATCCCGGGCAATGGGGGTGGCGATATTCGGATCGGCATAATCGAGCGTCACCCCGGATACACGAAATTTCCCGGTCGGCACAGCGCGCCCGGCGGCCGACGGCGCCCACTGTCTCAGTAATTTATTGAGATCGCGGCGGCTCAAGGCAGAGGAAGGCAGGCTGAGAGGGGCGGACATCCGCACCTTGAGTTGTCCCCGTTCATCGATCTCGCGGTAGGCGCGTAACAATGCGGGTGTCAGCCCGTGCGTTTCGTAAGCCGAGGTGGTGCCCAGCGCACTGTATATCTCCGATCCCACCCGTACCGACTCGAGCCGGTCCGCATAGGTGAACCGGGGCACATTCCGAAACAGCGTAAACTCCAGCAGCGGTGTGCGATTGGTTTCAAGAAACACGCCGGTGGGGTTGCCGCCGCTGTCGCGCACGATCTCAATATTGTAGGGATCAGTGGTAGCGGCAGTGATACCGCAACGGCGCATGGCTTCGCTGTTGGCGACCGCCGGAAACGGAGGCCGGGTCCACCAGCCCCAGACACTTCGAATGTAAACGGGATTGTCAGGCGCAACCCGATCAAGATCGCGCCGGTCCGGGAAACGTCCCTCCTTCAGCATGTTTGCATCGTTGACATAGTCAAACGGCGGCGCTCCCATGGGCATGAAGACAATCCACTCGCCGGGCCTGGCCTTGCGCGCCGCGTCCGCAACGCGCTCGACGATGGCGGACACCGAATCGGCGCCCGCCAGCGACTCGCCGCCAAGTGCCTTCAATCCTTCCCGGTCCATGTGCGGATGGGTATCAAAAAAGCCGGGCAGGACCGTCCGGCCCTGCAGGTCGATGCGCCGGGTTTCAGGCGAGACTCGCTTTTTCAGATCGGCATCTTCTCCCACGGCAAGGATTCCGGTTCCGCGGACAGCCACGGCCTCGCTGATCCGCGAACTCCTGTCCAACGTGATTACCCTGCCGTTGTAAAACAGCAGATCGGCATGCAAGGTGGAACCGGTACCCGGTGAAACTGCTGCAGGAGAGGTCGAATCCTTTTGTCTGCCGTGGGCTAATCGTGGTAAAAGTGCGTTTGCACCGAAGATGGCCAGCAGCAGTCGCAGTAACCGGCGCCGCAGGCGTGAATGGCTGTTTTCACTCATTGTCAGCTCACGGGGGATGTTCAATCATGTCCGGTATCAGGAGGAAATATGTTTAATATAACTGAAAATCGTAGTTATCGTTTCACCGGGTATGTTTCACTATACCTGTTGCTGACACTATGTTGTGCCATCGAGATCGCCGCAGAGGAATCCTGGCATCCCTCGAAATACGGCGAAACCGACAGGTTGGGCGCCATAAACAACCTGTCACCGTTACTGGTAAAAAAGGCGGCAGCCCTTATTGAGTCAGGCACCGTTTATTCGCTCGCAATGAATACCGGACCGGACACCCCCGCTTTTGGTTACCGGAATTACCAGTTACTTACCAAACAGATTCCTGATGCCGATAATAACCAGGCCGGTCCGGCCAACAACGTTACCGGGTTTGATGACCTGTTGATTTCCTGGCTCGGAATTGGCACGCAAATTGACGGGTTCGGTCATGTGGCCATCGACGGCCTGCATTATAACGGTGTCCCGGTTGCTGAAGTTTTTCATCCCCATGGGAGCCCGGTGTACGGCATACATCATTTGCCTCCTATAGTCACCCGTGGAATATTGCTCGATATGGCGGGCCTTATGGACATGGAAATGCTGGATGCAGGAACGGTATTTAACGAGCCGGAATTAAAATCCGCCATGGACCGTCAAAAAGTAACCGTCATGGCAGGTGATGTGGTGTTACTGCATACGGGATGGATGGCAACGACGGAGCGCGACCCGGAAAATTCACTCAGGACAACACCGGGTCTGGGGGTGCAGGGGGCAGAATACCTGGCAAGCCAGGGTGTTGTTGCAATTGGTTCAGATACCTGGGCACTTGAGGTATTACCGCCGGAAAATCCGCAGGAATTATTTCCGGTGCATGGCGCGCTCCTGGTAAAACATGGCGTTTACATTCTGGAAAATATCAGGACCGGCCAGTTGGCCGAAGACCAGGCGTATGAGTTTTTCTTCATGCTTGCAGCGCCAAAATTTGTCGGCGCGCTGCAATCTTCGGTCCACCCGGTTGCCATCCGTTGATATAGAAATTTGGGAAAATGAACTCAAGAATCGCCCGAGACCAGGAACCGCCTCCCGAGGGCGATGGCTGCAACGAGGAACTGGCTTGGTGGTTCACCGACGAAGCGTGGCTTGACTCTGAAAACGATGCCCCATATGATAGGTGTATAAGTGTTTATACTCCTAAGCGCAAGAATTTAAGTCATGACTCGATGGAATCTATCTATCCCTGAAGAAACAGACCGGACAGTCCGAATCTTCCTTGGCCGGAATGGCGGCAAGAAAGGGGACCTGTCCCGTTTCGTTGATGAAGCAGTGCGACGCCGCGTGTTTGATCTTACTGTTCAACAGGTCAAGGACCGTAATGCCGGATATGACCAACAGGAGCTTCTCAAACTGATAGATGATGAAGTGGACGTCGTGCGTGCGGGTCGTTCTTGATACCAACATATTGATCAGCGCTCTGATCACCAGGAATACTCCACCTGACAAGCTGTACCAGGCATGGTTACGTGGGGAGATCGAACTTGTAATTTCCGATACGCAAGTTGCCGAGATTTACGATGTTCTTTCACGGCCTCGGTTACGCAGGTTTCTTGATGCAGATGAAGCAGATGCGATTGTCGAGAATATTGCCACGCGCGCTCTTATCATCACAGAATTACCGGTTGTAAATGTCTCCCCCGATCCAAAAGATAATCCTGTCCTGGCTTCTGCAATCGTTGGGAGGGCAGAACTGATAGTTTCCGGCGATAAGAAACATATGCTCGATCTTGGAGAGGTAGAGGGAATTCCGATCGTAACAGCTCGTAAGGCGTTGGAGCTTATGTCCTGACCTGTATCTTCAAGAACAATCGCCTGAAACCTGTGCAACAGGTACAACGGAATTTGCGGATCAATCCCGACGCCTATCGCGGTTTGAGCATCAGGTCACGGGTTAATTTCAAATGGATATGGGGTCGGACCAGTTCGCCCCGCCACAAAACAGCGCTTTAAGGAGAGATAGCCATACAGGTCCGACCCTGTTCTGTAGTCGATGATGTCATTTAACGTCCCACCTTATTATTGTCATTATGGCCGGACCCCCCCGGCAGCATGCGTCGCAATACATCGTCACGTCGAACAAAGTGATGATAGAGCGCGGCGCCTGCATGCAGAACAATGAGCATCCACACCAGGACGGCGCCACCTATATCCTTATGAAGATAATCTATCGGTTTTTCAAAAACTTCCCAGTCTAACTGGAGCGTCTGGGTAACCAGGTAATCATATGCGGCAGTTTCCCGAAACTGGGTAATATTAAAATACGCCGTGTCGGCGCCGGTTCCCAGATATCCGGTGACAGGCATAAATATCATAAAAAAATAAAGTGAGTAATGAACGAAACGGGCCGAGATATGTTCCCAGCGCTTGCCCGCCGGTAAATCAGGAGTGTTATCATATAATCGCCATATTATCCGCAATATCACGAACGCAAATATCGTTATTCCACTGGCCAGGTGAAGCTGCAACGCCGTGTAATTGGGCGTACCCACCCAAAGTGACACATCTTCCTCCGCTACAGTAAACCAACGCCGGTAATAAACTGAGCAATAAGAAACAAGAAATAATGCGGCGATAGTCCAATGCAGGGATTTCGCTATAGTACCGTACTCCATAGCCGTGTTTCGAAATGCCATCATCTGCTCCAGTCGCGTACCTGTTTTTTATCCAGTATACCTTGATGAGGGCCGGACTACCCAGGCTCACCTTAACCCATTGATAACAAATAAAATCTTTCGACAAAGACGTGTTATCATAGGCTTGAACTGCGTCTTTATATGCCACCCTGTATCCATAAAATGATCATTTCACTCATCGTCGCCATGGACCGCCGGGGCGTGATTGGCCTTGACGGCGCATTACCCTGGCGCCTGTCCGCGGACCTGCGGAATTTCAAGGCCATCACCATGGGCAAGCCCCTCGTTATGGGGCGCAAGACCCATGAATCCATCGGCCGGCCGCTGCCCGGCAGACAGAACATCGTCCTCACCCGGCAACAGGATTACACGGCGCAGGGCTGCGACATCTGCCATGACGCGGAGCAAGCCCTGGCAGCCTGCACCGGCGCTGAAGAGGTCATGGTCATGGGCGGAGCGGCATTGTACGAACTGTTCCTGCCCCGCGCCGGCCGCATCTACCTGACCCGGGTACAGGCCGAGGTCGACGGCGATACCTGGTTCCCGCCGTTCGACGCAAGCGCCTGGCGCGAGGTCGAACGCCGTGACCACCCGGCAGACGCACGCAACGAGCACCCCTGCAGCTTCCTGCTGCTCGAAAAAACCTAATTTGGAGCCTAATTTGGGACACCCATAAATTTATAAACTTTATTAATTTATGGGTGTCCTGAATTTACGGTTTTTATAAATTCATGGGTGTCCCAAATTAGGCTCCCAAATTAGGCTCCAAATTAGGGTTATCGCTGCCTGGACGGCACGCTGAAATACCGTTCATCCTCCAGGCGCAGGGCTACCAGTTCCCCTCCCCAGACACAGCCCATGTCCAGGGGATGGACGTTAAAGCGGCCGTAGTCCTGGGGGTAATCCCTGAGCGCAGCCCAGTGTCCGAATATGATCCTGTCCGTCCGGGATTTTCTGCCCGCCACCTCGAACCAGGGCAGGGCGGAATGGGCGCCGGGCGCGCCTTTCTCATCCATGTCCAGGACACCATCGGCTGAACAGTAGCGGATGCGTGTCAGGCAGTTGGTAATAAAGCGCAACCGCTCCCAGCCGTCCTGGCCGGCAGACCAGGTATCCGGTTCGTTCCCGTACATATTGGCGAAATAGTCCCGGTAATGCGGACCCCGCAACGCCTGTTCCACTTCCGCCGCGTAGCGCAGGGTTTCGTCAAGCCGCCACTGCGGCGGCAGGCCGGCATGCACCATCGTGAAACCCGAATGCCCGTCGTGGTGCGCAAGCGGCAACATCCGCAGCCAGTCCAGCAGTTCGGCGCGGTCGTCTGCCGCCAGGATTTCATCCAGGGTATCGCCCGCGTGCATATACTGGGGCTGGCCGTTACTGATCGCCAGCAGGTGCAGTTCGTGGTTGCCCAGCACGGTGACGGCGGTATCTCCCAGGTCTTTCACGAAACGCAGACAGGCCAGTGATTGCGGGCCGCGGTTGACCAGGTCGCCGGTAAACCAGAGCCGGTCCCGGGCGGGGTCGAACCGGACCTTCTCCAGCAGGTCCATCAGTTCATCGTAGCATCCCTGGAGGTCGCCAATGGCAAAGGTGGGCATTGTTAAAAACCTAATTTGGGACACCCATAAATTAATAGTTTTTATAAATTTATGGGTGTCCCAAATTAGGTTCTCAATGCAGCGTGTGCGGTGTGGCCAGGTTGAATATCGGGATCGGGGAAGCGAACTCAACCCCGTCTTCGGCCAGCATGTCGTAATTGCCCTCCATGCAGCCGACGGGAGTCTCAAGAACGGCGCCGCTGGTGTATTGAAATGTCTGGCCCGGGTCCAGACGGGGCTGCTCGCCGACGACCCCGTCCCCGTGGACTTCCTGCACCTTGTTGTTGGCGTCGGTAATGACCCAGTGCCGGCGCAGCAGGGTCGCCGGGACGCTGCCGGTATTGGTGATCGAGATGGTATAGGCAAACACAAACCGGTTATCTTCAGGAACGGATTGTTCCTGCAGGTAGGCGGTTTTCACCCTGACGGTAAATTCGTAACGGTCATTGTCCTGCATAGCGTGTTTAACCTTATTGCCTGGCGCCGGGCATGTCAATACCCTGCCGGCGCCTGTGCCTCTTCCTCTTGCTGCATTCCGGTACTGCAGCACAGGAGTTTTCTCAATGAAGTTGATAACGGCATAAGGAGTCTCTGTTTATTGGATGAAGTTGGATCCCCTTTGAAGCAATTCTGCATGAAGCGTGCATAACCGGTTCCGGGAGAAGAGGCCCGGGGGATGATAGTCCGGCTATACAGGAAATTAATAGCCCAGTGTCCGGACAACTGCAAGAACTGATTTACCGGCTGCCGGCGCCGGCGAAACTGTTGCGATAGGAAATCGCCTCCCCCAGGTGTTCCGCCTCGACCGTTGCGGATTCCGCCAGGTCCGCCACGGTCCTGGCCACGCGCAGGATACGGTGCATGCCCCGCGTCGATAAATTCAGACGGTTTACCGCCTTGCGCAACAACGCGGTCTGCGCCTGGTCCAGGCGGCAGTACAGGTCCAGTTCCCCACTGTCCAGCAGGTGGTTCCGCTTGCCGGCGCGCGCCAGTTGCCGGCGCCAGGCGCACACGACCCTGCGGCGCACCGACGCGCTGCTCTCCGGCCGGTCGTCCTGCTGCCGCTCCAGGATGTCCGGGGATATGTCCGGCACCTCGATATGCACATCGATACGGTCCAGCAACGGGCCGGACACCTTGCCCCGGTAGCGCCTGACCTGTTCCGGCGTGCAGCGGCAGCGGTCGCTGCGGTCGTCATGGTAGCCGCAAGGGCAGGGGTTCATGGCGGCGACAAGCTGGAACCTGGCAGGATACTCGGTTTGCCCGGCAGCCCGGGAGATGCTGATTTTTCCTGCTTCCAGCGGTTCCCGCAGGGCCTCCAGGACGGCGCGGTTGAACTCGGGCAGTTCATCCAGGAACAAGACGCCGTTGTGCGCCAGCGACACCTCTCCCGGGCGGGGATGGCTGCCGCCGCCCACCACGGCGACAGCGGAGGCCGAGTGGTGCGGCGCCCGCACCGGGCGCTGCTTCCAGTCCCCGATCCTGAAACCCCCGGCGCTGACGGAATGCAGCGCCGCGGTGGCCAGGGCATCATCTTCCCCCATGGGCGGCAACAAGCCCGGCAGACGTTCGGCCAGCATCGTTTTGCCGCTGCCGGGCGGGCCGACCATCAACAGGTTGTGTCCGCCCGCCGCACAGATTTCCAGGGCGCGCCTGGCAAAATGGTGTGAATAGACATCGGACAGGTCCGGGTATGTTTTGGTCTCCCGGGGCAGTTTTTCCCTGTTGTTGAAGCGCGCCAGCGGCCCGGCGCCATTGAGGTGGGTACAGACGGCCTGCAGGTGCGTTGCCGGCAACACCGCCAACTCGTCGATGAGCCCGGCTTCCGCGGCGTTTTGCGCCGGCAGCACCAGGGCCCGTCCGGTCCTGTTGATGGTGCAGGCACTGGGAAGCACGCCGCGCACCGGTCTCAGGTCCCCGGTCAGGGACAACTCGCCGATAAACTCGTGGTGCTGCAGGGAATCCCGGGCAACCTGGCCCGAAGCCGCCAGGATACCGATGGCGATGGCCAGGTCATACCTGCCGCCCTCCTTGGGCAGGTCCGCAGGAGCAAGGTTGACGGTGATGCGTTTCGTGGGAAACTCGAAACGGTTGGTCAGGATAGCGCTCCTGACGCGCTCCCGGCTTTCCTTGACCGCGGTCTCGGGCAAACCGACCATGAAGAAATTGGGCAGGCCCCGCGACAGGTGGATTTCGACCGAAACCTGGATTGAATCGATCCCTGCCAGGGCGCGGGAATAAGTCTTTGCAATCTCCATTTGCCATCCTCCATGTTGTATACGGTTATTCTAGCCGGACGCCTGTTTTTCCGAAAGCGATTTTTCCAGTTCGGTGATTTTTTTCTCCAGTTCGTCCAGCGCGGCGCGGGTATTGCCCAGTAATTGCGCCTGCACGTCGAACTCTTCCCGGGTGACCAGGTTCATCCTGGAAAACGTGGCGTTCAGCGAAGCGCGCACCACCTTCTCGAAATCCGCCCGCGAGCGGCTCAGATCTGCGGGTAACAGGCGCAAAAACTGCTGAACGAAATCTTCAAACTCCCGGGATTTTCTCATAATCACATTTCCGTCAGTGCACTTCCAAATCATATCCGGTTACCCGCTTCCGGACAACTCCCTGCACTAACATTGCGCGCTCCTGCCACTTTCTGCACGCTACAGGTGCAACTATCGGGGAAATTTGGGACACCCATGAATTAATAGAGATTGTAAATTCATGGGTGTCCCAAATTAATAGGGGCTGTAAATTCATGGGTGTCCCAAATTAGGGAGTTGGCATGATACCTGCATGCAACTAATGCCGATATGTTTAACGCAATAACCTGGAGTAACTGAAATGCGAAAATTAATGACCAAACTTGGAGTCCTTATCCTGGCTGTCTGTTCTGCCAATGCCCCGGCAGAGGATTCGCCGCACCAGTTCAGCGGGAATATAGCGCTGGTGACGGATTATCTGTACCGGGGTATCTCGCAGACCAGCGAGAAGGCGGCAGTGCAGGGCGGTATGGACTATGCCCACGCCAGCGGGTTTTACGTGGGCACCTGGGCTTCCAACGTGGATTTTGCCGAAGACCTGGAAATTGACGTTTACGGCGGCATGTCGGGCGAACTGGCCGGCGGTCTCAGTTGGGACGTAGGCGGCCTGTACTACATTTATCCAAGTTCGGACGCACAGCCGGAAGAGAATTTCGTGGAAGTGTACGCCAGCACCGGCTACACCTTCGAGGGCGCGCTGGAGCCCAGCGTCAGCGCCGGGATCGCATACTCACCGGACTTCTTCGGCGAAGACGGTGACGCCGTCTACCTGAACGGCGGCCTGGATCTCTCGCTGCCCCACGGCTTCGGCCTGTCGTTTTACGTCGGCTGGCAGGACGTGGAAGGAGACCAGACCACGGGGCCGGCCGGCTTCAACTATACCCATTACAGCATCGGCATCAGCAAGGCCCTGGGCCCGCTGAGCCTGAGCGCGTCCTGGAACGATGCAGACAATGACTGCGGCGGCGAAATCTGCGAGGCACTCGTGGGCACTATTTCCATGAGCTTTTGAGAAAACACCAGCAGGGGGGAGATGAAATACGTATCGGCCATAATCCAGCCGTCAAGACGCAACGATATCGAACTGGGCCTGGCTGAAATCGGCCTGCATGACGTGACGGTGACGGAAGTCAGCGGCGCAGGCCGGCAGAAAGGCCGTACCGCAATATACCGGGGCGCGGAGTATGCGCCGGATTATTTGCCGAAGCTGAAGGTAGATATTACCGCCGATGAACGGTTGCTGGATGAAGTGATCAGGTTAATCGTCAAGGTCTGCCAGACCGGAAGACTGGGAGACGGGAAGGTTTTTATCAGTGAACTGAGACAGTTTGTCAGAATACGCACAGGAGAAAATGAGAATGAAGCGATTTAGAGATTTAACAAGTGGAAACATGTCAGCGCGCAGAGACAGCAGCCGCAAACGGGCTGTGCTGACGGCCCTGTCTGCCCTGGCGTTATTGCCGGTACAGGCGCTGGCGGACGAGTTGAGCGCGGGAGACACGGCGTGGATGCTGACCGCCACGGCGCTGGTGCTGTTCATGACCATTCCCGGGCTGTCCCTGTTCTATGCGGGCATGGTCAGGAGCAAGAACGTACTGTCGGTGCTGATGCAGTGCTTTGCCATCACCTCGTTGATGACCGTGCTCTGGGTGCTGTACGGCTACAGCATCGCCTTCGGCGGCGAAGGCGCTTACTGGGGCGGGCTCGACAAGATGTTCCTGGCCGGCGTCACCGTGGATTCGCTGAGCGGGACCATACCGGAGTCCGTATTCATGACATTCCAGATGACGTTCGCCATCATTACCCCGGCGTTGATCGTGGGGGCGTTCGCCGAGCGGATGAAGTTCAGCGCGGTGCTCTGGTTCATGGCCATCTGGCTGACGTTTGTCTACGCCCCCGTGTGCCACTGGGTCTGGGGCGACGGCGGCTGGCTCGGCAACAAGGGCATCCTGGATTTTGCCGGCGGCACCGTGGTGCACATCAACGCGGGCATGGCGGGACTGGTTGCCGCCCTCGTACTGGGCAAACGCAAGGGTTACCCGACCACGCCCATGATGCCCCACAACCTGACGTACACAGTGATCGGCGCCTCCATGCTCTGGGTAGGCTGGTTCGGCTTCAATGCCGGCAGTGAACTGGCCGCCGACGGCACCGCCGGCATGGCGATGGCGGTGACCCAGGTTGCCACCGCATCCGCGGCCCTGGGCTGGATGATCTGCGAATGGGTCAACCACGGCAAACCCAGCGTGCTGGGCATCGCAACGGGCGCGGTGGGCGGACTGGTTGCCATTACCCCGGCCTGCGGTTTCGTGGGGCCGATGGGCGCCATAGTCATCGGTTTCGCCTCCGGTATCGGCTGTTTCCTGGCCGCAGTCAAGCTGAAACGCATGCTGGGATACGACGATTCGCTGGATGTGTTCGGCGTCCACGCCGTCGGCGGCATCATCGGCGCCCTGCTGACGGGTGTGTTCTGTGCCGAGACCCTTGGAGGTTCGGGTTTCGGCGTGGAAGAGGGAGGCATTGCCGCCCAGGTCGGCGTCCAGTTTATCGGCGTTCTCGCAACCGTGATCTATACGGGCATAGCCAGTTTCATCATCCTCAAGGTGGTAGACCGCGTCATCGGACTGCGGGTATCGACAGACGAGGAGCAGGAAGGACTGGATATTGTCTTGCACGACGAACGTGGTTATATTATATAGAAATACAACAGGTTAACTTATCTAAACAACAGGACATGAAACAATGAAATTACTTACGGCCATAATCAAACCATTCAAACTTGACGACGTACGCGATGCGTTATCGGAAATCGGCATTAAGGGCCTGACCGTTACCGAAGTAAAAGGGTTCGGCAGGCAGAAAGGCCATACGGAACTTTACCGGGGGGCGGAATACGTAGTCGATTTCCTGCCCAAGGTGAAGATCGAAATCGCCCTGGATGACGACCAGCTCGATGCTGCCATCGAGGCGATTTGCAAGGCCGCCGGCACCGGCAAGATCGGCGACGGTAAAATCTTCGTTCTCGGACTCGATGAAGTTGTCCGGATCAGGACGGGCGAAAAAGGAAGCGACGCCCTTTGACGGGTCCGGAGAATTTTCATGAAACAGTTAAAATTATGTTTATTGATACTCCTTGCCGGCCTCATCACGCCTGCCATCGGCCTGGCCCAGGACGCGCCTGAACTGAACGGCGCCAACACCGCCTGGATCCTGGTGTCGACAGCGCTGGTGCTGTTCATGACGCTGCCGGGCCTGGCGCTGTTCTATGCCGGACTGGTGCGCAGCAAGAACGTCCTGTCCGTGTTGATGCAGTGTTTTTCCATCGCCTGTCTCATGTCCATCCTGTGGCTGGTCGCAGCCTACGGCCTGGCGTTCGGTGACGGCGGCGGGATGAACCGGTTCGTCGGCCTGGGCAAGTTCTTCCTGGACGGAGTCGGCTGGGACAGCATGAGCGGCGATATTCCGGAAACCGTGTTCTTCATGTTCCAGATGACGTTTGCCATCATCACCCCCGCCCTGATCGTGGGCGGCTTCGCCGAGCGCATGAAATTCTCAGCGGTGCTGTGGTTCTCCTCCCTGTGGCTGTTGCTGGTGTACGCCCCCGTATGCCACTGGGTCTGGGGCGGCGGCTGGCTGGGCGACATGGGATTCATGGACTTTGCCGGCGGCACGGTGGTCCACGTCAATGCGGGTGTGGCTGCGATCGTCGCGGCGATAGTCCTGGGCAACCGCAAGGGCTTCCCCGGCACGGCAATGCCACCCCACAACATGACCCTGTCCGTAGCCGGCGCCTCGATGCTGTGGGTAGGCTGGTTCGGGTTTAACGCCGGCAGCGCCCTGGCTGCCGACGGCAACGCCGGCATGGCCATGCTGGTCACGCACATCTCCGCGGCGGCCGGTTCCCTGGCCTGGGTAGCCTGCGAGTGGATCAAACACGGCAAGCCGAGCGTGCTGGGCATCGTCACCGGCATGGTGGCGGGGCTGGGTACGATCACCCCGGCGTCAGGTTTTGTCGGGCCCGTGGGCGGGCTGCTGATCGGTATCTCGGCCGGTGTCGTATGCTATTTCGCCACCCAGTACATCAAGCGCGTGCTCAAGATCGACGATTCCCTGGACGTGTTCCCGGTCCACGGCGTCGGCGGCGCACTCGGCTGCCTGCTGACGGCCGTCTTTTTTGCCGGCAACCTGGGCGGTCCGGGCGGCGCAGACTACGCCATGGGGCCGCAGTTCATGACCCAGGTAACGGGCGTAATCGCAACCGTCATCTGGTGCGGCATCGCCACCTTCATCATCCTGAAGGTGCTTGACGCCATCATGGGCCTGCGCGTAACCGCAGACGAAGAAACCGAAGGCCTGGACCTGGTATCCCACGACGAACGCGGCTATTCCCTCTAACCACACATCGTTCCCCCGCCCCCGCGGGGGAACGCAATTTGGGACGCAATTTGGGACACCCATAAATTACGAATAATTCGCAATTTGGGACACCCATGAATTAACAATAATTCGCAATTTGGGACACCCATAAATTAGGAAAATCTGCGGATGAATCATTTGCGTAAATCTGCGGAGAACCCAATCGGCGGATCACAACTCTTGCGTCCGGTTCATCCTGTGTATCCATGTTAAAGATTACCCGGGATGACACCCCCCAACGAATCTCGCTTATAATAAGCCGGAATACCACCCTGGCCAGCAACCGTCATCCGCTACCTCGATGGATAACTACGCCGTCATCGGCAACCCGATAGCGCACAGCCTGTCGCCCCGTATCCACGCGCAGTTCGCGGCGCAGACCGGCCAGGCGCTGGACTACGGCGCCATTCTCTCCACCACCGAAGAATTTACCGCCTCCGTGGAGACGTTCAGGCAGGCCGGCGGCCGCGGGCTGAACGTCACCCTGCCGTTCAAGGAGCAGGCCTGGGAATACGCTGACGAGCGCAGCGTCAGGGCAGAGCGGGTGCGGGCAGTCAATACCTTGCGTTTTGACGGCACCGGCCGGGCCTTCGGCGATTCCACCGACGGGGTGGGACTGGTGCGCGACCTCACCGGAAACGGCGTGGAAATCAGGCAGAAAAACATCCTGCTGCTGGGCGCCGGCGGCGCGGTCAGGAGCGTATTGGGGAATATCCTGGACGAGCAACCGGCAGCCGTGACCATCATCAACCGTACCCGGTCCCGGGCTGAACAACTGCTGGAACTGTTTCCCGAAGCCGCCGGGGTACTCGCTGTCCGGGGCTTCGACGAACCGGCAGGCGGCCCCTACGACCTGGTCGTCAACGGCGCCTCGGCAGGCCTGGCCGGACAGTCCCTGCCGCTTCCCGATGGGATATTGACGCAGGGCGCCTGCTGCTACGACATGGTCTACGGCAAGGCGGCAGAGATGTTCCTGGACTGGGCCGCAGCCAACGGCGCGGCAACCCGCTGCGACGGTCTCGGCATGCTGGTGGAGCAGGCCGCCGAATCATTCCATATCTGGCGCGGCATCCGCCCGGAAACGCAACCCGTCATCGACGCCCTGCGCTGAGTTTATCAGCAGATTTACGCAAAGGATTCATCCGCAGATTACGCAGATTAGCGCAGATGAATTTATTAGTTTCTTTTCTCCCGGATGTATTCACTAACTGGTCATAATTCAGGACACCCATAAATTAACAAATGTTATAAATTCATGGGTGTCCCAAATTGTTGGGCATTATAAATTCATGGGTGTCCCAAATTCACCGGGCGGCTGACGCGAAGCAAATTCAATATAATCTGCGTAATCTGCGGATGAATCACTCTGAGGCTACCTCAATCTGCGGATTTACAACCCCTGCATCCTGTCCATCAGGTCCGGCAGCCAGGTGACCAGGATGGGGAACAGGCACAGCAGCAGGATAGTGGCGACCTGTATGGATATGAACGGAATGATCCCCTGGTAGATGTGCTGTATGCGGATCTCCTTCGGGGCAACCGCCTTCAGGTAAAACAGGGAGAAGCCGAAGGGCGGGGTCAGGAAAGACGTTTGCAGGTTGATGGCTATCAGCACGGCCAGCCACAACAGGTCGACCCCCAGGGTGGCGGCGATGGGCGCCAGGATGGGGACGACGATAAAGCATATCTGGAGAAAGTCCAGGAAGAAGCCGAGCAGGAAGATCAGGATCATGCTGGCGACCAGGAAACCCAGCGTGCCGCCGGGCAGGCTGGTCATCACGTCCAGCACCAGGCGGTCGCCGCCCATGCCCCGGAACACCAGGCCGAACGCGGTCGCGCCGATCAGGATCAGGAACACCATGCTGGTCAGGCGGGTGGTCAGGCGCATGGCCTCCTGCAACCGGTCCAGGGTGAGTTGCCGGTGCAGCGCCGCCAGCGCAAGGGCGCCCACCGCGCCGACTGCAGCGGATTCCGTAGGCGATGCAATGCCGAAGAAGATGGAGCCCAGCACCCCGACCACCAGGACCAGGGGCGGCAGCAGGGTGAGGCAGACCTTGCGCAGCAGGTGTTCATCCGTCTCCGCAGTAATCGCGGGCGCCACCTCCGGCCTGCGCCATGCGTGTATGCTGATGTAGACCAGGAACAGGAGCACCAGCAGCATGCCCGGGACAACGGCGCCGATGAACAGGCGGCCCACAGGCACGCCCATCACATCGCCCAGCAGGATCAGGACGATACTGGGCGGGATGATCTGGCCCAGGGTGCCTGCCGCGGCGATGGTGCCGGTAGACAGCTGTTTTGAGTAATTACGCCGCAGCATGGTGGGCAGGGCGATGATCCCCATGGTGACGACCGTCGCCCCCACGACCCCGGTGGTCGCGGCCAGCAGGCCGCCGACGATGACGACGGAAATGGCCAGCCCCCCGCGCAGGCGGCCGAACAGCAGCCCCATGGTCTCCAGCAGGTCCTCCGCCAGGCCGGATTTATCCAGGACGATCCCCATGAAGATGAACAGCGGCACGGCCAGCAGGGTGAAGTTGGTCATCACCCCCCAGATCCTCAAGGGTAGCAGGTGGAAGAAATCAAACCCGAGGAAGACCCCGCCGAACAGCAGCGCGATCGCCCCCAGGGTGAACGCCACCGGGTAGCCCAGCATGAGCATGAGCATCAGGCTCAGGAACATCAGGGCGATCCAGACGGTCATCGGCGCTCACGCAGGCCGGGAATCTCACCTGGCGGCGCGCTCATGGCGCCTCCTGGCGGGATTTCCGGTCAAGAATAAGGGACAGGCTTTTCAGGGCCTCGCTGATGCCCTGGATGATCAGCAGGAAGAATCCCAGCGGGATCGCCGCCTTCAGCACCCAGCGGTACGGCAGGCCGCCGGGGTCGGGCGAGCCTTCGGAAAACAGGTAGGCCTGGGACACGAACGGCCAGGAACTGATTATGATAAGGACGCAGAACGGGATCAGGAACAGCAGCGAACAGGCCAGGTTGATCCAGGCGCGGCGGGTGTCCGACATGAAACGGCTGCGGTACACCAGGTCCAGGCGCACGTGACCATCGTGTTTCAGGGTATAGGCGGCGCCCAGCAGGAAGATGAGGGAGAACAGGTGCCATTCCAGTTCCTGGATGGCGATGGAACCGCTCAGGAAGAAATAACGCATCATCACGTCGTAGGCAACCAGCAACACCAGCGCCAGCACCAGCCAGGCCAGCCCCCGCCCGCAAAGCTCGCTGAACCGCTCGATCCCCCCGGCCAATTTCCGCATCACATCCGGCATGGTCCCATTGTAACCCGTTCCAAATTTGGGACACCCATAAATTAACAAATTTTGTTAATTTATGGGTGTCCCAAATTTACGGAATTCGATAGGTTGATGTAGTCTGTGATGCTCAGTTCGGCGGGTCGGGCGGACGGGGAGATGTCCAACTGCTCCAGTTGTGCCGCAGTGAACCAGGGTTTCAGGCCGTTGCTGATTTTCTTGCGGCGGGAGGAGAATGCGGTGCGCACCAGGTCGGTGAACTGGTCATAATCCCTGATCCTGTATGTTTCCCGGGGCAGGACGGTGAGTCTGACCATGGCTGAATCGACCTTTGGCCTGGGCTTGAATGCCGCGGCGCCCACGTCAAACAGTTTATCGGCGCGGCAGCGTGCCTGCACCATGACGCTGAGGCGGCCGTATTCCGGCGTGTCCGGGTGCGCGCAGAGCCTGTCCACGACTTCTTTCTGCAGCATGAACACCATGACGCTGATATGCTCGAAGCGTAGCAGGTGGAACAGCAGGGGCGTGGAGATGTTGTAGGGCAGGTTGCCCACCACCTTCAGGCGGGGCGAGGAAAATGCTGCAAAATCCAGTTTCAGCGCGTCCTGCCGCAGCAGGTTCAAGCGCCCGGTGTCCCGGCATCTTTCAACCAGGTCCCCGGCCAGGTCCCGGTCGACCTCGACCACGTCGAGCTGCCCGGTAATGTCCAGTAACGGGATGGTCAGCGCGCCTTTCCCGGGCCCGATTTCCACGATCCTGTCCCCGGGCTGCGGGTCAATGGCCTGGATAATCCTCGCTACAACCGTTTCATCGACGAGAAAGTGCTGGCCGAAGCGCCTGCGCACACTAGTACTCTTTCCAGGTGATATTGACATATTCAGAGCGACACAGCGGCGCCAAGACAAGGCGCAGCCCGCAGAGAATGGCGCGCCCTTGTCAAGGGCTGCAACGCCGTATTGGCGTTGCTGTGTCGCTCCCTGCGGGCGGGCCGGGAAGCGGTCGCCCGCGGCGTTGCGCCGCTTGGCAAGGAGCCGCCATCCCCGGCGCGCCCCGCCTTGCGCTCAACCGCTTCCCGACCCTCTGAATATGTCAATATCACCTGGAAAGAGTACTAGTCCCCGCCGTCGTCGTTCCCCCGCGTTAGCGGGGGCAGGCTCTGCGCTACCCCTTCATCGTCCCTGCGCAAGCAGGAACCCAGCGCGTTATTCCGGGCTCCGCCAGGTTCCTGCTTGCGCAGGGACGACGGATCCGGGAGGGACGACGGAGATTGACGCCTGCGCATCACCATATCAACGGCACAGTCAATGGCCGCCACCAGGCTGGTCGCATCGGCGCGGCCGCTGCCGGCCAGGTCGAAGGCCGTGCCGTGGTCCACCGAGGTCCTGATGACGGGCAGCCCCAGCGTGATGTTCACGGTCTTGCCGAAACCGTGGGATTTCAGTACCGGCAGCCCCTGGTCGTGATACATGGCTACCACGGCGTCCACGCCCTCCAGGGACGCGGCGGTGAAAGCGGTGTCCGCCGGCACCGGTCCGACCAGGTCCAGACCCTCCGCCCTCAACTCGTCGGCAACAGGGATGACGATCTCGATCTCCTCGTTGCCCAGGTGGCCCTGCTCCCCGGCGTGCGGATTGATGCCGCAGACCAGCAGGCGCGGGTTTTCGATGTTGAATTTTGCCTGCAGATCGGCGGCGACGACACTGATGACATCGCGCAGACGCCGGCGGGTAATGCGCCCGGCCACCTGGTTCAGGGGCAGGTGCGTCGTTACCAGGGCCACCCTGGCAAAGTCGTTCGCCAGCATCATCACCGGCACGTGCTTGCCGCACAGACCGGCGATATATTCGGTATGCCCGCTGAACGCGTGCCCGGCGCCGGCGATCACGGATTTACTGACCGGACCCGTTACCATGGCGTCAAACTGCCCGTCCAGGCAGCCTTCGGCCGCGCTCTTGATCGCCGACAGGACGCAGTCCGCGTTGCCCGTGACCGGGGTTCCGGGTTCCACCGGCAGGGCCACCGGCTGG
>MKWU01002982.1_pt1 | contig 23427 bp, 16 predicted proteins | sample 809101 | NCBI WGS metagenome assembly MKWU01 (sample SAMN05860141, study PRJNA318959) | sponge metagenome | host: Aplysina aerophoba | place: Slovenia: Piran, Adriatic Sea, Gulf of Piran | collected 2013-05-07 | reverse complement strand
GAGATCCGCAGCCGACTCCAGGACCTTGTCGGCGACGACGACCGCGAGGGTCGCATCGAGTTCATCACCTTCCACGAGTCCTACAGCTACGAGGAATTCGTCGAAGGCCTTCGCCCCGTCACGGGCGGGAGCGGTGAGGGCGCTGGTTCGGGCTTCCGGCTTGAACCCACTCCCGGCGTGCTCATGCGCATCGCCAAACGCGCCCGTGCCAACCCAAACGAGGCCCACGTCCTCGTTATCGACGAGATCAATCGCGCCAACGTTTCCAAGGTGCTCGGGGAGCTGATCACGGTCCTGGAAGAGGACAAGCGCCAAGGCGGTCCGAACGAGATCCAGGTCCGGCTGCCCTATTCCCAGAAGACCTTCAAGATGCCTTCGAACCTTTTCGTCCTGGGGACGATGAACACCGCCGACCGGTCCATCGCTCTCCTTGACACCGCCCTTCGCCGCCGGTTCGAGTTCGACGAGGTTTCCCCGGATCCGGATCTCCTCCCCGAGACGATCGAAGGCATGGAGGCCAGTCCGCGCGAGGTCCTGCGCGTCATGAACGACCGGTTGGAGTGGCTCCGGGATCGAGACCATCTGATCGGCCACGCCTGGCTCATGCACGCCCGTACGAGAGAGGAGTTCGACGACGCGATGCGCCGCAAGGTCATCCCGCTCATCGCGGAGTACTTCTACGACGAGTGGGGCAAGGTTCGGGCGGTCCTTGGCGATACCGACGACTTCGTGGCGCGACAATCTCTTGACGAGCCGCCTGGGATCGAAGGAATGGGTGAGGAGCGCCATCGCTGGTCGGTGCGCGATGAGTTCCCACCGGGTGCGTACGAGAACCTTGTTCGTGGAAGCGCCACGCCCGCGTCGGACAACGGGAGCGGGGAATGACGTCTCCTGCTCCGCCTCTCACCCTCCAGGAGTGGAAGACCCTCAAGGTCGGAGCTGGGGCGCTCTCGAGAAGGAAGGCCGAACAACTCCACGCGATTGCTGAACGCGCTGCGCTGCGCCTGGGGCTGCCAGAGACCGGCGTACTGACCCGTACCGTCCGGGGCCTCAAGGCGGGTCAGGTCGTTGGGATCATTTCCGCACCCGGACTCACGCTCGAGATCCTGCCCAAGATCGGCGGGGACAAGGGCGCGGAGCGCTTGGCGCTCGTTCGCATGCTCGCCGTGGCGTGGGACCTTCGGATCGCCGATGGCGAGCTTGCCGCCCTGCACACGCAACGTCACGACCTGCTCGAGCTTCTGATTCGCCTTTTCGCCGAGCGGCTGTATGCGCTGGTTCGAAGGGGCCTGCCGCGTCGCTACCGGGCGCACGAGGAAGATCTTGCGCGCCTTCGGGGCAAGCTCGATGTCAAGCGCCAGTTCACGCGACTCGCGGTGAGGCCGGATCGCTTGGCCTGCCGCTTCGACCAGCTCTCCGAAGACACGCCGCTCAATCGCGTGTTCAAGGCGGTTGTCTTCCGGTTGGCCGGTGTCGCGCGCTCGGTCTCCAGCACAAGGCGCCTCGCGGAGCTCTCGGCCCGCTTCGACCGGGTTGCCGACTCGGTGGACCCTCTGCGCGAGCCGGTGCGCCTCGACCGGACGAACACGGCCTTTCACGACGTGTACCGTCTTGCGAGGCTCTTTCTTGAAGGGGATTGGCAGACCACCTCCGTCGGGGGAGTTCCGGGGTTCTCGCTCCTCTTCCCGATGAACGAGCTCTTCGAGATGTACATCGGTCGGTGCCTGAAGCGGGCACTTGCGTCCCGTCCAGTTCATCTTCAGCACCGTGGCAGGTTTTCTCTCAGGACCGCGGACGATGCAGGGCTCTTCGCTCTCGTGCCAGATGTCGTGGTGGGGGAGCCGACGGTGGGCCCCATCATCCTTGATACCAAGTGGAAGCTTCTGACTCCGCGTGCGCCTCGCTGCAACCGGACATTGGGGGTCGCGCAGTCGGACGTCTATCAGATGCTCGCGTATGCACGGGCGTATGGGGCCACGCGCGTCGTGCTCGTCTATCCCTGGCACGACGAACTGGACGAGGGGCAATCGCGCAGCTGGCAGATTTCCGGCCAGGAGGACTGTGTCCTCGAGATCGCGACGGTCAATGTCGGCCGTCCGGATACGGTTGAACACACCTTGCATGGAATCGTTGGTCCGACGGTCCAGCCTCCATCTGCATAGCCCAGGCCCCACGGGCACTCGCGGCTAGAAGCTGTCGACCATTCCCTAAAGGGGAGTAGCCGAGAGTAGGGCGGTTGTTCGTGCTCGACACCGTTCCGAGCCGTTTGCATACGTCCAAGACCAAGCCTCCGTGTATTGGCAGTTATCCCAGCTTTCCTCCGTCCCAGTTCTCTTTTGCTACAATCCCTTGCGGGTCCCATACCGGCATACCCTGTTTCCCCAACCGCTCACGGTTTCGCTCGGCATTGTCCTGGCGCACTCCACCCAGAGGACCACCACCATGGCAGACATCGACCTTTCCGGCCTCAACATCGACCAGCTGACCAACCTCGTCGGCCAGGCCCAGTCCGAGATGGCGTCGCGCGAGAAGCAGCGCCGGAAGGACCTTCGGAGCGAGCTCGAGCGCCGGGTCACCGCCGAAGGCTACAAGATGCCTGACATCTTCCCCGAGCTCGCGAACGGTGTCGCGGGCGGGCGTCAGCGCCGGAAGATGCCGGCGAAGTTCCGGAACCCGCAAAACCCCGACGAGGCCTGGACCGGGATCGGGCGGTCGCCGAAGTGGGTGCAGGCGATTCTCTCCGAGCGCGGGATCGACATGGCGGCGTTCAAGGCGATTCCCATGTTTCGGATCCACGCCTGAAGCTGGTCTCCGCCACCGGGTTTCCCTCGGCCGTCTCTCCGTAGCCAACGCGTTTGTTCCACTCCTTGGTCGAGACCCCGTCCGAGCCCCCTCACTGGTCGCCCCCTCGTCGAAGTGGGTTGTACGATCTCCTTGCATGCCGGTGTTCAGAACCTTTCTGCACCCATGACCGATAACGTCTCCTTGGAAAACGACATTCGTGCGGTCCTCACTCGGGCAAAGAAGGCTGCAGCCGATTACTACCGCCTGACCGGCAAACCGCTTGGCATCACCGGAGAAGTCGGCGAACAAGAAGCTGCCCGCCTGCTCGGTCTCACCCTCGCCGATGCTCGTGTCCCCGGACACGATGCCACCGACGATTCGGGCCTTCGGTACCAGGTCAAGTCCCGCGCTGTTCCCGATCCCACACGTGCCAACAGCCAGCCTCTCGGTACCATCAAGCTCGCGCGAGAGTGGGATGCCGTATTGATGGTCCTGATGGACCACGAGCTCGAACCCTGCGAGACCTGGAAGGTGGAACGTGACGCGGTCGTCAACACGCTGGCCGTGCTTGGCAGCAAGGCGCGCAATGAGCGCGGCACCCTGTCGGTTTCCAAGCTTAGGCAGATCGCCACCCGAATCTGGCCGGAACTGGACAAACCGAATCGTCCCGGTACCCCATCAGCGTCCCCGTCGCCTCGACGGTAAGCGGCTCATTCGAAGGTTCACGGCCCCGACCACGCCGTGGCGGGTGCGCCATTAGGAGTTAGAATCGACCGCATGGAGGCCTTGTCCAACCTAGAATCTCTGGTCACACGCCTGACTTCGATCGACTTCTCACAGAGCAGCGAGCAGGCGACGAGGGAGATGGCGGTGAACCCTGTCATCGGCGCGCTCGGCTGGGACACTTTCGATCCCGGCGAGGTGCTTCGTGAGTACTCCGTCCGCGGTGGACGGGTGGACTACTGCCTTCGGCGACACAAGCGCAACCTCGTCATGATCGAGGTGAAGCGTGCGGGGACTGATCTCGGCGAGCACCAGGAGCAGCTGCTCCGCTACGCCTTTGACGAAGGAGTAGAGCTTGCCGCGCTCACCGACGGCCTCGTCTGGTGGCTCTACCTCCCCATGGCGGGAGGGAGCTGGGAACAACGATGCTTCTTTCGCATCGCGTTTTGCGAGCGGGCGGGCCCAGGTGCTGCGGCGGCGATCCATCGGTTTCTCAGCCGTGATGGTGTAGTTGGTGGGTCTGCCCTGGAGGAAGCCAAGCGCGAGTTCGAGAGCCAGGAACGCGACCGCCGTGTCCGGGTGGCTCTGCAGGATGCGTGGCTTCGCGTCCTGGCAGATTCGAAGGGACTCCTGCGTGATCTGTTGGCCGAGACGGTGGAGGAGATTTCTGGCTATCGCCCCGACCCCGACTCAATTAACGACTTCCTGCAAGGAGTACTGGGGGACGACATCGTCGCCGATCCTGTTGGCATGGAAACCGATCAGCCGCCCACCGGACGCAATGGCAATGACGCGACTCCTCCTGACGAGGAGGACGGCGGCAGAAGTCCGTCCGTACCTCCGGTGGCGTTCTGGCTTGATGGCAAGCGCCACGACGTCAGTAGCTGGAGACAGATGCTGGTTCGGCTCTGTGAACTGGTCGCCGAAGGGGCCGGGACTGCATTCCCGGCTCAAGTCTCGGAGCTACGGGGTCGGAAGCGCCCCTATTTCAGCGCGTCAGGCGCAGACCTCCGCGAACCCCTCGCGATTCCCGGAACCGGCCTGCAGGTGGAGGGGAACGTTAGCGCGAGCCAAGCGGAGCGCATTGCGAGAGGGGTGCTTCGTGCAGTCCGCAACTCGGAAGCTGGCTTTCGGGTCGAAACTCCAGCTCGCCCCTGAGGCGGATGAAAACGATGAGGAGCGTGGCTGCGCTCCGGATACGCTGATCGGCAATTGCGGAGCGCATGGCCCATATCCTTGGATGCGAGGATCGTTAAACTCTCCTGACTGTACCGTCCGCTCCGACTTCTAGAACTGGCTCCACAAGATCGTAAACGGACGCACCGCGTCCGAAGGCTTCGAGCTTGGTCTGGACCAGATCCGAGGGCAGCAGGGCGAGCTGTACCTTCTGATGGTCACCCTCGGCTGAGAAGCCTGCGTCAACAGTGATACCTCCTACATCCGTGAGCAGATAGCGGGCGTGGAAGTCTTCTCCCATATCTTTCTCATGCCAAGCGAATAACGCTATCGACATGCCGACCGGAATAACACCGCGAAGCCAGCGATGAGCGTTTCGCTCGATAAAGTCTATCGAGGGTCTTCTGTCATCGTCGCAGAAGTGAATTTCGCACCGAACACAATTGCCGCCGCTAGATCGCACGACATCAAGGCATGCTTTCAGCGTCTCCTGGTAGCGAGCGTCGGAGATATCAAAGAAGCGGTCCACAAGAAGCAGGGTTCGTGCGCATCTCAGCATCGGTCCCATGGCATCTGCTAGCACTGATCCGACACGGCGAACCAGCCAGGTATGCGGCGAAATCATCAGCGGGTGAAGTTCGTTGACCTCACTTGCTGCCAGGACTGCGTCTTCCTCGGCGGGATTCGCTTCTGCGATGATGGCCTGAAAAGGTGCGTTGGCATGCTGGGCTAGAGCGTTGTCTATCCAACCACCGAGGTTAGGGTCGTAGGGCCGACCAAAGCGTACAACCTTGTTCCTCTTCGCCTGCGCAAGCACTTCCACTAGGTACGTCCGCTGGACATTCGTGAATCCCGTAGAAGCTCTATAGACCTCTCCAAACCACCGCTTCGGGAACTCAGAAATGAGCCGTCCCCTATCGAAACCGAATTTCTCGATCAAGTAACGAAAAGTCTGCCAGTCCGAGCCTATGGCGTGGGGTTCTACTGCGTACTCGTGTAGCATCAGAACAGCTCCCCGGCACGCTCTTCGAAGAACCCGCGTGGCCAGCGATCAACGAAGTCTCCTTCTGGGTCTATTGCGAGCGACCGAAGTCGGACGCCCGATTCTGTGCTCTCGACGTAGACGACCGACAAGCCTTCTGGCGTGAGGCCGACCACGCCGGGCGGTAGCTCATCATCCGTTGTCTCTCTGATTCGGCGGAGCAGACGAAGTATGATGTGTTCACTATGCGTCTCGATCATCAACGTTGTGTCCAAGAACGAGATTTCTGGATCACTCGTAGCGGCCTCAATGAACAGGTCACCCATTCCAACCTGAATCGCAGGATGCACATGAAGCTCCGGCTGTTCAATCGCCAAGATACTGCTCCGCTTGCCCAACGCCGCCACCACGACAGGTATCATCTGGGAGATTCCGACGCCCACATCGCTAGGTGCGACCAGGATACCTTTCTCAGAATCCCGCAGCACGATCTCGGTTCGGGTCGCTAGGCTGTGATAGAGCTCTTGGAGTTCGCCGATATCATCCTCGTTCAGCCCACGCTCGAACATCTGATGCATGGCGCTCGGAACTGGTAGCTCCTTGTGTTCGATCCACTCCAACCGATAACCCGTCTGCAGGCGACCGTCACCAGAAAGCCAGCGATTGACCTTCTCCATGAGGCTGCCGGTCCGGTCATTGTATAGAAGGTCCCAGGCTGCGAGACCGTGCGCCCAACGGCCTTCGTCCGGTGTCACTTGAGGCCGATAACTGCGGGATGGAATCTCTCGGAGTGGCCCGATGTAGGTCATATGTGAAAGGTGGTTACGGACTAGCCGCGCTGGGCCGAGGACCAGTTCCGATAGCAGCGCCAGAAGTCCACTCACACGCGGCGTACGCTCCACGCTTGCGGTGCCCTCAGCAACTGGGTCGCGGATGTCTAGGAACAGTTCACGTTCCAGCCCAGGCAGTGCCCCAAGCTCCGTCGCAACAGCAATGCGGAACCGATCGTCCGGGATGTCCGTTGTCGACCGATCGGCCGCCATTTCTCGTGCCAGCGACCAGATCTCCTCCTTGAGAGGCGAAATGCTGGATGGATTCTCAGTTTCGTCTGTAGGATCGTCCTCAGGAAGGACCGCCCGACGGAGCAAAGGATGATCGAAGTTGAACTCCGTCAGCTGCGCGCGCCCCCCTTGTGGTGGCGAAACAATCGCCGCAACCGACTCCCCATCCAGCTCAATTGCAAGCCGCCCCACATACGGCGCCTGCTCAAACTCACTCCAGCAGATGTTCACCTCAAGCCCGACCGTCTGAACAACTCCTGAATCCCGATACTGTTCACTCTCGCCAAGCAAATACCGGATCGGTAATTCGGAAAACTCGGTATCCCCAATTGACTGCCCGCCATTGAGAGGCAGAACAAGACCACTCAATCCATCGGAAATATCGAGCGTCACCTTAAGGATCAACGTCCTTCTGCGTTCATGATTATGAACAAGCGTAGAAAAGCCTCCAAGGTTAATGCCTCCGCCGGCAATCGTTACATCTGGGTCGATGTTACCCCGCTCTAACACCTCCCGAAGGTAATGCAGGGCGTGGAGTATCGTGCTCTTCCCCGCGCTGTTCGGTCCAAACAGCAGTGTCACCGGACGAAGTTCCATAGCTTGGCGACTACCTATTCCTTTGAAGTTCTCAATCTCAATCCGGGTTAGGCGCATCACGTAACCTCACAATTCTCCGCGGAAGCCGCGCTGCGAAAGGGACGAAAACAAAGTTTTCGATTCACTTAGCGACGCCTCAAGGTGAGCCCAGATCTGGCGCACTGTTCTCACTATTCGCACGAAATCGCCCTGTAGCTGGTCACCTGGGACATGGATGGGCATCGTTCCAAGCCGCGACATATTGATTCGTCTTGTACCGTGTGCTGCGACCTCTACATCGTTCAAGATTCTCCTTCGAAGCGCTTTGAGGCACCAGAATCCAAGAATCGGATGAATTTCCCGATCAAAATTGATCGCTTTGATGTCTTGATTGATCGCGACTTCTCTTCTAGTAAGTGCAATCGGCACCGTGTGCGCAAGAATCATCCCGCGAACAACAATGAGCGGCATGTTTGCCGGAACTTTCTTCAGCTTGGTCTCTTCGAATGCCAGTTCCGAAACATGGTCCATCGAATCGCCGATTAGCTCGACTTTCATGTCCTTTGGCGAAACCCAGGGAAATTCACCCTCCCAGTATTCGACCCTATTCTTGCTAGGTGTCATCCCTGAAATGAAGCTCGCGCAAGCCGCCAACTCCTTCTGGCGATACCCGTAGGGGTTACTAACGGGATCCCCGAACATAAATTGAAATACCGACATGAGGAAATCATCCACCAACCCAAGGATTCGTTCCCGTTTTCGGCGAATGGCGTCTGCTTTATCGAGAATTTCTGCAATTCGTCTTTGTTCATTTACGTCTCTCGGGACACGAACTCGAATCGACCGTACGAGACGCGAATTTAGATTCTTCACGACAGCACCAGCTGCCTTCTGGCTGAATGTTTTCTTGAATTTAGGCGAACCAAATAGATAATAGAAAAACTCGGAATCAGTTTCCTCCGGGTTTCTTGGAGTCAGCACCAACCAGCCGTCATGGATACATCCTTCTGTCTGAGTGATGTATGGCCGCCCGAAGCTCATTGAGTTGGTAAGCAGAAAATCTCCAGGATAGACCATTCGTGACTTTACTACCCCATCTCGAAGTATCTTCTTTCTTGTCGAATAGATGTACTTTGAACCCTCGACAGCGTCGCCAATCATTATCCAGTTAATTCCATCAGGATCATCTGTGAGGTATTTCCTAATAGGACGAGGAGAAGCGCCTCTAGCTACATCAAAATAGTCTCCGATTGTGCACTCGTTTACCCTCATTGAAGCATACCTTGGAGTTTGGAAAGGTCGGAGCCGATTTCTCTATTCAATTCCGATATACGACCAAGAATTTCGAGCGGGTCCTCGTATTCTTCCTCGACATAGGCAATCTCCTTGTAGCGACTTAACGACAGATCGTATTCCCTCTCCCTGATTTCGTTGACTGACACAATGAATGCCTTGTTTCTCCGATCAGTATCTTGCTCCGGACTACGATTTTGCCACCGTTTCAGACAGTCTGGCAGGTCGTTTTCTTCCACCTCCTCCCGCTTGTCATCGAGTGAGCGCCCGTCAGCCTTCACATCGTAGAAGAACACGTTTTCAGTTTGCCCACCCTTTGCAAAAACAAGTATTCCGGTGGAAACTCCAGCATAGGGCTTGAAAACGCCAGTCGGGAGCGAGATCACCGCTTCCAACTGGTTCTTGTCGACCAGTAGTTTCCGCAACTGACGGTGGGCGCTGGTCGATCCGAACAAGACGCCATCGGGCACGATCGTTGCGGATCGCCCACCTGTCTTCAGCATCCGCAGGATCAGTGCGAGAAACAGCAGCTCCGTCTTCTTAGTCTTCACCCTACGAAGCAGACCAGAATGTACATCCTCGAAGTCGAGACTGCCTTTGAACGGCGGATTGGCGAGGATGACGTCGAAGCCGTCACTCGCTTGGACTGGGAAGCGGTCCGTGAAGCTGGTGCTGAGTGTATCTTGGTAATGAATCTCGGGGTCGTCTACGCCGTGGAGCATGAGGTTCATAGCGGCGATTCGCAACATGGTGGCGTCGAAATCGAAGCCGTGAAACATACTGCTTCGAATGTGTTCACGGTGCTCTTCGAGAAGGTCTCCCGTATAGATTCTCTCGACGGTCCCTGTCTCCGGATCGGTTTCCTCGATGACCGCCTCGGGCGAGGTGTGGGTCTTCAACAGGTATTCCATGACGCTGACCAGGAAGCCACCAGTCCCACAGGCGGGATCCCCAATCATGTCGGTTGGCTTTGGCTCCAGCATCTCGACCATCAGGCGGATGATGTGCCGCGGCGTCCGGAACTGGCCGTTGATGCCCGCAGTGGTCAACTTGCTGAGAAGATATTCGTAGAGGTCTCCCTTTGTGTCGCCCTCGGTCAGCGGCAACTTGTGGATCATGCTGACCGCATTCACCAGAAGCGCGGGCTTCTGGATCATCAACTGCGCATCCTTCATGAACTCGGAGAAGGCTGTGCCGGCTGCCACTGTTGATCTGAAGTGTGGGAAGACTTGGTCGCGAACTAGAGGCAGCATCTTGTTGGCACCGAGATGGCGGAACTGCGACCATCGCAGATGCTGTTCCTCTTCCTTGAAGCGGCGAACAAAAGACCTGCCTGTCCGCTTCTCGCGGTTCTCGTCACGCGCCTCGTTGACGTCGAGCAGGCGCGCATACATCAGAAAGGTGATCTGCTCGATCACGGTCAGCGGATTCGTGATCCCACCGGTCCAGAATTCTGTCCAGAGCGAATCGATGTCGTTCTTGAGTTCACCGGTGACCATTTATCGTGTCCCCACGTTCGTGTTGGCTTCGGCGCGCTCGTGGGGCCTCGAGCCGAACGAGCGCACGATTTCGATGAGATCGTCGAGGTCGCTTTCGTTCTCGAAGACCCCATCCGGACCGTCGGCATCGATGACGGTGAAGGGCGCGTCGTAGAGGCGCTCCACCTCGATTGTTCCGTAGCGAGCGACATGGTTTTGCAGGAGCGAGAGAAAGCGGACCTGCTTGGCGGTTAGTCCGGGGTGCTTTTGGACGTAGCTGACGAACTTTTCCCGTACGGCCTCAGGGTCCATTCCGACAATCATGCGAATGGCGAGATAGAGCGGCGCTGCGGTTTCGGCGAAGAACTCATCAAGGTGTTCGCGCCGCACATCCGGATTTTGGGTGAGAATGAGCGAGACGAGGGCATCGATGTCCTGATCGGAAACCGCTTCTCCGGCCCTGATTTTCTTGAGCACGGAATTGGTCTCAAAGTGCTTCTTGAGTTCGACCTCGACCATCTGCTCATAGGCCTTCATGTCCACCGTCTTCAGGCGGGTGGAGCGCCGCGAAGACCGCATCAGGCTCGGATCCTCGGTGACATCGACCGTTTTGTGCAGGATACCCTCCGGTCCGCGGCGCCCGCGATGGTGCATGATCTCACGGAGCGCAATGCGCACCTCCTCCAGATCCGCCACACTCACGCTTCTCCAAAACGAATCTGCCTTCACGCGTTTGATGACCTCAGCCTTCTCCCGCACCTGGTTGAGTTGCATCCGCAGAGCCACGAGCCGCTCCATGAGCTCGATCTTGAGGTCGGCGAGCTCACCTGACGCACACACGACTGCCAGCTGCATCCTTGTGATCAGCAGGTCTAGCGCCAGCGCATCGCCGAAGCCACGGATGTTTCGCCACTGCATGAGCGGTGCGATCTCTTGTCGCAGGCGCGCAACCGTGGCCGATGCAAACGCCTTGAGGACCTCAGGCCGAGCGAGAGCGCGCTTCTCTTTCCACTTTTCGCGCACGGCGATGGATTCTTCGGGGAGTGCGTGTATGTCCCCTGCGATCAGTTCAATGACCGTATCGAACACAGTGATCTCGCTCTTCTGCAGCGCGGTCTCCGCGAGCTTGAGACGCTCTTCGAAGACCAACTGCGCGAGCGGTTTGTCCTGGGTGGGCTCGGCGGGCTTGTAGTCCGTTCCGAATCGGGCAAAGTTGCCCCAGTGGTCGAAGATCCGGAAGACGCCCTTGTTTTGGCCAGGCCCGAAGATGTCCGCACAAAGTCGCGTTCCCCGGCCAATCATCTGCCAGAACTTGACCGGTGATTTCACCGGCTTTGCAAACACGAGGTTGAGGATCTCGGGGACATCGATCCCTGTATCGAGCATGTCGACCGAGATCGCGATCGACAGCTCGTCGTTGGTCCCTTCCCCCTTGAAGTCGTCGATCAGCTGCTCGGCCCGCGGATCGTAGTTGTCGATGACCTGGCACAACTTCCCGCCGTACTGTGGGTACATCTCGTCGAACAGCTGGCGCAGAACCATCGCGTGTTGGTGATTGCGCGCAAAGATGATCGTCTTGCCCGGCACTTGGCCTGTGGCGTCCTTGATCCCGTTCTCCATCAGGTTGCGCAGGATCGCTCGGTTCGTGTCCTTGTTGAAGATGAACTTGTCGACCTGCTCGGCTGTGAAGTCGTACTGGGACGGGTCTTCGCCCTGTTCCTCGAGCTCCTCGATCTGTTCCGCTGACAGAACATCAAGCGTGATCCCCTCGCGCAGGAACTGAGTCGTGTGCTCGTAGACCTCGAACGGGGTCAGATAGCCATCGTTGACGGCTTGCACAAGGTCGTAGTTCGCAGTCGGAAGCTGGCTTTCACAGTCGAACAGCCTGAACGTGCTTCTCGTGAGGAAGTCCACGGGAGTTGCGGTCAAACCGACCTGGTGGCAGTCGAAGTAGTGGAAGATGTCGCCATAGACGTTGTAGATGCTGCGGTGCGACTCGTCGGCGATGATCAGATCGAAGAAGCCTGGGTCGAAGGACTGAAAGACCTTTTTCATGGCCGGATAGGTGGCGAGAAACACGCGCTCGCTCGCAGTCGACTTCATCCGCGAGGTGACGATGCGGGTCGGTTCTGAGAGGAAGTCGTTGAAGGCGTTCTTCGCCTGTTTGCGGAGCTCCCTGCGGTCACACAGGAACAGGACCCGCTTCACCCATCCCGCTTGGATCATGAGATCTGCGAGCGCGATCGCCACCCGGGTCTTGCCCGTGCCGGTAGCCTGCACAATCAGTGCTCTGCGATGCTTCTGGGTGAAGCGCTCGGTGATCCGCCTGATCGCCTCCAGCTGATAGAGCCGGTCGACGATCTCCTTGTTGATCATGATCGTGTCGAGCTTCTTCTTCTGCGTGCGCTGGAAGTTGGCCAGATGCTGCAGACTGTCCTTCGAATAGAATGCGTAGAGCTTGCGCGGCGGGAACCTCTGCGCGTCGTCCCAGATCCAGATGTCGAACCCGTTGGTGTAGAAGATGACCGGACGGTGGCCGTATCTCGTCTCCAGGCTGTCGGCATAAAGCTTCGCCTGATGCCGTCCGCGCTCGGCATCGACCGCGGTCTTCTTCGCTTCGATGACGGCAAGCGGATTACCGTTGTCATCCCACAGCACGTAGTCGGTGTACCCGATGCCGGTGGCGGTCGGCTGTCCCTCCACCTCGACCTCCTTGCCGACCTGCTCCGTACTCTTGAGACCATCCCCGACCGTCCACCCAGCGCTCGCGAGCAAGCTATCGATGAGGCGGGTGCGTGTCTTCGCTTCGTCGAAGTGCAGTTCGTCAGCGGCAGCCTGCGCCGCGCCTGCGGCTTTCCTGAGTTCGGCGGCCTCGCTCTCGGCTTTGCTTGCCTTCGAACGCGTCTCTTCCAGTTCGGAAAGAAGCGCGTTCATCTGCGCCTCTTGGCCGGCGAGCCTCTCGAGGAGCTGGCGCCGCTCGCGAGCGTCTGCCTTGCCAGCCACCGTTGGTTTGGTGAAGGGTGGTAACTGACCAGCCTTTGCCTTGCCACGCAGGACGCACAGCCAGCGGGCAAGGTCGTGAGCCTCTCGGAGCCTCGACAAGGCATGTGTCTCTCGCACCGGTTCCCCGTGCGCAGCTCGATTCCCGTGGATGCGTAGTGAATGCAGTTTGTCGCGCACGACCTTCGGCGTGACCGCCGCGAAGGAAGGGTTCTTGAGCAGATCCACCAGGGTTGGCTGCTCGGGTCTTGGGAGTCGAAGGTCGCGGTAGATATCCTTGGTCAGGTTCTCTGCGAAGACGCGGAGCTTGACGAGCGCGCTCGCCGGGTCCGCATGGGCATACGATTCCGCGAAGCCACCGAGCGCGGCGAGTTCGGGCCAGCGCTCGCGCAGAATCTCGAAGTTGACCGACTTCATCCCATTGCCTCAGCCAGGGCAGCATGGAAGTCGGCGCGGTTCGCGATTACGACTGGCACCTCGTGCGGATCATCGAGCTTCTCGGCCACGTCGAGCCGCAGTCGCTTCTGGAAGTAGTAGAGGAGCGCCTTGCGCACGAGCACCTCCGCTCGTCCCCCCTTCATTTCGAAGTCCTGGGCGATAACCGTTTGCTGGCTATCGCTGAGCGCCGGGTTAGGAGCCAGCTCCACAGTAAAACGTTCGTGCCAGAGTGTGTCGCCTTCCGACGTAGTCCCCGGCGCGTCGAGCTCTCGGGTGTTCAGGCAGCGTGAGACGATGAAGTCCTTGAACTTCCGGTCGATATGGCAGAAGGCACGAATATGCCAGCGCAGTCCATCGTTGCCCAGCGCATGCGGCGTAATCCGGCGCCACTCAGGTGTCGGTCGGTTCAGGTTCATCGACTGGTACCGCACTTCGAGTGACCGGACAATCCGAATCGCGTTCACCACGTCGCGCAGCACGGCGACATTGATTCGCCGGTGGGGAATCGGCATGGCGTCGAAGTCGGGCGCTGCCGCGAGCCACTCTTCCGCTGGTCCGGGAACGGTCCCGTTGGTCGCGCAGAGGTTCGCGAGGTAGGAAGCAGCATCTGGTTCGAGGAACGCAGGCTTGAAGTCATCCGAGGCGCGATAGCGCTTGGCGCTCTTGTCGTAGTGGAGATTTCCGGGAGCCCTCGCCTCGTAGAGCGTTAGATCCTTGGACGCTTGGGGGACCGACACGCCGAACTGGTCGATGAGATCAGCGCGATTCATCCCATCTTCCCAGAAAAGGCGGAACTCGATGAACTCCATTCTCTTCTCTACGCCCCAGCGCATGGTCTTCCCTTGTCCGACGGTCGCACCCTCTTCGGCTCATCCGACTACTTTGACGTCCCGTATAGTAAATATACCCAAATCCCCTGTCAACCCCCGTCGCCGCGCTGCTCGCGGGAGCCGACTTGATCCCTAGAGTCCGTCGCTGGCTAATCGCAACCAGATGGAGGGAAGCGAACTGCCCTGTGAGGACGCTGCGTGACGCATCAGGAGCTCCCCGTGATTGTCCTTGTGCCGCCATCGTGGCGGGTCGTCGCACCGCCATTCCCGGACCTTCAGGAGCGGGTCTTGGTCGTCAGCCCAGACGGCACCTTCTCCGGTCGGAACATCGTCTCGAGCTGTTCTTGATCGGGATGGCTCCACTCCTGGTGATAGTACCGGGAGAAGGCGTCATCCTCGAGGCGGTAGATCGCGGTATGTTTCAGGCGGCCACCGAATCCCGTGCCGGCGCTTGGTCCGCCATAGGCGCTCTTCTCGCCCGCAATGACCCAGATCGCCGCGAGATCGCGCTGTTCGAGCGCGAGAAGGAACGCGTCCCGATCGACGAGTGCCGCGGAGGGTCCCGGTTCAAGAACCGACGGATCCATGAACATGGTCCGTCCATTGGAATCGACGAAAACGGGTGAGTGCCCACCCTTCATCCGCAGCGCCATTTGGTTGGCGAGCCATGGTGCGGGCAGTTCGACCTGAATGGTTTTGTCAATGGAGTGGTCGTATCCGGATTTCTCTCTCGTATACGTGACCACAGCCGGCCACACGGGGGCGAGGGGCGAGTCCGAAGCAAGGGACCATTTCCGCTGCTCCAGACCAACGATGTCAGGATGCCAAGCATACTCGCCGAGGTAGAACTGGAGGTGGACCTCCATGTGCGGAAGCGACCGGCCCTCCAAGTGGAGTTCCTCCTTCAGGGAGTTGACGATCTGCTCCTCGTGTGCGCGACGGACCACGAAGCAGCGAAGGCGAAACCAGGTATCGCGCTGCAACTCGCGGTGTCCGTCGACCATTCCGCGTCCCTTCCAATCGGAGAAGCCGTCGAGAGCGAGCCACCTCCGGCCTGTGCCTGGAGCGGCCAGGTCGATCAGGGCACTGCTGTTGAGGAGGTCGGCTTCGCTGTGAAGCCAGGCCATGCGCTCGTGAGGTCCGGCAGGGCGCATTTGGGGGTCAAACGGCACCCACCAGGTCCGCCCCCATTCTTTCCAGCCGTCATGATGCGTGCGGGTAACCAGGAGCGAAGGATCGATGTCGCGCAATCTCACCTGCCGCGCGCTCTTGTACTCGCGCGGGCGGCTCGCGTCATAGTCCCATCGGTCTTCGACGAACGCGAGGTTGTCGGCCATGCGAGCCACGAGCTCGTGGAGCGCGAGCCACTGGTACTTCTTGCCTATACGCTCCACTCTGTGATCGCTTCGGTCATGGGTGGGGAAGCGTCGGTCGAAATCTCCAAATCGCCTCGTCGTCCAACCGAGTTCGTGGGCCCGCTTGCAGATCCATCGTTGCGCCCAAGACGCGCTGAAGCACGCGGGATGTTCGGGGCTGTCCCTTCCAAGCCCCGGGTGCTGAATGATGTCCTTCGCTCGGACGCGGAAGTCTTCCCAGTCCTCGTCTGTCATCGTGCGTTGCAATGAGTCTTCCGCGTCGCGCAAGGTTGCGGTCTCGGGCCCGTCCGCAAGATGACGGACCATTAGTGCCGCTACGCTGGCCCGCACGTATGCGGCATAGGCTTCGCGTTGCGCGGGGTTGGCGCTCGCTTCGAAGTCCCGCTCCCAGGACTCGAACGTGTCCCTGTCGGTTGGAAGGGGCGTCGTGCCCAGCGGCGCCGGGCTCCATGCTCTGACGATGTGCTCGACCACGTACCGAGCAAAATCACCACCGTTGCCGGTCGAGCCTGCGATGTCGTCGGGACCCTCGAAGCTTCCGCGCCGATCCGTGTACGTGTGGATCAGTGCGTCGGGAACGTACTCGATTGGCCACAGGCTCCGATATGGAGGACGGGCGCGGATGATGTCGACCCCGTCCGGCAGGGCGCCATGATGCGCTGCGTACTCGAGAATGCCGAGGGCGTGATCGCGCGAGAGCGCGTTCTCCGGCGGTGTCCCGTCTGAGAACACTGTGTTGAAGACCGCTCCAGCGAGTTCCGTCAGCCCCTCGACTGGCCCTCCCTGAAGCGCCGCGCCGTAGCATGCCGCCAGCAGACGTTCCTTGACGTACGGGTCGTTTACGCTGGCGAACTGTTTGAGCAGCCGCGCCCCGAGCGGAAGACGCCCGGTCAGCAAGCAGGCGAGAGCCTTGGTGGCCTTGTCCCTGACCTCGCGATGCGACGTCGTGAGGAACCACGTCAGCATCGTCCCCGCGAGGAGCATGCGCTCGTCATCAATGCGCTCGTGGGAACTTCGGGTGGCCCAGGAGATGAGAGTCCCGACAGGCCCGTCGAGCGCAAGTGTTGCGAGCAGGATGGACCATGACGCATCGCGTGCAGGCATGCTCTTGCGCATCAACCGCCGATGCAGGTAGCGCGCGTTGAACTTGTTGGCGGGCTCGGTTCCGACGGAGATGAGGAGCGCGTCGAAGTCCGGCCCGTTCATGAGCGCCCGAGCCAGGTCGAAGGTGCGCTGCGAGAAGAATGACTGCTCACGCCAGAGCAGGCTTTCGACGAATGCACGGCGCAACAACCCTGTCGGGTCGCTGCCGAAGTCCACGATTTCGACGCCTGTGCGCTCGGGCAGCTGAATGGCCATCGCCTCAATGACCCCCGCGGCTTGAAGATTGCGGGGCCCGTGCACGAACTCGTGCAATGGGCTGCCTGCGCTGAAGGACCCGCGTACGTCGCTCTTGTCGAGATGATCATCGAGCAGACGGGAGGCGATCGCGTGGTCGCTGTAGCGCTCGAAGGTGAAGCGAACCGTCCTGGTGACTGGTCCGTCGCCCCCCGGAACCATCTCGACCGTCAGTAGCCCTTCGCCCTCGAGCTGGGACAGCAAGGACTTCTCGTACCCTCCATTCGAGCGAAGAATGGACTCGAACAACTCCCTCACGGCGGTATGGCTGACGTAGCTGTCCCGAGCCTCGATGAGCAGCTGGGCGAATCCCGAGATGGCTCTTCCAATGATCTCCTGGTGGGGATCGAGCTTCATCCGGCGGCTCATCGACTTGGCCAACGCCTCGTTGTAGAAGTCGAAAACGGACGTGACCCCTCGAAGACCCCTTGGTAGCTCGGTCTTTCCGGCAGCGTCCAGCGCGTCGCAGCACGTTTTGAGAAAGAGCGGATTGTGGAACTCGGGGACCATGCTGGGTGCGCCGGGCCGAACGATGCCGCGCATGTCGAGATAGATGCTTGCTGCGTCCTCACCATCGCTGGCGAAGCCTTCGTGTTCCACCTGGACGAGCTTGTCGCTGCTCACGGTTTCTAGAATCACATGGAGAACATAGGTGGACCGGCACGAGAGGACGGCGCACACGCGCGGGAACGCCCGGAATTCTTCGAGGAACGCCGGGAGACGTTCCGGCCACACGTCCAAGCCATGGCGTTCATTCAGCGCGTCGATGCACACGAGGGCTCTTGCTTCGGCGGCCTGCGCCGCAGCGTCGAGGGCGCCGAGGAAATGCCGGAACGACTCCGTTGCCGGTCGGTCCAGTCGTTCGCGGATTTGTGGCCATGGCTCGCCATCGACAAACCCTCCTCCGAGGAGCAGCACGGCGGGGCCGCCCTTCTCGAGATGATGGCTTACGACGTCTGCGAGAAGATGCGACTTGCCGATGCCTGCCGGTCCCTTGAGCAGCACTGCATTGGCATTGGCCAAACGCCAGCGCGTCGAAGAAAGTGCATTGCGGATTTCTCGCAGCGCCACAATCAACTCGTGGACGTCATGCCGTGCCTGTAGTGCCGGCTCGTGTATGGACTGTTGAGGCTTCGACGGTGGAAGGTCGAAGCACCAGTGGAGAACCTCGCGAGCGACGTTGAGGCAAGCAGCGATAGCCGATTTCCATGCGTCGGTCGGATAACACGGGCCGGAAGTCGCCGGACCCTCGTTGAGCACTGTGGCCAGCGAATCGACGGCGTCAGTCACCGCCTCCGCTTGAGTGCGGGCGTCCGGTGCCTGTGTCGCTTGGATCGCTGCTACCGCTGATCCCCCCTTCTCGGACACCCGTCTGAACCAGTCGTCGATCTCGACTTGAAGCTGCCGATAGCGAGCGAACGCGAGAAATTCTCGGCGGATGGCGAGCTCGACGTTGGTCTCCGGGATGTAGCGCGTGCCGAGCGAGTTCCGTGCCTTTTTGAACTGCTCGCGGAACCACGCGGGCGTAAGAGCCTCCACCGCGAACCAGTAGACGACGCGACCAGAATGGGCGGGGTCATCTATTGCCAGGCGGGCGCTGAGCTCGCTCCTGCCCCAGAGCGTGATAGTTAGCTCGCGTTGCATCCCTTCGGCGTTCTTCTTCCATTTCGTTTGCCAACGTTCCCACTTCTCGCGAGCCGAGGTGCTCCCGTGTGACCGAGAATCGGGGAGATCGAAGGGGAGACAGACAACATACTCGGTGAGCTGTGGATGCTTCTCGAGTGCGGTGCGAATGGACCCGTCGAGCTGCGATGCGGTGCCTTGGTTCCACTCGAAGAGATACTTCGCCTGCCAACCGGTTTCCGTTCCGTCGGGGTGGCGGACGAAGCACTCGACCCCTGCATCGGCCCCTCGACCTTTTCGGACGAAGTGTGAACCGGCCTGGGAGGGCTCGAGCGAGGCGAGCTGGCAGCAAAGCTCCTCGAATCCGTCGTGCCGGCTGCCGTCAACGGGACGGACGTTGCGGAAGTCGATGTCTGGAAGACTCATTCAAATGACTTGGTGAATGGTTCCGCATGTGTAACTCGGGCCCGTGGCGACGCCGTGATGGCCCTCCCTCGCCTTCATCTCCTCGCCAAGCACGGGCCCGATCCCCCCGGATGGGTTCGGTAATTGACCGTGTGTCCCCTACAGTACACGTCACGCGACACTGCCGCGATCACACCGCCATGAGCGGTACCCCATCCCGGATCGGACCCGTGCTCGCTCGATCGTCTCCCGAGCAATCGCGAACGCCATCTCAAGATGGACCGTCCCGTCGTCCGGATCGGGCACCGGGTAGGCTTTGAGGGTGAGCGCGGGCTGAAAGCCTCCGGGCTCTGGGATGACTTTGGTCGTTCCGTTGAGTCCCTTGATACGAACCCGGCAAGGGGCTGCGGCGCAGCCTCGCGTTCGTCGCCGCAGGGATTCATGGCGCTGCACTCGTCCTCCCTCGCTCCGATTTGGCAGCGTTGCTGGTTGCTCCGCACCAGGACTACCAGAATAGCCCCGGCTCTTCCCGTTGCAGCGCCTCGCGCCGGTAGTGCCAGTCCGGCATCACCCGCTCGAATGCCTCCCTGGACGTGCGCCCCCGGGGTCCGTGCCTCAGGTGCACGAGCTGACGGAGGACGACGTAGTCCGTCATCCAGTCCGGCACCTGGATGAGCCGCCAGTTGAGGCGCATGGTCCCGTCCCGGTCGCAGGTTGCCAGGCGCTTTCGCTGGTCCGAGATGACGACGGGCGGCGTCGGACCACCGACCACCTCGTGCCACGCCTCGACCCGTCCCGGAACCCGCTCCTCGGCTTTCCCCCGGAACCAAGAAACGAGCGCCGCGCGGACCGCCTCCCGCGTCACCGTCTTGACTGGAACCTCAAGGCACTGGTGCTTGAGCTTCATCCGCCCCATCTCGCCCGGTAACACCTTGAGTCGATACGAGCGACCGAGATAGCCAATGCTCTCGCCGCTCACGAACTCGCATGGTGCCGCCGCGTACCTGCCGACGACGCCCTCAAGCCGCTGCACGATCCAGGGCGTCTCCTCCGCAACCACGGCGTCGGCTGTCTCCCGGCTGATGTTTGGTGGCCCCAGCACCTCCACCTTGCCGCCCGCGAGCACGCCGACGTGCGTGTAGATGCACTTTCCGTGGCGGCGGATGGAGTAGGGGATGTTCCTTCCGCACCAGGTGATGGAATGCACGCTGTCGGTCAACTGCAGGGTCAAGACGCGCCGCGAGGTCCTCGTCGTCGCCCTTCACGCGCCCCAGGGCACATCCTCCGGCCCATTGAACCCCTCCCCGATCAGCGCCCCGACCGCGACCCCGCAGATTTCGAACGTCTGGCTCGCGAGATCCACCTCGATTGGCTGGTGCTCCGGATCCGCGCTCTCAGGCCGCAACTCGACCTGACGCTCGTTCATCCGATAGTACCGCTTCAGAGTTATTTCGTCGTCAACGCGAGCGACCACCACCGCTCCGTCCTCCGCGGTGGGCTGACTCTTGATGGCGACCAAGCTCCCCGTCTTCAGCCCCAGACGACTCATGCTTTCGCCTTGAATCCTGAGGAAAAAGTCCGGCTCGGGCCGGAACATCTCCGCCACCGCCCGGGGGATCCGGCACTTCACGCGTTCGTCCGCGAGGATGGGTTCGCCGGCGGCGACCGTGCCAGCAACGATGAGCGGGAGTTCCTCGCAGAGCAATCGCAGAGATCTGTGCCGCCCGTCCCCGAGTTCAAGCCAGCCCTTGTCCCGCAACGCGGAGATTCGTTGGTCAACCACCGACTTGTTGCGCACGCCGAGCCCCGCCATCAGGTCTTTTCTTGCCGGCGGATAGCCGTGCTCGCGGGTGAACGTCCTGATGTACTCCAGTGTTTTGCGTTGAAGATCAGTTAGTTCTCGCACTGGCTCATCCTGGCTGAGATTTTTTCGTCTCGGGGGTTGATCGTGCCTGCGTGGCTGTGCTTAGATCTTCGGTCCGCATGTGGGTATTTGGACACGTCCGATGAATCATATTCTGCCTCAGAATCCAATCGTGTTCAAGACCACCGGCGTCTGTGCTCTTTTCGATTCTCACCGTGTACTGCCCAGCCTCACCTCCGACCGGGAGCCCGTCCAGGGGTCGCGTGCGCCGTGAACATCCCGGCTTCCAAACCGGCGAGCGCCGCATCCGTCTTCGTGGATGCTACATCGCGCGCCATACCAGGAGCGAACGCCCGCCTTGGCGGGAGGTCGATGAAGAGCTAGGAGGAAAGACAGTGGGCAGGGCGCGAGGGCTGGATCAGAGCCCCCGAGCCCCGTAAACCGGGAGAGCGCAAACCCGACCCGGTCTTAGCCCGACAGATTGTACCACTAGGCGAGTACGTGCGCCCGCGTGGTGCTCGAAGGCGCTCTCCCAATTCGTGCAACACGAACATGGGAGCGCCTGATGAGCGACTTTCCAAACCGATGTTCCTGCCGTCCCGGGCCCTCGTCCCGGCGCGGACTCAACTGCCTGCCGGCGGGTGTTCGCTCTTTTCTCGCCGACCATCCTGACTCTTCGAGGAGCTCGCGCCTGTGGGCGCTCGTCGGTCGCCTAGCGGTCGGCGCCCTGTGCTTCGCGGGCGGTGTGCTCGTTGCCGAGCACGTTGCGCAACGCATCGCCGCCGCTCTTCTCGACGCGGGCATGGCCTGGGTGGTCCTCCCGATTGGCGTCGGCGGTGGCTCCTTTCTTGCCCTGATGACGCCGCTTTTCGTCTGGTGGCTCTGGGAGCGGTTCGCCGCATGGTCCCAGTCCCAGTGCAAGGGAGCAGACCAGTGACCCTTCGCTTCCTCGCCTGGCTGCTCCGCGAGCGCCCCGCTCCAGCAATCGACCGCCTCGTTCGTCGGGGCGGCGGGCTCCTCTTCGTCACCGCGCTGTCCGCGTTCGCCGGCTGGAATCTCCCCGAGTTTCCGTTTGCCGACGACGGCTTGCAGTACCCCGGCGAGCGCTGCCTGGTCGTGGTCGGGGTCGCGCGGGTCGCGGTACCCGGGACCGCAGGTGCCGCTCCGCTCATGCTGGTTCAGACCGCCTGGCTCGAGGGTGCATCCCAATCCGACTCCTCGTCTGTCGACGCCGCCATCTGCGACGCGAGCGAGCGCGTACTCCCGATTCCGCCCATCGCCAATCTCCTGTTCCGCCGGGAGGGCGCGGTCTTCGTCCCGTCGGCTTTTCCCGTGATCCCCATGAGCCCCTTCTTCCCTCCCTCCGGATTCCGCCTTCACACCGGCGGACCGTCACGAGCGTCCCTTGCCCCGGAGCAGACATGACCCACATCACCCACCACCAGCACCACGCCACCGTCGTGCTCGACGGCGACATCGAGTGGACCCTCATCCACGATGTCGTCCGCGCCATCGAGGACGCCGTCGAGTACTACCACTACACGCTCATCGAGCTCCGCGTACGGTCGCTCGGCGGCAGCAACGACGCCCTGCGCTACCTCCTCGAGCGCCTCGACGCCTGGCGCGAACGGGGCGTGCGCTTTCGCACCCACGCCCTCGCTCGCACGTCGAGCGGGGCCGCGCTCCTCGTCGCGCTTGGCGACGAGCGGCTCGCCAGCCTGGGTGCCACGCTCCGCTTCCACGGCGCTTCGATGTACCGGGACGGTGATGTGAGTGCCCCTGTCGCCGCCGCCCTCCACGACAAGCTTTCGAGGGCGAACGACCGGCTGATCGAACGCCTCGTCGACCGGGTCCTCGTGGGTGCGCATGTCCATGGGCAGCACGGGGCGAAGGAGGCGGACCGGGAGGTCCTCGAGGGCCTCTGCCTGGGCGCCCCTCCGGACCCGGCAGGCACCGCGCCCGCCCGGCTTCAGATGCTCGCCGGCGCCCTCGGACAGACCGTGGACACCGCCATCGGCGATGGCGATCGGAAGAGCCTCGCTCATCTATATGGAAGGCTCCTCCAGATTGACCGACCTGTTTCGCCGGAGCTCGCCGCCACCCTGGGCCTCCTGGACCGGGCGATGACGAGCGACTCGTCCGCGTCCCTGGTTCACGACACCGTTCCGTCCTGTCCCACTTCGTCCATCCCCTTCGCATCGCCCGAAGGCGCCATCGCCCGGGAAACCCTCACGCGCCATGTCCTCGTGCTCGGCGACGACTGCACTGCCGCGTCTCGTCATTGCTTGGTCCCCCTCGTGGCGGCCCTTGCACGGGCCCCCGAAGGCGAGGTCGGCGCGGTCCTCGTGTTCGACCCTGTTCAGGAGCTCACCGGTGTGCTCCACAACCTCGCCTCGGATCGCCTCCAGGTGTTGGAGTCC
>MKWU01002981.1_pt1 | contig 23432 bp, 16 predicted proteins | sample 809101 | NCBI WGS metagenome assembly MKWU01 (sample SAMN05860141, study PRJNA318959) | sponge metagenome | host: Aplysina aerophoba | place: Slovenia: Piran, Adriatic Sea, Gulf of Piran | collected 2013-05-07 | reverse complement strand
GACAGGCAGTCAATTCGTCACTAAGGGTGAATGAATACGGGCCGTACCTGTACAAGATGAAGCGAAATCCCATTGGAACCTTCAACAACTCCTGGAAAAAGTACATGGTTTTCTGGATGTGGGTTTCGCCACACCAACTGCCTTTCTCAGCGAGTCGGTCGATGAGACTCGTGATTACTGCCGCTCTTTCAAGGTTCTCCATATGCGGTCTCCCTATCCGGTTTGAGAAATTGTCTGTTCACGGTTTGCTTTCAGCCATGCGACGGCGTCGTCATATACGGAACTGTCGGCAAACACATTGTCGAAAGCCACTGCGGGAATGCGGTTAAGATGTACTGATTGAGAGAGCGAAGACACGACTTCGCCATTGCGCAACTCGACCGGGAAGTCCTGTGTGTTTCCCTTCTGCACATAAATGTCCCGCTTGAAGTTGTCCTCGCCAAACTCCTCGCAGAGCGTGCAAAACAGGTCCTCTCCCGCCTCGGAACTTCTTTCCATGTCACTTGGTTTGGTCTTGTGGACAAGCCTGAAATGCTCGCGGTTGAACATTCGCCTTGAGCACTTGTGGAACTTGCTGCCTTCATCTCTCGCTGCGTCCAAAATGGCAGCGTTGACCTCATTGTCGGTCAATGCAAGCAGCTCTTGAATGTCTTCGGGAAACTTTCCGCCTGGAAGCCACTCCTTGAGAAAATCCATCAGGTGGATGTCGTAAATTCTGCGAACTGGATGACAGTAAACTTGCGAAAACATGAAATAACGCGCGAGCATCAGTGCCTCTGCCGAATGCAGTCCTCCCTCCTGCAAGCCCAAGGCAGGTCCGTCCGAATTGGGAGACAACAAGATTCTAAGAGTGTCGATCAACCGGGAATGGTCGAACCGGCCGTACTCAACTCCTGCATGACGCGAATCTCGCAGCAAATAGTCCATGCGGTCGACACCCAGAGCATCTCCCGTTATGATGCCTGCCAAGATAGATTGCCAGTACCCGAAATCGTTCTTCTCGACCTTCTCAGGTCCAACCGCAAGCATGGCGATGTCACTTGCTTTGAGAGGCGGCTTGAACTCATCCCATATGTCTTGCATTTCGCTGGATTCAATTATTAATCTAGCTATTGTTTCGTGGTTCCAACCCTCTGGCAGCAGACCAGATTCCGCGGCATGGGAAAATGGCAGATGGCCAATGTCGTGGCACAGCGCAGCCATGCGTAGAACCATGCGCCAATAGCGGAGCTGATCTAGGTCGGACAATTCCTCCAGCGACTTTCGAACTGATTCCGAGGTGTTGTGAATATCGGTAACCACATCGAACACACGAGTGGCAAGTTCCATCACACCGAGAGAATGCTCGAAACGCCTGTGTGTCGCACCAGGATAGACAAGATAGGTGTGAGCCAATTGATGAATGTGCCGCAGTCGTTGAAGCGGCCGAGAGTCCAGTACTTTCCGTTCCTGACTGGTCAGCTTTATGAAAGCATGAATTGGATCGCGGATTTCATGAACGAATTTGGGCATGACTGTCATTTGGCCATCGTGTTGTTACAGCACCTCAAACAAAGTCAGAACAAGTCAAACACCGACGGGAATCTCTTTGGAATGACCGCAGCGCGAATTCAGTTCAGCGATCGATCAGACACAAACTTTCCTGGCTAGGGAGAGAATGCAGTTATAGTTACAGCCTGAAATGTGTGCAATCGGCAAGCTTCACTGTCGACCGCCGAGACCTGCGCTTGTTGCGAGTGGCAGCAGCAATTGACACGTCCGCAGCAGCCGGGTGAAAATTGAAGTCTGGAGTGCCACGGGGCGCATGCGACCGACCACCAATTGCTGAATTTCATGGGTTTCGTCCTTCAACGACTCTGGATTGAACTGAGGGTTTCTGCAGCTTTGGGGTATGGTCCGGACATCTGCCACTGCGGCCAAAATGAATGCGTGGACATCAGAAGGCTCGCCGAAGCTGATGGGGACAAATGCGTCGGAAGTGGAAGACACCACTACCCCATTTTACTGACAACCGCAATGCGGGAACCCGTGGCCAGTGACCGCAACGCCGCAGGCGGCGCCATCAATCGCGCCGCCGTGCCGATCTACGAAATGTTGCAGTCCGCATGGCCGACATTCCTCAAGAACGATGCAATCGCCTCCAGGCTTTCGGGCTCATCGAGAAACGGGCAGTGACCTCGCCCGGGCACTTCGCAGTGCTCCATGTGCGGCCACCTCTCCTGCATCTGGCTTGCCGTCCTTTCGGAAAGCAGATCGGACCCATTGCCGCGCAACAGCAGAAACGGCAGGTCCTTCAGCGAGTCGAACAAATCCCACATCTCAAGCTGACCCGACTCGACCGCCAACATGAACTGTTGGCGCAACTCGGGGTCGTATCGCAGCTTCAATCGACCTTGACGCTCCAGATAGTTTCTTTCGACTTCCTCCAGCCATCGGCTGGCGGGAACGTCCGCGAAGCCCTGCCTGTACTCGGGCATCCTTTCGGCTGCCTCGGCCAGCGACCCAACCGAAGGCCGACGACCAATGAAACTGCCAATCCGGTCGAGACCGTCAATTTCGAGCTTGGGTCCTATGTCGTTGAGAATGACGCCTGAAACCCGCGAAGCGGTCACACCCGCGAGCAATGCTGCAATTATGCCGCCGCGGGAAGTTCCGAGAATGGGCGTCGAGGCAATTCCCAAATGGTCAAGGAGTTCAACGGCGTCCCTTGCTTCAATCGGTGCCACATAGTTGTCGGGATTTCTGTCCCAGTCGGAACGCCCGCGCCCACGATAGTCCGGGCAGATGTAGGTAACGCCGTGCAGTCGTTGCCGAATGTAGTCGAACTCGGCGGAATGCCGGGAGAGTCCGGCCAGGCACAGCAGGGGCGGGCCGCTGCCACCAATCCTGTAGGCAAGTCGCAGGCCGTCGGAGCTCTTGAAGTAGCTGTAGGAAGTCATTGCGATGCCAAAAGTTCGGGAATTTGCGACAGTTCCGCCAGTTCATGTCGGGGACGCCACGGCAGCCGGTCAATAGGCTCGCCCAAGCGGTTCACCCAGACGGATACAAAGCCGTATCCTGCTGCAGCTGCAGCATCCCAACCATTGGACGAGACAAACAGCACCTGCGACTTGCTGCAGCCGAAGTGGTTCTCGACAAGTCCGTAAACGCGGTCGTCCGGCTTGTACACGCCCACTTCCTCCACGCTTAGGATCGCATCCAGACTATCCTCGATGCCGGCGGCCCTTGTCGCCGACCGCAGCATGTCCGGAGAACCGTTCGACAGTATGGCGGTGTTCATGTTGGCGCCCTTCAGGATTCTCAACATCCCCGCCACCTCGGGGAAGGCATCCAATTCAGCGTACAGGTCCATGAGGTGCGTCCTCAGTTCGGGGTTGCCATCGAGGCCTTGCCTTTCGAGCGCCCAATCGAGACTGTCGGAGGTGACTTTCCAAAAATCTGCATGCGCGCCGGCAATGGCGCGTATCCACGTGTATTGAAGCTGCTTCAAGCGCCAGTCATACGCCAGAGCAAGCCCCCTTTGCGGGTCTATGTTCGCCATTGCCCTGCGAGCAGCCGCGGTGACGTCAAGCAGCGTGCCATAGGCATCAAATGCACAAACTTCAATTGACATAAATCATTCACCCACTAGGTATGGTCGGTTCTGCTTGACCGTCATCCGAGTCCGTTTGCCCAAGCTTCTTCTGCGGTGCGGAATTTCAAGTTCTGCCGCCAGGACTGAATCTGCAAGCGGCGTGAATGAAGTTGACCGGTGCAAGCTGTCTTTCGTTGAACAAGCACATAGGAGATGCAGCAATGTCAATTCAATCGGGAAAGGTCTTTTGGACCGAGCTGAACGCACGGAATCTCGATTCCGCAAAGGATTTCTACGGCTCACTGTTTGGCTGGCAGTACGAGGCGATGGAAATCGGTGAGGGAATCTACTGGATGGCGAAACAGGATGGCGAACCTGTCGTCGGCATGATGAATGTCGACAGCATTCCCGGCGGCGAGAACATTCCTCCAAACTGGTTCAGCTACTTTTCCGTGAGCGACATGGAGAAGGCGATTGAGACGGTTGCAAGCAAGGGTGGAAACATCGTCCGCGCACCGTGGGAAATTCCAGGCATCGGCACAATTGCAATCATCTCCGATTCGGTGGGCGCTGTCTTGGGGCTGGTCCAACCGGTGGCAACCGAGTGACGGAAGCTGTCGCCAACTCACGACAGGATTTCGTTTCGCAACCCCGCGCCTCTCCGCAAGCCGCGGGAAAGGCCGGTGGAAGGCACAAATCCTGCGGATCCGGCAATTGCCGGGTGCGCGACTGGCCTGTCGCCGGTCGGCAACGCGAACTGCATCTTCGCTCCCTGATCTGCCAAACGATTCAAGCAATCGTGGATCAGCCGCAACGATGCACGAGCTATCGGATGTTGTCGCCCTGGGGCAGGCCAAGCACATGATATCCGCCGTCCACGGTGATGGTTTCGCCAGTCGTGAACTTGCCAAAATCCGACGCAAGGTAGACGGCCGTGCCGCCGATCGCTTCGAGCGTTGGATTTGACCTTAGCGGAGCGTTGGCCTCCATGTGGCGAAATGTCTTGCGCGCACCGCCGATGGCGGCGCCAGCCAACGTTCTCATGGGACCTGGACTTATGGCGTTCACGCGAATGCCTTCCGGTCCGAGATCATTGGCAAGGTACCGCACGGAAGATTCCAAGGCAGCCTTGGCAACGCCCATGACATTGTAGAATGGCGTCACCCGTGTGGACCCCTGAAAGGTGACGGTCAGGATGGTGCTTCCCTCTCCCATCAAGGGATGGGCCCTGCGCGCCAGATCAATCAGCGAATAGCACGAAATCGACAGCGAATTCCTGAAGTTCTCTGGGCTGGTGTCGATGAATCTGCCGGTCAACTCGCTGCGGTCCGAATAGGCGATTGCGTGCACCAGAAAGTCCAGCCGGTCCCAGGTGTTTGAAATCGCCTCGAACGTGCTGTCAAGCGACTCCTCGTCCATGACGTCAGCCCGGGTAACCACAGGCGAGTTCAAGCTGGCGGCCAGCGGAACGACGCGCTTGGCCAGCGCCTCGTTTTGGTAGGTTATTGCCAGGCTGGCGCCGTGTTCGTGCATCGCGCTGGCTATTCCCCAGGCGATGGATCTCCGATTGGCGATGCCGACAACCAGTCCTTGCCTGCCGGCAAGCAGTTTCGCCATTGTGCTAGTCCGTGTATTTGCTCAGTGCGAGCGTGGCATTGGTTCCGCCGAAGCCGAAGCTGTTCGACAAAACGGTGTCGATTTCGACGTCCTCGACGAGTTCCATGGCGATTTCGGACCTGTCAATCCTTGGATCAAGGTTGCCAATGTTGGCCGAGGCGGCAATGAAACTGCCTTCCATCATCAACAGGGAGTAGATCGCCTCATGGACCCCGGTCGCGCCCAGCGTATGGCCCGTGAGCGACTTGGTCGAACTGATCAGGGGCTGCTTCTTGCCGGCAAACACCTTCCTGACGGCTTCAACCTCGATGACGTCTCCCACCGGCGTCGAGGTGCCGTGTGCATTGATGTAGTCAACCCTGCGTTCGCCAATCGTGGACACGGCAAGGCGCATTGACCTTTCGCCTCCTTCGCCCGAAGGGGCGACCATGTCGTAACCGTCCGACGTGGCGCCGTAGCCCGTGACCTCGGCATAGATCGAGGCGCCGCGCGCCAATGCGTGCTCCAACTCCTCAAGCACGACAACGCCTCCGCCGCCAGCTATGACGAATCCGTCCCGCGTTGCGTCAAATGGGCGCGATGCGGCTTCCGGCTGATCGTTGTACTTGGAACTCATCGCCCCCATTGCATCGAACAGGCAGGAAAGCGTCCAGTCTATCTCCTCTCCGCCGCCGGCGAATATGATGTCCTGCAGTCCGTACCTTATCTGCTCGGTGCCATTGCCAATGCAGTGCGCCGACGTGGCGCATGCGGAGGTGATGGAATAGTTCACGCCCTTGATGCGGAACGGCGTGGCAAGGCAGGCCGAATTCGTTGAGGACATGCAGCGCGTGACCATGAAGGGGCCCATTCTCCTCGGACTTCCCTTGGCCTTGACGATGTTGTGGGCGCGAAAGAAATTCGAGGTTGACGGACCGCCGGAACCCGTTATCAGTCCGGTGCGCTCGTTGGACACGTCGTGCTCCTCCAGCCCCGAATCGGCAATGGCCTGCTCCATGGCGATGTAGTTGAATGCAGCGCCCGGACCCATGAAGCGGAGCTGGCGCTTCGAAATCCGTTCGTTCAGGTTTATGTTTGGCACACCGTGAATCTGGCTTCTGAAGCCATTTCTCGAATAGTCTTCGCTGAAGGAGATTCCCGACTTGCCTGCTCTGAGCGATGCGGCGACTTCCTGCCTGTCGTTGCCGATCGGCGAAACAATCCCAATTCCAGTGATTACAACGCGCTTCATGTTTGCTCCTGCAGCCGAATGAGCGGGTCAGTCCACATAGAGACCGACCTTCATCCCCTTGGTACTGTAGATTTCCGTTCCGTCGGAGAGCACCCGGCCATTGGCGACTCCCATCTTGAGCTTGCCGTGCCAGACGCGTGTGAAGTCGACTATGTAGGTAAGCAGTTTGCTGTTTGGAGTGACCATGTTTCTGAACTTGACTTCGGCGACGCCAAGCGCCCGGCCGCGGCCGGGCAGTCCACGCCAGCCCAGATTGAAGCCGGTCAGCTGCCAAAGAGCGTCCAGCCCGAGGCATCCCGGCATTACCGGGTCGCCAACAAAGTGGCAATTGAAGAACCACAGGTCAGGCTTGATGTCCAGTTCGGCCACAACGTGTCCCTTGCCGTGGGCTCCTCCGCTGCTCGAGATTTCGGTTATGCGTTCGAACATCAGCATGGGCGGCATGGGCAGCTGTGCGTTGCCAATGCCAAACAGTTCGCCGCGAGCGCATTCTATCAGCGCGTCCAGGTCGAAGGTTTTTGGAAATCGTGACATCGCGGCGATACCTGGTTCAAGGACGGATTACCAACCCTCAACTAACACCTGCAGAATTCCATTTGCAATAGGCTTTCCGGGAAGCGACGAATGGCGCGGCTAGTCAATGCATGTCGAGCGGCTGGCGCTTGGCCTTGCTTCCGCCGAGTGGCTGGACTTCGATCCCCCCTGTTGTGAGAAGTTCAGGACTTCCCGTTGTTGAGATGACGCCGGCAGAAGAGGAACAAGGGCTCACCTGCCGATACTGGATGTCATGTCCTCAAGCCGGAAACGCAAGTCGGCAAAGGGCATGAACCATGGGAAGCCATTATAGTACCAGCGGGCAGGAGCTTCAATCTTTGAGAACGCTGTTTCACCCGCCGGGTCTCCGATCATTTTGAGCGCCGCCTTGTGACCAAGCCACGGCGCCATGCCGTTTCCGTTTCCACAGTATCCCAGGGCATGCCAAATCCCGTCAATTTGCCCCACATGGGGAAGCGTGGCGAAGGTGAAGCCGGTTCTGCCCCACCAGCTGTGCGAAATCCCCACGCCGCGCAGTTGCGGAAATATGCCGGTCATCAATTTGCGCAGCTGACCGGTGAAGAAGGAATCAGGCGGCTTGACCAGGGCAGCGCGTCCGCCGAACACAATCCTCCTTCGGTTCGGGGATGCCCGGTAGTAGCAGTGACGCTGTCGAGATTCGACATACATTCGCTGTCCAGGCATCAACTTGCCGACAGCGCTTTCACCGAGACTTTCGGTCGTGACAATGAAGCTGGGCACCGGAAACACGCGATGGCGCACCCGTCCAAGGCCGCGGGTCGTGTAGCCATTGGTTGCGACAAGAACCTTGCCTGCCCGAAGCGTGCCGAGAGCGGTGTCAAGCTGGAACCCCGTTCGTGTTTGATCGATGCTGCGAACCAGGCAGTTGCCGTATACCAGCGCGCCGGATCTTTCCGCGGCCTCCCGGATGCCGGCAACCCACTTTGCCGGATTCAGGCCTCCGTGGAGATGGTAGAGGATGGCGCCTCTGTAGGCTGTTGAATTGATTTCCCGGTGCAGTTCGGATGCAGGCACGGGGGTTGCCTCAACGGGAATTGTTCGCCGGAGCAGCTCAAGGCGACGCATCATCGGGTCGTATTCCGAGGATCTCCAGAACAGATGCAGTCGCCCGGACTTTTGGAAGTCGCAGTCGATGCCTTCAACCTTCATCAGGCGAAGCGAGAACTCGGTGGATTCTATGTGGAGCTCCGACAGCAGGCGCTTTGCCAGTGAGTTCCCGTAACGAGTGAAGATCAGCTCCTGCGGAATGCGGTGACCTCCGCCAATCATGCCGCCGTTTCTTGAGCTTGCGCCCTGGCCGGGATTCAGAGCGTCCAGAACCACCACCGACTTTCCGGATTTCGCCAAGGTCAGCGCTGCCGTCAGACCGGTCAGCCCTGCACCGACAACTGCTGCATCCGCTTCGGGCGCCAGCTCTCCTGTGCCTGCCGGAGCGGGCGGTCCGGCGTCATCCCACCAATATGGGGATTTCTTCATTCGTGAATTCCATGTTCAGTGCAATGCCAACCAAACAGCAATTTTGCCGTTGCAGATGAACAATATTCCGGGCGAAATTGCCGGCAACCGGCGTGATCCTTGACATGGGTGCAATTGACTGCGTGCCGGCAACCGATGCGACTGGCCGGAACAGCCGTGTCGCTGGATCATGCGACAATGTGGGCGGAATCGCTTGTGTTCGAACCTGCCTCGTCATTGCCATCTGTTCCAAGTGGACCAGGATTCGGTTGCCTTGCCAAGATCCGACACAAAGAAGCAATTGGCAAGCCAGCATTTCAAGCACAATCCTGGCCAGGCCATGCAGGCATTCCTGTTGGTCGATTCGATTTGTGGCCTATGGTTTGCCTGCTGTACTCTCTGCCCGGCCTCCGCTGGCAAGGGACGCATGCCGCGAGCAAGACGGAGAATCACAGTGGATGAAGTGGTTGTGGAATTCCATCCAGTGGAAGGCGTTCTTCTTGCGGTCTTTGCTCTTCGGCAGGGCATCGAGTCCGCTACGATTCACGCGACGCAAGATTGGCGATTCCCCTCTGCTTGAGCAACGCGCGAATTCGGGCTGCGGGCGATGAAGCCTCCGTTTTGAGGGACTCCAGCAAAAGATCCTCCACCTCCCGCTGATACTCCGGGAATTGGCAGGCCAGAACATGAAGCGCGTTGTACGTCCAAGCTCGCACCAATTTGCGTTCGCTCAGCAGGAACTCGTCGAGGTGTCGGCGCAACGGCGATTTCATCGATTGAGAAACTTGCAAGTGTGGCAGCGACTGCAGCAGGTGCAGTTGGCAGAGCCAAGTTGGAACACAAAACAGCAACTCCAGAATTTCGTCGGTTTGACGGGCGCTGGCTTGACCTTTCCCGGACAGATGGCACTTGATCAACCACGTGCAATTTGTGGCCACGTCGTCGTCCCAAGTGTTGTCGATCAGCCAGTCCAGAAGTTCTGGCTGCTGCCGGACGGAGTTGTAGACTCGCCGCAAGTCACGCACTGCTCTTGTCGTATGCAGTTCGGAAATCAGTTCATCCTCTGTCACTTTGCATCATTACCTTTGTTCCGAATGTTGGCACGGCTGATTGCCTCGGCAATTGCAAGTGGGGCCAAGTGCAAGCCGTTGGACTTGCTGCCAATGGACAGCCGGCGGTTGCATTTCAATTCAAACCTTCAAGGATTGCAACGAAGACTCCGAGTTTGCCCGAATGCATCCGTCTTGAGCGGCCATTCAACACTTCATTCGAACTGGGATGTCTGTCGCTTGGCTGAAAGCGCTTCCTCGAGCTTCATGGCATTGCTTGGCCCCTTCGCCATCCATTTTAGGCATAATGACCAAGAGCCGGTTGATTCTTGGCGCAACCAATTGTCGCCGCGATTGGCAGCACAAACGCCGGGCAGGCATCTTCCATCGCCTTGAATTGAATTGCGAAACGGTCTGGTCAGTTCAGACCCATTCAAAGCGCCGACTCCTATTGGAATGTCGGAATCACAGAACGCTGCAGCGACAACCAGGCTGACACACAGCATAGGCGGCTGATCACCCAAGTTTGCGAGATCAAGATCGCAACAAGCCGGAAATTCCATGTCTCGCGCGAACCGACTGCCGCCACTTCACGACCCGGCACAAGGCGAGGGACTGTGAGCGCCAAGACAACACGCTCCGATCCTGGGTCATTTGGTGGCGGCAATTCGCTCATGATTGGGGCGGGACTCCGTGTCGGCGATTGCGTCACGCCAGCGCATGCCGTCATTGCGGACATGAACGATGCCGCTCGAAACCCGCTTGTCACGGAATCTCGGAATGCCCTTGGCTTGGAAACCTGCGCTTGATCCGATTGATGTGCTCTTCGGCGAGCCAGATGAGGGCTTTCATCGCTGTCTCCAAGTTGATGCATCCCATTGTGCATCGCATCCGGAAATCCAACGATGTGCAACCGTTTGATGGGCCTGGACGCTGGTCAGAAGATTGACAAGCTCACAACAATTGTAAAATGTCTCTGCCAAGGTCAACCACACGGAGCTCAAGCCCGACCTTCCAATTCCGGGAAAGCGGCGCTCGGGTGTTGGCGCACAGGCGGGAGGTATCAGGCAATGGGCAGCAAACGCCGAAGCGCCGGCTGGTACGGCAAGCGGGACCGGGACGGCTTCATTCATCGCAGCTGGATGAAGAACCAGGGATTTCCCGACCATGCCTTTGACGGTCGTCCCATCATCGGAATTTGCAACACGTGGTCGGAGTTCACACCTTGCAACGCCGGGCTGCGGATACTGGCCGAGGCGGTCAAGCGCGGCGTTTGGGAGGCAGGTGGCTTCCCGGTCGAGTTTCCCGTGACCTCCCTGGGCGAAACCCAAATGAAGCCCACCGCAATGCTGTTTCGCAACTTGCTGGCAATGGACGTCGAGGAGTGCATCCGCGCCTACGGCATGGACGGCGTGGTGTTGCTGGGAGGTTGCGACAAGACCACGCCAGGCCAAGTCATGGGCGCGGCCTCGGTTGACCTGCCTTCGATCGTTGTGTCTGCCGGTCCGATGTTGAACGGAAAATGGCGGGGCAGGGACATTGGATCCGGGACCCATGTCTGGAAGTTTTCCGAGAATGTCCGAGCCGGAAAGATGTCCATGGAGGAGTTCATTTCCGCCGAGGCCGGAAACAGCCGATCGTTCGGTTCCTGCATGACGATGGGCACGGCGTCGACAATGGCGAGTGTCGTCGAGGTCATGGGGCTCAGCTTGCCAACAAACGCCGCACTTCCCGCAGTTGACGCCAGGCGAACAACGCTTGCCCACCTAACCGGCCAGCGCATCGTGAGGCTCGTGGAGGACGATGTTCGACTGTCCAAGGTTTTGACAAGGGAAAGCTTCGAAAACGCCATTCTTGCGATAGCTGCCATTGGAGGTTCGACCAACGCTGTCATTCATCTGCTGGCGATCGCAGGCAGAATGGGGATCGATCTTGCGCTGGACGATTTCGAAATCGGAGCCGAGGTCCCGCTGCTCGTGAATTGCATGCCTTCCGGACAATACCTGATGGAGGACTTTTGCTACGCGGGTGGCATCCCTGCGGTTCTTGCCGAACTCGGCGACAACCTGCGAAAGGCCAACACCGTGTTGCAGACAGACATAAGCCAGTACGCGTCGAACGCCGAAAGCTACAATCGCGACGTCATCGCCTCGTATGCCTGTCCAGTCAAGGAGGCGGCCGGCATCCGGGTGCTGAGGGGGTCGCTTGCGCCTGACGGCGCCATCATCAAGCCATCGGCAGCCACACCCGAGCTCCTGGAGCATGTGGGACCGGCGGTGGTGTTCGAAAACATCGAGCATCTCAAGGAACGAATCGACGACGTGGATCTTGAGGTCTCCCCCAACAGCGTGCTGGTTCTCAAGGGTTGCGGACCCAAGGGATACCCGGGCATGCCCGAAGTGGGCAACATGCCAATACCGAAGCGGCTTGCCGAGAAAGGCGTTCGCGACATGGTCAGAATCTCCGACGCCCGCATGTCAGGCACTGCCTTCGGAACCGTGGTCCTGCATGTTGCGCCCGAGGCACAAGTGGGTGGAACGCTTGCGCTGGTCAGGGATGGCGACGAGATTCAGCTTTCTGCCAGCAAGGGCCAGCTGGAGCTTCTTGTTGACGAACGGGAATTGAATCGCCGGCGATCAGGTTGGCAGCCGGAGGAGCGTCGGTATACGCGCGGATATGCCAGCCTGTACACGGAACATGTGCTGCAGGCACATCAGGGAGCGGATCTGGATTTTCTGGTCGGCAAGGACACTCGTCCGGTCACCCGTGAAAGCCATTGACGCTGCCGTCCGGCAAAGGCGCTTTCCGGTCGGCATTCCGCCGGTTCTGTCGCGACCAGCGGTTGCAGCTTGCACCTGCCGCCACATTAACCCACAGACGATCAGGAAATCGTGCTTCGCACAGCTTGTTTGCAGCACAAACTGACACTAACTGCTTTGTATGAGACTACCTTTCAAAAAATCCAAGACCGTGGTTTCGGTTTTGAGGCTCGAGGGAATTATCCTGTCGGGCTCCCGCTCCAGCCAGAGCGCGATAAACGACCAGATCATGGCCCCTCTCGTGGAAAAGGCGTTTTCCAAGGGAAAGCCGGCGGCAGTGGCTCTGGCAGTCAATTCACCGGGCGGGTCAGCCGCGCAAAGTTCGCTCATTGCGGCACGCATTCGACGACTGGCCGGCGAAAAGAAGATACCAGTTTACGCCTTTGTTGAGGATGTTGCCGCCTCGGGTGGCTACTGGCTGGCAGTTGCCGCCGACAAGATCTTCGTGGACGAAAGTTCAATCGTGGGATCCATCGGGGTCATATCGTCCTCCTTCGGGTTTCACGAGTTGCTCAAGCGGTCCGGCGTCGAAAGGCGTGTGCACACTGCCGGCGAGGACAAGAGCATGCTCGATCCTTTCCTGCCGGAAGACCCGAAGGATGTAGAGCGCCTGAGGCAACTGCAGCAGGAAATCCACACTTCGTTCATAGAGCATGTCCGCAAGCGCCGTGGCGACCGAATCGTTGGCGAGGACCTGTTCACGGGAAGATTCTGGACCGGCAGCCGGGCGGTGGAATTGGGTCTGGCGGACGGAATTGCCCATCTCGTTCCGAAGATGAAGGAAGAGTATGGCGACAAGGTGAAGTTCAAGGTCTATGCGAAGAAACGCAAGCTGTTCTCTCCGTTCGGCAGTCAGGTGGCTGATTCGTTGGTAACCGCTGTCGAGAATCGATTGATGTGGTCTCGATATGGGCTGTAGGCGTTGGCTGTCCGGGAACTTAGACATCAACTGACCGCCGCTTGCGGAGTCGCCATGCACAGCGGCGTGCAAGGCTCGTGCCAGGGAAGGGAGCCGATCAGGTGAGAGCCGCCTCTGGTCAGGCAGCGCTGGTCACAGGCGCGGCCAAGCGGTTGGGTCGGGCCATGGCGCTGGCATTGGCGAGTCGTGGATTCGACATCGCCATTCACTATCACTCGTCGAGTGCCGCAGCTCGGGTCGTCGCCGACGAAGCAATGGCGCTTGGCGTCAGGGCGGCAGCGATTAAGGCGGACTTTCTCAGGGAAGCCGAGGTTGCCAGTCTGGTTTCGCGGGCCCGAGATGCCTTGGGCAGTCGACTGACAGTTCTTGTCAACAACGCCTCGATATTCGAAAACGACTCTGTGGCCAGTTCAAGCAGGGCAAACTGGGACCGTCATTTCGAATCGAATCTTCGTGCCCCGTTCGTGTTGACGCAGCGATTTGCTGCACAGGTGGCCCAGCCATCCACCGACGATATGGGGGAACCGGTCGCCAGCGGCTGCATTGTCAATCTTGTCGATCAAAGAGTGGTCAAGCCCACTTCCCATTTTGCAACCTATACGGTCTCGAAAATGGCTCTCTGGGCGCTTACTCAGACTACGGCCATTTCGCTGGCGCCGCGAATCCGAGTGAACGCGATCGGCCCTGGGCCGACCTTGCCCTCCGTCGGACAGGACATGGAACATTTCACGCGTCAGCGAAGCAACACAATGCTGAAGCGAGGGACCAATCCGGAGGATGTTGTTGCCGCGCTGCTCTATTTCGTCGATTCTCCGGCGCTGACCGGCCAGTTGATATGTGTGGACGCTGGTCAGCGTCTCAGTTGGCGCCCTTGACCGGCATGAACAAGCATGCCCGTGAATTGTCGCCAACCGCATGCAGCGCCTTTGCTCTGTGATGCTGACGGCGTTGCGGCGATGACCAACCTTCCGGGTGAACTTCCCGTCGGCAAGCCGATCGCGGGTTGGACTGCGCCACCCAGGCCAGGGGAATTGACGTTGCGCGGCAGACACTGCCGTCTTGAGCCCCTTGATCCCGATCTTCACGCAAGGCAACTGTACTTGGCGAACATCAAGGACCAAATTGATCGCAACTGGGTTTACCTCCCGTACGGCCCCTTTCACGACGAAGAGAGCTATCGTGAGTGGGTTCGTGCAGTGTCTGCAAAGGAAGATCCCTACTTTCTTGCCATCCACAGTCGCGAATGCCGCCAATTCTGCGGCGTCGCCTCCTGGCTGCGAATCCATCCCCAGCGAGGAAGCATCGAGGTTGGTCACATCAACTTTTCGCCGTTGCTCCAGCGAACCAGGGCGGCAACGGAAGCGATGTTTCTGATGATGCAATGGGCCTTCGACGCTGGCTACCGCCGGTACGAATGGAAGTGCGATGCGCTGAATGTCTCCTCCGTCAGGGCGGCTGAACGATTGGGCATGTCGTTTGAAGGGGTGTTCAGGCAGGCAACGATCTACAAGGGCCGCAACCGCGACACCGCCTGGTTTGCCACGATCGACAGCGAATGGCCGCGCTTGCGAGCGGCCTACATCGCATGGCTGAAGCCTGAAAACTTCGATTCCCAAGGCAGGCAGCGGATTTCGCTAAGGACCTTGACACGAGGTCTTCTGGTCAAGCGCTATGCCGACTAGCGGCCAACGGAAGGCGACTGTCAATCTCGGGACAATCACCGAAACGTCGTTAAGCATGTCCTGCCGCATGACAGTGGCGAGTCTTCAAACTGTCGTTTCAGCGTCGCCTCAGCCTGAATGCCTGCACAGGCAGTTAAAGGGCAGGGGCATTTCAATCGTTCCATGTTCAACAGGTTGGCCCTTTCTCGATGTCGAGGAAACGAATTGGAAGACCATTCGATGCGCGTCGGTTTGGATTTGAAAGACCTGGTGCCAGCGCCTGCTTCACAGCGCTTGAGTGCGGCGCCCAAAGAGAAACTGCATGGCCATCCCATGTCCGCCCTTGCCATTGCTGTTAAGGTCTTGTCTTCATCCGACGGGAACTGCCTTGAAATGGGTGGAACTTGAAAGCTGGATGCCGCAGGCATTCCGAATTCGTGGGCGCTGCTTCCTGAAGACATTCTTGCCGAAACCTACATGACCGGCGTCTTGAGATTGTCCCCGACGAATTCCGACAGGAGACCTTTCGTGACAGCCTCGTCGGACAAAGGGGCAATTCAAGGAATGAAAGCAGGCGGTCGCATTCCACCGAATTGCTTTGGACGCCTTTTGGCCCACTCCCGCGCGCTTATCGGCAAGTACCTGAATGTTGAGGAATGAAACTGAGTGCGCGAATTGCTTGGAGAAGCGTTGGATTTGCAACCGCGCCCCAAGATCCTGCACTTAGGAGATTCTCGCTTCAAAAGCTGCACAGCCATTGCTGGCTGTGCACCCTTGCTCAAGAAAAACCGCCTGCAGCCCACACGGCCACAAGCGGCTTTCATTGCTTGCAGTAGTAGCGTTCCCTTAGCTCAAAGGGGTCGGAAACCACCCGAGGTGTCCTGCAAATGAACCCCTTGCCGGATTCATCGTCCTCTTGGACAGGTCAAATTGCAAGAGACAACTGCCCAATTGCTCTTTACGGCAGGTGCCGCGTTTAAGGTCGCTTTCCCCCAAATGCAACCCATTTTTGACCCAGCATCACGCGTATTCGCCTTCCTAGCGACTTCGTCAAACGGCCCGAAAGCCCGCAGCAGGGAGCGCTGCAAAGACTGTAAACGCCCCGCTTGTTGTAGCGGATCACCCAGTCGCGTGTTGATTGAAGCGTCACTCCCGCCGAAATGGCTGCTGCCACTCGTAGACGCATCGATGCAATTGTCTGGCCGTGCGGTCGGTTTGCAGCCAACAAATGGCTCTCCATTCACACCTGGCAACTGTTGAAACCGCGAAGGAGTGGAACTTTGGCCATGAGTCGAGAACTCAACAGACGGGCATTATCCCTGTTGGCGCAATCGACTTTGCGCGACCTCGCCATGGGTTGTGGATGGCACAAGCAGCATTTCCGCCCACGACACCGGCCGCTTCATGTCCTGCACGTAATCGGAAACCTTGCGGTCGAACGATGCCTTCAGTCGATCGACCAGTTCCTTGGTTTGGCGGGCTGTAGGTTTGGTCGAAGCCAATTCAGTCGCTTTCAGGCAGTTCAACTCCGTGAGAAGCTCCCAGTCCCGAAGTACCTGAATGTCACCGCTCCTTTCGGCCACGCCAAAGATCAAGCTGTCCACGAGAGCGCCGGTGCCAGTTATCTCGTCCTCGACCTTCAGGATCAGCAACGGTCCCTCAAGCCCATCGACGCAAGAAAGGAATGCAAGAAGCTCCTTTGCCTCGCCGAGCGCAACGTCAAACAGCGAGTGACCAATTCCAAGCACTCGGGATGTCGAATTTTGCCCAGGAAGACCGCGTTCAAAGACAAGGCCATCATATTTGTCCCGAAGCACATAGCTTCGTTTCATCCATTCTTCCGGCGTCTTGAATGTCAATCCGCCATTCCGATGCGAGACACGGCGCTTGTGGCGACCGACGGCGCTCGAAAAGAATTTGCGCAGATCCGGAAGGTCAACCTTCGGAAGGTCCTTGCTGACCCGTTGGAAGTCAAACTGGGACACGTTCAAGTTCATGTTGCGGACAGTTGTCAGGGCATCGTCCCCACCCAGGGTGGCAGTTTCCTTGTCAAACCAATCCGCAAGATTGTCATTGGATAGAGCCGATGCATCTGAAAACAGCCTGTCGAAGAACGCGTTTCCGACAAGACCGACAACCAGTTGCGTGATGTCTTCGTCTACATCCATCACAGATGAATACACCTTTTGAATGTTCTCGAGCTTGCTGTTGAGAAGCGCCCAGATTCTGGCTTCCACAGTGTCGTGATTTCGAAGGATGTAGACTCTGACTGTGCGAGACTGGCCGTAGCGAGACAGGCGTCCAACTCGCTGATGAAGGCGCATCGGGTTCCACGGCATGTCCACATGGACCAGCACGGCACATCTCTCTTGAAGGTCAATTCCTTCGCCGCCAGCCTCGGTGGATACCAGAAATCGGACGCGACCCTCGTTGAAGTCGTTGGCCGCCCTGCCTCTCGTGCAGCTATGGGTCGTTGAAATGCCCGTTGGCTGCAACACTCCATGGAGCTGATCATCGCCATTGATGAAGGTTGCGCAACCGAAACCAAATCTCCGTTGCAGAGCGTTCACGACCAATGCCTGTGTTGCTTTGTACTCGGTGAAGAGCAATACCTGCTCATCGGCGTCGAACTCGGTTTCAATCATGTCAAGCAGGCGCTCAATCTTGGTTTCTCTGGGAACCTGCTGACTAAGTGCAATCAGCTCGTTCAGCCGGCTTATCTCACCTTTCATGAGCGTGACGGCGGTCGCTTCGGGAACGGTTTCCTCGGCTTCCGCACGGTCGTCAAGCGTTTCGTGACCATTGTCCCCGAGCAAGTTCCATTTGACTCGACCCGAACTGCCCACCACCTTCCTCAAAGTGTTGACACGCCTTTGAAGCGTGCTGCGGATGGCTGCAATTGAACTTGCGGCGAGCTTTTGGAGCACTGTCAGCACAAGCATTCGGGTGGTTTCCTCGCGGCCCGTCAGTGTCGCCGCGTACGCTCGGCCGTCCACAATGAAACTGCTGAGAGTTTCGTAGAAATGCTGCTCTTCCGCGTTGTACGAGTATTCCCTGCTGTGCACTTCCGCCGGCTTGAACAGTCGCTTTCCTCGAAGGTCTGTAACGGTTGCCTTGTTGTTTCGAATCATCACCTCTCTCAAGCGGGGCAGTTGCTTCGAGCTGTCGTTTTCGGGATCGAACAAATCGGGGCGAAGAAGCTGCAGCAGGCCGAAAAAGCCGTAGTCCTTGCCGCGGTGCGGCGTGCCGGTGAAAAACAGCAGTGAGTTTATCTTGTTCCTGTCTTGGAGATCCGAGACGAGGCCATACGCAAGGGTCTCGCCCCTGCGCCCATACGTGCTGAGGTGGTGGGCTTCGTCGACAACCACGAGGTCCCAAGGCTCTGCCTCCAGAAGCCTTTCCTTGGCGCCTCTGCGGACGTCCCTCAATGTGTGAAACGAAGCGACGACCATCGAGGCGGCTGCCCAAAAGTCGCTGCCTTCCCTGTCCGCCGCGCTAACGTAGCGCTGAAGGCGAATGTCGAACATGTCCTTGAGTCGATACTGCCATTGAACCACGAGTTTCGCAGGGGTCAGTATGAGCAGCCGCTTGACCCGTCCCGAGGCGAGCTGAGGCGTGAGGATCAACCCGCACTCGATAGTCTTTCCCAGTCCGACATCGTCCGCGACGAGCCACCGGAAGGGCCATGTCTGATTGACCTTGCGGCAGACCCAAAGCTGATAGGGCAGCAACTTGACCCGCGAGCGGGAAAAAACTCCCCACTGATCATTGATCGAGCAGATGGCAAGCGCCTGGGCACGCAGCAGCGAGTCGGAAGCTCCGCTGTACTGGTTGCCTTTGATCGCCGACTTCAGTGCCGCGGCAGTCTGAAGTTCATCGGCGACGACTTGCTGCAGTCTACCGCCAAACCTTACAACGACGGTTGTACCCAAGTCGGTGAGAACCCGTCCTGTGCCATGAATCTCATGGGAGACCGCGTCGCCACATTCAAATGGTGCGTATGCCGTCATCGGCCGGTGTGCCTAATCGGCTTGTTCGTCAGCATCTTCCATCATTCCGGTTGAGATTCCTGTCTCGGCCAAGGCCGTCCGCAAGGCATGCCTATGCTCCCAGCGCGTTATCTCATGCAAGGGTAGGTCGTAGTCGCCCTCGAAACGAGCTGCTTCGTCTCCAACTTGCTCCGATACAAAGCCATGAATCGCGCGGCTGTTGTCTATGCCAGCGGAGTCCTGCAATTCGGCACCCATCTCAATCAGAAGTCTTCTAACGCGTCCCGTCGACGACCAGCAGTAGGGCGCCAAGAGGTGTTCGTAACGGCTTTCGTAGAACCCGTTTCGAAGCAATTCACGGATGATCCAATTGAAGCCAATCCCGAGAGAGCCGTATATCGGCGCGGCGTCGATTCCCAGGCTTGCGATTTGAGGAGAGTAGCTTGGCCGCAGCAAATTCTCCAAACTGACAATGCCGTGGTTTTCGACAATTCGGGGCAGCTTGCGGACAATCTCGATGTATTCGGTCAGCCATCTGCAAATCACGTACTGGTCGACAAGGATTCGTCGCCAGGGAAGGGCTTCCTGATCGTGCTGTTGGGCGGAACTCCAGTTTTCCAGTCTCTGGACCCAGGCCTCGACGTTCTCGTCAGGACTGACACGAGCAATTTCCTGCCACCAGCCCTCCTTGTAACTCCGCTCGACAAACGACCTGTGTTGCTCGTCCTGGGTCCGCCCAATGGTTCGAAAGCAAGCGAGCGAAAACATGGTGAACCAAGTTGTCCGGTCATCCGACCGATGCAGTTCCGCGGGCGAAAGGAACGACGGATAGACACGTCGATCGTACTCCTTGCAAAGACTTGACCGATGCTCTGACCACCATGCCCAAATGGCTTCCAGAGCCCGTTTGGAATTTGACTGCGGAGACAATGGTCCAACGGAGTCAATGCCAAGTTCCAGCTTGAGGCGTCTGCGGTCGCTTTCATTCCAGTCGGAAAGCAAGGGATCATTTTTGAGGGTCTCGATGGATTGGTGCATCCAGATCGGCCTGGTTTCCCGGCACAATTCAGCCAATGCCCTTCCCTGTGTTCCATCCACGAAGTAGCGGTACACCGCGAGACGCCTCTCGTCGCTGTCGGCATTGCGTGCCCATTCCCAAAGCAGGCGCGCTTGAGGGTTGTAGCCGGACCGACGTCGCGCAACCCTGAAGAAACTGAGAGCGTCGCCGGTGTATTTCTCGCCAAGGATCGCCCTGTTCGGCGCGAACCTGCACAGCAGTTTCTCGTCTTCATTGTTCGCACTGGCGGAAATCAGCTCCCTAACGGGCTGCCACTGCCCGTCCCTTGCCTGAAAATGCGCCTTGCTTGCGGCAGGCAGAAGAGCGGATTCTTCCAGGGAAAGCGGCTCTGTCCTGATCGTCTCCGCATTGAGAAGGTGGCCTAGTCGGCCTGCCCGTTCGCGGCTCATCCTTGGGTTGCCTTTCAGTTCGCGCTTGATCAGGTCTGCCAGATTCAAGGTTTTGAATTCCCGGAATCCAAGCAATTGGAGAGGCTTCGCCACTTCGCTTGCGACAATGCGTCCAGGCAGCTTGCGCAATACGCTCCAGTTGCTGACCGCCTTCTGGACATGCTCGCTGTCCATCGCGCCCGCTGTCCGGAACTTGATCTCTCCGGCAATTGTGGATTCGTCCAGCGGCGGCGGCAGCCGCGTGGGCACGATACGACGTTCAGCAACCAGCCGTCCCAGCCCCCGGCGGTCCGTATGAAGATGACGGATGCGCTCATCCGCAAGGTCCCCTTGCAGGAGCTCGAACAGTCGGGACCAGAATGCAGGCCTTTCGCAGCGCAAGTGAAGCGCTTCGGCAAATGCGGGCCAGTCGGATAGGGAAAGTTCATGCAGTCTCACCAGGCGGTCGCCCAGGACGTTTCCGAGTGTCTTGAACGTTCGCCTGCGCTCGTCAACCGAACCGGATAGACGGCTTCTCCCGGGGTCGACGGCAAACGGACCGTCAAGCACCCAGCCCGACCCCAAATCCTCTTCCAACGGCGCGAGATTCCACAGACCTGCCAGTGTCGAAGAGTAGGCCTTTGGCCCATGGGCGCCTATGTCGACAAAAAGCCGGAAGTCGCCGTCGAGATTCAAACGGAGCGCACGCCTCGGCGACCTGCCTTGAACGGCAACTACACTGATGTCCTTGTCGTTCAGGAAGTCCGCGGCTTCGCACGAATAGGCGGTCGGATTCTCGTCGTGAATTTCAATCCTCCTTATGGCGCGGGCGCATGCGACAAGAATTGGCGCGATGTCACCGAATGCGGATACTGCGCTGTGGCCATCCTCAGAGGTCTCGTTGGAAAACGGCACTTCGATGACTGTTGCCCTTTGACCGCTTTCGGATCTGTGTCTCTCGGCCAGCTTGACTCCATCCGGCCAGTGCGTGGGCAGAAAGCCGCCAGCGGTGCGCAAGCCGATGAAGCCGCTGGCTATGCCAACGCTTTCCGACAATGCGTGGACCACCTTGAAACCGAGTCCGAACTTGCCGGTCAGCTTGTCTTCAGGGCGCTTGTCCGAAAAGCTCAGCAGAAGCATGTTGAGAAGATCCTTGCCGAGTCCCCTGCGGCGGCCTTCGTCCGGATGTCGCCCCAAATGGTTTATCGGACGGCCCCAATGGATCGTCCGAAATCCTCCGGCTCCCTCCCTTGTCACCTCGAAACGGAAGCACGCGTCCTTGGTGGAGGCGTTCAGCTGCCGATAGGCGTCATCTGCATTTTGGAACAGTTCAAGCACAACACGTTCTGGCGAGTAGCCGAAGTCCCTGATCTTGCTGCGCAAGGCGGCAAGCAGTTCCTTCGCAGAATCGGGGCTGGAGATGGAATCCCAAAGCTCGGTTTTCAGCTTGTCCAAATCCTCGGGCCCCGCATCGAGCCGCGAAAGGTGGCTGTACCTTTGTTCGTAGTCCCGCAATGCTTCGTGTGCGATGTTCGTTGTCGACAACTTCAACGTGGAAAGCGCCGAAGGCAGTTGGTCCCGCAGGAATCGCTCCGTTTCCAGCAAGGTCGTCTGGTCGAGCGTTACCGCCTTGTCCAATGCCTTGTCCAAAGCCTCTTGCTGACGATCCATCAAGAGCGCCAGACAATCAGCGCCAACCCTCCTTGCAAGTCCACGAAAGGCCAGGACCGCTTCGCCGCGCGCTGCGAGAGCTGCCGGATCGGCGACCCGAAGGTACAGTGTGAACATGTCCCGAGCGTCGTCATCGGCAAGGTAAACGCTTCTGTGCGTCATGCGAGGATCGCCAATGAGAATTTCATCGCTCCCCTGGTCCACTGGCGCAGAGAACCAGTGTCCCGACAATGCCCTGACCTGGACTGAATTGCCTGCAACTTCCTCGATTCTGTAAATTCGCCGCCCGACCTCTGCCGAAAGGGATTCAGGATGAAGCACATCGCTCGGAAAGTGACTGTCAAGCGAGGACCACAATGTGTCGACGGCGGCTGTCGTATCGGCCGACCACTCCTCCGCCAGCTTGGCATAGGCACGGTTTCGACCAAGCAGTCCCAAAAGAATGACGACCAGGTCTGAAGGCACGTGACCGCGCCAGGGCTCGAGAAAGCGCCGCAGGCTTTGCATTGCTTCAGTTTCGGAATATGGCCGACCGGCGCGGGCAAAGTCCGCCGCAGGTCGTGTGGAACCCGTTTCAGCGTTTGAAGAAGTCCACGAGTTGTCTTGCGATTCATTCCGCAGAGTGTCGGCGAAGTTCGGATCGAGCACATGCGCGCGTGAGACGCCGGCTCCACTTTCGACAACCTCGCGGCCCATGCGCCAATTGCCATCTCCGGTTGGCACGCGGGCGACCGCGAAGACCTTGCGAAACGCTTCTCTCGGCCATTTGGCGACAGTGCGAAAGCCGCTTTCGTATATGTGTTCGGCAGCCCTTCCGATTTCTCCTTCGCGATGCGCGTACCCTGCCAGTCTATCGAGAACCTCGGCCGCGAGAGCCGTGTCTTCGACACTGAAGCAAGCGAACTCCTTGACCAAATCGAGTACTGGTTGAGTGTCGTCTCCAAGTGCAGCAAGAGTTGCCGCAATGAGTTTCCAACCAGGAAAACCTGGATCAAGGGATGCATCCGCAAGAAGGGCAAAGGCGCGGATCAAGTCGCTGTCCACGGGTCCGGGTCGCCCGACAATTCCCGCATCATTGACCAATAGCGCGAGGGCGGTGAACGATTCGTCCTGGCTCAGCAGAATTCTTTCGCGAAGAATGTCAAACGCGGAATTCAGGCGAATGTCGCTCTGGAGGCAACCAAGTGGCACGTACGCCGACTGTTGGACTGGCTGATTGAACAGCAATCCAGCAGCTTCGTCCACCGTGTCGGGTAGCGAAAGCACGTACTCTGGCGCAACCGGAAACTGATTGGCAACAAGCCAACGTTTGGTGCGCAACAGATTCAAGAGGCCTGGATGATCGCGCATGTCGTCTGGCCGCAGATGTGCCAGCGCATCCAGCGTTTCAAGCAGGAAGAGGTGCGGTTCGTCAAGATCTACCGC